>JAEEGH010005576.1_pt1 | contig 31491 bp, 17 predicted proteins | sample 9134181 | NCBI WGS metagenome assembly JAEEGH01 (sample SAMN16246544, study PRJNA631951) | gut metagenome | biome: gut microbiome; feature: rumen; material: DP-attached | host: Bos | place: Iran: Karaj | collected 2018-10
TTATTTGTATCCTATGCCGGTTTTTATTATTGCAACTTATGATGAAAATGGAAATCCTGATGCAATGAATGCGGCTTGGGGTGGAACTCACGATACTAATCAGATTGGAATATGCATTGCTCCGGAGCATAAAACTGCGGCAAATCTTTTAAAGAGAAAGGCTTTTACTGTTAGTATGGCAGATGCGGCTCATGTTATTGCGTGCGATTATGTTGGAATTGTAAGCGGAAATAAAGAGCCTGACAAAATTAAAAAAGCCGGATTTACTGTAACTAAAAGTAATTTTGTTGATGCGCCTGTAATAAACGAGCTGCCAATGTGTCTTGAATGCGAGCTTGTTAGCTTTGATGAAAAAACTGGTTGTATGGTTGGAAACATTATCAACGTTAGTGCTGATGAAAGTGTTCTTACTGATGGAAAAATTGATCCTGCTAAGCTTGAACCGATTACTTATGATCCGGTAAATCATACTTACCGCAAGCTTGGCGATGTAGTTGGAAACGCCTTTAGCGACGGCAAAAAGTTAGGTTAATAATAACGGTGAAAAGATTCCTTTTCTTTTTGTCAGCATTTTTATTATTCTCATCCTTTTCTTTTGCGCAGGAAGCAGAAGCCGATGACGAAATCCCGGAAGAAGAAAAAATTGATTTGCAGGCTGAGTATGACTGTTATACCTGTTACCGTGCGATTCAAGACGGTGTGAATGTAAGAAACGAGCCGAACACACATTGTAAAATCCTTGGAGAACTTTCCGAAGGTGATGAAATCTACGTTAACAAACGTTTTAATGTTGGCCGCTGGCTTTTCTGTTATGTGCCGAAATACGACCTTATTGCTTATTGTTCTTCCAGAGTTGTTGCCTACAAGCCCTTTATTTACGAGATTATGAAGGAGCTTATCCGCAATGATTACGAAGCAGTTGAGATGGTAAAAAACTTTTATGTTCAGACTTATCCGCTGGATTTGCTGCTTTCAAATTATCTGAAAGACAAGGATGAAGAAACCTGTCTGCGGATTGTAAAGCTTGCGTATGAGGGTGGCTGTGATTATGATTCCGATAAATCAACCTGTTTGATTCAGGCTGCCAACCGTAATTTTTACAAGCTGATGGAATACCTGCTTTCTAAAGAAGAGTTTCTGGAAGAAATTGATATTATGAACAATGCGTTTGGAACTCCGTTGTTCACTGCGCTGTATAATGGAAATTATAATCTTGCACGCCTTCTTCTTGAAAATGGAGCAGACCCGAACATTTGGACAATTTATGACTGGACAATGGTTGATACAGTAAATGCCGCAGTTAAAAAAGGTAAAGTTACTGCGGAAAATGCTGCACGGCTGAAAGAGCTTTTGATGTCGTATGGGTATGATCCGCTGCAGGATGAATGCACGCCGGAGCAGATGGCGGAGAAGCATTTGCCGTGACGGGATGGGGAGATGATACAATTTCTAGTTGTAATTTCAATAAAATTATGCGAAAATAAGTTAGGATGAGATTTATCAAAAAAACAAAATGTAAAAAAGAATTAAGCAATCACTCATTTTTAAATATAAATAGAAGATTTTATGCACCAGAGGGCAAGCTATGTCGTTTGGTGCATTTTTTTATTTTGCAACTCTAGAAAACGCTGTGCTACAGTCCGCGTTTCTATAAATATAGGAGTATAATATGAAAAACAAATTGGTAAAATTAGGTGCAGTCTTAGTTTGTATTGCCTTCACCTTTGGCATTACAGCCTGTACGGCAATTTTGGCGGATTTTCTTAATTTTCCAGAAGCAGACCCAATTGTTGTAGCAGATGGAGATCCTGTAGTTTCCGCAGATCAGGCTAACAAAGAAGTAAAAGTCAGTGATGAAAAAGTTCTTAAGGCCGAAATAAACGAAGAAGGACAGCTTGTTATTACACCTCTAAAGTGGGGAACTGCTGATGTTACTTTCTATGATGAAGAAAATGATGCTGATGTAATTTATCAATTTAAAGTTACAACAAAAGGCGAACTTAGTGAAACTTCCCACAAAAAACTTGTAAGGTCTTATGAAGTTAGGTTCGGATACTTAGAAGTAGATGGCGGAATCATTACAGCAAATAAAACAACCGCTCGTGCTGGAGAAACAATTTCACTCACTGTTACCACATTTGACGGTTACACGTTTGAAGGCTTAACTGTAAATCAAGGTTCAAATCTTATAACTTTAACTAACAACAACACATTCACAATGCCAAAAGGTAATGTAGTTGTAAACGCAATCTTTAAAGCAATTGATTACAAGATTTCTTTTGCTAGTATGACAAACGGTTCTGTTACAACAGATAAAACAACCGTTCATGTTGGAGATTCAATTGTACTCAATGTTACCCCTAAAGACGGTTACGAGCTTGGAACTCTTACAGTAACCTCAGGTAACCAGGACGTAGAAGTTAGGAACAACGTCTTTATAATGCCAGCCGGTAACGTAACAGTAAGCGCAACCTTTGTTCTTAAAAAATACAACATTAGTATAGCAGCAGATATAAAAAACGGAACTGTTGTTGCAGACAAAACTTCCGCAAATGCCGACGAAATAATTACGCTCACAGCAACCCCTGAAGAAGGTTATCATCTTGAAGCATATAACGTAACTTCAGATGGACAGCAGATAACAGTCAATAATAACCAGTTCAAAATGCCAAAAGGTGATGTAACAGTAAGCGCAACCTTTGCAGCAGGAAGCTACACAATTTCTGTTGACAGCAACATTGAACACGGCTCAATTTCAGCAGACAAAGCCACCGCTCATGTCGGAGATGAAATTATACTTACTGATACTCCAGATGATGGTTATCGTCTTGACGCATATAGTGTAACTTCAGGTGGACAGGAAATAACAGTTAGAAACGATACGTTCAAAATGCCAGCCGGTGACGTAACAGTATCTGCTACCTTTACCGCAATTAACTATAAGGTTTCAATCAGTAGCACACCAAACGGAACTGTTACAGCAAGTAAAACATCCGCTAATGTCGACGAAATAATTACACTTACAGCAACCCCTGATAACGGTTATAACCTTGCAGGATTTACAGTAACTTCAGGTGGACAAAATATAGAAGTCAAAGACAACTCTTTCAAAATGCCAGCCGGTAACGTAACAGTAAGCGCAACCTTTACTGCAATTGGCTACAGCATTACTCTGCCAGCAACCATAACAGGCGGAACAGTTACTGCAAGCAAAACTACAGCTAATGTTGGTGAAGAAATTACACTCTCAGCTAACGTTAATGCCGGTTACAATTTTGGAGGATATGCAGTAACCTCTGGTACACAGCAAATAGAATTAGACGGCAATAAGTTCAGAATGCCAGCTGGTGATGTAACAGTAACAGCAACCTTTACAGCAATTGACTACAGCATTACTCTGCCAGCAAGCATAACAGGCGGAACTGTTACTGCAAGCAAATCTACAGCTCACGTTGATGATGAAATTACACTTACTGCAACTCCAGCTAATGGCTACCAGTTTGGAGCATTTACAGTAACTTCAAATGGACAGACCGTAACAGTTACTGATAACTCATTCACAATGCCAGCCGGCAATGTAACAGTTAGCGTAACCTTTACAGCGATTGATTACACAGTTTCAGTTGCTGCTACAACAAATGGTTCAGTTACAGCAAGTAAAACTTCCAATGCACATGTTGGAGATATAATTACACTCACAGCTAGCCCTAATGCCGGCTACCAGTTTGGAGCATTTACAGTAACATCAGGTGGACAGACCGTAACACTCAGCGCCAACAACACCTTCACAATGCCAGCTGGTAACGTAACAGTTAGCGCAACCTTTACAGCAATTGACTACAGCATTACTCTGCCAACAAGCATAACAGGCGGATCTGTAACAGCAAACAAAACTACAGCTAGTGTTGGAGAGACAGTTACACTCACAGCTACCCCTAATGCCGGTTACCAGTTTGGAGCATTTACAGTAACTTCAGGTGGACAGCAAATAACAGTTAGCAACAACAACACCTTCATAATGCCTGCAGGTAATGTAACTGTAAGCGCAACCTTTGAAGAAGTAACTTATTCTGTAGGTGATGTTCTGCTCAATACCGGCACAATAATTCCTCATGCAAATGTAAATACAATGACAGCTGACCAAAAAGCTGCTGCTGTTGGAGTTTTGTATGCCCTTGATGAAAATGGCACCCCACGAGGCTGGCTTGGACTTTACAATTCAGCAGGTGGAACCAACTGGGGAACTTATGCGTGGGCAAAAGCTGATAGTACAGGTTTTAACACAAAGTTTGAAGATATAATTTGTACGCCAAGTGTTACTGGTAGTGGTGCTGCTTCTACAGCAACCTTTACAGGCGACACGGATGGAAGCAACAACTGGACAGAGATTTGTACTGTAGATTCGACTGGAACTTTGGAAGCCGCTAGAAATTATCCTGCATTCAATTATGTAAATAATTATGTTTCTACATTCAATCTTACAGGAAGTTATGCCACAGGCTGGTATATGCCAAGCCTTGCAGAACTTTGTTACATTTACAGAAACAAAGATAGATTGAATGAAGCACTCAATACACTTGGTGGTATTCAGTTGGATGAAGACTACTACTGGTCGTCGTCCCAGTACGCCAACTACGGCGGCGACCTCGGCAACGCGTGGTTAGTCTACTTTGGTGGTGGCTACATCGACTACGACTTCAAGTGCATCAATTTCCGTGTGTGTTGTGTGCACAAGTTCTCTTTCAGCGCAGATTCTCTACAAAATTATCCTGTTTCAATCAGCAATATGACAAACGGCACTGTTGGCACAGATAAAACTACCGCTCATGCTGGAGAAACAGTTACACTCACAGTAGCACCGTCTAGTAGTTACATACTTTATAGCCTTAATGTAAAAGATTCTTCTAACGCGAAAATTACAATTACAAAAGACCCAAGTGACAGCACAAAATACACCTTTACAATGCCAGACACTATTGTAAAGGTAAGTGCAACTTTTGGAGAAGTACGTTCTGTAGGTGATGTTCTGCTCAATACCGGCACAATAATTCCTTATGCAAATGTAAATACAATGTCTGATGACCAAAAAGCTGCTGCCGTTGGAGTTTTGTATGCCCTTGATGAAAATGGCACACCACGAGGCTGGCTTGGGCTTTACAATTCAGCAGGTGGAACCAACAGCGGAAATTATAAGTGGGCTCCTACTGGAACTACAGGTTATAACACAAAGTTTGAAGATATAATTTGTACGCCAAGTGCTGAAGGTCCAGGAGCTGCTTCTACAGCAACCTTTACAGGCGACACAGATGGAAGCAACAACTGGGCTTACATCTGTTCACAAGATTCGTCAGGAACTACGGATGCTGCAACAAATTATCCTGCATTCAATTATGTAAATAATTATGCTTCTACTTTCAATCTTACAGGAGATTATGCCACAGGCTGGTATATGCCAAGCCTTGCAGAACTTTGTTATATTTACAGAAACAAATCTGTTCTTAATTCTGTACTCACTGCACTTGGAGGTATACAGTTGGGAAATTATGATTATTACTGGTCGTCGTCCCAGCACGACTACGACTTCGACTACGGCCTGGCGAGGGACGTCTCCTTTTATGATGGCTACGTCGACACCAGCGAAAAGGACCTCGCTTTCCGTGTGTGTTGTGTGCGGGCTTTTTAGCTATTAAACAATTCAACAATTAAAGGTAACCCCGAAACACGTTTTTTTTGCAAACACTTTCGGGGTTACCCGCCAGTTCTAAGTCGCTATATCAGCAAAACTTAGAACATCATATTTTTATGCTTCGCTTTGTGCAATTCCTGTAGTTTCAGATAGATGCTGAAACAAGTTCAGCATGACAAATAACACTTAATTATAAATCCTGGAACTATTGAAAAGACTTTTTTTCCCCTTTATAATTTATCTAAATAAAAAAAAGATTATAGGAAAAAATGTTATGAAAAAATTATCTGTCTTTTTATCTTTATGTTTGTCTTTGTTTTTTTTCAGCTGTAAATCTGCTCCAGAGCCGGCACCAGCTCCAAAGCCTGTAACTCCAGAACCGGCACCAGTTGTAAAAGAAGACCCTCCAAAACCTGTTGTTGTTGAAAAACCAAAAGAGGAACCAAAACCAAAAGAGGAACCAAAACCAAAAGAAGATCCAATGGCTTTTCCTAAGGGTGAATGGCTTGATGCAAATTGGAATGCAAAATGGATTGTTTCTGACGAAAGCCTTGAAATCCAGGATTCTAAAACAAACGAAAGCATTTATGTTTTCACAAAAGCCAATATTGAATATGAAGATAAATCTTTAACAGATGAAGGTCTTGTATGGTCTTTTGTCTGCAAAAATACTTACAGAAAATACTATCTTACAAAGTTTGATTCAAAGAAAAACAATAAGAATCTTCTTTTGCAGATTGATCCTGATTGGGAACAGGAATCATACGAAGTAGAGCTTAAGAAAATTAAGTAAAGATTAATTTTTGTTTTTCTGATATACTATCTGTATGTCATATGAAGTAACAGCCACACGGCGACGTCCGCAGCAATTTGAAGACCTTGTAGGCCAGGAGTTTGTTGCGGAAACTCTTAAAAACTCAATAAAAACTGGTAGAATTGCGCACGCATATCTTTTTTCCGGTCCAAGAGGATGTGGAAAAACGTCAACTGCGCGTATTCTTGCCAAGGCTTTGAATTGTCAGAATGGACCAACAGATAAGCCTTGCGGAACCTGCTCTAACTGTCAGGAAATTACTAAGGGTTCAAGCCTTGATGTAATTGAAATAGACGGTGCCTCTAACACAAGCGTTGAAAATATCAGGCAGATAAAGGATGAGGTTATGTTCCCTCCTGCAAACTGCCGCTATAAAATCTATATAATCGATGAAGTTCACATGCTTTCTAACTCGGCCTTCAATGCGCTTTTAAAAACAATTGAAGAGCCGCCTGAGTATGTAATCTTTATTTTTGCTACAACTGAGCTTCAGAAGGTTCCTGCAACAATTAAGTCACGCTGCCAGCAGTATAACTTCAGGCTTGTAAGCATAGATAAGGTTAAGGCTTGTCTTGCAGATGCCGCTGCTGAGCTTGGCATTCAGGCTGATGATGAAGCCTTGTTCTGGATTGCACGGGAGTCTACCGGTTCTATGCGAGATGCGTATACGCTTTTTGATCAGGTTGCTGCATTCAGCGAAGGCCACATCACTTATGAAAAAATCCGCGATAAGCTTGGCATTGTTGGCGTTGAACGTCTGAACACAATTTTCGAAGCGTGTGCTGACGGGCAGAATGATGCCGTTATAAATCTTCTTGATGAAATGCTTCAGTCTGGAGTTTCTGTAGACCAGATTGTTTCTAATTCTGCTGATTATTTGCGCAGTATTTTGTTTATAAAAAACGGTGTTACAAAGGAAGCTTTGCTTGGTAGTTCTGCTGAACGGTACAGTAAGAAGGTTCTGGAAGCCTGGAATGTAATTCAGGTTGAACGGGCTCTTTCAATTTATCTTCAGCTTTTCAGAGATATTCGTTATTCATTGTCGCCGATTTATGAGCTGGAGCTTGCTTTTTCAAGAATGTGCTGGCTTAATCAGTTTGTTTCAAATGCAGAGGTTAAGAAAGCAATTGATGCAGCGCAAAATCTTTTGATGTCTGCTAATCCGGGGGCTGCAGCTGTAAGTGCACAGGCAAGTACCTCTGCACCAGCAACTGCGGCTGCAAGTTCACCGGCATCTGCTGCAACTCCTGCGTCTGCACCAGTTCAGAGCATTAAGCCTATTCCAAACGGTTTGCCTCGGCTTTCCGGTCTGGATGCTCCTGATGATTCAGATGATGATGCAGCTGGAACTGAAAATGAAGTTGCTCCACAAGGTGGTGCAGACCCTTTTTCTAATGGCGGACCGCTGCCGCCTCAACAATCAGCGGGGCAGGGCGTTATTGATGAGAGGTTAAAGCTTCATATTCCGCAGGACAACATAAAGGCTGACGAAGTTATACCGACAGTTTATATTCCAACTCCTACTGCTCAGGATAAGTTTTCCTTTAATCCTGATGATGAAGCAGGTGAAGATAACGGCTCTGATATTTCTGATGATGATGACTGGTCGAACACAGAGGTTCCTCCAGATGATAATTACTATCCTGAAGATGAAGGATTTACACCGTATCCGCCGCAGACACCTCAGCAACCGCAGGCTCAATCTTCACCGGCAGTCAGCAGCCCGGCGCAGATAAACAATGTATTTACAACGGCAGATGGAAGAACTATTTCTGTAGCCCAGCTCAAAGGTACAATTATGGCAAACTTTGCCGTAAACGACAGCTTTACCGCTGCCTCCCTGGAACGAACCGGTGAATGGGTAGTTTCTGCTGACAGCGTAGACACAACGGTTGCCGCTGAATACGATTTGAAAATCATCCAGAAAAACATACCTGCAATCAGCGAAGAGCTTGCCCGTGTGTGTGGCAAACCAATGACGTTCAGAGTAACAATAAAAGCTAAGGATGCACCGGTTGTAAAACGCGAAGTTCCACCTCAGGTAAAAATCCTGGTAGATACATTTAAGGGTACTATAGTAAATAGCTAAAACACAGGAGGATGTATGAATCCATTTGACTTTTTGAAAAATACACAGGCTATAAAAGAGCAGTCTGAAAAATTACAGCAGGAGCTTGCCGAACTTCGTGCAGAAGGTTCTTCGGGCGGGCGTATGGTAACTGTTACGCTTAACGGCAAATTCGATATGATTGACATTAAGCTTGACCCGATCTGCGTTGATAACCGCGATGTAAAAATGCTTGAAGATTTGATTGTTGCTGCTCACAAAAATGCGTGCGATAACGTTCAGGAAATGATAAAGGCTAAATCATCATCCCTGCTGGGTGGTCTTGATTTGAGCCAGTTTGGGATTTAATATGAACGTTTTTGATGAACTGACAAATAATTTTTCACGGCTGCCGGGAATCGGTAAAAAAAGTGCCGTGCGAATGGTAAACTGGCTTCTTACTCAGGATGAGCTTTATGTCCAGCGGTTTGCAAAAAATATTGCCGAGCTTCAGAACCGGATCAAGCCTTGTTCTGTTTGCGGTGTGTGGACGGAGACCGATCCGTGCCCGATTTGTTCCAATCCTTTGCGGGAGCTTTCACAGATTTGTGTTGTTGAGCAGAGTCAGGATGTTTCTACAATTGAAGCTTATGGCGAATACCGTGGACTTTATCACGTGCTGGGTGGTGTAATCAGACCGCTCGAAGGAGTAGGGCCGGCACAGCTTTCAATTCAGCCGCTTTTGAACAGGATTAAGGCGGGCTGTAAAGATGAAGCTACCGGTGAACAGGTTGCAGTTACCGAAGTTATTATTGCTACGAATCCAACTGTGGAAGGAGATTCAACGGCTTTGTATTTGAATAAGGTTATTTCAGAGTTGAATCTGCCTGTTCCCGTAAAGGTTACCCGCCTTGCTACAGGTATGCCGGTGGGCGGTGACCTTGAGTATGTAGATAAACGAACCCTTTCCCTGAGCTTTCGCGGAAGAAGTGAGATTTAAAATATTGTAAGATGCCAGTTGTTATTTTAGACTAACTGTAGCTTTGAATCTGCATTTCCGGCTGTAAGAACAAAGGTTCCTTTCCCTTTATCTGAAGTTAACTCATAAGTTCCTTTAAAGCCTTCTATTTCTGCAAAACCATTTTTATCTGTTGTACATTCATAACTTGTGTGCCATTCTTCTTTAATCAGCTTGTGAAGTCTGTGATAAGCAGGTTTTAAAGAACTGTCTTTTCTTATTACGCCACTTGGAGCATTAAGCCAGGCTCCGTCGCCAAAATCCCAGTTTGTAATTGCGGTAACAAGTGGATGATTTTCAAAAAGGTTTCGGTACATCTGTTCAAGATCGTCTGCCTGTTTTTCTTCCAGTTCTGGAGTTGCGGCATCATCATCGTAATGAGCATCTTGTAAATCTGTAATTTCAGGGGCAACAAGAGGACCGGCAACAATTGTATTTTCGGTAAAATGAATTGGCAAACCAAAGTGTTCGAATCGGCTGAGAACTTCTTCCTGTTTGTCCTTGCCCCAAACTCCCTGATGCTGATGTGATTGAAGTCCAATTGTGTTGATCTGCGCACCGGCATTAAGACATCCGTCAATCAATATTTCATAATTGCTGGACATATTAAAATCATTTATAAGGAAGGTTCCGTTTGGATTAGTTTCGTAAGCGGCATTAAAAACTTCGCGGACAAGACCCACACGGCCTTTTTCCTTACAGATTCGTGTGATGGCGTTATCATATTTATCGTAAATCGGCATGATTACAACTTCATTAATTACATCCCACATATCAATTATACCTTTAAAGTTGCCTACATCTCTGTGGATTCGCTCAAGCTGTTTTTTAAGGATAGTTTCATTGTCATAATTCATAAGCCATGGAACACAGCCTGTATGCCAGCACAAAGGATGTCCCTTTACTTTTACACCTTTGCTTTTAAGGAATGCAGCTGCATTCATAAGCTGTTGTGTGTGTGGATTTCCTTCTTCTGGTTCAAAGCCACCCCAATAAAAAGGCAGAGTTCCATAATTAAAAAGCCCAAGCCATTTTTGCATACGGTCTTCCATAACGGCAGGGTCTTTGCTTGGAGATTTTGAATTGGTTATTGAGCCGTTACCGTTGTGAACTACAGGTCCGTTTGTATAGGGAAGTGTTTCAAATGCTCCGCATCCGAATAAAAACTCATGGTTTATTTGATTAACCGATATTTTTGTGTTTGCTAATACTTTTCCGTCTGCTCCAATAAACTGAAGCTTTGCTTTTGCTTTTCTGAATGATAAATCTGCCATTTAGTGATGCCTCCGTTTTAAGAATATACTGTCAGGGAAGATTTAGCTTGCATATTTGTGTTTATAAATTGAATGAAAGTACAAAGCAAAGCATTTGCCCAATCTATTGCCACAAAACACCTTTTATGATAATATTTATTTCAATTCGGGCCATTAGCTCAGCGGTTAGAGCAGAGGACTCATAATCCTTTGGTCCTAAGTTCAAATCTTAGATGGCCCATGTGTAGAAAAAAACTGTTTTGCTTTGCAAAACAGTTTTTTTTTTATCATTTATGTTATAAAATAACCTTATGATAGTTTCAACAAAAGGTCGGTATGCTTTACGTGTAATGGTAGATCTGGCGGAGCATCACAATGAAGAACGGATTCCGCTTAAAGAAGTTGCCGAACGACAGCAGATTTCTCAAAAATATATAGAAGCAATTATGACACTTCTTTCAAAAAATGGGCTTGTAAATGGTGTTCACGGAAAGGGTGGTGGTTATAAACTGAGTCGTAAGCCGGAAGAATATAAAGTTGGCGAAATCCTGCGGATTACAGAAGGAACTCTTGCTCCTGTTTCCTGTCTTGAGTGCGGGGCTGCTCCCTGTCCTAAAAAAGAACGATGCAGAACTCTTCCTATGTGGGAAAAGCTCGATACCCTCATAAACGATTTTTTTGACAATATCACAATTGCTGATTTGTGCAATAAAAACTGCCCGGATGACTGTGCCTGCCTTTAAGACTTCTAGCAAAGGCTTCTGCTTTATGGTGGTTGTCAGCTTATACTGCCTTTGCTTGCAGTTTTGCGTAAGGTAAAACTGCACATTTCAAGTCATTATCGGGCTGGCACCAACTAGTGTCATAATCTATTTTCCCTTCTTATAAAAATTGTACAGCTCCTCCGTTGCCAGAGCCATTTTGGTAACGGAGAACTCGGTGCCTTCCGGGTAAACATAAAGCGTATCATTTATAGTATTCAAATCCACGCAGTCTCCCTTCTTACCCAGATAATCATACTCTATGTGTACAGAATACTGCGAAGGAGCATCCAGTTTTACAGTATAATCTTCACCCTTGTAGCTGCCACTCAACGTAAAGCCGTCCATATTATGTGTTAAAGTAGCCATTCCAATATCAATGTAGCGGTCTGCATTCGGAAGAGCGTCCACCTGTGCCTTAAGCGTAACACCATAAGTGCCGTTTTCAACTTCCTTTCGGACTTCGGCCCGTTCCCATTCATACCAGTCTGGAATATGCGTAAACTCAGTGTTACCGCTTTTTGCCTGTAATTCACTAAGCTCAGTCATTTCCCACTCTTTCTGGCAGCTGTTACAGCGTAAGGTTGTCCCCGTAGAAGACATTTTGTATTCAGCTCCACAAGCCGGACATTTATAAAGGATTTTGTGCAGACCCTTTGCGCGTTCACCGTAAGTAATATGAATGCCTTTTTCCTTCTGCCAGGTGTAATCATCATACTGGAACTCTTTTTCAATTCCCTGCATAATTTCCTTGTAATTGAGCTGCGCTAACTGGTCTGCAGTATAAAGACACTTCATAACGGCTTCCGTACCGCGCACCTTATGGTCCGGCAGATTCCAGAACGGTGAGTTTACGTGATGACCGTGACAGATTAAGGTAACAACCGGAACATGAAGAATCTTAGCAAGCTTACCAAGCGATTCAGGAAGCACGGCAGTAGTTCCGCAGAGAGAGTAGCGTGCTTCAGGATAAATTGCAGCAATATCACCTCTGTCAACGACACGTTTAAGCTGGCGTACAAGCGTAATATCATTCGTAAACTTTCTCTTACAGATGCAGCCAATCAGCCTTAAAAGCCATTCACGCTTCCAGAATCCGTCAATTGCAACAACGTAGTTTACTTTATGCGGAAAAGTCGCCTTAGTTGCAACCTTAAAGTCCATAAAGGCATTGTGATTGCAGAGCAGCAGATACGGCGGCTTAATGTTTTCCATATTGATTTTTGTAAGCTTGTTTTTGTGTGCAATTACTTCCGGGAACGAAAGCAGCCAGATAAGCGGCATAAGATGCTGTCTTTTCGGCGGCTTAATCATATCAAAGCGGGGGATTTCGTCTAACATTGTTTTCTCCAGTTATTTAATTGTAGCATTATATTTATGCGATAACAATTCTTTTTTGACTTTTGGGCAAAAATCGGTGATAATAAAGGGTCATTTTGTTTATTGTGATTTCACGGTAAAGTAAAATGCAGTTACAAAATGTATTATTGGAGAAAGGTTATGAAAGATAAAGTTACTGGCGAAAAAGTCAGATTTTCAATTAGCGTTCAATTAATTACAATCTTTTCTGTTCTTGTAATATTTGCCCTTGGTTTAAGTACCGTTCTTGTTTCTTACTTTATTACAGATGAAGAGCGTCGAACTGCCGAAGATAATAACCATACTGTAAATAGCAGAACAGCTTCTGCGGTAGAATCATATTTCAATTCGGTTGAATCTTCTGTTTCTCTCTATCTTGATATTTCGCAAAACTCAACCTCATCGGTTTCGGAAAACTTCTTTATCAGAAATCCAGAAATCCTTGGTATTTTTTGTGAAGATGAAAAAGGTACTGTATCATTTATTCTTCCCTCTGATTTTCTGGACCTGAACCAGAACTCAGAAAATGCAGTTGTTCTTACTAAAAAAGATGCAGTTGAAATACAAAAAGCTCATTCTTCATCATCAGCAAGCGTATTTGCAGGTAAAAAGCTTTATTATAACGAAAGCCGCCGGTTTAGCGTACCAATCGTTTCACAGCTTTTTATGTGGCAGGGGGAAAATGCTAAATATGCGGTAACAGTAATTTTCTATCCGCAATCCTTGAACGACAGCTTTGCAATGGGAGCAATGAATACCTCGTATCTTGTAAGTGCAGACGGTTCAATTCTTATTTCCGGTGATATTGATAAGACAATGAATGGTGAATCTATAAAAGGTTCTGCTCTGTATGATGCAATCTGTGAATATAAAGAACAGAACCGCCAGATGCTTTTTACAGATGAAAAGGAAGGTGATTTTTTCGGGGCATTTACACGAATCTTAAACGGCGAGCTTATAACAGTAACTACAATCAGTTCTGATATAGTATATGAAGCCGGCCGCAGTACATTTATCAGAAACATTTTCCTTTCCTGTGCAATTTTCTTCCTTTGTATTATGTTAATCTGGTTCTGGTCAAAGAGCATCAGTACACCGGTAAAACAACTTGCAGCAGCTGCGGGCAGAATTGGAAATGGTGAATACGAAGTTCAAATGGAACGAAAACGTAAGGATGAGCTTAAGATTCTTACAGACAGCTTTGTAAAGATGGGCCATGGACTTGCAGAACGCGAGCGGCTTAAAGATGCATTCGGTCGTTTTACAAATAAAGAAATTGCCGAAAAAGCTATGAGGAATGAGCTTTCTCTTGGTGGTGAAAATAAAAATGTTACCGTATTCTTTTCAGATATCCGTTCTTTTACGGCTATGTCAGAAAAGCTTACACCAGAACAGGTTGTAGAGTTCCTTAATGAATATATGACCCGAATGGTAAAATGTGTAGATGCTACCGGTGGTGTTGTAGATAAGTTTATTGGAGATGCAATTATGGCCGTTTGGGGTGCTCCTGTTTCTGCCGGTTCTCCTAAAGAAGATGCTCTTAATGGAATTAAGGCTTCTCTGTTAATGCGAAAAGAGCTTTACGAACTGAACAAAGAGAGGGTAGCAAAGGGGCTTATTCCTGTTCATATAGGCTGCGGTCTTAATAGTGGTGATGTAATTGCCGGACAGATTGGCAGTGAAAAACGAATGGAATATACGGTAATTGGCGACACCGTTAATACAGCTTCAAGAACAGAAGCATTAAATAAGCCTTTCCATACAGATGTTCTTATCACAGAAAATACCTGGCAGCTTGTTAAGGACGAAATACTGGTAGAAGAAATGCCTGGTGTAAAGGTAAAAGGAAAAACAGATAAGCTTAGAATGTTTGCTGTAATAGGATTTAAGGATTCAACTAAGTTTACATCTTATAAACAGGTACGTGCTTTACTTGGAGTTTCCGAGCCGGATTTGGCAGCTGTAAACCCTGACGAGGAAGAAAAGAAGTATGAAGTCGTCAACTAAATCTGCAGGTGCCGTTTTAAAAGACATCTTTGTCGTTATTTTCTGTCTTTGTGGAATTGGTGCCAGTCTATTTTTATTTTATAAGGCAATAAATCGTTCTCTTCAGAATACAGGTTCCGAAAGTGTTGCAACAATTACATTTAAATACCGTACTGCCCAGAGACGTTTTGAAAATCGGCTTGTGTGGGAATGGCTGCAGAATAATGCAGAAATCTATAATGGTGACCATATTCGTACCGGTGGGCTTTCAGAAGCAGTTCTTCATTTTGATGATGAAACGGTAATCACTCTTGATGAAAAAACGCTCATTCAGGTAAAGGTTGATGAAGAAAAGAGCCTTTTGCCGGTTTTTATGAGGCGTGAAAAAAAGCCTGCTGAAAAGAAAGCTGGGCAAACCGTTCAACCCGCAAAAACAGTTCAGCCAAAATCTGAAAAAACTGTTGCAAGGTCTCAAGCTAAAGCTGACTCAAAGCCACAGGTAACGGTAACTTCCGGTGCAATTAAACTTGAAACCCTTGCTTCCTCAGCAGAAAGAAGCGTTTCCGTTATTGCTGGTAATCATAAAATTAATGCCGGACAGAATACTCAGGCAGTTCTCACTGTTAAAGATGATGTAGTTGAAGTTCAGACTGTTACCGGTGAAGTTGCAATTGAAAAGCTCCCGGATGAAACTCAAACTCAGGCAGAACAGGCTGATAAAGAGAATGAAGAATCTAAGAGCATAATTATTACAGAAGGAAATAAAGCTTCTATAGATAAGTCAAGTTCTAATGTAACGGTTACTACTATAAAAATTACAGAACCGGTAAACAATGCCTATTATCTGCTGGCAGAAGAAGATAAAGCTGATATTGGTTTTAATTATTCTGCTGATGCTGAAGAAATAAATGACAGCATAGAAGCAATGCTAGAAATCTCTCCAAAAGAAGATTTTTCAGAGCTTTATACTTATTTGAATCTTAATGTTTCTGGCAGCGGTATTCATAATGTTCAGTTGCCGGCTGGAAGATGGAGCTGGAGACTTCATCAGAAAAACGAAGAAGGAGCGTTAACTGATTCTGCAAATGGTGTATTTACGGTTTATAAAGTAAACAGACCAGAAATCTTCCTGCCGGAAGAAAATGCTGTTTACACTGCTGAATATGCAGAAGCATCATCAGAAACAGAAAATCAAAATCCAGCAGCTAAGGTTATGCTTTCCTGGAAAAATGACAGGCGGGCCATTAAATATCTTGTAAATGCAGAGTGCAGGCAAAATAACCAGAAGATTTCTTTCTATTCTGAAGTTTCCACCTGTATGACAGAAATCCCTTATTTTATGCCGGCAACAGGCAATCAGGAAGTGGCACAAGAATGGACCTGGACGGTAACCCCGCTTTTTATGGAAAGCTGGAAGGGTGAAACTATAGCTTCTAATCCAGCTGTGTTCTATATATTACCACCTAAAAAAGCAGTTCAGGAAACTGTTCCACAAACAGAAGAAGTGGAAGCAGAAAGTGTTAGTGAAGAAGATGATGAATTAACAGACGAGCTTTTGGACGACACAGAAAACGATGAAATTGTGGAACAGGCTGAGGAAGAAAAAACTGAAGAAGTGGAAGAAAAAGCACTTGTACTTCCAATAAAAGAAGCTGAAAAAATACAGTCACAAAAAGAAACTCCAAAAACACAGGAGCAAAAAAAGCCTGAAGTATCAGAAAAATCACAAGAGCCAGAGAAAACTTCCGCAAATGAATCAGAAGGCGAAATAAAGTTTGAAGAAGAAATCTTTGTATCATCATCAACAGAAACAACAGCAGTGGCTGCACCAGAGTTTAAGGTAACTCTTGCAGATGAAGATGATGTTGAAACTATGATTAAGGAAAAAAATGTATTAGCAACAGAGTTTTCTGAAAAATCAAGATGGAAAACACAAACAGATAAATCTGTTGGAGGAACTTCTACTGCAAGCTGTGAGCAGATAATTGTTGAGTACGACGGTAAGACTTATTCAGGAATTAAGTTTGAATCACAAATCAATGCTTCAAGTGCAAATAAACTTCCTTCTATGCTTTTTATGAACGGTATTCAGTTACCGGATTCTTTACAGGGTTCTAGTGGTCTAATTTTTAATGTAATTGGCGACGGTAATGATTACACGCTTAGAATTGGTGTAGGAAATATTGAATATGGTTGTAAGCTCAACACAAAGGCTGGGGAACTTCTCTTGTTCGATATTCCGTATAAATTATTCAGGCAGCAGACAGGAACAGAGCTTGTTCCGCTTGACCCGGATGAAATAACGGGAATAACACTTTCTCCATCGGGTCCATTCCCTGGAAAATACGAGATTACAATTTTTGATATGAATGCTAAATAAAAAGGGCAGGTAAAAATGATTAAAAAAATTGTTTTGGCAATTACACTTATATTGTTCTGTGGTTTCAGCATTTTTTCGCAGGCAGCAGGAACTGTAGAAGAAGAAGTTTCTGAAGGTGCCGAATTATTGCAAAAGCAGGCAGAACAGGCACAGTCAGAATCACAGGCAACTGAACAAAGTACCGAAAAGAAAATTGCACTCATAATGGGTAATTCAGGACGTAAAGAAAATGGAATGTCAAAATATGTTATGGATGCTCTTTCTATGTCGGCCCTGCTTGCAGAAAATGATTTTCAGGTTAAGGTAACGCTGGAAGGTACTCAAAAGCAGCTTTTGGATTCTTTAAAAGAGTACAGTAGAAATATCAAGGGGGCAGATTCAAGCTTTTTATATTTTGCAGGTGAAATGACCAGTTTTGATAATGTTTATTATCTTATTCCTGTAGGCAGCGAAATTGCAGATTATGATGAGCTGACTTATAAAGCAGTTGCTCTTGATGATATTTTTGCTACAGTTGCAAAAGCTGGATGTAAGAAAAATCTTTTTATTTTTGATGTAGGTTTTGTTGATATAAGCGGTGACTCTTCTTCAGAAATCCCGGAAAGTATTTCTGTAAAAAATTATAAAATGGAAAGCTATGTTGCAATTTCTGCCACAGAGGCTAATAAAAATAATTCAATAAAAGGGCAGCACACTCCATTTACAGCTGCCTTTATGACAGAGCTTGCGGCTTCGGAAGCTTCTATAGAAACTGTAATCAAAAATGCTTCAAGAGGTTTGGTTGTCACTCTTATAACAGATTCAACTCTAACTACCGGTTACTATCTTAAAAATACTTCTGCTTATGTAACCGAAAACGTAAAAACTGAAGTTGTAAAGGAAGTTGTAACCGAGGTTGTAGAAAAAGAAACTGTAAAAACACTTTTTGCAGATGATTTTGTGGAAGGCGATTTAAGGCGAATTGCAGTAAGCGCTTTATCAGATGGTCAGCTGTTTTATCTTGATAAAAATCAAAAAGAAATTATTCTGGGTAAGGCAAAGAAAGACAATCAGCAGGGCTTTGTTGTTGGTTCTTCGGCAACAGAGATTTGCATTCGATATAATGACGGGGTTGTTGAAAAAAAATACCTGGATGAATCGAAGAATGAATATGAGTTTACCTATTGCGATGCTTCTTATTTTGAAGTTCTAGGAAGGTCTCCTTTTGATTTGTTTATAGACGGCGTTTATTATGGAACTTCCGCCGACAAAAAAGAAAGCAGAAAGTATAAAGATTCTACAAAGAAGTTTTACATTTACGATGGTTCTGCAGTTTATAATCTTAGCGAAGGTGAGCATGAAATCTTGCTCCTGTATAAAAACAGATATTATGAACAGGGAACCCTCCAGATTACAAAACGAAGATATTCAGAGGTTACGACAAATCAATACTTCAACTATTATGATGGCGGTAACGGTTCTGCACGCTTTGGTTATTCCTTCTTTAATCCTTTGCTGGGTGTTGGCTCAATGGCCCAGGGAGATCTTGCCGGTTCAAGCATTGTTTTCTTTGGAGAGCTTGCCGGGGCAGCTGCAGTTTATTTAGGTTATGATATTCAGAAAAGCTGGATAGAAAAAGCTAACTCAAGCGGCTATTCGGTTGATCAGCTGGATAATACAATCCCAAAAATGATGATTTATTCAGGAATAGGTATTGCGGCAACTTCTTTACTGGTTGGTTTTATCAAACCTTATACCTTCAAAAAACGAGTACCTAAAAAATATAACTATGATTATGCTCGGGAACAAGAAGAGCTTTCTTTCGGGGCATTTTTATCACCAGATAAAAGCTTTACGCTAACCTTAGGAATTAATTTCTAAGGTCATAGGGGATGATGATGAAAAGAAGCTTTGGTAAACAAATATTTTTAAGCATAGTTTTTTCTATTATATTCACACTAGTATTTGCCTTGTCGGGGTGTGACTCTTTATATGATTCTGCTTTTGACAAGTTACTTAAAGATACAATCGAGAAAGATGTTCCATTTACTGAATCAACTGTAGAAAAACGAACCCTTCAATCAATTTATTTAAAAGATAATCCAATAAAGACAGTCTATGGAATAGGCGATGAGTTTTCTGTAGAGAATATTTCTGTATTTGCAAAATATACAAGTGGAAATGAGATTGATATAACTAAGTATGTTTCTTATTCAGGTTTCAGTTCTTCCGAAGAAAATGCTGAGATTCTCATTACTGTATCATATTCAGAAAACGGAATTAATGCCTCTACAACTTTTAAAGTAGCGGTATTCAATAATTATGTAAAAGTTCAAAGCCTTGTTTTTGAAGATGATTATAGAAACTCAATTGTTGGACTTGGAAATTCCAGACAGCTACAGGTAACAGTTTTGCCGGAAAATGCAAATGTAAAAGCGGTAACCTGGAAAAGCAGTGACCCTTCAATTGCGTCTGTTACTAAAGATGGAATTGTTACTGCTATAAAAGAAGGCTTTGTTACTATTACTGCAATTTCTGTTGATAATCCGGAAGTAACGGCTGAGTGTTCTGTAGAAGCAAAGTATTACCATGCGGAAGGGGTAAAAATAAATGTACCTGAAGAACAGGTTAGAATTGAAGAAACAAAAACTGCACAGTTAACGGCGGTTGTTTTGCCAGACCTTGCTTCTCAAAAGGTTAATTGGAAGAGTGCAGATACTTCTATTGCGACTGTTGATAATGATGGTGTTATAACAGGTGTTAAGTCTGGCAAGGTTCAGATTATTGCAATGGCAGCTGATGATGAAACTAAAACAGACAGCTACACGGTTGAGATTTTTAAATATCCAGTTACTTCTATTCAAATTATGGATGAAGAAGGAAATAATATACCGGAAGCTGGAATTACAATCTTTGTCGATGGTTCTGCAAGGCTTACTGCAGCTGTAAACGAAGATGCAACTCATAAAGAATATTTCTGGAGCAGCGGAGATGAGAATATTGCTACAGTTGATTCAAACGGTATTGTTACCGGTATAAATGGTGGTTCAACAACCATAACTGCCACTTCTGTTGATAATCAGGAAATCGTTGCGGTTTGCACAGTGAATATTGATGAAATAACTTCGCTTGAACCACAGGATTATCAGATTGGTGATGTAATTCTTAAGGATGGAACTTTTATAAGCTGCAATGATGTATCTTCTATGACAAGTGAACAAAAAGCAAAAGCGGTTGGGGTTATTTATGGTTATAGGACAGAAGTTACAGACGAAGGTACGGAATCATATGCGCTGGGAGTTGGATTAGAGCATTCTGAGGGGCTTGCCTGGTGTACGGAATCATCACCGGGATATAATATAAACTTTACGGAACTTGCTTCTAGTTGTGATGGTAATTATGTTTACGACGAGTATGGTAATGATAAGTATGTTTACCAGTTTACTGGAAATGTAGATGGTTCTGATGACTGGGAATATATCTGTTCTATGGATTCTGTAGGAACTGCTGACCCTGCAACATATTATCCTGCCTGGAATTATGTAATAAATTATGGCGAAAATAAAAAGTTTAAAGGATATTATAAAACGGGTTGGTATATGCCAACACTGAAAGAAGTGTACAAATTAGCAGTTAACATTTCGTCAATTAATTCTATTATAACAACTTTGGATGGGAAAAAATACTTTGATTCATCTTCTTCTCAATATATTGATTTTTATATTTGGACTTCATCAACTTATGGAGTGGATTCAAATTATTGTGAGATAGAAGGTCGTTATAACAATATGAGTTATAGAATGAATTACTTTAACAAAGCTTCTCGAGTATCTACACTTCCAATCAAAGCTTTCCCATGCTCCGTAATCCATTATGAAGATTATACAACAAACAAAATTACGGTTACTTATCCTAGTTTTACACAAAGCTCAATCAAAGTTACTTCATCAACAGATGATGATGGCAACTATACGTTTACGGTAGCTCCAAGTAATACAAACGGTCAGCTGGAAGAAGGTGCAACCTACAGATGGATTCTGGATACAACTCCGCTTGTATCGTCACAAATGACAGGTGGCAGTCAGCTTTCAGAAGATGGAACAAGCTTAATTTTACCAAGGTCTTATCTTTCATCACTTGTTTCTGGAAAACATGTTATTACAGTTTTACAGCAAACACAGAATGGTGATTTTTTTGATGCCTGCTGTTATATTGATATTTCTTATGGTACCGAAAGTAATTTCACTCCGCAGGGAAATCTAATCACTGTAGTTTTGCCAATTTACAGTACATCAGAATTAAACATAGCTGCTCAAAAAAATACCGATGGCAGCTATACGTTCAACGCAGAAGATTCAAGTTCGGGTAGAGTGTATACAAAATACAGCTGGTTACTTGATAATACAATACTTGCCCAAACAGCCAGCACTATGGAGCTTAGTTCTGCAGATATTCTTAAACTTAATACTGGTGCACACTTAATAACTTTAATTGCAAGAACAGCAGATGGCGAATATTTTGATGCACAATGTTATATAAAATGCTACGAAGAAGCTGAAAAGCCTCAAGGTTACGAACTACGTTCTCCTGCAATTTTCTGGTCAGATCATACTATAAGATGGGCAACTATGCCTTATGCAACAAGCTATAAAATCTATAAATATTCCAGTGAAGAAAAATTAGATATAAATGATATAGATTCTTCATTGTTTGAGTATGAAGCTTCTGTAAAGGCTGGTAATTATCAGGTTGGAATCCCTGAATCGGGGTATGCATATTATGCAGTAAAAAGTTGTTACAACACAGAAGAATCAGAAAGAATCAGTAATGTTATAAGAATTGGTAGGGTTGATTCATCGGTACTAACAGAAAGTCATACTGGAAATTATTACTTTGTTAAGAACAATGGTGTATGGACTTCAAATAATCAGACTGATTATGGTTATGTGGCAACTTCAAAGTGGACCTGTAGCGAATTAGCAGAATCTAACTGTTATTATTCATTTGACTGGACTGTATCTGCTGATTATGGTTCTGGCTGGAGTTATTTGTATATTTATGTAAACGGACAAACAAAAGTTGAAGCTTCAGGAATAAATAGTGGTACTGTATCTGGAAAATTAAATGATTCTTCAAATGTTATAGAAGCTAGATTCTATAATGAGAATTATTCATCCAATGGTATAGATTATGCTACCATTGCTTTTGGATATTTTTATACACTTGATGAGTAAATATATTGTCATTGTCGTATTTGATGCGACAATCTCGGAGGAAATAAATTATGGAAAAAACTTACGAAAACAGTAGAAACAAGGTATATCATTTTATTGCTGCTTTTACTTTGTGCCTTGCAATTCTTTTTGGTGCAGCAGGCTTTGTTTCTTGTAATGCCGGATTTTCAGAAAAACCTGATGACAAGGAAACAAATAATACTGATTTGGAAGTTATTATTCCGGAATATGTTGATATAGATTTCAGTCTGGCTGTACCAGATTTTGAACAGAAAAAGAGTATTGTACAAAATGCCCGAAAAGCAATTCCTTCTAACAACACTTATTCAAGTATGATTTATGTTCTTACAGGAGTTTCGGGAGATTCTGAGGTAGAAGAAAAACTTGGAACTTGGGGTTCTGTCAGTCAGCTTCGTAATGCAAGCTTAAGAATCCACACAGGAGAATGGAGGTTTACGCTTACTGCGTATGCAAGAAGTTCTTATAATGGATATGATGATTATTATGGTTCCAGTTCAAGCTCTTCAACTGAATACAATCCAGATTATGCAGTTTTACAAGACTCAATAGAACTTACATTAACACAAGATTCAACCTTAGCATTTACACTGAAAGAAATAGAAGATTGTAATGTAAAGGGGTCATTTAAGTATACTATTAATTATGACAATGCTCGTAGTGAAAAATGGAGTATAAAACCAATTCTTTATAGTTTAGATTCAGAAGATTTTGAAGAAATAGAATGCAGCTTTTCATATAATACAGATTCTTCTTCTACAACAATAAACTCTGGTAGTATTCGTAGCGGACATTATCTGCTTATGCTTCAATTTGTATACAATACAGGAACAGATTATTTTGAATCTTATACTTCAGAAGAAATACAAATTGCAGCAGGCTTACAAACTACTGGTTCTAAAACTCTTTCTGCTGATGAATTAAATCGTTTTTACAATATTAACTACGATTTAGACAATGGTGTAATGCCTGCAGGCTATGTAACGGAATACAATCCTTACAAGAGTGTTTTATTAGATAATCCAACACGAGAAAATTATAAGTTCCTTGGCTGGTATTTCAATAACGATTGGGCAGATGAAAATAAACTCCCTGTTAATGAGAATGGAAATTATGTATTTAATAAAAATCACGATTTAAGCGGAGCCATTTCTGTTTATGCAAGATGGCAGCGAATCGGTTACGTCCAGGATGGTTTTGAATGGCATTTGAGTGATGAAGGTGTACTTACGATAAGTGGAGAGGGAGAAGTTCCGTTTGCAGCATACAGCTTCCCAGAATGGGTAAATGCAACGAGTGTAATTGTTGAAGAAGGTGTAACAGGTTTCCATTATTATGAGTATTATAAAGTGGGCTTTGGTTGTTCTATAGATTATTATGGAGAAACGGAAGGAAAAACAAATGGATATGCAAGAAATATAAAAACTATTTCCTTGCCATCAACTTTAACCTCAATTCCTAATCAGTGTTTTGATTGTCTTTCATCGTTGGAAGAAATAAATATTCCAGAAAGTGTTGTCAGTATAGGAGCGTATGCTTTCTATGGTTGTAAATTGCTTAAAGAATTGAGATTACCTGATGGTCTTACATCAATTGGAGATCATGCTTTTGGTAAATGTTCAAAACTTACTTCAATTACAATTCCTGCAAGTGTAACAACAATATATATGAGTGCTTTCAGCGATTGGGGAGCAGAACAGGCTATTACTCTTGACTGGAATAGTACGGATACAACGGTACGTTCTGTAAATACTAGTGATTTTGAAAATGTTAATACAATTAATATCCATTACAAAGATGGAAAAGATTCCTGGCCATTATGGACTCGAACTCATTATGAGCAGGATGGCTTTACCTGGGATTTAAGTGTTGATGGTGTTTTAACAATTAGAGGTGAAGGGGAAGTACCGTTCTATGCACGTAGTTTTAGTGAGTGGAAGAGAGCTTCAAGAATTGTTGTTGACGAAGGAATTACAGGTTTTGCTTATGTTGATGGTTATCCTGACAGAACAGGATTTAACAGCTATTCTGGTTATGGTGCAAATTGTCAGAATGTACGAACAGTAAGTTTACCTAGTACGCTTACATCTATTCCTGATAGTTGTTTTGAAAACTGTACATCATTGGAGTCAATAAATATACCTTCTAATGTTGCTTCAATCGCAACAGAAGCTTTCTATGGATGTACATCAATTGAAGAAATAACTATTCCTGCAAGTGTAACAACTCTGTATAGAAGTGCATTCCGTGATTGGACTGATGAACAGGCAATTACCTTTGATTGGAGCAGCAGTGATTCAACAGAAAGAAGTATTTATGATTCAGACTGGTATACAACAGGAACAAGTGCTAAATATAATGATGGCAAAGCTGCGTGGTTTAGCTGGACTATAAGTGATGATGGAGTATTGAGAGTAAGGGGAAATGGAGATGTTCCTTTTGCATCCTTTGAAGAATGGAGAAATGTTACAAGTGTCGTTGTTGAAGAAGGAATAACAGGTTTTGCTGAACCAAACTGGAGTTATGGACATTATGGATTTAGTAATTATTATGATGGCAGAGATCTTGGTTACACAAAAAATATAGAGAGTATAAGTTTACCTTCTACATTCACCTGGTTATGTTATAATTGTTTTTATGGTTGTTCTTCTCTGAAAGAAATAAATATTCCTGAAAATGTTACAGAAATTAAGGATAATGCATTCTATGGTTGTACAGCATTAGAATCATTAACATTACCAGAAGGTCTTACATATATTGGTGAAAATGCATTTGGTAATTGTACAGCCATAGAATCAATTACAATTCCTGCAAGTGTAACAACTTTGAATAGAAACGCCTTCAGTGGTTGGAATGATGAACAGAATATCATTCTTGATTGGAATAGTAATGATGATACTGAACGGAATATATATTATACAGAAATGTATACAACAGGAACGAATGCTAAGTATAAAGATGGTAAAAATGCCTGGTTCAGTTGGATTTTGAATGAAGAAGGTGTTCTTAGAATACGTGGAAATGGCGAAGTACCGTTCTATTCAGCTAGTTTTAGTGAATGGCAGAATGCAACAAGTGTAATTGTGGAAGAAGGTGTAATGGGCTTTCATTATGCTGATAACGGATGGGTAGGATTCAGTAATATTTCTTATAAATATGCGCAAAATATTAAGAGTGTACAACTTCCTTCCACACTCACGTCAATTTCAAGATGTTGTTTTAATGGCTGTACAGCTCTGGACGAAATAAACATTCCAAACAGTGTTACATCAATTGGGGAATATGCTTTCCAAGGTTGTACTGCACTTGAAGCAATAACAATTCCAAATAGTGTTACATCAATTGGGGAAGGTTCATTCGAAGGTTGCTCTGGTCTTACTGCGTTTACAATTCCATCATCTGTTACAAGTATTGGTGATTATGCTTTTGAATATTGTACAGGCATTTCTTCAATTACTGTACCTGTGACAGTAACAAATCAGTTCAACAGAAACGTATTCAAGGGTTGGAGAAGTAATCAGACAATTACACTAGACTGGAATAGTAACGACAGTACACATACTATGCCGTATGTTGACACATGGTGGAATGGTTATTCTTATTGCCAGGGCTATTGGGGAACTCATGCAAAATATCGTAATGGAGTTTATGCCTGGAATGGTACTACAGTGAATAATGATGGTACTACAATAATTGTAAGTGGAGAAGGTCAGCATTATGCATATAATAATTCAGGAATGGATTTAGAGAAGGTAACTTCCATTGTTGTTCAAGAAGGAATCACATCATTAGTATGTGGTGATATTGTAGAAAACAATACAACTGTAAAAACGGTAAGCCTCCCATCTACCTTAACAACGCTTGGTGATTCTGTTTTTGCTGGGTTTGCCGGTATAGAACAAATCGAAATACCTTCAACTGTAACTTCAATTGGAGGACGAGCTTTCAATGGCTGTTCATCATTGAGTAGTGTGAACATACCTGATGATATTACGATAATATATGATTATACATTTAATGATTGTGCATCTCTGACCCAACTTACACTTCCTGCATCTCTGGAATCAATAGGTAATGGTGTATTCAATAATTCAGGTCTTACAAGTCTTTCAATTCCAGCTAATGTAACGAGCATTGAACCATGCTTTAAGAATTGTGGGGCTTTACAATCTGTGAACTTAGGTGGTTGTTCTATTGAGATTCCGGAAGAATGTTTTGCAGGTTGTAATTCATTACAGACTGTTACAGGTACAACAGGAATCACTTCTATTGGGAAGAACGCTTTCCGTGAATGTTCATCACTTTCATCAATTTCATTACCAACAACTCTAACTTCTATTGCAGAATACGCATTCTACAAGTGTACAGGATTTACCACACTTACAATTCCATCATCAGTAACAGAAATCGGTTCTAGTGCATTCGACTATTGTACTGGCAGTCAGACTATAACGTTGGATTGGAATGCAAGTGATTCAACAGAACGTACAATTGCAAGCGATGCCTTTGGTTATGTGGGAGTTGTTGTAAAATATGAGGATGGAACAAACTATGGAAATTAGAAAAGCTTTTGTTACGTTATTATTTTGTGGGATTCTGTTTAGCTCCTGCAGTTTTTATGAAGAATTGCGTAATACTCCAAGACTTAAGGATGGGGTAATTAAAGCACCGGAATCTTTTAAGGGGATAAGGCAGGAGATTTATAACGGTATAATAACTCTTGAATGGGCGCCGGTGGAAGGGGCTGATAAATATGAGATTTATTGTTCTAATGACAATTTAATTGGAAACGAACAGATGAAATTGATTTACACATTTGATGCTTCGCACATAAAGAATAATGAACCAAAACTTGAGGTGTCAAATCTTTTGAATTATAAATACTATAATTTTTTTATACGGGCGGTTTCAAAAAAAGGTATACCAAGCATATTTTGTAAAGAGTATGTGCGTGTTGATTATGGGTTGACCGGTAACTATAGTGGGGAGCTTATATTCCGTGAATTGTAGAGATTGTCGGATCGAGTCCGACAATGACACAGGTTTATCGAGTCCGACAATGACATAGTTTGTCAGACTCGACAGTCTTTGCTACTATTTTGCTTCGTCATCAACAACCGGCGGGCGTCCTGCGTTCTGGTTTCCGTTTCCATTGCCGGAATCCCTGCTCTGCCATATTGTGCTTAAATCATCAAGGTCTAATAGGCAAGGAGTCCCGTTTGCGGCGGTAACAAGGAGGCCGTAACCGGTAAGATTAAGCGGTGTGCTCGGAGTTACTTCAATAGAGCTCTTGCTGCGTAAAGCAAGTGTTGAATCATAAGAAGCAATATAATTTGCGTTGTCTTCGCTGATGATTACAAGGAAGCGGTCTTTGTAAGGCACTAAATCTGTTCCTTCAGAAAGAAGCTCGTTGCTTTCAACCTTTATTTCAAGCGATTCACCGTCAATAAGGCAGAGTTTTACCGCAGATTTTCCAGAGTTTTCACCGCAAACAGCAATGAACATCTGAGGGTAAGAAACAGTTTCTCCATCCTGAATAATAGAAAGTCCGTTAATTTCAAAAACAGCCTTGCTGCGAATCTGTGTAAGCGGAGATTTCTTTAAGATTTCGCCTGTAGACGGTTCAACATTTATAAGTCTGTAGAATCCTGCAACATCTGCATTAAAAAGACCTGTTTCGTAATCAATCGGCTCGCGTGAAAGCACTTCTTCCCTGTCTTTTTCAATTGCCTTGCGTTCAGATTGAACTTCATTTCGTTTTTTATCCGCAATCTGCTGCTGTGTTCGGGAAGTTTTCTGAGCTTCACGTGCACCTTTTCGGTCACCGGTAGCTTTTCGCTGTGCGGCATCACGCTGTGCGGTCTGTGCGCGCTTGGAAGCATTATCCATTTCGCGTTCTTTTATATCAGCCATTTTTTCACGCTCTTTTATGCCCTTATCAGTCTCCTTCTGGATGGCTTCTATAACTTTATCATCACTGATTGTAGAAGTATCAATCGGGGAAACTTCATCTGTAATATCACTGAGCGGAATAATAATCTGAGTATTTCCGGCCCAGTCTTCCCAGTTAATGCTGAGGCCTGCTTTTTCAGGAGTAAGATTGTGAATTACAACAGGTTTATATCTTCCGCTTATTTCTTCCAGCTGTCCGCGGTAAACTGCATTGTAAACTGTAAGGAAGGTTGCAACTGTCCAGGCATCATCAGGAGAATAATTGTAGGCAGAAATAAGGAAACCGCTCAAAATGCGGCGCAGGTTTGTAATGTGGTCAACACCGGCTGCTTCGCTCAGAATAAAAATATCAGCATCCAGAAGGCCGTCTTTTTCGGTATTGTATGCGTGAATAACGGAGTATTTTGCGCCCGGCTGGATTGTTCGTGATTCTTCAAGATTTTGTGAAAGCTCAATTCCAAGGTTTGAACCTATTCCGGTAATTGCTTCCACAGTTTCAATAACCGCATGAGGGCCACCATAGTTAATAAACTCAACCTGGTCGGCGGCTCCGGCGGCTACAGAACGGATTTCGTTTTCATCAACTTCGAGTGCTGCCGCATTAAAAGCAAAAAAGAGGGCAGCACCAAAAATACAGATTTTTTTAAGTGATTTTTCCATAATATGATTATCGGCATATTATGGAAAATTGGTTACTCTGATTTTTCTGACTCGTTTTCGGCAGGATTTTCTGTTGATTCAGGCTTTTCTTCAGATTTTGCATCTCCATCAGCCTTTTTACCATTCTTTTTCCTGTCAAAAGCTACAAGAGCTGCAATTGCCACAATCAATATAATAAAAGCAATTCTACCGCGTTTGCTCTGTTTAACTTCTATATCAAGCTTGTCTTTAAGCATGTCTGTAGAATCAACCTTGCCTTCGTAAATGCTGTAGATTTGAGTTTTACCCAGCTTGTAAGGTTCAAAAGAGTTGCCTTTCTGCTTAGCAAGAATAGTAAGGTACTCACATTTATCTACATCAAAATACTCGTAAGTTACCGAAACATCTCCAACTTCTTCTTCATCGCGGTTCGGATTTGTATATTCAAGACCATTCCAGGCCAGACCGTAGATTGTTTCATTGTCGCTGTATGAGCTGTTTGTTCGAACAAGTCCCAAACCGTAATCATCAAGTGTGAACTCGCCTACAGTTGGAGTTTCACTTTCTTCCATTGTATAGAGCAAATCCAGCGGGCGGTAAACATTGTGTTTTGCCTCTGTTCGCTCCTGCCATTCATAGTGAGTTTGTCCATCCTTTTCGAATGAAACAAAATCCTTTACAGTTCTTTTGATTTTGAATGTATTGAGGGTATAATCAAGCTCGTCAAAATCAATCGGATTTTCATAATCAATTTCACCTGTTACAAGAACAAGCTTTCCTTCATTTTCAGCTTTAATTTTTCCATCACTAACAACAGTTACCTGCTTAAGGATTTTTTCATTATTTGCCTTTTTCTGCTTGATGTTCCTTACTCCAGTTACAATCAAAAGCACCACAAGCACTGCAAGTACAATTTTCCCTTTACCGATTTTCATTTTATTTCCTCCATATAAAAAATATAACACGGAAAACTCTGATTTGCAAAGATTCGAATTTCCACTTTTACAAATTGTAAAACCTATGTTAAAATTATTACATATCAAAATATTTTTTTTGAGAGAGTGCTTTTCCAATAAGGATTTGGCAAGAGTTGAGTATGGATTTTCAGAAGTTTGTAGACGGTTTTAAATCTATGACTTGTGTTATCTCTGTAGAAATACGTGATGACGGATCTTATGGCGCAATTAAGATTGTTGCCGGTAATAAGGCTTATATTGACTCAATTGAGCGCGAATCTCCCGATGCTCCGAAAATGCTTACCAACAAATTTATTCCAGACAGCGATTACCAGTATTATTTGCCTAAAGATTTGAATTTTGAGAATTTCTGCTACCGTTGTGCCGTTTTGAAAGAACCAATGCACTCTTACGTTCACCCGGAGCGTTTTGATTTCTGGTTTGATATTTTTATGCTCCCGATTGATGCCGGAGACGAACATATTGCCTACTGTACGTATACGCAGGAGTTTGCTCATGAGCCTGATACCCAGAAAATGTCCAGCATTTCTTACGAAACTGCTTCTGTTGTGTTAAATACCTGCTTAAAGCTTCGTGGTACAAATGATTTTCAGAAGTCTATGGGCGATGTGCTTAAAGATATCCGCGAAATATGTGATGCAAAATACGGCTGCATTCTTATGATAGACTTTTTTACAAGTAAATCTTCAATTTTGTGCGAAGCCTTGAAAAATCCGGATGATGAATCGTTGTACAAGGAAAACTGGGTAAATGATGATTTTTACAAACTTGTAGAAACCTGGGGAAAATGTATTGGTGGAAGCAATTGCCTCATCATCAAAAATGAAAAAGATATGGATTTTGTGCGTGAGCGTAATCCGGAATGGTATGAATCGCTGAGGGAAGCAGATATAAACAGTCTTCTTCTTTTCCCGCTGATGTCTGGCTGCGAGCTTTTGGGATACATCTGGTTTTCTAATTATAACACGGAAGATTCAGTCCACTTAAAGGAAACTCTTGAGCTTGTTTCTTATTTTCTTGCTTCCGAGATTTCTAATTACCAGCTTTTTGACCGCCTGCGCATTGTCAGTACAATGGATATGCTTACCGGTGTTTATAACCGAAATGAAATGAACGACCGTGTAAACCAGCTCAGCTTAGATACAAACCCTAAACGAAAGAATATTGGCGTTATTTTTGCTGATTTGAACGGCCTTAAAAAGGTAAATGATAATAGCGGTCATTCAGCCGGTGATGTACTGCTGAAAAATGCTGCAAGAATCTTAAAAGAATCTTTCCCAAATGCAGAGATTTTCCGTGCCGGTGGTGATGAGTTTATGGTTCTTGTGCGCGATACAACAGAAGCTTATCTTATAGAAAAGGCAAAGGAAATTAAGGTAAAAGCCGAT
>JAEEGH010005577.1_pt1 | contig 31491 bp, 30 predicted proteins | sample 9134181 | NCBI WGS metagenome assembly JAEEGH01 (sample SAMN16246544, study PRJNA631951) | gut metagenome | biome: gut microbiome; feature: rumen; material: DP-attached | host: Bos | place: Iran: Karaj | collected 2018-10
CATCCTCATCCTGGAGGACATCCTCGCCGTCGTCCTGATGGTGGTCCTGTCCACGGTGGCGGTCTCCAACAACTTCGAGGGCCGGGAACTGGTGATGTCGGTCGGTAAACTGGCGTTCTTCCTCGTCCTGTGGATCGTCGTAGGCATCTACCTGATCCCGCTGCTGCTGCGCTGGGCGAAGAAGCTGATGAACGACGAGACGCTCCTCGTGGTGGCCCTGGGCCTGTGCTTCGGCATGGTCGTCCTCGCCGCCAAGACCGGCTTCTCCGCCGCCTTCGGCGCCTTCATCATGGGCTCCATCCTGGCGGAAACCATCGAGGCCGAGCACATCGAGCACCTCGTCAAACCGGTCAAGGACCTGTTCGGAGCCATCTTCTTCGTGTCCGTGGGCATGATGGTGGACCCGGCGATGATCGCCCAGTACTGGCTGCCCATCGTGGTCATCACCCTGACGGTCATCCTCGGCCAGCTGCTGTTCGCGACCACGGGCGTGCTCCTGTCCGGACAGCCGCTGAAGACGGCGATGCAGTGCGGTTTCTCGCTGACGCAGATCGGCGAGTTCGCCTTCATCATCGCCACCCTGGGCGTGTCCCTGGGCGTCACGGGCAGCTTCCTGTACCCGATCGTCGTGGCCGTATCGGTCATCACCATCTTCCTGACGCCGTATATGATCCGGCTGGCGGAACCGGCGTATGGATTCGTGTACAAGCACCTTCCGGGACGGGTGCGCACCTTTATGGACAATTACGCGGCCTCCTCGGCCTCCCCTACCACGAGCAAGGAGAGCGAATGGCGGAAGTACCTCGGCTCCGTGCTCAAGGTCGTCCTCATCTACGGCATCCTGTGCATCGCCATCAACAGCCTTTCCTTCGGCCTGCTGGTGCCTTTCGCCGCGAAATGGATCCCCGAGCCGTGGGCAAACATCGTCTCGGGGGCCATCACCCTGGTCGCCCTGGCGCCTTTCCTGCGGACGATGGTGATCAAGCACAGCCACTCGGACGCCTTCCAGGCCCTCTGGGAGGAAAGCCGCGCGAACCGGGCGCCGCTCGTGGCGACCGTCGTGCTGCGCTATGCGCTGGCCCTGGGCTTCGTTTTCTACGTCCTGGCCCGCCTGTTCCACATCTCGGTGCTCCTGATCTTCGTCCTGGCCTTCCTGGTGGTCTTCGCCATCGTCTCCAGCCACTTCATCAAGCGGAACGCACAGCGCATCGAACACACCTTCCTGACGAACTTCCGTTCCCGCGAACTGCGTGACGTGTACCTGGGTGAAAAGAAGCCGGAATACGCCTCCCGCCTGCTGTCCAAGGACATGCACTTCGCCGACTTCGACATCCCCGCCGAAATCGACTGGGGCGGCAAGACCCTGGCGGAGCTGAACCTCGGCCAGCGCTTCGGCATCCAGGTCGTGTCCATCCTCCGCGGCGGCCTCCGAATCAACATTCCCAAGGCGAACAATCGCGTCTTCCCGCAGGACCGCATCCAGGTCATCGGCTCCGACGCCGACCTCGAAGCCTTCGGAGAGCACCTGAAAGCCAGCGCCATCGACCTGGAGGACGAGCGCTACCACAGCGGCGAGATGGTGCTCAAATGCGTGCCGGTGACGGGTCTATCCCCGTTCCTGGGCAAAACCATCCGCGACGCCGGCATCCGCAACCGCCACCACTGTCTCGTCGCCGGCGTCGAAAAAGCCGACGGCAACCTCCACACCCCCGACGTCACCTCCCCTTTCGAGGATGGCGACATCTTATGGATCGTGGGTGAGAAGAAGGATGTGGAAAGGGTGATGGAGGGATAGCTACCGGGGCAAACGAAATCAATAATATGATTTCCAGACTCCGCCGCACCGATAGCACTTCCTAAGCTTGATACCGTCCTTGTAGTAGGCGATTTGATTGGTCATTCTCTCACAATTGTCGCATCTCGCGACGAACGGTTTGCCGCTAAAAGACTCTTTCACTGAGTCCGATAGAAATTTAAACAGTCCCATAAACTTACAAGTTGATATAGACGACAGAATCAAAGAAACGTCAATCCCAATAGGAAATCCTGTATGAACGGCCGTTCTCAAAAGGCCCTTCAAACGTCTTTCCAGAGATGTAGAGCTTCTTGAGATAGTCTCCGCTATACCACTCGACAATGGCAATTCCGCGATCATCCGTCCGGAAATCAGAGGTCATGCCACCCACGAACCCGGAAACCTCGCCTGCGACCTTCGCATACACGTACGGCCAATCTGTACGACCATTCCTCAGGACTTGAACCTGACACCATTTAGCACTCATAACAAACGTATTATTGAATTGATAGTTGGGTTATTAACACTTGCAAGTTATCAATAAAAAAGGACAATAGCAAGTAGAAGTTTCAAATACCGCAATCTCACTCAACAACAATACCCAACATTGAGAGTTTCGCCTCAAACCCGTCCTTCTACTTTACCGTCACTTCTTCAATGCCGTCAATCGTTGAAATGGCCGCCAGGGCATCTTTCAGTTCGTCGGCGGCGTGGACGTCAAATTCGATGGAACACGTGAAAATGTCGTCTTTTGTCTGGGACAAGAGGCCTTTCATCGACAATTTCTGTTCGCCCACGATGCAGTCCAGGATGTCCTGAAGAAGATGGAAACGGTCGATGCCGACGATTTCCACCCGCACCGGGTAGAGGACCGCCGGATCGGCCACGAAGTCTTTGACTTCGACGATGGTGTTACCCTTTTCCGAGGCCATCCGGATGGCGACCGGGCAGTTGCGGCCGTGGATGGTCACGTGGCCGCTCGCATCCTGGAAGCCGATGATCTCGCTGCCGGGCATCGGATGGCAGTGGGGGCAGAGGGTGTGCTTCGGCTTCGGAAGCTTGTTCAGGTAGTCCTGGATCTGGCGGCGGGCCTTGTAGGAGGTGACGGCGTTCTGCCAGTCCGCCTTGGGATGGGCCGACGGGTCGGTGCCGATTTCCACGCAGTCTCCGCGCTTGAGCTCGGTCCGGAGGGAGGACAGCCGCCCATTGATGCGGGCATAGCGAGCGTGGTCGCCAAGATCCACCGCATAGGCGAAGTCAAGCGCCGTGGCGCCCTTGGGCAGGGTAATCGCCTTGCATTCCGGGGTGAACGCCACGATATCCTCGTTGTAGAGGGAGGCCCGGATGCCGCCCATCAGGGATTCGGGGTCCTCGGCCAACTCCTTGAACACATCCGTCAGGCGGGCGAGCCAGCGTTCCTGGCTGTCCAGGATGCAGCCGTAGTTGGACTGGAGGCGCATTTCATCAGAGGCCACATGGAGCTCTTCGATGCCGCCGTAGGGATTCAGGAGGCGGAAATGGACAGACTTGTAGCCATTGGCCTTCGGTTGCGCGAGGTAGTTGACCAGGCTGCCCGTCTGTTCGCTGTACTTGTTCGCGAGCAGGGCGTACACCCGGAAGATGACGTCCTCGTCGGTGAGCCGCCGGCAGCCGGAAGCGTTGATTTCCAGGTCCACGGCCTCCCGGTTGAAGTTCACCCGGACATAGTGCTTGAACGGAACGTGGTAGAAGTCGCAACGGCGCTCCTGCATCTCCCGCCAGACCGAGAAGGGCTTCCGGTACCGAACGCCCCAGCCGATGTGGCCGCCCATCTCGCCGCCGATGAAATCCCGGCACTCGTCCACAAAGGTGTTCAGCGCCACTTCCGTGCGCTGACGGTCCTCTTCCAGGAGTTCCTCGATCCGCTTGTATTCCAGGGGATCCAGGAACTGGAAGGCCAGGTTCTCCAGTTCGGACTTGACCTTGAAGAGCCCGAGGCGACCGGCCAGCGGCGCGAAGAAGAACTGCGTCTCGGACGCGATCTTCCACTGCTTCTGGGGCCGGAGGCCGGAAAGGGTCCGCATATTGTGCAGCCGGTCGGAGAGCTTCAGCAGGAGCACCCGGACATCGCCCTTGACAGACCCCAGGATGTGCTGGAAATTGTCCACCTGATTCTTGTTGGGCTTGGTGACCGCGGCGACCAGGAAGGCGACGTCGTCGCCGAAACGGTCGCGGATTTCCCCGATAGGATGAGGCGTGTCCTCCACGACGTCGTGCAGCAGGGCGGCCGCCACGATCGCGGCGCCCTTCTGCCGCATCTCCTCCACAACCACCAGCGCCACGGCCAGCGGGTGCAGGATGTACGGCAGGCCGCTGTCCCGCGTCTGCGGGGCGTGCGCCTCCTTCGCCAGAAGGAAGGCGTCCTCGATGAGCGCCTTGTCCTTTTCGTTCATCTCCTCGGGCAGGGCCGCGAACAACTTGTCGTGCGCCTGCGCAATCATTTCTTCGTGGGTCATAGTCAAGTTTTACTGAATCTCGTTTATTTTTTCGACCATCTGGGCGACATACTCCTCTTTCACGGCACCATAGTCATGATGGCCGGCCTTGAACCAGCTGCCGACGATGGCGCCATCGGCGAGGCGGAAGGTCTCCTGGACCGTGTCCAGGGTCACGCCTGCGCCCACCAGCACGGGGAAATCCTTCAAGTCGGACTTGAACTCCCGGACCTTGCCGAAAGGCGTCGGCTCGCCAGTTCCAGTTCCGGTACAGACGACAGCGTCGCAACGCTCAGCACCAAGTTTCAGATCCTCTTCCAGCGATCGGCCGGACTGGACCGACTGGTACTTGAACCGCACCCCGCCCAGGACGACCACGTCCACCAACTCTCTCAAGGATGCCAGTTTTCGGGCATATTTCGCGTCCGCATTCCGCTTCAGATGACCACAGACGGAATCGACCTGGACGAACGAAGCCCCGTACTCCTTCGCGAGGCAGAACGCCTCGTAGTAGTCCCCCAGGATGTTCACACCGTAGACGGCGTCCGGATGCTCCCGCTGCAGCCACGCCAGCACCATCTCGCACTCGTTCACGGAGCCGAAGTAGTTCTCCACCAGCGGATGGACGCCATGCCGGAGATAGATGTCGACCTCCTCCTTCGCCTGGTCCAGCGCCGTCCCGAAGCTGGACCCGGTGTGGATCATCCCGATGAGGGGTTTCTGATTGGGAAACAAGTCTCTGAATTTCATGGCTTCTCATCTTTACCGATTACAAATATAGAAAATTGGAAGCAAATTAGTAATGGCGCAGGGCGTCACTTGCCCAACTGAGATACATCGACGCCTTCTGATCGGCCTCAAGGGCGTACCGAAGCTGGGTGTTGGCCTTGTCGGTGGCCTCCCTGGCATAGCGCTGCTGCATCTGGGCGCGGCTGACGTCGCCGTTTCTCATGTAATAGGAGGCTTCATTCTCATAATCGGAGGCTTTCTTGAAGTAGTAACTGGCCTCACGACGATAATCGGCGGCCTTCTGTTGATAGTACGCAGCTTCTCGCTTATACCCCTCAGCCTTCTGCCGATAGTAGTCGCTCTGGGCGAAAACCGGGATGGCCATCACAAACAGGACGAAGAAAAGAACAATTTTTTTCATGGTTTCATACCCTGGTCCGTGTCGGGCGCAACTATTAATGGTTGGTTGATGGAATCGTTACTGATAGATCTCCAGGAACTGGGCGATAGCCCGATGCTTGAGGTTGTACACATTCTGGACGGAGGTGCCCAGCAGCCGAGCGACATCCTCTGGCTTTCGTCCCTCGATGATTAACAGTCGGATGACGGTGACATAGCGCTTGTTGCTCATCAGTGACAGTGTCCGTTCGATGTCAAGCCGCATCTCATCCGTGGAGACGACGGTTAAATGATGGGTAAACGGATTCAAGTCGTCCCGGTACTCCATCCTGCTCGCGCGATTGCGGACATTCATGAAGAAGCGCCATGCGACATGGCTCAGCCATGTGGAGAGCCGGGCGCCGTTGCGCCCCTGAAAGGAATCCAGAATCTTCCAATTGTTCCGGGAAAGGTACAAATAGAGTTCGCTCACCAATTCGTCATAATCGACAGTTCCCTTGAAGAGGCTGTTCTGGATGCTACGGAGAAGAGGCTCGGCGTCTTCATAAAAGACGCGGCGCACACAGCGGCTTTGAACTTCCGGATCGCTTGACCGCAATCCCCTGATGACCATCTGGTCAAATTCTCTGATCGTGCATTCCATGGCGTGTAGTTATTTTTGTTTCTACCCTTTATACCACGGAATGGAAAAAGTAACCCTACTTTTGCAGTTTTTTTTGCAATTTCATTTGAGCTAGCACCCAAAGGTCATCTATCGTATTGACTTTCAACAAGATGTCTTTTTCCACTTTTTTCGGGAGCAGTCCTTCCAAGTAGTCCGACATCAGGTCCGGAGGAATAGAACAAAAATCTTCACTCATAATGGATTTGTTTTACCATATAGAGTGAAGATTCGCCGGGATTCTTTCAGAAATGGCTACCGATTCTTCTGCATATTCCGAATCTGGTCAAGCTTTTGGTTGAGAGACCGGATGACCCATTCATATTTTTCGATGTCATAGTCGGCCTCCTCGCGGATACGGATGCTTTCCTGCAGCAGGCTGTCGGTCTCGGCCAGTTCTGCCTCAATGACTTCAATGGCACTTTGATAGTCGCCCTGCTCAATGAGGCTGTCCAAGGAGGGAAGGCCCGCAGAACGCATGGCAGGTGGCTCGGGTGCCTGCGGGAGTGGAGTCGGCAAAGGGCGATAAAGGAACACACCGACAACTACGGCCGCCGCGGCGCCGAGTACGGCTACCCAGGGGCCCCATGCATGGCGTTTCCCAGTCGAAATGGTCCTGGAGGCGGACTTTCGTTCGGCGTCCTTCTGCCAGGTGTTCATTGCGTCCAGTTTGTCCTGTCGGTCTTTCAGGCCGGAAACGATGAGACGAATCATGTCGACTTCACGGGCCAGAGCGGGATCCCGTTCCATCTCCGCCTCAAAATCGGCCATCTCCGGAACGGACATCTCTCCCCGGACATAGGCGTCAATCTGGTCTTCAGTATATTTCATTGCATCTGTTGGGCTATATAGGTTGAAACGACGTCATTCTTGAGACGTTGGAGACACTTGCTCTTGCTTGTCTTCAGCCCGTCCTTGCTCACGTTGACACGACGGATGAGCATGATGTTCTCCAAGCTCAATCCCTGGACATAATACTGGGTCAGAATCTCCCGGCAATGAGGAGACATCACCGCGATGCAGGCATGGATGAGACGGAGTTTGACCTCCTTCTCTTCCTTCTCAAAGGCCCGGTAATCATCATCCGTGATTTCAGGGACGGCATCGGCGGGGACAACGACAGGGCCCCGCTTCCCCTTCTCCGCCTGCTTCCTGCAAATGCCCACGATGAAACTGCGCAGAGAGCAGGTCATCGGAGCGGCTACGGCCCCTTTTTCCTTGGGAAGTCGCCAGATGGTCCCCCGCTCAAGAAAAATGCGGCCATCCTGTATCTCGGTCCATATCTGGATGAACGCATCCTGGAAACGGTCCTCGGAAAAGAAGTCATCTCGGCCCTGCGCACGCATGCAGTAGTCGTAGCAATAATCAAAGAAAGCCCGTTCCGCTCCCCGGTCGCCGGAGCGGATCCGCTGCACAAACTGCGCTTCCTTGGAAAGAAAAGAGAAGATCGGCATCTATTCAAAAAGATCTTTGACAGATTCTGTATCAAGGCATCCCGTCATGGCGGGGGTCTGGCTCAGGGGGCCGGGATTCTCCTGCATGATGCGGGCGATCGACGCCTCCAGTTCCTGGTTGGACAAGATATGCAAGCGATCGCCGAGTTCATGAAGGCTCCAAGTCAGTTTCCCGACAGCCGGTCGGGTCAACTCCCAATTGACCTGATAGGACTGGCAGGCGCTGAGGGTGATCCATTCTTCCGGCGCCGGCTTTCTCCGATTGGGCTTTTTCCCGGGAATCTCAAATTTCCGGTCAAATCCCCGGGCTACGGTCGTATCTCCCGGCTCTCGTGTCGCACTGCCGCTGTGACAGGCATCGACGACTACTAGCATCCTCCCGGACGGTCCTATCTTCATCCTGATCTGCGTGAGCACGCCATTCAGCTCGTCGTCCGTCAAATGATTCTCGCCACGGTAGGACGCACTGTAGTAAGGTTGGGCGTCATAGGGAATCCAAGCTTCGTCATAACCGTCATCTTCGTCGCCGTCCAAGTCGGTGACCTGTTGTCCATGACCCGAGAAATGGATATAAACCTTATCTCCGCGGCCGCAACGGCTCTTCAGCGACCGGAACGCGGAAAGGAGGGCCCGCTTGGTGGCATCCGCATTCCGAAGTGTGCGAATATCCTTGAATCCGTTCGCCTTGAGCATAGCCACCGCGTAGTCCACGTCCGTATCGCCGTGAATGCTCCCCCACCGTGAATCTTCATACTGTCCGATGCCGACGACCAGGGCATGCCGTTTCTGGGCCAGGCCGGAGATCGGCCCGAACACAATCAGAAACAATAGAATAATCCGTTTGGTCATTTCCATTAATCCAACATGACAAATCCTGCCCAGAAAGACGGAGAATCCGGGTATTTCCGGCGGATGGCTTCTTTCGCCTTGTCAAAAGCAATTCGCTTGTTCCAGCCTGCGGAGCCGGCCAGATTCCGGTAGAACTCCTCCATGAATTCAGGGCCCACCCTATCGCTTTCGGCCCAGAGAGACATGACGATGGTTTTCACGCCGGCTTTTTTGAATGCCCGCTGCAGACCGTAAAGGCCCTCAGGCGTCGCCTCCCCTTTTCCCGAATGGCAGGCGGAGAGGACGACCATGTCAACCCCGTTCAAGTCCATCCTTGCAATTTCTGCGGCCGTCAAGATACCACCAAGAACACCTTCCGGAAGTCTTTGTCCCAACCAGGCCGCATTGCCACCTGCAAGGACCAGGCCCGACAAGGACATGGCATCGCTGAATCCCCGTAAATAATCCACTTCCTGAGCGGCATCCGGCGTATAATAAAACCCATGCGTAGCCAAGTGAAGGATCCGGGGAGCATGTCCGCTTAAACTCAGGAATGATTCCTCCGTTCCTTCTTTTCCCATATATGGATGGACGGAACGGTGCGCTTCTTTCAGTTCTGCCGCAATGGATTCAATTTCCACCTTGGATCCCGGCAGGTCATGGAATAGGGAATCTCCCCTTACTGTTTCATCATTCCCGCGGAAGGCGAACATGCGCGGCACATCATGCTTTCTGGCCTCCGACTCCATGACAGAGCCATCCAGGCTATACTGTAAACCTCCATACAAAACCGCGTCCACGCCATCCGGTGTGCCGGGAAGATCAAGACTTTCCCGATACCGTACAAGTTCACGAGCAGACGAAAGACGGACAAAGCGGTAGTGGTCGCCAAGCAATGTACCGTCGCCTGCAGGCAGGGACTCGGGGGCTATCTGGAATAGCAACTGCGTAGGAACATAGTACACGGTTGCCCCTTCCTTCACAAAGTCTTTCAAGGGGGCCCAGAGGAGGCGGCTGACGGTTTCCGCCGGCTTACCGGTATAAAACTGGTGCGCGTAACGGACATGCAGGGAATCGATAGACCGTTCTTGGAACAGCTCCTTCAAGTACGGGAAAGATTGTTGGTTGTCAATGATATATGCAGCATAAATCCTGCCTCGCGAATTGGATATGAAGTCCGTGAAATCGACAAGCACTTCATTGTCATCCAAGGACTGGCGGATTTGGGTGTAATCAATGCCCATGAAGGCGGTGGCATCCCCATATGCTCTGCAACGCCGGGAAAGAGACGACTCCAGCCGCGCAACCCGAGTCGTCGCCGTCAGGATGCTGTCGGCATACTCCTGTCCATGGCTCTCCCAGACACGAATCCTGTCCTGAATGGCCAGGATGGCCAGGAAAACCTCCAAATCCTCCGCTGTCCCATGGTGTTTGACCAAGTCGTAGGTAGACTGCTCGGATTCCAACAGAAAAGCCTTCGTAAGGGCCAGACCATCGTAACAGGTTTGCGTGAAAGGGGTTTGATGCTCTCCCAATCCCAGAGCAAAAGACGCCATATTCCGCAACGGTTCCGATGCCTCCGCCCAATATGCTTCACGTTGGACGGTGGAAAGATAAGGCCATTTCCTGCGCACTTGCTGCTTTATCTTTGTTACGGCGTCGGTGTAATCCCGGCAGGCAGCATCAAGATGCCCGGCGAAAGCTTCCGCGTTCGCAAGATAACCCACAGCGGCAATATAATCACTGCTGTTCCCTCCTGCAAGCTTCAACTGGCCATCGGCATACATCCGATACATTCTTTCCGACTCATCATAATGGCCCAAACGATGCTCCATACCACCCATCAAAGGCAACATCGCCACCCGGTCCCCGTCATCCTCGCCATAGCGGGAAGCCAGAAGTTCTTCCGCCTTCCGATAATCCTCCAAAGCCTTGGCATAGTTACCGAAAGTCGCATAAGCCTGCCCCCTGGCAAAATAGATGAACTGCAACTCACGCGGTTCATTGATCAGAGGAACAGCCATGAACAAGGAGTCGAGGTTCCGGAAACAGCGGAGACTATCCCCCTTACGCCGGTAGATATCGGCAATGAAATTGTAATTGGTGTAGTAGCCAGGGTCGGAGGAACTCCGCATTTTTTGCGATATTTCCTTGGCTAGATTGGCATAAAACAAAGCCTTTTCCCACTGGCCGGTCTTTCCGTACAGGTCCCTCAGATTAAAGTAATGAGTATATTGCTTCGCTTCATCGGAGAGTTCAGGGAGTAAAGGTTCGTTCTTAAGATACCATCTCTCGGCCATGAGATGCCGATTCTGGGCCAGGCTTTGGTCGCCCATCAAATCGTTGAATTCAAACTGAGATGCCGCGTCTTTGACCAACGAGAACAATGAATCGATCCGATGAGCGACGTTCCAGGCCATCTCATCGTTGTCCAGCGCCTCATACAGACTGTATTGTTCCTTGAGGATTGACAGCTTGTCTTTGTCCTGTTCAGCAAGGGACTCGGCCGAGACATAAGCCTGGACAGCCCCTAACCTGTCATTGGCGTTTTTCTTGACTTCACCGATTTGGCAGACAGTCTCCATTTCATGGGCCCTGTCGTCTATCTCCCGAAATCCGGAACGGGCTTCTTCCAGACAGATGAGGGCTTCCTCATAATGTTGACCGAGTTTATGGATGACCCCTTCAAAATACCACGACATAGGGCGACGGGAAAGAATTCTCGTCCGCATCTCTTCATCGGCAAAAGGAAGAACCTTGTCGAAATATGCCCTGGCTTCGGCAAATTGCCTCTTCTTTGTTGACATGCACTCAAGCCCATGGCCGTAGCCGCAGGAGACATATAAGTGTGTCAAGCTCGTTCGTTCTTCTTCCGACAAAGCCTCGTGAAGCATGATTCCAGCGAGATCGAACCCTTCCTGGTATTGCTGAAGCATGTACAAACATTGAGCGACCATGGTCTGACTGAACACATAGGCCTCATGTTCGGCTCTGGTCCGCTGAGGTTTTGTCCGGTCAGCCACGTTCCGGAACCCGGCCATGGCTCCGCGATAGTCCCTTTGCTCGAGTTGCGCATAGGACGTTTTCATCAACGTATTCACTTCCTCCAAATCCTGTGCATAGGAAAAGCTCTGGCCGACAAAGCCAGAGAGCAACAGGCAAAGCAGAATATGGAGGAAACGTCTCATTCAGGTATGACCAGGCGTAAAACAGAACACGTCACCTGGCGTTTCTCAACTCTGAATTCAGTTGATTGATGCGTTCTTTTTGATTCGCAATCATTGATGGATACTGAGACCGGACAACCGCACTCGAACTGTTGCGATAGTCGTCCTCCATCTCTTCCAACAGCTCTCGGGCTTTTCTCAAATCAGATTCAATCGCACTGACACTGCGCCTTCCGCCTCCAGAGTAATAGGATCCTCTCCCGCCGTTCATCATCGCATCGATGTTCTGCTGCATTTTGATGAATTGCTGAGCCTGGTCCGCTGCGCAGACGCGGTCTCCGCCACAAAGAGAGCAAGTCTGCACGGGCGCCATGATGTCACCGGGCATATAACTGAAAGTGCCGGATCCTTGACACATGGGGCAAGTCACCATTTGTACCTGCAATAATTTGTTCTTTGAACGCGTGCTGCTTGAATGGTTTCCGCATGAAACCATGATGACCACGAGTACCGAGAGTAAAAAATAACGATGTTTCATACAACGAATGTTTCAATTCACTTATATGGAGTGATATGACAAACAAACTATTTCACCGGAAAAGAACAAACTGAATGCATGGCTTCCTCTATTCCAGGCAAATTTAATATTTTTTTCTCATTCGACACCATCGTGATAGAAAACCCACGCCGCCCCCCTCTATCATTCAGCCGCCAAGCAAGCGTGCAAGTACAACATCAAAAAACAACGCCGTGAAATTCAACCTCAAATCCATCCTCAACCTCACCTGGAAGGTGGGATTGGGACTCTTCGGGCTCGTGGCCCTCGTCATCGGCGCACTCATCGTCCGTGAATGGTATGACGACACGTACGGGAGAGACACCTGGAGCGACGAAAGTCTCTCGAAGAATGTCGATGTCCACTTCTACAACGACTACCGCGTGCGCCTGTGGGACAAGCAGGCGGGCCGTCATGTCACGCCCAGGCTCCTGTGGGTGTCCGGCAAACCGGAGCGGGACAGTCTCACCGTCTATGCCGACCTGGACGGAAACCGCGGTTACGTCAACTGCAACACCGGCAAGATCGTCATCCCGGCGGGCAAGGCCCGGTACCGCCATGCCTGGCACTTCAGCGAGGGGCGCGCATTCGTCGTGCTTCCCGGCGAAGACAGTCTGAGCGTCATCGATTATGAAGGCAAAGTCATCGCGCGAAACGTGGCGCCGCACTACGACGGCAATGACTATGTCTTCGAGAACGGCCGGTGCGAACTGTGCATAGACGGAAGATATGGTTTGCTGTCCAAGGACGGAACCTGGGCGTTGGAACCCGCCTTCTGCCAGATCGACACGCCGAACACCTTCGGATACCTGCGCGTCAGGGACGAAAAGGGCTACTGGCTGCTGGACAAAGACCTGAAGAAGGTGTTCCCCGAGCCGTATGATCATCTGTCCTATGCGATCGGCCGCGAGGAGGGCGCCGGAACGCTCTACCTCACTAAAAATCACGTGAAGCAGCTGGTGAACTACGACGGAAGCATCGTGGAGCCCTTTGTCATCGACGGCACGTACGAACTCAAGTATATCATCCGCTACAATGAGGAAGAGGCCGACGAGTACGCCCTGGATCCGGATCTCGTGGTCTATCGCGTGGACGACTGGGAAGGGCTGATGAACAAGCACACCGGCCGTCCGGTCACGCCCGCCATCTACACCGACTTCAATATGATTTCCAAGGAGCTCATCAAGGCGGAGCTGGACGCCAACTACGAGGGCGAAGCCGTCGTGATGGACCGCAGCGGCCGCGTCGTCAAGCAATAGACTCCATATGACAGTTTGTCTTTCTTTTCAGTTTTTTTATTACATTTACATCATTGGACCAATACCGCATAATAACCATGGCATTATCAGATAGTTTTGACGGGATCGTCGATGGCGGCAAACGTTATGTCCGGACTGAAGACCTGTTTGATCCCTTCTTTGGGAAATTGATCCGTGATCTCAAAGCCCTGCCCGCATCAGAACAAGATGCTTTTTTGCACGAGACCGAAAAGAAAGGTTTGATAGAGATGGTGGGAAATTGCTGCATCCTTCACCGTTACAAGGAGTTCCATATTCAAAGTATGCTCAAGTGTTTCGGAGAAAGTGTGATCAAAGATTATGAGATTGTCAACTCCCTGGGCTTGACCACTTTCCCTCAATTGATCGAGTATATCGCTCCTCCGGAGACCAATTCGATGATCATCATCACTAGAGTATCCGGGAATACCGGGAAGAACTCGAATGAGTGTAATCGCTATGATCCGGATAGCGTTTCCAACATAACTAAGCGTGTCGTGATTGACGATTTGAAGAAGTTGGAGTCTCTTGGATACGTGTTGGCATCCCCTTTCCGGCATAGTGTGTGCGTCAATAAAGACGGTAGAATCGTTATACTTGACTTTAAACTCGTCTCTATCGAGATGGCCAAAGAACGCCATTATTTAGGTGAAGCTTACCATCTCTATAACGTATTGTTTGGCGAGTATACTCCCTCTTTTGAATACCACTGACATATAGCCACGGCATTCGAAGTATTGCATGATCAATGACAGGTTTCCGCCCGTTACGGACTCTAGAGGTTAAGAATAAATCGTAATGAGTGGAGACAGAATATTGGTACGGAGGGTTTTATCTTTACATTCATCGAGGAGGTATCCATTATGGACATCGAGAGGATTATACATAGCGACATTCCGGACATCGCTCAAGTGTACGGCGGAGTCAGGGGACGGGCGATGACCGAGAAGCATCTGGGGCGGGAATGGCCGATGCTTCTCGAGGCCGGTCTAAAAACCGTCATCGATCTCCGGTATGAGGATCAGACGAAGCGTCTTGCCGTCAAATGTGAAGAACTCGGGCTCGGATACTTCCATTTTCCGGTCGGCAGACACGGTCAGAGTGCTGCCGAAATGGTGGAGAAATTCGATGAGTTTTGTCAAATCATCGATGCGGGTGATTTTTACATTTCCTGCCGAGAAGGCCTTCACCGGACCGATGTTGCGCTTTGCGTCTACTGGGTGTTTTATGGAGCGGACCACGGAAAAGCACAACCCGAACTCCATGGATTCCTCGAAGAGGTGGGACGGGACTTTCTCCGGATGAGTCAATGCTTGAACGCCTTCTTCCGGAAGAGCATCGAAAAGAATGGTGTCGAACCCATTCCGCAAAGTGTATTCAATGAAAGAAAGGCGCAGATCAAGAAAGCGTGGAAGAAACAGGAAGAAACAGAATCATAAGAAAGCCATGAAAAACAATGTCGTCAAACTGACTGAACGAAAGGAGATAGCCGCGCCAAGCTATCTGGACGGGGTGGATCTTTCCACGCTGAACCGCGAGATGCACTACGGATTCTTCCCGAGTTGCTATGACGGTTTGAAGTATCGGCCATGGCTTCCCGAATTCAAGAATTGTTGCGTGACCCTCATCCTTGACAAGGTTCTGGAAAAGGCCGGGGTGACATCGGGGACCATCCTCTGCTGTACCGGCGAATCTTGCCCTGTCGAACATGATATGGCCCTCGGGACGCTGGAGATGCAGAGCAGCGGCATCACCTATGTGGGCAGTTTCCAGCACCAAGAAATGGATGTGATGGTACTGAATGTCGACATGGATCAGGCAAAGAAAGAGATTGCGGTCCCCGATGATCCTTTTACAGGTTTCAAATGGTATCATCCTGAGACACCCCGACATTTTGCTCCCGTCCATTATTTGCCGGCAGAATCCTTGGGCGGCCGCGTTTCCTTGTCATTCGCCGTCTGTGGCGAGTTCAATTTATTCATGTATTTCGTCAAGGGTGGCGGAACCACCCTTGAAGGATTCTTCTCAAAAGGTTTTTGTTGCAAATAGATGTCTGGGTGATGACTATGGCATACGCTTACAATCTTGATAAAGCCATGGGCTGCATCGTGGGCGGTGCGGTCGGGGACGCGCTGGGGTATCCCGTGGAGTTCCGGAGGAGCTTCTACGAGATACAGCAGTTGTGCGGCCCGAACGGGATTTCACGCTATCGCCTCGAAGAGGGTGGGACCGCCCATTTCTCGGACGACACGCAGATGACCCTGTTCACGGCCAGCGGCCTGATGCAGGCCGGGTCCGAGCTGAACCTGCGCGGTTTCGGCGACGAGCGGAGCTGGCAGTACTACATCGCCAGCCACTACATCGACTGGTTCTGGACCCAGAACGGCAAACGCTTCAAGAAGCACGCGAGCTGGCTGTTCGAGATTCCCGAACTGCATGCCCGACGCGGCCCCGGCACCACCTGCCTGACTTCCCTGCAGCAGATAGTCGACGGGATCGACCCCGACAACAACAGCAAAGGATGCGGCGGAATCATGCGCGTGTCCCCCATCGCCCTGTGCGCGGACTTGCGTGAACGGATGCCTGCCGATTTCGTGTATATGCTCGCCGGAAAGTCGGCGGACATCACCCACAATGCGCCCCTGGGCTTCATCCCGGCCGCCTTCCTGGTGATGCTGCTGGACAAGATCATACATATCGAGGGGGCTGTCGACCGTTTTTCACTCGAGAAGATGGTCCGGGACTGTCTGAAGGAAATCCGGGATGTCCGCGTGGATTACGACCCGTCCAAAGGGACCTATGCGCAATTTGCCGACGATCTCGCCGAGCTGGAACGCCTGGTGAAAATGGCGATCGACCTGACAAGGGAAGGAGGGACGGACGTGGCGAACATCGAAATGCTCGGCGGCGGATGGACCGGCGAAACCGCACTCGCCATCGCACTCTACTGCACCCTGAAGCACACCGACAGTTTCGAGGACGCCGTCGTCGCGGCGGTGAACCACAGCGGCGACAGCGATTCCACCGGCGCCATCTGCGGCAATATCATAGGGCTCATCCATGGCTACGAGGCCATCCCAATGCACTTCAAGGAACATCTTGAACTGCTTCCGGTGCTGGAAGAAGTGGCTACGGACCTCTATACTGGCAGCGCCCGGACGACTGATCCAAAATCGTGGAAGAGAAAATATTTGGACGGGCACAGGCCATAATGGTGATTTTGTGTTATTTTTACGCAAAATTGTTTGTTTATTTGAAATTGGTTCTTAACTTTGCGTAAAATTAACACAAGAAAGACATCATGAATACGCAGAGAATCATCGCCATGGGCGGGAGCTTCAATCCGCCGACATCCGCGCACTACAAGCTGCTACATGCAGCCGTAGACGCATTGGATGCGGGCACCGGCTTCTTTGTCCCCGTCAGCGACGCTTATCTCAAGCGAAAGATGAAGTTCAGCCATCCACCCGTCGTGCTATCCGAAGAGATGCGTGCAAAGATGCTGGAGGCCATGTGCTCATCCGATTCCCGCCTGAGCGTATGCACCAAGGAATTTGGGACAATCCAGGCCAGGACGACGGACACGATGCTAGCCCTGCAGGAAGACTATCCGGAGGCGGAACTTTACTTCGTCCTGGGAGACGACAAACTGCCCTTGATTTCCCATCTAGCCGTATCCAGGGCATTCCTGGACCGTTTCAGGGTGGTGCTCTATTCCAGAAACGAAGGCGATGTCGAAGCATATTTGGACGGAAACGCCACACTTTCCAGGTACAAAGACAGGATCGTGATTCTTCCCCCGCCCGAAGGAACGGAAGGAATCAGTTCATCGAAGGTCAGGGAGCGGTTGCTCTCCGGAGAATCCAGCCAGGAACTGCTGCACCCCGGTGTCTGGGAATTGTTCAAGGGCTTCACCCCGACAGACTTCCCGGATGTGATCAACTTGTTCAAGCAGGAATATGCATTCCTGGCCAACACCTTCAAGTGCCTGATAACCTGGCAGAAACGTCAGTTCAAGTGCGCCAGGGACGCCTACGTTTTCTCCAAGCCAGCGGACCGGGAGGACTTGGACCTGATGCAGGGCATCGTCGAGGCCAAGTTTGAACAGAATCCGGAATTGATGCAGCGGCTGAAGGAGACGAAGGGTCGCATCCTCATCAACGGCAACAGCAAGAAAGAGACCTTTTGGGGTGTGGACCTGTACAGCTGGACAGGCGAGAATCACCTCGGTGAGATATTGATGACAATCAGAAACAAGGAGGCATAAAATGAAGTACACAATCGATTCAATCAAGCAAATCGTGAAGGAAAACCCGAACATCGACATCATCTACTTCTGGGGCCACACGCCCAATCCGAACAAGATGACGGCGGCCTGCTTCAGTCAATGGTATGACTGTGCATTCGAAGTCGACGGTGTCAGCTATCACACCACGGAGCAGTACATGATGGCCGGCAAGGCGCGCCTATTCGAGGATATGGAGGTCTTCCAGGAGATCATGTCGGCCGACAATCCCGCCGCCTACAAGAGACTGGGAAGAAGGATTCGCGGATTCAACCAGGCCCTGTGGGACGCCCGCAAATACGACATCGTCGTGGCCGGCAACAAGGCCAAGTTCAGCCAGAATCCCCACCTGAAGGAATTCCTGCTCTCGACCGGAGACGCCCTCCTCGCCGAAGCAAGCCCTTACGACAGGATTTGGGGCATCGGCCTGGACCGGAACACGGCCCTGAGGGGAACCGTCGAGCAGTGGGATGGTGAGAACCTGCTCGGATGCGCCCTGATGGACGTCCGAGACTGGCTGAGAGAAAAAGAATGAAAGGCGTCTACACATACGAGTACCCGCGTCCGTCGGTCACCACCGACTGCGTCATCTTTGGCTACGATGTCAAAGAAGGGTTGTCCGTGCTGCTGATCGAACGCGGCAAGGAGCCGTTCAAAGGTAAATGGGCGTTCCCCGGCGGGTTCCTGGAGATGGACGAATCCGCCGAGACGGGAGCCCTGCGGGAGATGAAGGAAGAGACGGAGTTCGACGCGGAAACCGGATTCCTGGAACAGCTCGGGTGCTTCTCGGACGTGGACAGGGATCCCCGGGGACGGGTGATCACCATCGCCTTCTATGCGCTCGTCCATAAGCGCGAGGTGAAAGGGGGCGATGACGCCCGCGAGGCGCGGTGGTTTCCCATCACGGACATACCGTCGATGGCATTCGACCACGAAAAGATTCTCCGGGTGGCCTTGAAAAGGCTGAAAGAGCGGATCCATTTCAAGCCGATCGGCTTCAAACTGCTTCCGGAAGTCTTCACAATGTCGCAGTTCCAGGCCCTATACGAATCCATCCTGGAGGTCCATCTGGACAAGCGCGTCTTCTCCGACAAGATGATTGAACTGGGCATTCTGGAAGAGGCCGGCGCAGGGCCGGACAGGGCCTCCCGCACCTCCCCCGCCCTGTACCGGTTCAACCCGGACCAATACGCGGAGATGAATTCAAAAGGTATCAGACTGGAGTTTTAGCAAGCATTATGTCAGGAGCGATCACAGGGGACGTCGGAGACCCGGAGAAGGCGAAGGCTCTCTTCTGCGCCCTTCTGATGCAAGAATGCGGTGGAGATGCGGAGCCCCATTGGAACGAATACACGAGTTAGGGATGAAGCTATTGTTGTCAACGACCCTCTTTTTCCTCTCCACCTGCGCATTCGCACAGGAGGCTTGGACGGATCATTCCGCCACGACTTCACAGACCGCACCGTCGGGGTGTTTTTCTACTTCTGATGTAATTGGCAATGAGTATGACCACGAATACGACCTACGACCTGGACCGCTTCCTGCAGGCCCAAAGATGGGACTACGCGCAAGCGCTGAATGAAATCAGGGCCGGCCGAAAGACCGGGCACTGGATCTGGTATGTCTTTCCCCAGCAAAAGGGGTTGGGGCGAAGTTACAATTCCCAATACTACGGGCTTGACGGGCTAGAAGAGGCAAAGGCCTATTATGCCCATCCGGTTCTTCGCGCGCGCCTACGCGAAATCACGGAAGCCGTCCTTCAGCACCAGGGCGAGCGCATCGAGACCATTATGGGTGGCGGCCTTGACGCCCGCAAGCTGCGCTCGTGTATGGAACTGTTCGACCGGGTGGCCCCGAACGACCTTTTCAAGGATGTTCTGACCGCCTTTTACGGCGTGTCCGACGAGGGAAAACCGATTGTGAATTCGTTCAAGGTCGCCGACCGGTTCTTCGCCGGCGAGTATCCTGGCGACAAGACGCCGGAAGCCGCCCAGTCCAAACTGAAGCATTTTCTGGACAAAGGGTTCACGCACTTCATCGACCTGACGGAAGAGGGAGAGCTGTCCCCCTATGCGCAGTTTCTGCCCGACGGGGTTTCCTACTTGCGTTTCCCCGTCCCGGATATTTCCATTCCGAAGGATCTGGCCAGTGTCCAGGCCCTCATCAAGGAGATGGACACGATTCTGGCCGATCCCGGGAACAAGCTGTACCTCCATTGCTGGGGAGGAGTCGGGCGTACCGGAACCATCGTGGGATGTTGGTACGCAAACCGACAGGGTACGACTTTTTCCGGAGCCTTGCAAAAGACCCGCGACGCCTTCAAGGGTTGTCCGAAGAGCCGGCACCGCCATATACCGGAAACGCCCGAGCAAGTCTCGTTCATCGGCGAATACAGCCGCGCCATCGACAAGATGGAGGCGGAGACCGTCCTTGACGCTCCGATATCGGCCCTCCCTTACGAATACAACTTGGACAAAGTGAAAGGATGCCTTGTCGGAGGCGCTGTCGGGGATGCCCTGGGGTACACCGTGGAATTCCTGGACTATGCCGCCATTCTTTCCAAGTTCGGCCCGAAAGGAATCACGCGTTGTGAGCTGGACAGACAAGGGATCGCCGAGTTCTCCGACGACACGCAGATGACGCTCTTCACGGCAACCGGACTGCTGGCCGCCGAATCCGAATTGAATCTTAGCGGCATCGGCGACGATGACAGCTGGGTCCGAAAAGTGGCCGGGCATTACATCGACTGGTATTGGACGCAGAACAACGCCCCGAACAAGAAACACGAAAGCTGGCTGTTCGAGATTCCCGAACTCCACGCATGCCGTGCTCCTGGGATGACTTGTCTGGGCTCTCTCCGCAACCTTGTCAAGGGCATTGACCAGGAAAACAACAGCAAGGGCTGCGGCGGCGTCATGCGCGTCGCCCCGGTCGCCCTGTGCAACGACCTGCGCGAAAGCATGGGCGCCGACTTCCTGTATTCGCTGGGCGGGGCCGTGGCTGACCTCACCCACAACAACCCGCTGGGGTTCATGCCCGCGGCCCTGCTGGTCATGCTGCTGGACAAAATCACGAAGTGCGGAAAGGCAATCACCCGGAAAGTGCTGGAGAAACTGGTTCTGGAGAGCATCGACGAAATCGGTTCCGTGAGGTTGCGCGGTGGAGAGGGATCCGGCACATATGACCAATATCCCGAAGCCGTCGGCACTTTGAGGCGTTTGATGAAACGGGCCCTCGACCTCGCCTCCGGCGAACGGCCCGACGAGGAATGCATCAGAGAACTGGGCGAAGGATGGACCGGCGAAGAGGCGCTCGCCATCGCCGTCTACTGCGCCCTCAGGCACACCGACAGTTTCGAGGACGCCGTCGTCGCGGCGGTGAACCACAGCGGCGACAGCGACTCCACCGGTGCCATCTGCGGCAATATGATGGGCCTGATCCATGGCTACGATTCCATCCCGGCGCACTTCAAGGAGCACCTGGAACTGCTACCGGTGCTGGTGGAGGTTGCGACGGACCTGTATACCGGAAGCACCCGGACCGATGACATCATCAGCTGGAAGAGGAAGTATCTGGAAGGGCACCGGGCGGATTAAACCTATTGCACGGATATGGATACCCGAAAGCAAATCATCATCCCCGACATTCACGGCAGAGAGTTCTGGCGCGAGGCGGTGAAGGGCATTGACGGGGACACCCACGTGGTGTTTCTCGGGGACTATCTGGATCCCTACGAGGACGACGGGATCGATTGGAGCGACGCTTTCAAGTCCCTGCAGGACATCATCGACTTCAAGAAGAGCCACCCCGAGCAGGTGACTTTGCTCCTCGGGAACCACGACCTGCATTACCTGTACCCGTCGCTGAAAGGAAGCAGGTACAATGTGTTTCAAGCAAGCAAGATCAAGAGGACGCTGGCGGACAACATCGACTGTTTCCAGATGGCGACCGAATGCACCCTGGGCGGGACCCGGTACGTCTTCTCCCACGCCGGTGTCCATTCCGACTGGGTGGAAAGGCATTCCAACCAGTTCGGCCCGCTGGACAAGGTTTCCGCCGACACGTTCAACCGGCTGATGTTCACGGAGGACTTCGTCGAGGCGCTCGCGGACATCTCCTGGAGACGCGGTGGATCGTCGCCCGTGGGCAGCATGGTTTGGGCCGACATCTACGAATATGGCCTGTCCCGGCCGATCGCCGCGGACGTGGTCCAAATCTGCGGCCACACGCGACTTCCGGAGGGAAAACCGAAAGAGATGGAACACATCTGGTGTCTGGACTGCCAGCGCGCGTTCATCTTGACCGCCGATGGACTAAAATGAGGACAACGGCCGCTTCAGCTATCTGGACGGATACCCCATCAGCCCGGATTACCCTCATTATGATAGTTTTCCTCGGGTAAAGGACTCTATACGGAAAGAACCATAGGTATCAATTATGTACAACAGAGAATACACACCGGACAGAATTACTGAACTGAAGGCCCAGGAGGTCTTCGTCTTCGGGAGCAATCTTCAGGGCTCGCACGGCGGCGGGGCCGCCCGGTTGGCGTTCGAACGCTTCGGCGCGGTCTGGGGACAGGGTGTCGGACTCCAGGGACAGAGCTATGCCATCCCGACGATGCAGGGCGGGGTGGAAACCATCCGGCCTTATGTGGACGACTTCGTCGAATTCGCCTTCCTCCACCCCGAACTCAAGTTCCTGGTCACACGCATCGGATGCGGCATCGCCACCTTCACCCCGGAGGAGATCGCCCCGCTGTTCGAGGAAGCGCTCGAGTATGACAATGTCATCCTGCCCAAGGACTTCGTGGAAGTGCTGGAGCGGGATGCCGATGCCAAGGAGCCGGTGCCGGCCGAGTCCGTGAAGGAGGTTTCCAACCAGGAGATCACCGCTCCCGAGGGGCTGGACGTCGCGCGGGTGATGGCCACGGGGATTCCCGACCTCGCCCCGGCCTACGGCGGTTTCCGCGGCCGGACCCTGTCCTCTTCCCGGCAGCGGTATGCCTGGGATGAACTGATGGCCGCCGGCATCAACCAGATTATCGACCTCCGGGCTGACTACTCGTCCGATTTCTATCACTACCTCTGCGAGCGAAGCGGGATTTCCTATTACCACTACCCGCTATCCCTCGATTCCATCGAGCAGATGCTGGAGGAATTCCCGACGCTCTGCGCCCTGATCGACAAGGGACGCTTCTATATCGCCTGCGCCATGGGCCTGCACCGGACGGACATCGCCCTCAGCCTGTACTGGGTCTTCTACGCGGCCGACAAGGGCATCGCCCCGCCGCCGCTTCGCGGATACAGGAAGGACAAGGGGCTGAACGTGGACAAGATCCTGCGAATCCTGAACGCATTCTACAAGAAGATGACCGAAATCAATGGGGAACCGCCCATGCCGGAGGATGAGTTCAAACGACGCAAGGAGCTTATCAAGAAAGAGTGGAAGGAGTCCTGAGCAGCCTAGACACGTTTCTTCCGGGTGATTCGAAAGGCAACATAAGCGATGACTAGCAGCAGGATGGAAGTGGCCAGGCGGTAACCGGACATGTCGGAGGAAAACACCTGGCCAAAGCCGATCAGTTTGTCCAACAGGGAAACCAAGTCCCACACGGCGGAGAATCCGGCCAGCAACGTCAAGAATAGCAGGAAGTGTTCCCGACGGCGGTCCGAATCCGCCTCTCTGACTTCGACCTCCCGGTCAAGGAAGCGGGAGAGATGGTCCCCTTCCTTGTCCATCTCCATCCCCTTGACGAGGCATCGGTCGATCTCCGTCGGGAGGAAATTATAGGAGACAGAGGTGAACGTATACTTCCGCTCGAATTCGTCCAGCCCGTTCTTCAAGACGGTAGGGTCCTTTTCCCCTTCGTGGAAAAGCATGGCGTAATGATACAACGTGCATTTCCGGTACAATTCATAGAGATACAGCATCCCGAAGTAATCCTGCTCCCAGATTTCTTCCCCCTTCCGGTCCATCGGCTTGGAAACGACCGTGAACGTATCCAGCAGGGCCAAAGCCGTCCACCCGGTGAAGACCGCAATCCGGGAGTCTTGCATGATCCGGGAGAAATAACGGGAATCGGTCATTCCCAACTGCCCCGGGGAATAGGAATCAAGGGTGCCGGCCGAAAACAGGAGCAGGTCGCGTTCCTCGGGATCGTCAGGCAATTCTTCCGTCTGGATGATCTGGAATAGTTTGAACTTGTTCCCGTTCTCCACCAAATAGGAGTACTTGTCGCTTTCGGACGGTTTCCTGTCGCTCAGGAAGCGGAATGCGTCATCCAACGGGGAGATGGCGCAAGCGACAAAGGACTCCATCATTTCTGGATCAGAATGCCGACATCTCCGCAACTGACTCAGCACCTTGGACTGTACATTCAGGTCTGCGCCATCGAAAACCAGCTTGATCGTGGACACGTACAACCCTCCCGGCATCTTCAGGAGTCGAAGCGAGTCAACCCGGAAAAGGCATTCCTCCCCTTTCGGCAGCCGGAACCGGACTTCCTCTCCTACTTCTTTCACATACACAGAAACATCCCTCGCGAAGAAATCCACGAAACCCGGAGAATAATAGTTCTTCAGCTCGATGATTGTCTCCGGTCCGAGGCAGACCGACGACCAGCCGGCCGGGAGTGTTCCCGCTCCGCCCGCTGAGAAATAACCGCACAGGAAGACAGTACTTTCAACTTTCATCGCAGACCGTTTTGATTCATACAAATATAAGTAAAAATAACTATATTTACAGTCATGAATCCAGATTTGTCCACTTTGCCCGAAACCCTTTCCCGCCCCCTTGGAAAGGCGCTCCGCTTCCGCGAAGCCGGTGAATGGTATCGTTCGCTGAACTATATTCTGGATTTCCTCGAGGTCGGCGTAGGATACGTCTCCATCGTCCTGCTCGGCCTATTCCGGAAAGAAATGAAAAAGACCGGCGCCCCTGTCCGGAAGCGGGTGGCGGGCGCAGTCCTGAAAATCGACGGGAAACGCCCGTTGGCCTTCGGTGACTGGGTCAATGACATCCTCATTCCGCTCGCTCTCGAATCGGAGCAGGCTTTCCCGGACAATCCTATTGTCGCCGGCCTTTCCACCGTGGTGTCCAAAAGGGGGAACATTTTCATCGGCGGAAAGGGAGAGCAGAGCCTGGTGCAAATAAGGAACCGCTTCCGGGGACATGGAACCGTGCTTTCGGACCGGATCTATCAGGAATTGGTCGAAGCGATCTTCCCGCGCGTGCAACGTTTCGCGACCGCGTTGACCGGCATCGACCGTTGCGGGCTTTCCCTGCCAGACGACCTCCACCCCCTGGTCCATCGGAACGGGCAGGGATTCGAATACGTATTCCAGACGCTCAGTGACGAGCAGGTCTCTTTCCTCTCCACCCACGAAGATGCAATCCCGGTCATGACGGAATCCTTGAACGGGGCGTTCGACCGCTGGATGCAGGACATCGTTCCCGCTTTCGACATCGCCAAAGACCTGAACTGGAAGGAACTGGTGAACGTGATGAACAAGGAGTCCGACGCCTACATGGCCGACATCTACGCCCAGAAGAAATACAATCGCGAGGTGTTCGTGGAGCGGGCGAAGATGTCGGAGGCACTGCAGGGATTCATCGAATCCGACGCCATCATATTCCCCCTCCAGGGAGAGGCCGGACAAGGGAAGACGAACCAGTTATGCCACTGGACCGAGACCCTGACGGAGGCGGGGGAAGCCGTCCTCGTCTTCTCCGGCTCCTCTTTCACGGACGTCCCGCTCGAGGAACGGATCCGAGCCCTTTTCGGACTGGGACGTCGGAAAACCACCGAGTCTTTCCTGGAGCGGACCGGACGGCTCGCCCGGGAGGAAGGCCGGAAGGTCCATATCTTTTTCGACGCCGTCAACGAGGCCATCAACTATCCAGGCGCTTCCGAAGAAAAAACGGGGCCGATGATGCTGTATGAAGACATCTGTCGCCTCTTCGGTCGGACTGAACTGTCTGCTTTCAAGGTTCTGCTGACCTGCCGTAGCTACACCTGGCGGAAAGAGATCATGCCCCTCCAGGCCGACAAGGATCCGGCCTTGTTCTATACACCCGATGACGATTCGCTATCCGCCGTCCATGGTTTTACCGACGAGGAAGTGGAGAAAGCCTACAGCGTATATGGAGAACTGTACCAGATGGGGACGCCCTTCGGTGAGCTGTCCCGCGGCGCCGTCCTCCGGCTGAAGGACCCCCTGATGCTCAAGATTGCCTGTACCAACTATCTGGGGCAGAAGCTTCCGGCGGATCAGGAAAAGTACACATCACTCTCGCTTTTCGGGGCGATGATGGATTGCATCTCCCACTCATATGCGGGCAAAAGCCAGGTACCGATTCTCGAATGCATTTCCGACGACCTGCTGAGCCGATACGAATCCGGCCATGCCGCCGATTCCATCCTGCTGGAAGACCTGCGGGATGCGTTGGACGACCCGGAAGCGCCGCTGCACAAGGCCGCCTGCCTCATGTTCAAGCGGGACGGCATGACGGTCGCGTTCACGGAACTGCTGAACAAGCCGGAGCGTCCCGTACTCCGGATGGCGGAGAAGAACAAGGTCCAGTTCGTCTATGAACGATTCTTGGAGTTCATGCTCGCCCGGTCCTATCTGGCCCGCCACCCCGCGCTGGACGCCTACACCGTCTGCCAGACGATCCGCCAGGGCGCGGTCAACGAAGTCTTCATGGGCGCGTTGCGCGCCGTTCTCATCGCCAATTACCTGGAGACCGGCAGTACGGCCGTGATACTGGACCTGCTGAACCTGTACGGAGACCGCTTCGAGGTGTTCTCCCTGGTCAGTGGTGTCCTGGACGTGCTGGTCCGGGAGATCTATGCCCAAGAGTACTTCGACATCGAACAGAATCTCCTGACCTGGAAGGCCCCCGGAGCCGACGACGCAATCACGGAATTCAATGCAGTCTGCAAGGTCATCGACGAAAAGAAGGCGGACGAAAAGACCATCGCCCGCCACCGGCAACTCACGGAACGGCTGTCACCGATGATCCGGATACACTCTTTGGCAGGCACGAGTCTGATCGGCGGATACATGCTGTCCGACGCTTATGTCGAGGGGATCATTACGAATGACCCGTTCCGGCTGCTGTGGACGCTGCTCGACGATCCTGTCACAGAGGTGAAGAACAACGCCTGCATGCAGGTATACTATCTGTCCGGTCGGAAAACCACCCTGAACGGGAACCCGTTGCAGGAGAACATGGCGGAGCGAATCATCCGGAAAATGTTCGACTATCTGGAAAAGCGTTCGCTTCCGCGCCTGATGGTCTCCGGGCGGAGAAGGGCCCGGACCATGACGCTCCTGGAAACGGCGGGTCGGCTGGACGTTCTCCTGATTTTCGACGCCCTGCTATCCAACGAACCCGGGGAGCGGGAGAAGGTTCCCGTACTGCTCGACGAGTTCAGGGGCATCTTCCGGCACATGACGGCGAACTATACCCTGCTCCGGATCGCGATGCCGTTCATCTCCTTGATCCTGCGCCGGCAGATGACATTCCAGTCGGACTATGTCAACAATCTCAAGGAGTATTCCGCCTTCTGGAGCGGGAATCATATTGCCAGGCATCCCGACGGAAGCGGACGCTGGTGCCGGGACGACCTGACGAGCGTCGCCCCTCTCGTCTTTCTCCATTCCCGACACTATGGTCCGAAAGCCTCCCGTCCCCGGGAAGAGGCTCCTGATTTCCAAGCGTTTGCGCCACGCATCGTCGCCGCTTACCAGACGGGTGACAGTCTGTCCTATTTCATTCTGGAACGGATTCTGGTCATTGCGGGCCTGTCTTCCTGGGAACTGGTCCATCCCGTCCTGGAAGAGATCGACCGCACCATTCCGGGGACGGAGTGGTATGACTACAGCCAGATGTCTTTCATCTATGTCCTGTACCAACTGGGACTGAAAATGGACCAGTTCCCTGCCGAAGCGGAACAATGGCTGGAGCGGAACTGCGAGGAATGGACTCGCCGCCGCCGGGGTTATTTCCGCGCCCGGTACTCCACCCAGGCCAATCCGCTCCAGCTCTACAAGCGGAACGTCCTCTCTTGGTATGCCATGGTCTGGTGCACCCGGCACGGAGATGTGGCCGACCCGGAAAAGAAGAGCGTGCCCTTGTTCCGCAAACTCCTCCGCGAAGCCATTGACAACTATGACAAGGAGCTGCTCGTCCACCTGATGAACAACATCTCCGAGCTGATCACGGATTCAGGGCATATCCATACGGCCCTGGACCTGATGCTCGAACTGTTCCGGTCCATCTCCTCCCAGGAAATGGTCGACCGGTTCGAAGAAGGGGCCGACCGGCGGTATCCCGACACCGGGACCGACCTGGTCGCCCTCGCCGGCAATATCCTGGGTACCGCAAAGAACTACTTCCCGGCCCAGGTGAACAAATTCCTGACCCGGGACATCGCCGGTCTCCGCTTCCCCGGCATTCCCAAATACAAGGAAGACATCCTGAACTACAATCCCGGCGGAGAAAAGCTGTCGGACCTTCTCACGCACAAATTCGGCAATTTCATCATCTGGGCCCTCATCCACGAGGAAAGCGTGGACCAGGTCGTCGTGGATTGCCTCTGCCAGGCGGCTCCGGCGGAAGACAGCGCAGCGTGGTTCGACAAGTCCGTCCGCATCGTCCTCAAAGCCCTGCTCAATATCAAACTATGATGAAAAAACTGATATCCACCTTCACCGGATGCGTCCTGCTGACCGGATGTGCCGGACAAGGCTTCAACGAAAACATGATGATTGTCGCACACAGGGGCGGAGCGTCGCTCGGCCCGGAAAACACCATTTCCTGCATTCGATCAGGCATCGCATCCGGAGCGGATATGATCGAGATTGATGTTCACCTGACGGCCGACGGACAAGTAGTCGTCTGTCACGACGAAACGATCGACCGGACCACAGACGGAGAAGGCAGGATCGAGAACCTGACGCTGGCCCAGGTCCGGGAGGCCCATATCCGGGACGGCGCTCCGGAAGAAAGGATTCCCACACTCGCGGAAGTGCTCCGGGAAGTCAAAGGGAAGTGCGGGCTTCTGATCGAGGTCAAAAAGACGAGAGCCGACGAGTATCCGGGCATCGAGGAGAAGATTCTGGAAGAGCTGGACCGCCTCGACATACGGCACGACGGGGTGGCCGTCCAGTCCTTCAACGGGTCCGTCCTGGAACGGTTCCACCAGCTGGACCCCACCCTCCCCTTGGAGAAGCTGATCGTGAGCCGGGTGCTCGGCAAGTGGGCCTACGATGTGGGCATGAACCCTTTTTCACTGGAACAATACAGCTATGTCCAGTCCATCAACTGCTACGCTCCCCTGCTCTCCCGCCGGTTCATCAAACAAATCCATGCCGCCGGCATGCAGGTCAAGGCCTGGACCGTGGAATCCCCGGCCAAAGTGCCCGCCGGCGTAGACGGGGTGATCACGGATTTCCCGGACAAGTTCGTGGAGGCGCGCAAGGGCGCCAAGGATTGAAATTAAACCGTTTCTAAAGCAGGTCGAGGGCGGTACGATATAAGTACCTCCTGTCACCGAACAAGTTGTAAAGCTGCTGCTTGCAGGCATCGACCTCTCGGACCAGCCGGTCGAAAGGAAACAGGCTGCCGGGGCAGGAGCGGCCGGGGATCAGGGAGCCGTGTTTGCGCAGAGGGATATCCCCATAGGCCAGGCTAAGCAGGCTGATCAGCATCACGGAGGCATTCAGTTGCTTGTCGGTCATCTCCTGCTTGTTGAAGTCGCCATCAAAACAGACACCGACGGACACGGGGTTGTAGTCGTGGGATTTGTCGGCAGTATGGGCCCCGACGGCATCAACCGGCCTGCCGCCAAAGATCTCCCCATCCCTGTCGATATAGTAATGATAACCGATTCCGGCCCACCCCCTGTTCAGATGCCATTGATGGACCTCTTGTACGGAAGTGCGCTTGGCGACCTGGGTATGGTGAATGACAATGAATTCCGTAGCGTTCTCATTCCGGGTTTTCAGTTGTTCGCGGAACGCCAGATGTGAGTGATGGAACATAGGATTATTCAGTATCGTCTTCCAACGGAATGCCATGTTCGTGGTGGAACTCCTCAATCCACTCTCCAAAATGGATGGCTCCGGCAGTCCCATAGACATGTAAGGATTCATCGTAGTACCAGTTGAAGAACTGATCCAACATGTCGCTAAAGCGGTCCTTCCTGAATCCCTTGACGGGTTTATGCCCCGGCAGCTCATCAAAAAACAGAAGATCCGCATGATAGGCATTCCTCAAGAAGAAGATCAGTTCGATGACCTCTTCAGAAATCTCCTCGTCCGAGATGACTTCCCGGTTGAAATCACCTTCAAAACAGATTGCGACCGAATTGAAATTATAGCCCCTGGCATGGGCGCCGACTGTATCGGTGGGGCGTCCGGAGAAAACCTCGCCTTTCTTGTTGACAAAATAGTGATATCCGATTCCTGCCCACTTCCGCTGTAGATGCCAATTATGAATGTCTTCCACCGTATGCGGCCTCACGACGCCAGAATGGTAAATGATGATATGTTTTGTCTCCGGCCTCTTCTCCAGGGGGGCGGCGAATACCAAATTGCTTTCTATCATGGGTGACAAATGATTGATGTGTTTTACAAATATAGCAATTAATTTGTGTTTTGGATATCAGTTTTTCCCGGGGACGGAAAGGCCACATAATGAGGTGCAGTTTTTTCAACAGAAACATTGCAATTTGAAAGAAATTTACATATATTTGAAACTTGAATAAACACCTGACACTAAACCAAACCATAACGTAAGCGATGAAACAGTTTTTTATGTTCATGGCCCTTGTGGCAGCGGCGTTCATATTTGTTTCCTGCACGTCTCTGCTACCCGCCCGAATCGAGAATTTCGTTGACAAAGTCGAGAAGAACGCCCCCTCCTATTCCGAGGAGGACTGGGACAAGGTGTCCGACCAGTTCACCAAACTGATGGACCGATATGAGAAGGTCTACAACAAACTGTCCAAGGAGGACCGGGCACGCATCGACAAGGCTGTCGGCCGCTATCACGCCATCGTCCTCAAGTCCGGTGTCAACAACATCGTCAACTCATTCGACAAGGCCGTCCAGGGCGTTCTCAAAGGCGTCGGAGGCTTTTTCGAAGGATTGGGGGGAAAGTCGAAAGAGCCGGGATCAGGAGCCAAGACCGAATAATTTATTATTTTCAGGATATGAAAAAGCCAATCCTTTTACTTTTTTCCCTCCTCCTGCTTGCCCCCGTTCCTTCTTGGGGGCAAGTTTCAGATGAAGACACCCTGAAGATTGACGATACTTTTGTGGGTGAAATGGTGGAGAGCATTCCCACGACCGCCTTCAAGAACGATCGTTACATATATCTTTGGGATGTCACGCATTCCATGCAGGGAATAGGCTTTGTCTTGAATCCAAAAACCGGGAAATACCAGCAGGTTCACGACAAGGATTCGGACATTTACGACCTGGTGGTCGAGGAAATGATCCGGGACATCAACAGCATCACGGATGAAACCGCCGAAATCGTCGTCATTCCCTTCCAGAGCGCAGCCGCCGGCAGCTATCGCGGCGACAAAGATCCCTGGATTTACAAGACGGCCTCCGGCGCCAACAAGCAGGAGCTGATCCAAAGAATCCAGGCGAGCAAGAAGGAATGGCTGAAATATAGCCACGAGGTCACGGATGTCGTTCCCTCGCTTTCTTACGTCATCAACTCCGTCATCTCCGACGACCGGGAGGATTACTTGAAAATCCTGACGGACGGAAAAATGAACGATATCGAGGGCTTGCGGAAACTGATGTCCGACTGGTGTGCGATCGCCCGCCAGAAGAAGAGCAT
>JAEEGH010005578.1_pt1 | contig 31489 bp, 19 predicted proteins | sample 9134181 | NCBI WGS metagenome assembly JAEEGH01 (sample SAMN16246544, study PRJNA631951) | gut metagenome | biome: gut microbiome; feature: rumen; material: DP-attached | host: Bos | place: Iran: Karaj | collected 2018-10
TTCTATCAGAGCCCCTGGTTCTGGTTCCAGCTGTTCCTGGTGGTTCTGGCGGTCATTCTCTATATGGTCTATCTGAACTACCGGGGGCAGCGGATCAAGCAGCAGGAACTCGCCCGCCAGGTGGATGAGAAGACGGCCGACCTCAAGCAGGCCATGCAGGACATCCTCGAATCCAAGGAATCCATCGAAAAGCAGAATGTGCTTCTGGAAGAGCAGAAGAGCAAGCTGGAAGAGTATTCGGCCCGGATGGACAAGGTGAACCGGGAGAAGCTGCTGCTCTACACCCAGCTCACCCACGAGTTCAAGACGCCGCTCTCCCTGATTCTCGGACCCGTCAGCGAGCTGGCATCCACCAACAAGGACCGGGAGGTGGAACCGGCGCTCCAGATCATCGAACGGAATTCCAAATACCTGCTGTCCCTGGTGAACCAGATCCTGGACCTGAGACGGGTCGATTCCGGGCAGGTGAAAGTGCACCACGAGGCGTTCAACATCGCCCGGCTGTCCGACATCTACGCCCTGGATTACGGCACCGTCCTCAAGGACCGGGACGTCTCCTTCCAGACCAACACCCGGATGGTGCACAAACACATCCTGTCAGACCGGGACATCATCAACAAGATTCTGTCCAATCTGGTCTCGAACGCCGTCAAACACACGCCGGACGGAGGAAAGATCACCCTTTCCATGGCCCAGTTCCCGCGCCCGGAAGACGGCCAGATCCTGCAGTATCTTTCCGTCACCAATACGGGCAGCTATATCCCGCCGGCTGAAATGGAGAAGATTTTCGACCTGTTCTACAAGATCGGGGACAAGCCGGGCAATCCCGCCGCCGGCCAGAGCAACAGCGGCATCGGCCTGTATCTGGTGCGCCAGCTGGTGCAGGCCCTGAACGGAGAGATCCGGGTCAAGAGCCGCGAAGGCTGGGGAACGTCCTTCCGCGTCCTGTTCCCGGTGGACCTCGTCTACGGAAAGGCCGTGCAGGACGACATTCCCTACACCCCGCCGGAAGACGAGAACCAGCCCGTCCTCCTGCTGGTGGAGGACAACGACGACATGCGGGCCTACATCAAGGCCCAGCTGTCGGGACGGTACCATATAGCCGAGGCCGCCAACGGAGAAAAGGGATTCGACCTGGCCAAGAAGATCATCCCGGACTTCATCATCTCCGACCTGATGATGCCGGTCTGCGACGGCCTGGAATTCTGCCGGATGATCCGCGCCGACAGCGCGCTCAGCCACATTCCTTTCCTGATGCTGACCGCCCTGTCGGACGATGACGCCCGCCTGAGCAGCTACAAGGAGGGCGTGGACGCCTTCCTGGTCAAGCCTTTCGACAAGGAGATGCTCCTCACGCGCATCGAGAACATCCTGAGCAACCGGAAACAGCAGCAGAGCGAACTGTCCTTCGACCTGAAGAGCGCCTATGCCAATGTGAACATTGAGAGTTCGGACAAGACGTTCATGGAGAACCTGCTGAACATCCTGAAGGACCATTACGAGAATCCCGAATTCAACGTCCCGCAGCTCCAGTCGCTGATGTGCATGAGCATGACGCCCTTCTACAAGAAGATCTCCGCCCTGACCGGCCTCACGCCCGCTCTCTTCATCCGGCTGTACCGTCTCCAGACCGCGAAGAAGATGCTGGACGACCATGCAGGTGACAAGGGCATCAGCGTGTCCGAAATCGCCTACATGGTCGGTTTCAACGATCCGAAGTACTTCTCGAAGTGCTTCCAGAACCAGTATCACGTCCTTCCGAGCGCCATCCTCTCAGGAGAGGCCGGGGCGGAAGGATAAAAACGGATTCAATCCGCCTTGCTGCCCCAGACGGTTTCGTTTGTGGGGCCGCAGGCCGAGAAGGTGAGCCGGTTCACATTGTTGTCCGGGTCATACTGGTAGTGGAACACGCCTTTGAACATGTGGCCGTCCAGGTTGAAGGTCGCATAGTTATGGCCGTCCTTTTTCTCCAGTTTCCAAGTTCCCTTGACGGCTCCGGTCACAGTCCCGTCCGGATGAAGGTCGATGAGCGACGACTCCGTGATATCCGCCGTAATGCGGGTGCCGTGGTTGATGTACTTCCAGGTGCCTGCGATATCTTTCGCGGAGAACCGGGCGCCTTTAATGTCACCCGCATACCGATGGGCCGCCACGACGGGCCAGCCGTCCTCGTTCATGAACATCTCGCGGACACGGACCTGGTACTTGTCGCCCTGGCCTTTGAAACGGGTGTGGTGGAAATAGAAATACTGTCCCCTTTCGGCATCATACAGCGCCGAATTATGCCCCGGTGAAAGATAGGCTTCGGACGGGTTCTCATTTCCGCCGTAAGGCTCGAATTCGAAGTTGCCCATCATTTTCAGGCCGTACTTCTCCAGGTAGGGATGCTGCCGGGCCAGGGTCTGTCCCGGAATTCCCTTGCAGTCATAAGCGTGGTTCCCCGCCGCATCCACATAGTCCCCGTCGGGCGTCCTCGAGCGGAAGACGCGGACATTGTAGCCACCGGAGGGCTGCAGCATACCGAAGGAGGCGAACAGGTAATAATACTTCGTTTCCGGGCTGTACATGATGAACGGTCCTTCGATGGTGGAGTGGTAATTCCCCATGATGAGATGTCCGTAATAGTCATCGCCCGGTTCCCGGTGAATCGTGCCGTCCTCGTTCAGCTTGAGGATGAAAATACCCCCCGAGAAGGAGCCGTACACCATCCAGAGCTGGTCGTCCGCATCGTAGAATGTGCAAGGGTCGATCGCGTTCGGCATGAAGTTGGAGTTGTAACGGACAACATCTCCGGCCGGCGTCTTGATGTTGACGAACGTGTTCACGTCGCCTCTTTCTCCGGCCCGCAGCTTCGCGACCGTCTCCGGGTCATAGATGTCGTCCGTCCTCCCGGATCCGAAAGAATAGAGAAGGACGCCCATATCCTTGTAAGGGCCTTCGGGCTTGTCCGCCAGGGCGTAGCCGATAGCCGCCTGGGGGCAGCCGCCCTGGCATACGCAATAGTCGAACATGTACTTCCCGGCATAGGGCCCGTTCTTGAGGCGGATGAGGCAGCTGGCCCAGAAGGTTCTCGTGTGGCCCCACGCCATCACATCCTTGAGCTCACCCCGGGTGTCGGCGAACCAGCTCGGCTCGTCATAGCGGATGTCCTTGGAGATCTGCTCCCAGTCGATAAGGTCGGCGGTGCGGGCTCCGCACATGTCCGACCCGTTGACATAATAGTATCCGTCGCCCGCCTTCAGGATGGACGGGTCGTGCACGACCACGTTCTTGTATTCGTGAGGGGCCTGTCCTTTGGGAATCTGCGGCAGGGAAGACACGCCGCAGGCGCTCGCTGTCAGGGTCGCGGAAAGGATAATGAACGATCTTTTCATATTAGTTGAGATTTACGGTCGGCCATCCGTCCGGCGTCCAGGCGATGTCCAGAACGAGGAGCTTGGACCGGTATTCGTATTCACTGTCGTATCCATGCATGAACATGTAGTCCTTGCCGTCGAAATTCACGACCGCGCAATGGCCTACGCCGGCATAATGGCCGTTGCCCTTCGCGACGACGGTGCCACCGCCGTCCATCAGGGAAACGCCGTCTTTGTCGATATACGGCCCCGTCACTTTTTCCGAACGGCCGACCACCACATTGTAGGTGCTGTTCGCGCCGCGGCAGCAAAGATCATAGGAGACGAAGAGATAGTAATAGTTCCCGTGGCGGAAGATGAAGGGGGCCTCCACGGCGCCGTTGCCCGGATCGAAGTCAGGGCCGCGGGGATCGCGCTTGATCCCGTCATCCTTGCCGGCGATGTCCTTCGTCGTCCCTTCCGGCCGGCGGCAGATCGGATACCACTCCTGCGGCTCCGCCATCTTTGTCAGGGTCTCGTCCAGCTTGAACATCTTGATGCCGCGCCAGAAAGAGCCGAAACACAGCCAGCCCGTACCGTTCTCATCCACGATCATGTTGGCGTCGATGGCATTCCACTCGTCACGCCCGGGGATGGACTCCACGATCATGCCGTGATCCTCCCATTTGAAATCGGGGGAAGCGGGGTTGAGGGTCTTGTTGGTCGCGCAGCCGATCGCCGAGATGTTCCGGCCGAACACGGAATAGGAATAATAGATGTACCAGAGTCCGTTGTGATACTGGATGTCCGGTGCCCAGGGCATCCAGCGGAAGCCCTTGTCGACCGCCCATTGAGGCGTCTCCTTGAACACCGTTTCCTCAATCCGCCAGGACTGCAGGTCTTCGGAGGACATGCAGCCCATGCCGGTCGTGAACACATAGTAGCGTCCGTCGCAGAACGCGGCCACGGGATCGTGGGCGTCGGGATATTCCACAACCGTACCGGGAAGGGGTCCGCGCCGCTGGGCGGAAAGGGAGACCGTGGCCAGAAGGCCGAGGAGCAGGAGTGTCTTTTTCATATCTTTTGGTGTTTGTGTTTAACTGTCCGCAAGTTAGTTTCCTTGAGCGGCATTTGGGACGATTATCTTGCGGTAATGGGCGAAAATACACTCCTTCGGCAAAATTTTCCACCGGTGACCGCCATTAAATCCCTACCTTGCGGCTGTAGAATCCGGACAATCCAATACTTATTTTCATATGAAACACAAAGCACTTCTTTTCGGCGCCCTCGTCCTCGCGCTGGCCACCCCGGCCACGATTGTGGCGGGCATCGCCCTTTCCAACGGCCCCGCCGCCGTTCCGGCGCGTCCGGAAGGCCCCTGTGACATCTATGCGGCCGGCGGCGCCCCCTGTGTCGCCGCCCACAGTTCCACCCGCGCCCTGTACGCCTCTTATGATGGCCCGCTGTACCAGGTGATGCGCCAGTCCGACCGGGCGACCCTGGACATCGGCGTCGTTCCCGCCAGTCCCGGCGACCCGGGCGGATATGCCGATGCGGCCGCCCAGGACGAGTTCTGCAAGAACACCACCTGCTGGGTCACCGTCCTCTATGACCAGTCCGGCAAGGGGAACCACCTGTACCAGGCTCCGCGCGGCGCCTTCGTCGGCGCCGCCCTCGGCGGATTCGACACCATGCCCATCGCGGACATGGCGCCGGTCACCCTCATGGGCCATAAAGTATACGGTATCTTCTTCGTCCCGGGCATGGGCATGCGTCAGAACGACCCCCATGGAACTGCTGTCGACGACCAGGCCGAAGGCCAGTACTGGGTGATCAACGGCCATCACTACAACTCCGGCTGCTGCTTCGACTACGGCAACGCCGAAACCGACAGCCGCGATGACGGTGACGGCACGATGGAAACCACCTACTACGGCAACCAGCCGCTGTGGTACCACGGCGACGCTCCGGGTCCCTGGATCATGACCGACCAGGAGAACAACCTCGTGGGCTGCGTGAACCCCGACCCGAACGACAAGTACTGCAAGGGACTTCCCAGCATCTCCTGGCGTTTCGTCACGGCGACTGCCGACGGCGAGCCGCATCACTGGCGTTCGATGGGCGGCAATGCCCAGGAAGGCGGACTCTTCACGATGTTCGACGGCCCCCGCATCCAGAACGACCGGAACAGCTATGACCCGATGCGCAAGCAGGGCGCCATCGTCCTGGGCAACGGCGGTGACAACAACAACTACTCCTCCGGCACCTTCTATGAGGGTGCGATGACCGCGCCCGACACCTTCCCGACCGTGGAGGTGAACCAGGCCGTCCAGGCCAATGTCGTGGCCGCCGGCTATGACGTCCAGCGGCTCGCCGTGGGCGCCGCGGACAAGACCGCGGCCCCGAACGGTCTCCAGACCTTCTCCCCCGGTTCCGTGGGCAACACCACCGTCACCTTCGTGAACACGACCAAGGCTCCCATCAACGACCTCGTCCTGTCCATCGACGCTCCGAAGGGCTGGAGGGTCAGCGTCCTCGGCGGCAAAGAACCAGTCAAAAAGGTCGCCTATGACGTCCAGCCCGGACAGACCGTCGTCGCCAACTTCTCCGTCACCGCCGGTTCCCGCGAATACAACGGCGACCTGACAGCGAAAGCAATCTGGACCGCTCCGGACGGCAAAGTCTGGAGCGAGACTGCCGTGGAGAAGGTACGCAACGTCGCCCCCGTGAAGATCAACGAGTTCCGCGTCGGCGACGGCGTGAACAAGACCAACTCCTTCATCGAACTGTACAACGCCTCTGACAAGGAGGTGGACATCGCCGGCTGGGAGCTCATCCACCATGCCGCCACCCTCCCCTACTTCTCCACGATCAAAGTTCCTTCCGGCACGAAGCTCGCCCCGAAGGCTTTCTATCTCCTGGGCCTTTCCACCTCCGGCCTCGCCGTGGACGCCGCCAAGGGCGACAAAACCCTGTACGTGCGCGACGTGACCGGCATCAAGGCCGGTGACGAGATCACCGTGGGCACCGGCGCCGCCGCCGAGAAACACAAAGTGGCCGCCGTCGTCAAGCATGAACCGGAACCCGTGGAGGGCGGAGACTTCATGCGCCAGTACGGCCGTGTCCTGAACAGCCTCGGCACCCCGACCACGCTGTGGCAGCCGCTTCCGGAGGGTCCCGTGATCACGATCCCGAAGGGCTCCACCAGCGTTCCCGTGGACAACACGCTCGGCTTCAAGGTCGGCGCCAAGATGGCCATCGGCTACGGTGCGAAATACCCCGCCCCCGTCGCGAATCTCGAGAAGTATGAGGTCGTGACCGTCACCAAGGTCGGCAAGCCCGGCACCCAGGCCTGGCTGGCCTATGACGCCAAGCCCGGCGACCGCAACATCAAGGTGTCCTCCGTGGAGAACATCAGCCCCGGTGACGTGATCCGTCTGGACATCGACAGCAAGGGACACGGCGTGGAATACGTGAAGGTCAAGAAGGTCGGCACCGCCTCCTCCAAGAGCCCGGGCCGCGGCCCCATGACCCTCGAGGAAGCCGGCACCGGCCTCACGCTCACCAAACCCCTGAAGTACGCCCACTCCGCCAACATGCCGTTCAGCTGCAACGGAACCGGCATCAGCTTCACCCCGGCGACGAAGTTCGACCACTCCAGCAACGAGCCCGTCCTCGCTCTCGTGTACGAGATCGTCCTCGAGGAGCCTCTCCGGAACAGTCATCCGGTCGACGAGGTCATCTGCGACCCGTCCGTCAGGACCGCCGGCTACCAGGGCGACATCGCCCCCGACCAGCTGTTCGGCGGCCCGGCCCTCGGCCGGATGGGCAACATGACCCTGTATGACGCAGAAGGCCGCGTGGTGGACTGCCTCAACTGGGGCACCGTCGTGGATCCGATGCTCGCCGAAGGTTTCCAGGGCCAGTCCGGCCTGGAGGAATACGGCAATTACATCCACCTGAAGGTGGAAAACGAGAACCGCGGCTGGGGACGCGATCCCAACGCGCCGGAGCTGCTCAACCCGAACCTGAGCGCCGGCCGCTATCCGGACGGCAGCGACACGGACGACAACATGGTCGACTTCAAGTTCCAGCTTTCCACGAACCTGTACCAGCCCGCCAAGGCCGGCTCCCGGAAGATCACCATCACCGAGACGGAAGGCCTACGCATCGGCCACACCTTCAATATCGGCTACGGCGAAGACATGGAGACCGTGAAGGTGGCGACCATCGACGGACCGCGCGTCATCACCAATACCGTGCAGATGGGCGAATGGACCCGCGAAATCAAGACCACCGTCGTCGACCTCACCCTGGGAGAGCCGCTGAAGAAGGACCATACCGCCGGCGCTTCCATCACCGACAACTTCCCGACCCCGGGCTATGCGAACCGTTTCTAATGCACTATACTATGAAAACCCGTATCATCACCCTTCTCGCCTCCGCCGCCCTGCTCGCCGCAGGGTGCGGAGGACAGCAGGCGGCGCAGCAGCCGTCGCATCCCGGCCCCATCACGGCCGGAGAACACACCCGCGTCAACACCACTTACGGCACCGTCGAGGGCTATTTGGACGATGACGTGTACACTTTCAAGGGCATCCAGTATGCCAAGGCCGACCGGTTCATGCCGCCCCAGGCGCCCGACAAGTTCGACGGCGTCCGGATGTGCAAGCTCTACGGACCCAAGGCGCCGCAGCGGCTGGACCTCGTCTGGCGCGACGACACCCAACGCGACTACAACTTCGGCAACCAGTTCGTCATCGAGCCGATGGACGAGAAGGCCTGCCTCGTGCTGAACGTCTGGACCAAGGGCATCAACGACGGCAAGAAGCGTCCGGTCTTCGTGTGGATCCATGGCGGCGGTTTCGCCACCGGTTCCGGCCATGACCTGGACTGCTATGAGGGCCGAGCCCTCGCCGACAAGGGTGACATTGTCACGATCACCATCAACCACCGGCTCAACATCCTCGGCTACATCGACCTGACCGCCGTGGGCGGCAAGTATTCCCAGTCCGTCAACCTCGGCCACCAGGATATCGTGAAGGCCCTCGAGTGGATCCGTGACAACATCGCGAAGTTCGGCGGCGATCCGGACCAGGTCACGATCGGCGGTCAGTCCGGCGGCGGCGGAAAGGTGTCCACCGCGCTGGCCATGCCCTCCGCCAAGGGGCTCTTCAAGCGCGCCGTCGTCCAGAGCGGATCCACCCTCCGCGTCGGCGACAGTGAATTCTCCCGCAAGCTCGGACTCGCCGTCCTCGACGAGTTGGGCGTGAAGCCGGCCCAGGCCGAGGCCAAGCTCGGAACTTTCACCTATGAGCAGCTTGTCGAAGCCGGCAACCGCGCTTCCCGCAAGGTCGCCACGGCCGGCGTGCGCGCCGGATTCGGTCCCGTCATGGACGGAACCATCGTCGCGGAGCATCCCTTCGACCCCGAAGCCACCTCCATTTCCAAGGACATCCCGATGCTGATCGGAACGGATTTCAACGAATTCACGTTCGATATCAGCGAGGAGAAGACCGAAGCCGAGGTGAAAGCGGCGCTCGTCGAGCGCATGGGCGAGGAGAAGGCCGTGAAATACATGGAAGAGTTCAAGAAGGCTTTCCCGGAAGAGCCCGCCAAGGCGATGCTCTACATGGATGTCCGGTTCCGTTCCGGCGCCGTCCAGCAGGCCGCGGCCAAGAGCCGTCAGAACGGAGCGAAAGCCTATCTGTACCAGTTCACCTGGAAGCCGGAGAACAATGTCCTCGGCGCCAGCCACGGCATGGAACTTCCGTTCATGTTCAACAACGTGGCCGTCCAGCGTGAGATGACCGGTTCCTCCGAAAGCGCTTACAAGCTCCAGGAAGTCATCAGCAACTACTGGCTCGCCTTCATCAAGACCGGGGACCCGAACGTGGCCGGACAGCCCGTATGGGAGCCCTACAACGAGGAGACCGGTCCATGTATGATGCTGGACAACACCTGCGTCATCAAGTACAACCATGACAAGGCGCTCCTGGAACTGGCCCAGTAAACCCATTGTACCGACACTTAAAACGAAACAACCATGAAGCATTCCCTTTTCCACGCCGGACTGGTTTCCGCGTCAGTCCTTCTTCTTGCCGGATGCGGCCCCAAGGCCGTACAGACCGCTGAACCGGCGCACCCCGGTCCCATTACAGCCGGTGCACACACCCGTGTCAACACGGTCTACGGCACCGTCGAAGGCTATCTGGACGACGATGTCTACACCTTCAAGGGCATCCAATATGCCAAGGCCGACCGGTTCATGCCGCCCCAGGCGCCCGACAAGTTCGACGGAGTCCGGATGTGCAAGCTCTACGGCCCCAAGGCGCCGCAGCGGCTGGATCTCGTCTGGCGGGACAATACGCAGACCGACTACTATTTCGGCAACCAGTTCGTCATTGAACCGATGGACGAGAAAGGCTGTCTCGTGCTGAACGTCTGGACCAAGGGCATCAATGACGGCAAGAAGCGCCCGGTCTTCGTCTGGACCCACGGCGGCGGCTTCTTCAGCGGTTCCGGCCATGACCTGGACTGCTATGAGGGCCGCGCCCTCGCCGACAAGGGCGACATCGTCACGATCACCATCAACCACCGGCTCAACATCCTCGGCTATGCCGACCTCCGCGCCCTCGGCGGCAAATACTCCGAGTCCGTCAACCTCGGCCACCAGGATATCGTGAAGGCCCTCGAGTGGATCCATGACAACATCGAGAAGTTCGGCGGCGACCCGAACTGCGTCACCATCGGCGGTCAGTCCGGCGGCGGCGGAAAGGTTTCCAACACCATGGCCATGCCTTCCGCCAAGGGTCTCATCCACCGGGCCATCATCCAAAGCGGTTCCGGTCCCCGTTCCGGCGATGCGGAGGCCTCCATCAAGTTCGGTCCCGTCTTCCTGCAGGAACTCGGTGTGAAGCCGGGGCAGGCCGAAACCAAACTGGATTCCTTCACTTATGAGGAACTGGTCGATGCTGGCAACCGCGCTACCGCACGGCTCGCCAAGGACGGCGTCCGCGTCAGTTTCGGTCCCGTCAAGGACGGCAAATACATCGCCGAGCATCCGTTCGACGAGGTTGCCACCGACATTTCCAAGGACGTTCCCCTGCTCGTAGGATGCAACTTCAACGAGATGCAGTTCGACATCAGCCCGGAGAAGACCGAAGCGGAAGTGAAGACCGCCCTGACCGAGCGGATGGGTGAAGAGAAGGCCGTCAAGTTCATGGAGGCGTTCAAGAAGGCCTATCCGAACGAAGACCCCAAGGCCATGCTGTACGTGGAGACCCGCACTCGCGGCAACGCCGAGCACCAGGCGCTCCTCAAGAGCCGTCAGGGCACCAAATCCTTCCTCTACCTGTTCACCTGGAAGCCGGAGAACAACGTGCTGGGCGCCAGCCACGGCATGGAGCTTCCGTTCATGTTCAACAACATCGCCAACCAGCGCGAGATGACCGGATCCTCCGAAAGTGCCTACAAACTCGCCGACATCATGAGCGACTACTGGATCGCTTTCATCAAGAACGGCGATCCGAACGTGGAAGGCCGTCCTGTCTGGGAGCCCTACAATGAGGAGACCCGTCCGACCATGGTCCTGGACAACACCTGCGAGACCAGGCACGGCCACGACAGTGAACTCATCGACATGATGCGTCAATAGGAAAGCCATGAGAACGAATCTATTCTCTCTGGCCATCCTTTGCACCCTCCTCTCGGGATGCGGTTCCGGGAGTGCGGAGCAGACCGCTCCGCACCCCGGGCCCATCACGGCCGGGGAGCATACGCGCGTAGATACCAAGTACGGTACCGTGGAAGGGTATCTGGATGACGATGTATACACCTTCAAAGGCATCCGGTACGCCAAGGCCGAACGGTTTATGCCGCCGCAGGCCCCCGACAGGTACGAGGGCGTGAGAATGTGCAAACTCTATGGTCCCAAGGCCCCGCAGATGAACAGTCTGGTCTGGCGGGATGACACCCAGCGGGACTACAGTTTCGGCAATCAGTTCAACATCGAGGCGATGAGCGAGGAGGACTGCCTGGTCCTCAACGTCTGGACCAAGGGAATCAATGACGGCAAGAAGCGTCCGGTCTTCTTCTGGATCCATGGCGGCGGTTTCAATGACGGTTCCGCCATCGACCTGGACTGCTATGAAGGACGCGCCCTGGCCGACAAGGGGGACATCGTTACCGTGAGCATCAACCACCGGCTTAATGTTCTCGGATACATGGACCTGAGTTTCCTCGGCGGCAAGTACGCCCAGTCCGTGAACCTCGGGATGCAAGACATCGTAAAGGCGCTGGAATGGGTCCGGGACAACATCGAGAAGTTCGGCGGCGACCCGGACCAGGTCACCGTCGCCGGGCAGTCCGGCGGCGCCGGCAAGGTGACGACCCTCCAGGCCATGCCTTCCGCCAAGGGCCTCTTCCAGCGGGGAATCATCCAGAGCGGTTCCTTCCGCCGGATCACCAGCGGAGAGTATGGGCGGCAGCTTGGCAGGACCTTCCTGGAAGAGCTCGGCGTGAAGCCCGCCCAGGCCGAAGCGCGGCTCGGGGCCTTCACCTATAAGGAACTGCGCGAAGCCGGAAACCGGGCCATCGCCAAGATGAAGGCCGCGCCCGGGGAGCGGGGCGGATTCTGCCCGTTCCTGGACGGGAACATCATCACGGAGCAGCCTTATGATCCGGAAACCGCCACCCTCTCGCGGAATGTGCCCATCATGATCGGCAGCAACTTCAACGAGTTCTTCTTCGACATCAGTCCGGAGAAGACGGAGGCGGAGGTCCTGGCAACCCTGAAGGAGCGTATGGGAGAGGAGAAGGCCCGGCAGTTCATGGATGAATTCCGGAAGGTCTATCCTGACAAGGCCCCCAAGGACATGCTGTATGTCGACACCCGCGTGCGCAACAACACCCTCCGGATCGCCGACGCCAAGAGCGGAATGGGCGAGAAAGTGTATGTCTATCATTTCCAGTGGATTCCCGAGAACAACGTCCTCGGCGCGAGCCACGGCATGGAACTTCCGTTCATGTTCAACAACATCGCCCGCCAGCGCGAGATGACCGGCTCCTCCGAAAGCGCCTACAAACTCGCCGACATCGTGAGCGACTACTGGATTTCCTTCATCAAGACCGGCGACCCCAACGTGACGGGCCGTCCCGCCTGGGAGCCTTACACGCCGGACGGCGGTGCCAGCATGGTGCTGGACAACACCTGCGAGACCAAGCGCGGTCACGACAAGGTCCTGGTCGGCCTGGCGCAGTAAAGACGACCGGACAAAAAGAGAAGACCCCGATTTGCTTCGAGGTCTTCTTTTTCATGTCCGCACGGAGGTCGGTCTACCAGTTCTTCCGGTCCACCGTCCACTCGGGATACTTCCAGTGCATGTATTCACTGTCCAGGAAGAGGGCGGACTCGCCCACCTTGCCCTTCAGTTGCCAGTCAAGCCATTTGCGGACGGCAACGGCGTAGCCGCCGCCATACATCTCGTAATACGTGCCGTGGTGGCCGTCCGGCGGGGTGTTGATCATGACGACCGGGACATTCTTGATATTGGAGAAATCCTTGACGGCATTGGCATAGGCGATGTCAGTGGGGCCGCCGATGATGTACAGCATCGGGGTGTGCAGGCTCGCAAAGGCGTCCTTCGTCGCCCCGGACATGGAGATGTCACCGATGCCGGAATTCAGCAGGATGCAGGTCGTCAGACGCGGATCGTGGGACACGGAGAGGGTCATCGCTCCGCCGCAGGACTGTCCCATCGCGGCCACGTGGCAGAGATCGACCTTGCCGTAATACTCCGACTTCGGATCGGCATTCTGGTCCGTAAGCCAGTCCAGAGCCTCCAGCATCTGGCGCGGATAAGTGCGGGGACGCATGGGCTGCTGGGCCTGGGGGGCACGGTTCCGCTGCTCGCGCATCGCTCTGAGGCGTTTTTCGTTTTCCTCCTGCTGAGCCTTGACCTCGGCCGCAGTCGGCGCCTTGATTTCCTCACCCGTAGCCAGGATGACGCGCTTCCCTTCCGGATACATTCCCTTCATCACGTTTTTCCAGTTCTCAATCGGGTCTTCATCCTCGAAGGGACCGATGCCCACGACGATATAGCCGTAGGAAGCCACTTCGTTCAGCAGGAAACGCATCTGGACGGTGCTGTTGGCGCAGCCGCCGTTCGCATACAGGAGGACCGGCAGCCGTTGTCCTTCTGGAAGTACCTGCGGACGGTAGATGGTAAAGTTCGGGAGTGAAGCGTCCCCGGCGACCATCGCCTTGTACGGGCCCGTACCGCCGCCCTGGACGGTATAGGACTTCTCCGTCTGAGCGAAACCGGTGACGGTCGTTGCAACCAGCAACAAAGTGCACAAAAGTTTACGCATGACAACAAGTTTTAGATAGTAGTTTCCAGTAATTGTCCGAATTCCGCCACGCTGGCGGCGATGAGGTCCGGGGCCGGATCGGCGGCGAGAGCGGTCTCGAGGGTCGTTTCCCCGCTAAGGACCAGCACCCCGAAACAACCCGCATTCCGGGCGGAGGCGACATCGGTATAAAGCCGGTCCCCGCACACGGCGACCTCGTCGGGACGAAGCCCCAAGGACGCACACAAGCCATTGAGCATCAGCGGGCTCGGTTTACCGATTACCGTATCGGGCTTTCTCCCGACAGCCCCTTCCAGGGCCTTGCACAGGGATCCGCAGTCAATCAGGATGGTCTCGCAGTCCGTCGGGCAGACCCAGTCGGGATTGGTCGCGATATAGGGGATATTCCGTTTCGAAGCCCACCAGGCCGCCCGGCAGAACCGGTCGTAGGTCAGGGTGGGGTCGAAGGCGACGACCAGCGCGTCCGGACGGTCGGCAGGGTCGTCCCGGGTAAGTTCGAACCCGGCCTCCTCACATTCCCGCTGCATGCTCGGTGTTCCCAAAACGAACAGCCTCCGGACTTCCGGAAGCCTCGCCCGGAGATGGCCGATGGTCGCCCGGGAAGAAGTCAGGACCTGATTTTCAGATACCTGGACTCCCATCCCCTGCAGCTTCTCCACATAGTCCTTCCGGCTCCTCGTGGGGTTGTTGGTCAGGAAGGAGTATCCGATTCCGCGACTCCGGAGCAGTTCAAGGAAAGCGGGCGTGAACGGGAACAGGGTCGATCCCAGATAGATGGTCCCGTCCATGTCCAGGGCCACGTGCCGGATCTTGCGGCACGCAGCCCTGAGGCAGGATTCATCCAGTGGCGACCGATATCGGAATGCTTCCATCAGTTCCTCTTCAGCCGATAAATCATGAAAGTCTTGGCCGGAATCTTTTCATCGAAAAGCCCGTCTTTGAGGTCGAACGTCCCGGTCTCTGGAACGATCGCCGCGGGATTCTCCAGTGTGTTGTCCAGATCCGGATAGGCGCTGTGGAAAGAGGTGCACCCGGCCGCAGCCAGCTGCTGGCCCTTCTTCAGGCCCTTGACGCTGATGGACACGTTCCGGGAATAGGTTGACGTGTTGACGATCTTGACGATGTATTCGCCGGCATCGGCATCCCACACGGCCGAGGCGAACAGGCCGTCCTGCCCCTCCTGGCCGCTGACGGGCTTACCGTTCATAGTCAGGGAGGCGACATGGGTTCCCTTGTTCAGGGAATACAGCTGCTGGACATACCAGCTGCAGCTCCGCACGCTGGTCAGGTTGTCGAACCAGATCAGGTCCGGCCGCCACTGCCAACCCTTCACATGGGCGAAGAGCGGCGCATAGGTGGCCATCTGCACCAGATCGGCGTTCCTTTCGAGACCGGTCATGAAGGCTGCCTCCAGCAGGGAGGCATTGAAATGGTTCCACTTCTTCCCTTCCCCATGGCAGGCATACTCTCCGGCGAACACCTTCGGTCCCTTCCGGTCGTAGTTGTCATAGCGGCTTCCCTGGGCGAGGAACCAGGATTCGGGACGATAATAATGCTCATCCACGAGATCCACCTGGATCTTACGCATCTCAGGCCACAGATACTCAAAGAGATCCCCTTCCGACCCCGGGCCCGAAGTGCCGATGATCCTGATTTCAGGATGCTTCTCCCGGATGGCCTTGACAAACGGGATGAGGCGCTTGGGATATTCCGGCCCCCACTGCTCATTGCCCACGGCGAGGAGCCGCATGTTGAACGGGGCCGGGTGGCCCATCTCGGCACGGACCTTGCCCCAAGGGGTGTCCGGAGCGCCGTTCGCGAACTCGATCAGGTCCAGGGCGTCCTGGATGTAGGGCTGCAGTTCCTCGACCGGGATGAAGGCGTCGGGGTTGTCCGGACTGTTCTGGAACTGACAGGCGATGCCGCAGCTGATCACGGGAAGCGGAGCCGCCCCGAGGTCTTCGCAAAGCTGGAAATACTCGAAGAAGCCGAGGCCGTAACTCTGGAAATAATCCGGGAACAGCCGGTCGGCATACGTGTAATGCCAGCGGTTCTCGTTGAAGGGACGGTTCTCCACCGGGCCGACCGAATTCTTCCAGTTGTACCGCGTGTCAATGTCCGCACCCTCCACGATGCAACCGCCCGGGAAGCGGAACACGCCCGGGTGCAGGTCGTACAGGGACTGGACGAGGTCTTTCCGCAAGCCGCCCTCCCTTCCCTTCCAGGTATCCACCGGGAAGAGGGAGATGTGCTCCAGGTCGGCACCCTTTGTGGCGGAGGCGAGGAACACCCTGAGGCGGGCATCCTGCATCGTCACGGGCGCGGTCAGGACCGTTTCATACTGCTTCCACTGGTCTGAGGTGATGTCTATCTCGGACGAGACGAGCACCTGGCTCTCTACGTCGGAGTCCGGATTGACCAGTTCCGCACGGACCTTGCTTCCCGCTCCCCTGGCCCAGACGGAGAAGCGGTACTCCTTGCCGCGCTGGATTCCCATTCCGAAGAAGCCGTCGTTCTGCAGACCGGTGTACTTGTCGGTATGCCCGGAGGGATCGAAGCGGACATAGTTCGGATTGCGGTCGAACGGGCCGTCATTCTTCAGGGTAACCTTTCCGAAGGCGGTCCAGCCGGTGAACGGATGCGGGAAGTCGAACGAACGGTTCTTGACCATTTCGGCATAGACGCCGCCGTCCGCGGCGAAATTGATGTCCTCAAAGAAAACGCCGTACATGGTCGGCTGGATGGCCGCCCCGTTCCTGGTGACATCGAGCACCATCGCATGGGCGGTCTTCTCAGACTCGTCCTCCAGGCTCACGACCGGCCATTCGTCCTCCCATCCGATTTCACGGACGACAAGTTTGGACTGGCCACCATACCTTTCATAGGCATGGCACAGATACAGGTCCTTCCCGTCGATGGTGTAGGCCGAGCAATGCCCGGAGGCGACGAAACGGTCGCTGTCGAAGGCCACGAGGCGTCCCCCGCCCTGGGCCATGTCCTTCCCGGTGTCATCCAGGTAAGGGCCCTCCACGTTCCGGGAACGGCCCACCGCCACTTTATAAGAGCTGTTGACGCCCACGCAGCAGTAGTCCCAGGAGACGAAAAGATAGTACCATCCTCCGTGCTTGTACACGTGCGCCCCCTCGATGGCATTTTTCCCGGCCAGGGTGGAAAGCGGATTGTGAATGTCGGGCCGGTCGATGATATAACGGCGCGCGATGGTCCGCGGCACGCCGTCCACGCCCGACAGGTCTTTTTTCAGACGGACGAGCTGGATGCCGTCCCAGTAGGAGCCGAAGACCATCCAGGGCGTCCCGTCATCGGCAATGACGACATTGGCGTCGATGGCGTTCCACTTCATCCCGTCCGGGACGGAATGGATGATTTCGCCGCAGTCCTTCCAGGGTTCCGGAGAGGCCGGATCCAGCGTGGAGCGGGTCATGTGGCAGATGACGGACGTCTGGAGCCCGGAGGCCGAGGGCGAACAGAACATGTGCCACAGGCCGTTGTAACGGATGATGTCCGGCGCCCACGCACCGCCGCGCCAGCCGGGGACGAATTCCGAAATCCACTCGAAATCGACCCTCGGTCCCGGGACGGAAGTCCAGGTCTTGAGGTCGGTGGAGGTCATCTCCGAAGGACCGGTGCCGAAGACATACCAGGTATCCCCCTCTTTCGCAAGGACGGGATCGTGGACACCCGGCTCCACCGGGTCGAAACGGTAAGGAGCGCGGGGATGGCGCTGGGCCGATGCGGTCAGGCAGAGTGCCAGCAGCAATCCTGCGAGGGCTGCAATTCTTTTCATGCTCATACGTTATTTGTTTCTGGTTTCATCAAGTTGTTCCGCAAACCGGCAAAGGGCGAGATAGTCCCTGTATTTGCGGTCATAGTCTTCATAATGGGCCGGATTGGGATCATAACTGCAGAGGATGCCCGAATCCATGGCTCGTGCCGCCGCCTCCACGCAGGGATACAGGCCGGCGGCCGTGGCGGCGAACATTGCCGCGCCGAGGGCGCACGCCTGGTTGGTGCGGCAGACATCGATCGGCATGCCCAGTACATCACTCATCGTCTGCATTACGAACGGGGATTTCTGCGCAATGCCGCCAATGCCGACAATTCGTTCGATATGGACGCCCTCCTCGCGGAACCGCTCCACGATGGCCCGGCTGCCGAAAGCGGTCGCTTCCACCAATGCCCGGAAAATCAAGGGAGCGGAGGCTGACAGGGTAAGGCCCGTAATCGTACCGGTGACTTTCTGGTTGGTATCCGGCGTCCTGCGGCCATTGATCCAGTCGGTCGCAAGCAACGTACTTTCCTCCGGGGAAATCTTCTCCGCTTCCGCGGTAAGGGCCGGAAGAATCCTTTCACATGCTTTCTCCATATCCTCGTCCGAGAGTCCGGAAAGGTTGCGGAGCGGCCACTCCAGGATGCGGCGGAACATCGCGTAGACATCACCGAAACTGGCCTGTCCGGCTTCCAGTCCCACCATTCCGGGGACGACGGAGCCGTCCACCTGGCCCAGGATCCCACGGATGGTCCGGGCGCCGACCTCCTCGTAGGGCGCGACGAGAACGTCGCAGGCTGACGTGCCGATCACCCGCACCAGGGTGCCTGGCTGGATGTTGGCGCCCACGGCGCCGATATGGCAGTCGAAGGCGCCGGCCGCCACGACGACGTCCTCCTTCAAGCCGAGCCTCCAGGCCCATTCGGAACAGAGATATCCCACCGGGGTGTCCGCCGTGACGGTCGGGGTGTCGTAGCGGAACCGGACCAGTTCAGGATCGAGCTGCCGGAAGAAAGATTCCGGAGGAAGACCGCCCCAGCGCGCGTTCCAGAGGGCTTTGTGCCCCGCCGCGCAGCGGCTCCGGACGATCTTGTCCGCGTCCTGGACGCCGGTGAGGACGGCCGGAATCCAGTCGCAGTGCTCTACGACGGAATAGGCGGCGGCCGCCACGTCCGGACTCTCGTGCAGGATATGCAGGGTCTTGGCCCACAGCCATTCGGAACTGTAGATCCCGCCCGAGTACATGGTATAATCCGTTTCGGATGTCTTGCAGACGGCATTGATCAGTTCGGCTTCCCGGACGGCCGTATGGTCCTTCCAGAGGACGAACATGGCATCCGGATTGTCCGCGAACTCCTTCTTGAGGGAAAGGGGCGTCCCGGCCCGGTCCGTGAAGACCGAGGTGGTGCCCGTCGCGTCAATGCCGATTCCGGCGACCTGTCCGGCGACCGAAGGGTCACAGGCGGCCAGGGCTTCCCGGACGGTGCATTCCAGCACTTCCAGATAGTCCAGCGGATGCTGGCGCCAGCTGTTCGCCTGCGGATTGCAGTACAGGCCCGCCGCCCAGCGCGGATACGCTTTGACGGAAGTGGACAGCACTTCGCCCGTATGGGCGTCGACGACCACGGCGCGGGCCGAATCCGACCCATAGTCCAGGCCGATTACATATTGATTTCCCATATTCCTCCTTTTCCAAACAGTTTACGGTCCAGGGCCGGCAGCAAGCCGCAGCGGAAGACCACGTCGATATTCGTGAAGCGGCTGCGCATATAGGGGATGCATGCCAGGGTGGCACGAAGCCGGTCCCGGCTTACGCCGATCATCTCGGGTTCATAGGGCGCTCCGACCAGCCGGAGGTTTTCCCGCAAGGTTTCGAAAGGGATGATCTGGTCCCTTATCCGGCACGACAAGACCGGCCAGGCCGCCTTCAGGGCCTCCAGCTGCTTTCTCAGCCCATCCCGGTCCACATACTTTTCCTTCGTCTCCTTCAAGGCCCGGGACAGATGGCCCGGCTTCCCTTCAAAAATGCGCCGGATGTCCTCCTCCGTTTCCACCCAGCTTTTCCAGGAAGCCGCACAAGCATCCACATCCAGGCTGTCCAGCCCTTCATCCAGAAGGAATTCCAGCGAGGCCGTGGAGACCAGCGTGCCGATGCTCACCTTGAATCCGTGTGAGACATGTTTCCCCCGGAAACAAAGATTCTCCATGTCCCAACAATGCGAGAACTGGTGCTCCATGCCGGAAGCGGGCCGGCTGGACCGATAGGCCTGCATGGCGAAACCGCTCATCAGCAGTCCTTCCGACAGTTTTTCCGTATAGGAGACATCTCCGTTGCGGACGGCGACCGGGTCGGCCAGGGATTCCCGCAGGCCATCCTGGACCAGATGCCACGACAGAGGGTCTATCGCCTCCACGCCGGCGGCCTCGGCCAACATCCAGTCCGCACCCGCGGGAATCTTGGCGATCAGGTCACCATAGCCGCTGGCGCACAGCTCCTTCGGCGCTTCGGCGGCAATGACGGGATCCATCACGAACCCGTACGGAGCGGGACAGTCCACCGTCTGCTTGTTGCCGTCGATGGTGATGGAAGAGCCGTAGGCCGTATAACCGTCCATGGAGGCGGCCGTACCGACCGTCATGTATCGCCGCCCGAGCAGGAAAGCGACATATTTCGTCAAGTCGTTGATAACTCCGGAACCGACCGCGATGGGGATGGCGTCCGTCTCCGACAGACAGGCCTTCAATTGCTCCACGTAGCTCCATTCCGCATAAAGATCTGGATCCGTGAAGATGAACGGCTCGTCCTGGGGCACGCCGGCCTCAGAAAGGGATTCCCGGACATCCTTCCCCGCCACTTCCCAAGTGTTCCGGTCAGCGACGATGACGGCCTTCTTTCCGGGAAAGAGGTCGAGAAACATGGCCGCACTCTCCCGGACGCAGCCCGGACCGATCACGAGGCGTTTTGTATCGGTCGTATGCCGGAGCGCTTCTTCAATCTTGCCCATGGACTACTTCTTTTCTTTCAGGAACAGCCAGGTCATGAGGGAACTGCTGAGATACAGGATGGCCAGCGCCCAGCTCACGCGGGTGTAACCGACGACCGGAGCGTCCGGCGTAGCGAACAATCCCACCAGGAGCGGTCCCACGAAAGTGGCCAGGCCGGCGCCGAGGTTAAGTACCGAGACGGCTGCGCCTTTGTCGGTGGTGACCAGCGACGGCACCAGAGCGGAAAGAGGCACATAGGCCGCCAGCATGATACCCCAGAGGATACCGCAAACAAGGATGAACCACCAGTTCCCGCAAATTTGCGGCGCATAGAAGAACAGCAGCACGCCCACGGCGCAGCCGACGCCGCCGAACCATTCGATGGTAGTGCGCCAGCCTATCTTGTCTCCTACGAATCCAAAAAGCAGATTGGCGAAAATGTTGATGAAGAAGATGATGCCCCACATGCTGGCCCACTGGGCGTCGGTCAGTCCCATATGACGCATATACAGCGGCATATAGACCAGGAAGGCGAACTGCGAAATCGTGTTGATGATCCGGACGATGCCGCCGGCGAGAACCTTCGGCTCACGCCGGATGATGCCGAGCCCCCGGAAAAACTCCTTGAACTTGTTGCCTTTCTCGGCGTCCGGGTCGGCGAAGAGGTTCGTGTCCGGAGCCTTGTTCAGGAAGATGGCGAAGACCATGCCGATGGTGGCGAAAACAAGAGACGTCCAGGCGGTCGGAATCACGCCCAGATGGGCGAAGGACCAAGCCCCGTAATAGGCTCCGAGCACCTGATAGCCGCCGGTGAACACGAACCAGAACCATCCCTGGGCGGTGCTCAGGGTTTTCTGTTCCACCCGGTAGGATATCCACACGACGAAGGAGTAGGCGAAGAGCGGATAGCCCAGACCCTTCAGCGCATATGTGGTCATCAGGACCGGCCAATTCAGGTTCGGCAGACCGAACCCGGCATAGCCGATGACGCCGACGAGGTAGATGAAGAAGCCGGCCAGCATCGCACGCCGGAGCCCGAACGTCTCAGAGATGACCCCGGACAGCCAGGAGGAGATCGTGACGGCGATGCCGTAGACGGCGAAGAGGGTGGCGGAGTTGAAGTTCTGGTCCGTGATATACTTGCTGAGCCAGGTTTGCTCCAGCCCTTCGCTCATCATGAAAATCATCACGCCGAGATATCCCAGCGACAGGGCCTTCGGAAGACCGGTTTTTTGGAAGAAGTCTGCCATGTTCTGAATCGTGTTTGTCTGTTATCGGAAAAAGTGCAAGGGCCGCCAGCGGCCCCTGCACCCGTACTCAATTCATGTTTCTGCTACCAGCCGGACAGCTGGCTCAGGTTGGGATTGTTCTGCACGTCGTCGGTCGGGAGCGGGAGCCAGGCCCGGACCGGCGTGAAATTCGCGTTGTACTTGTAGGAACGCTTCTTCACCTTGGCCAGGTAATCGCTGTCACGGGACAGACCCCAGCGGCGGATGTCCACCAGACGTTCAGTTTCGAAGCAGCTTTCCTTCATGCATTCGATGTCGAGGACCTTCATGATATCGGCCAGCGTATAGGAAGAACTGTTGTTCTCGAAGGCGGCATAGCCGTACTCCTTGTTGAAATCAGTCGTACCGCCGGTTTCAGGGTTGGTCCACACGGACTCGACCTTGTAGTTCTGGCGCTCGCCCAGCGGGCACAGACCGGCGCGGGCACGCACCTGGTCGATAACCGCAACGGCGCCCTTCAGGTCACCCGTCTGCGCGAGACATTCAGCGTAGTCCAGGAGAATCTCGCCCAGGCGGAAGATCCGCTGGTTGGTCGCATCGACACCGCTGGCGTTCAGGGAGACATAATCCTGATACTGACCGGTGTACTTGTTGCAATAGACGCGGTTCGTCACCCAGTCGGCGAAGGAGAAGCCCGCCCCTTCCGGACCAATCTCATCGGATTCCGTCCGCTTGCCCTGGGTGGCGGACCAGGTCTGCCACTGCACGTGCTGCGGGAAATCCTTGAAGATGTCGGCATAGAAGATTGTAGCCGGGATGCGGGAATCCCACTCGCTGCCGTTGATATGCTCTTTCGCCTTCTCGTTCTTGAAGGCCGGGAGCACCCAGTATTCGCCGTTCTGATCGGTCCAGCCCACGGGGCCGGTGCCCAGGAACTTCCATCTCCAGGAGGTGGTGGACACGTTGGCGCCGTTGTTCGTGATGCCCCAGTAGTTGCCGAAGTTGGAGGAGCAGGTCTCGAACTGGATCTCGAAGATGGATTCGGCGTTGTTCTCGGTCGTGAAGCGGAAGTTGTCCGTGTAATCGTCCATCATGACGAAATGTCCGTTGTCGATGATGTCCTTGTAGACGGCCAGCGCTTCGGCGTAGTGATAACCGCCCTTCAGGTAATCGCCCCAGTTCATGTAGGTCTTCGCCTTCACGCAGGCTGCAAACCACTTGGTAACCATATAGGAGTCCTTCCAGGGGCCGTTGTATCCGGCGGAAGTCTGGTAGGAGGCCGGAAGCACCTTGTAGGCAGCATCAGCGTCATCGATAATCTTCTGGCACAGGTCATCGAATACGCCGGCCTCGGGCTGGTCGCCCGCCGTGGCCACATAGTCCACATACGGAGGGATCTGGTACATCATCGCGAGCTGGTAGTAGTCGAAGGCACGGATGGCCCGGGCCTGGGCGATGATCTGCTCCTTGTCGTAGGTCTTCCATTCCTCGATGCCCTCCGCATACTGGATGACCTGGTTGCAACGGGCCACCTGCTCATACAGCTGGTTGTAGGAAGTGAAGTTCCAGCGGCAGTTCATGTCGGAATACACATGCTTCGCATACTGCTGAATCCAAGCGGCGGACTCGGAAGTGGCCTCGTCGCTCTGCCCGGAGAACTGCAGGGTGTTCATCATGGCGTAGTAGCTGCTGTAGAAGGAGTGGTAGATACCGATCAGGGAAGAATTGATATCCGCCTCCGTCCCGAATGCCGTGGCCGTAGTCAGGGAATTCGGATTGCTCAGCTCAAGGACGTCCTTGGAGCAGGACCCGAGCAGGATGGAGCAAAGGACAATCGTCCATATCTTGACTGTTTTCATACTTCAGATAGTTTAGAAAGTGACGTTTACACCGAAAATGAAGGACACCGGGTTGATGAAGTTGGTGAGGGTGTATTCCGGAACCTGGTTTTCACCCGGGGTAAAAAGGCCGGCGGTGAAGTCGGGGTCGAAACCGGAGTAGTTGGTCAGGCACAGGAGGTTCTGGGCGGTCACATAGAGTTTTGCGCTTTCGAAAACCTTTTTCAAGCCGCTCTTCGGCTGGATGGTGTAACCCAGGGAGATGGTGTTGAACTTGAAGAAGTCGCCTTTCTCGATCCAGCGGTCGGAATAATCGATGTCATTGAAGGTGTAGTTCCATCCGGTTCTCGGATAGCGGGCGTTGTTGTGCTTGTTGGTCTCGGACCAGATGTTGTTATAGTAGTCCCGGCTGACCTGGTGCAGGCCGGACAGGCGCTCATACATGGTGCGCGGTCCGTTGTAGACCCATCTTCCCAGCTGGCCGAAACCGTTGACCTGGAGGTTCCAGTTCCGGTAATTGAGATTGAAGTTCAGACCCAGCTCCACCTTCGGCCAGGGGCTCTTGTCCTCGATCAGCTGACGGTCCTCGGTCGTGATGGAACCGTCCCCGTTATAATCGACGAACTTGATGTCGCCGGCCGCCGCATTCGGGATGAGGCCGTCGGCCTGGGCTTCGGCGTCCGTCTGGTAGAGGCCGTCCGTCTTCGCGAGGAAGAACAGACCGATCGGATAACCGATCTTGGAGAGGGCGCGGCCGCTGTCATGGTATTCGACACCGTAGCCGAGGCTCTTGAGCTTGTTCTCGTTGTGGGCGACATTCAGGCCGATGGCGTAGGACCAGTCAGCGTTGATCTGGTCGTTGTAATTGAGCGTGAGTTCAACACCCTTGTTGCTGATGGACGCGGAATTGACGACCGGATTGGAGGTGGAGCCGACGGTCTTCAGGATCGGCTGGGCGAACAGGACGTCCTTGGACTCGGAATCGTACCACTCGAAGGAGACCTGCAGCCGGTTCGCGAAGAAAGCGGCGTCGACACCGACGTTGGCCGTCGTCTTCTTCTCCCAGGCGATGTCGGCGTTGGAAATGTCGGTGATGGCCTGGCCGGGCACAAGGGCGCCGTCACCGTTGAGGATATAGGCCGTGTAGCTGTTGATTCTGGACTGATAGTCGTAGTTGCCCACGTTCTGGCTGCCCAAGGTACCGTAGTTTGCACGGATCTTCAAATCATTCATCCAGGAGATGTTGTAGAAGGGTTCCTTGCTGATTCTCCAACCCAGGGAGACGGACGGGAAAGTGCCCCAGCGCTGGGCGGCGGCGAAACGGGAAGTACCGTCCCGGCGGACCGTCGCCTGGAAGAGGTATCTGCCGTCATAGTCGTAGTTGATTCGGCCGAAGTAGGAAAGAAGCCTGTGCTGGCTGCTGGAACCGGAACCGGCCACGGCGGTGACACCGCTGGACACTTCCTTCAGATAAAGGCCGCCGGCCGTCTGGATGAGGTCCTTGGAGCCGGAACCCATGTCGCGGAATTTGGTGTCCTGGAAGGACTGTCCGAGAACGCCGGCCAGATTGTGCTTTCCGAAGCTCTTGTTGAAATTGAGCGTGTTCTCGACGAGGAACGTATTGTTGAAGTTCGCGGACGCGCTCGCGGAAGAGGCGGAGTCAGTTTCACCATACGCGTAGGCGTAGCCGTTGGACCAGCCATGGGAATTGGAGTTCGAGATGGTCGTACCCAGGTTCAGTTTGTAGCTCAGCCAGCTCGTGATCCGCATCTGGGCCCAGGCGGAGCCGCGGATATAGAGATAATTCCGTACGGTATAATTGTTATCGTCCTGGGCATTCGCCACGACGTTATGGCCGTTCTGGTAACAGAATACGCGGTTGCCGTATCCCCAGCCGTTCTTGCCGTACACGTCATCGTGAATGGGCATGGTCGGGTTGATCTGCATCACCTGGGCGACGTTCACGTTTCCGTGGGTCTTCCGGTTGGTCCGGCCCATCTGGACGGATTCACCGAAAGTGAAGATGCCCCGCTTGAATTCCGAACTGACGCTGGCGGTGAAGCGGTCCATGTTATGGCCGATATAATAACCGCTGTTGTTCATGTAACCGAAGGAAGTGCGGTACTTCGAATCCTTGGAACCGCCGCTGAAAGCCAGGTTGTACTCCTGGACGATGCCGGTCTTCCGGAGTTCGTCCTGCCAGTCAACGTTGTTCTTCCACCAGGCCGGCGTCTCTTCGGAGGTGGAACCCTTGTCCCGGCCCCACTGGAATTCCTTGGTGCGGAGTTCTCTCCACTCATCTCCGTTGATGAAATCCAGCTTGCGCATGTTCTGGACGCCCACCTGGCCGCTGAATTCGACCTTGGAGCGACCCTCCTGGCCGTTCTTGGTCGTGATGATGATGACGCCGTTCGCAGCGCGGGAGCCGTAAATGGCCGCAGCGGAAGCGTCCTTCAGGACCTGGATGCTCTCGATATCGTTGACATTGAAACCGATGTTGTTGTCGGTCGGAACACCGTCAATGATATAAAGAGGGTCTACGTTGGTCAGGTTGCCGGTACCGCGGATCTGGATGGAAGGAAGGGCGCCCATCTCACCGCTGGTACGGACATTTACACCGGCGGCGGCGCCTTGGAGAGCGTCACCGATGGAGGTGAGAGCCCTCGACTTGAATTCCTCCGGTTCGACAACGGAGACGGCGCCGGTCAGATCCTTCTTCTTGATGGAGCCATAGCCGATGACGACCATCTCTTCAAGCATCTCCGTCTCCTCTTCCAGGACGACGTCGATGACGGAACGGCCGTTGACGACGATGTCAACGGTCCGGTAGCCGATGCAGGAATACTGGAGGGTGGCCGTGGCGGGGACCCTCGACAGGTTGTAGTTTCCGGATTCGTCGGTCACGGTACCGTTCTGGGTGCCGGTCACGAAAACGGATGCTCCGATAACGGGTTCGCCGGCAGGATCGGTGACGGTTCCACGCACCGTCTGTGCCTGCAGGCCGAACGCCGCCAGCAGGATACAGGCCGCCGTGGCCGCCGCCTTCCTGCTCAGGATCGTTGCAATTGACAGTAGTTTCATAATTGGTAGGTTTGATAGTTAATAGTGGTTGCTGCCGTGTGTGGTCGGACTGGGTGTCCGATGCAAAATTATCCGGATTGCTTCCATCCGTGGGCGAATCATTTGTTTATAAAGGGGAATTTATCCGCTGACAATTCTCGCGGCGGCAGAAAGGATTTTTCCACCTGAAAAGAAAAATAACGGACATCCTTCCGGAGAAAAACCCCCTAATTCGCACCATGATGAAAACTTACAAGATTATCCTGCTGGCCGCGGCCTGCGCCGCCCTGGCCGGCTGCGGGCCGAAGACTCCCGCCGGAGCCGACGCCGCCACGCTCAGAACCATCGTTTCCGACGAAACCACGATCGTTCCGACGGAACAGGGCCGTATCCAGGGTTTCCTGGACGGAGACGTATTCACCTTCCTGGGAATCCCCTATGCCAAGGCGGAACGGTTCATGCCGCCCCAGTCCCCCGACAAGTTCGAGGGCGTCCGGATGTGCCGGACCTACGGGCCGAAGGCCCCGCAGGGCGAGACCCTCCAGTACCGGGACCTCAGCAGCGACTATGACTTCGCCTTCCAGTTCGTCTACGAACCCATGGACGAGAAGAACTGCCTGGTCCTCAATGTCTGGTCCAAGGGGATCAACGACGGGGCGAAACGCCCGGTCTTCGTCTGGTTCCACGGCGGCGGCTTCTCTTCCGGTTCAGGCCATGACCTGCCCTGTTACGAGGGCCGCGCCCTCGCGCAGACGGGCGACGTGGTCGTCGTCACCCTCAACCATCGGCTCAACGTCCTCGGATACACCGATCTCCGCGGACTCGGCGGCAAGTACGCCGAATCCGTGAATCTGGGACAGCAGGACCTGGTGAAGGCTCTGGAATGGGTCCACAACAACATCGCGGCATTCGGCGGCGACCCTGGCAACGTGACCATCGGCGGACAATCCGGCGGCGGCGGGAAAGTGTCCAACACCCTCGCCATGCCTTCCGCCCGCGGCCTTTTCCAGAAAGCCGTCGTCCAGAGCGGATCCAACATGCCTTTCCAGGACAACGAATCGTCCATCGCCTTCGGTCTGGCCTTTGCGAAGGAGCTCGGCGTGACACCGGGTCATACCGAGAAGATCGACACCTATACGTATGAGGAATTGGTCGCGGCATCCCGGCGGGCCGCCTCCCGCGCCAACGGCGTCGGTTTCGGAGGCGCCCTCCCGACCGTTGACGGAAAGATCATCGCGGAAGAGCCCATCGCCCCCGAAATGAGCCGGGACATCCCGATGCTCGTCGGAACGAACCTCTATGAGTTCTCCTACAGCGCCGCCAAACCCGGAACCACCCTGGACGAGGCCCGCGCCAGACTGGTGGAACGGTTCGGCGAAGAGGCGAAGGCCGACCAGTTCATCGAAGAATACAAGGCCGCCTTTCCGAACATGGAACCGCGGGACCTTCTCTGCACCGACTTCTTCTTCCGTCCCGGCGCCGTCACCCAAGTCAATGCCAAGAGCGCCCAGCAGGCGGCGCCCGTCTATAACTTCCTCTTCGCCTGGAAACCGGAAGGCAGCGATGTGGGCGCCAGCCACGGCATGGAGCTCCCCTTCATGTTCCATAACATCGACCTGCAGCGCGAGATGACCCGTGCCACCGAGAAAGCCTATCAGCTTTCCGACCTGATGAGCGCCTCCTGGATCGCTTTCTTCCGTACCGGTAATCCAAATGTGCAGGGACTGCCCGAATGGGAAGCCTACACCGAGGAGAACGGCGCCGTCATGTTCTTCGACAACACCTGCCATCTGGAGCACCATCACGACGATGCGCTCCTGAAATACCAGACAGGAAGAATGTTCTGAACCGCAGAACTCTTTGCGATTCCAACCTCCGGGGCTCCCTGGAGGTTTTTTTCACTTCCCCTTGGTATGTTTTTCGCAGCGAGCTCCCTCCGTATGGAATCAAGAAAGAAGTTTGGAAAGGAGCCACATTCTCTGGGAGAGGAAGAATTCTTTGCCCATGACCCCGCCGCCCGGGAGCTCTACGAATCACTGAGAAAGGAGCTGGTGTGGCGATACCCGGACATGGAAATCCGCGTGGCGAAAACCCAGGTGTCCTTTTTTGACCCGCTGATGTTCGGCTGCGTGTCCTTCACCCGGGTGAAACGGAAAGCGGAAATGCCCGCGCATTTCATCACGCTGACGCTGGGTCTTCCGGAGCCGGTGGATTCCCCCCGGATCGCCGTCAAATGCATGCCGTACCCGGGCCGATGGACCCATCACATCGTCCTCTCATCCCCGGAAGAGCTGGACGCTGAACTTTTCTCCTGGATCGAGCGGGCGAATCAGTTCGCCAAACGATGAATCCGGCACTTCATCTTGAAAGCTTTCCCTGCATCTCTTGGCGCTTTTTCTCATAATACGCATGCCGTTTCGGATTCTCCGGGAACCAGCCGCGCAACACCCGCTTTTCCTGGAGGAACATCTCGTAAATGCCCCAGAGGCAGCAAAAGGCGAAACCGCCGATGATGATGGACAGGATGTCATTCCTGACAAGCAGGGAGAGCGCACAGAATGCCAGGCCAGCCACCAGCCAAGCCCACCAGCTTTGCTTCCCCCACCGGTATTCCATCTTGATGACCAGGGGATGACAGATACCTATGCTTAAGAATACGGCAGCGCCGACGATAATGCCATTAAAATTCATACAACACGTTAATCGTTCAAGTCATTCTTCCTGAATCAGACAACTCAGTCCTGTCCGAGCGCTTTCCGGCCTTCCTCCCGTGCCTTTTGCAGGGCAGCATCCCGCTGATGGCGTTCCTCGATAAGCTTTCCGGTCTTCTCGGCCATGGATTCACCGAGGATGGATTCCTCCACGCGCTTCCGTTCCTTGCTGAACACATCCAAATCCTCTTCGCTCACCTTCATGAGAACCATACACTCATCGAAATCCTGTTTCATGATCTGATAGTACATCCCGCCCATGTATGCGTAATAAGGAGCATTGAATTCCGACAAGCCCCTATAATTCTGGATGGACGTATCTCCCTCCCCCAGAAACTTATCCGCCACATCATTTTTGTACCTGTCCCGAAAGTCATAGAAAGTGGAGACGTTCTCGACAAAAAGAATGCTGCCGATGGTGCGGAGCGTTTCGATATTGGACTTGAAGATAGTCTCCGTCGTCCTTGTATAGTTCAAGACAGGGACGTGCACCAACAGATCGGAGACAGAGGAATAAAACATTTCCGGATGAGCCACCACGTCCACCTGCAAGTCACAGAAGGTGTCCATGCTTTCCTGGCACTGTTCACACTCCTGCAGGGATGACCACATGTCATACATCACCATCAACACCATCTCCCGCTTTTCGGCCCGTTGCTTCTTGCGGTCGATGATGGCGGTGGTACCGAACGTCAGCACGATGGAAACCGTCGTGGCCAGCAGCGACATCAGGAATCTCTTCCCTGCCGATAATTCTTTCAATCCTTTCATGGCCACAAAGATACGCTTTTTTGCGGAAAGACCGCATCAAAGCGCATCATACTGCCCATCCGTCACGGGCTCGAGCCATTCGTTGGAAGCGCCTTCCTGCACATCCTTGTGATAAGTCAGGTGCTGGAACCAGGAATCCTTCGCGGCACCGTGCCAATGCTTGACTTCCGCGGGAATGGCGATAATGGTGCCGGGCGTCATGGACACCGCCGGCTTCCCCCATTCCTGGTACCAGCCTCGGCCTGCTACGCAGATCAGCACCTGCACCTGCTTGTGGTGGATGTGCCAATTGTTGCGGCAGCGGGGCTCGAAGGTGACGTTGGCGATGCCGCCTTCCATCGGCGCGAGATAGCTGTTTCCCGTGAAATACTGGGCATAGGCCGAGTTCGGCTCGCCCTGGGGCCAGACGGAGAAATCGACCGTCTGCACGGGGGTATGGGCGCCGCCGAGGACGGAAGCCAGCGCGCCGCGAAGCCGCTCGGCCTCCGCGAAGCCCACTTTCTCCTCCAGGAACGCCGGGAGGGCGCGGAGCTCGACATCGGACACGCCCATGTTCCGGGCGCCGGAGACGTGGGCCACCAGCTGCGGCTCGCAGCCGGGCAGGGCCGAGATGGCGCTGACCGTGACGATTTCGCGCTCGGCGAAAGTCAGGTTGTTCCGGGCGAAGATGTCGCCGAACAGATGGGCCTTCAGATAGAAGTCCGTCTGCGGGGCGAAAGCGTAGGTGAACGGCTGGCCGCCCACGAGTTTCGTCTGCACCTCGGTGCCCTGCCGGAGCGCATCGTAGTCCTTCGGCAGCGGGTCGGCCTCGCGGCCTTCCTCCACGCGAAGACCTGCCTCCGCGCGTTCCTTGATGACCTGCTGCAGGGCGCCCAGCGCGTTCAGCGAGCGCGGGAAGCCCGTGTATGCATACAGATGCGACAGGGCCTCCTTGGCTTCGCTCACGGTCAAACCCTGTTCAAGTCCTTCGTTCAGGGCCGCCTTCAGCCCCTCGATATTACCTTTCGCCTCGTTGGCCGCGAGGGCCGCGAGCGCCTGCTGTTTCTTCGTCAGTGCCATATTGTTCTGTGCAAAAAGTGAAACGGATGCGGTCAGCATCAGGACCAGCATCCCGATTCTTGTTTTCATAGTCTTTTTCAATTGCATGGGTTATTGCGCCTTTTTCACGAACTCCGCCATCACCAGCGGGATGGTGTCGATCAGCTTGAGGGACCGGACCATGTCGGCCGTACCCTCCTTGTATTTGCGGAAATGGGCGGTCTGGATGTGGGCCTGATAGGCCTGCTGGTCGGCATAGACCTCCAGGATGTACACCTTGCTGGGATCGGCCTTGTCCTGCATGGAGAAGAGGGCGATGACGCCCGGTTCCGTCGCCATGGACACGCGTCCGACCTCCGCGGCG
>JAEEGH010005579.1_pt1 | contig 31488 bp, 37 predicted proteins | sample 9134181 | NCBI WGS metagenome assembly JAEEGH01 (sample SAMN16246544, study PRJNA631951) | gut metagenome | biome: gut microbiome; feature: rumen; material: DP-attached | host: Bos | place: Iran: Karaj | collected 2018-10
AAATGAGTACCTTTGCCCTCCGATTTAATAAGAATTGTGATATGGACTACCTGCCGAAAGATCCTGCCATACTGGTTTCGAGCGTGAATATGCTCCTGAGAGACGAGGAGTTTGACACGCTGGAATCACTGTGCTGCAACTTCGGCACAGAACCAAAAGATATAAAGAATTACCTGTTCGAGCACGGATTCGTGTACAGCGAGAAACAACGACAGTTCCGCCCGATAGGATATGATAAAGTAACAAAGGATAGTATCGAGACCGCCTACAATCACCAAGGCTGTCGAGATACTTGAAAAGATGCTATAACGATTATGACGCTGACCTACATCTTCCATAGCGGTTTCGTGCTCGAAACAGAGCACTCCATCCTGGTGTTCGACTACTGGCTGGATCCAAGCGGCGTGATGGAAGGTGTACTTAAGAAGGATAAGCCACTATATGTGTTCTCCAGCCACTTCCACGAAGACCACTTTACAAAGAAAATCTTTGAATGGAAGAAGCTGAATCCGGATATCACCTACATTCTCTCCAAGGACATCTACAAACATCGGAGAACCAGCAAAGAAGATGCTGACGTGTGGTTGGCCAAAGGTGGCACATGGTCTGACAAGAACATATCCGTATGGGCTCTCGGCAGCACAGACAGCGGCGTTTCATGGATTGTTGAGACTGAGGGTAAGCGTTTCTTTCATGCAGGCGATCTGAACAATTGGTATGCCAAGTTCCTGTTAGACGATAATCCTGATCAGCTGCGATATAGTTTTGAGATGGAGGAGACATTCAACCCGATTGCTCACGAGAAACAATTCCTTGGCGAGTTGAAGGATATCCGCAAGGTAGCCGATAGTTTCGATGTGGTGATGTTCCCCATAGATGGACGTGTAGGTAATGGCTATACCCTTGGTGGCCGACAATTCATCGAACGATTCAAAGTCGGGCTATTTGTTCCTATGCACTTTACCACAGGCTTTGAACCGAGCGAGCAGCGAGAGCAGAGCCGAACTTGTTCGAACTATGCCGAGTCGCGAGAGAGGAAGAGCGGAGCTCAATCCTCCTGGCGCATGAAAGAGTTTACAGATGAAAAAGGCATTCCATTCTGGGAGATAACCAAGGAAGGAGAAACGATTGAGCTTTAATCATTCTGGCTGACATCAAATAAAAATTCGAATTTGCTGAAGGAATAGTCCGATTCGCTGAATATATTTTAGAGATACAGACAGTTGTTATACTTTTGCAGCGTAATTAAACAATTAAACGATATGCAAAAGAAGCAATTATTTATAATCGGTATGGTCATGGCTGCAGGAACACTTCTGGCTCAGGAATCTCAGGAGCCATTCCCCCCCAAAAAGCGTGTCAGTCATGAACAAATGACACAGATGATGGTGAACGATCTGAAACTGGACACCAAACAACAGAAGAAAGTCGCCAAACTGAACAAGAAATATCAGACACTGATAGAAGGCGAAGAGCATAAAGCCCCAGACTTCGGACGCCCACCCATGGGCAAACGACCTCAAGGCGGCCCTGGTGAACATGGAGGCTTCGGCGGAGGTATGCCACCAAGAGGAGGATTTGGAGGCGGTATGCCAGGTGGTCCAAGAGGCAGTGGAATGCCAGGTGGCCATCACTCTGAGAAATCGTACGACTTTGACAAGAAGCAACAGAAATACGACAAAGCCATTGCCAAGATCCTCTCTGACGAGCAAATGGAGGGTTATAAGAAGATTAAACCTATGTTTGCCTCACAATGCAGAATAAAAGAGTTCCTTTTAGGTGATGATCTAAATTTTATGAAAGATGGAGACTTTGAATAAACTATCAATGGCTGTTTTTGCTGCCATTGTGCAGACGATCGGCATCATATTCATGTTTGGATTGATCTCTGTGGCATTCATCAGTATTCTTACTCACGATTACAAGACTACAGGATTATAAGTGCTTGATGGCACGGGTGTCATAGTATCACTCAATTACGATCATTCTCATTTCAATGTCATCTACAGGTCTGTCGGCGCGTCCTGTGGCTGTGCCTTGAATCATTTCAACCACATCAAGACCTTCCTCTACCTCACCAAATACGGTATATTGGCCGTCAAGATGGGGAGTACCACCTACAGTTGAGTAAATCTTCAGTTGTTCATCGGTCAGGCCAGACTTCCCTACCCTGTTCTCTGCTTCGGCAGCCAGTTTGTCTTGCAGTTCCTGAAGTCCCTCACGATTCCTGTCTCGGCGCATCTGCATAATCTCTGCACGATGCTCAGCTGCTAGTTTATTAAAGGCATCCTGCACTTTCTGCATCCGCAGTTGCTTGGAGAACTGGCGTAGTTGTCCTTCGTTATACACATCTCCCCAGACGATGTAGAACTGCGAACCGCTGCTTCTACGCTCCGGATTCACCTCGTCGCCCTTACGTGCAGCTGCCAAAGCGCCTCGTTTATGAAACAGGCCATCCTTAATCTCCGCATCAAGCGTATAGTCAGGGCCACCGACACCAAGCATTTTACCTGCAGGCGCCCCCTTCGAATCTGGGTCACCTCCTTGAATCATAAAATTCTTAATTACCCGATGGAACAAAGTACCATCATAATAACCCTCCTTCGCCAACTTCACGAAATTGTCACGGTGAATGGGAGTCTCGTCGTATAGGCGAACTACGATGTCGCCCAACATGGTTTGAATCTTTACTTTCATAAACTATCCTAATAATTGATGCAAAATTACGAAAAATAACCCATTTTTACGTACCTTTGTCTTTTATTTTAATAAGATTTGTGATATGGACTACCTGCCGAAAGATCCTGCGATACTGGTTTCGAGCGTGAATATGCTCCTGAGAGACGAGGAGTTCGACACGCTGGAATCACTGTGCTATAACTTCGGAACAGAGCCAAATGAGATAAAGAACTACCTGTTCGGGCACGGATTTGTGTACAGCGAGAAGCAACGCCAGTTCCGTCCGATAGGATATGATGAAGCAACAAAATGATAACAAAAAATGCTATAACAATTATTGAAATGAGTAACAAGTCACACATATTTGGCAATCTTCTTGGGCTGCTGTTATTCTCTTTTTTAATGACTGTGGCCAATCTTTCAGCTTTTGCCCAGCAAACAATTAAAATTTCAGGCAGAGTCACCGATTTCAATGACAAGCCTATCAGTAATTGTGCTGTCATGCTTATGGATGGGCACTTTAATGCCATTGACAGTGTAGTAACCGACAGTGTAGGATTCTATCTGATGAACGACATTAAGCCAGGAAAATACATGGCTCTTACTGCTATCAAGTGGGATGAGTATGTAAGATTCAGCAAACTTCCTGAACAAGATCGACGACTTGAATTTTGGGCTTGGAATATCATTGCCGATAAGGATCTGACCATCAATCCTCGCTACCATAGACTTGAACTGTATGGCACGACAGCTTTCTGCCCTACTGGAACTAACGCTCTGATGGTTTATACCCGTCCGATGAGTGCCACAGAGGCTATGAAATACGACGAGAAACTCTATCGAGATAATAACAATGGAGTATTAGACTATTCTGTGAAGCTCGAAGATTTTAAGGTTCAGGCATTCATCGATGACAAAGAGGTTAAGATTCGCCATATCGAAAATATGACAGAGCAATATGGCAATCAGAAAATGGGCGCATTCCTTTTGATGCTAGACTATAATGTCCTTCACGATGACAGAAACGTTCACAAAATCCGCATCACTGCCGAAAATATTAAATACAACGAAAAGGGCGAGAACATCTTCTTCTTTCAAAATTCAGATTTTCAATAGCTTGCACATTCCCCCCATTATAGAGGGAGCCCCCGACCTGCAGTCAATGCAAGCCGGGGCTTCTTTTTGTGGGATAATATATAGTATGGCAACTATGCCACTGCGTGCCTGATATGACGGGATGAAGTGACCTTGGCATCATAGAGAACTGTTATCTCACGTGTGCGGGGATTGTACTTAACATCTGCCACGCCATGGATACGCTCTGCTCTTGCCATTGCTGCACGGGGAGAATCGAAACGGCTCAGATAGACTGCGCAGATTCTCATGTCTGGACGTGGGGCGTGGTGCCTATCGAAGTGAGCCGCCCGCTTGTCGAAGTGACCTGCCTTCTTGTCGTGATGTACTGCCTCGACTTTCTTGTCGTGGTTGTTGTGGTTGTTGTGATGCTTGTTACCTGCCATTACCGGCATTGCTACTGTCATTGCCATCATCACCATGGCTGCTATCATCTTTTTCATAATCGTAATCTTTAAATTGTTCAACTTTAAGTTATGTGATGGACTCCTATGTTCCTTTTCACAGTGCAAAGATAGAACGAATCTCTGGGATTTGAAAATGAAAATTCCTATTATGCGAGGGTAAGATTCCTAAAACTACATAGGGATTTCCCTTCCACTATGTTCATTTTGACAGATAACAAATTAATAAGATTTGGATAATGAAAATCAGCGGGAGTCCATACTTGAACTTCTTGTGCATCGTCTTATGATGCCAGACCTTCATACCAAGCAATGCCCCGATGCTGCCACCAATGACTGCAAGTATCAGCAAGGTTGCCTCCGATATGCGCCTGCAGCCTCGCTTACTTGCAGCCTTGTCAATGCCATAGACCAGGAAGGTCACGACGTTGATGACGATCAGATAATATAACAGAGCATTTGCCATCACTGTTTATCTCTTCCTGCCAGACGGCTCTCAGGATCACTAGTCGAGGTCGATATTAGCTGGCAGTTTTTAATAATAGGTGATAGTACGTGTGGTTACCATCTCCTGCCCCATCATTGAAGATTTGCGACTGATCCAGTTCCCACGGTCATCGAACTTATAGTCTGTATATGGCGAGTCAATCTTCTGACCGCCCATGTCAATCGTTTCAGACACAACAACACCTTTCTCGTCATAATTGGGTGAAGCTGAACCTTCCTGCCCCATCATGCTGAAGGTCAGGCTCTTCAAGCGACCGTTTTCCCATTTATATTTCACGTCAGTAGATTGTCCCATCATGCTCATCGTGGCCGACTTCAGATAACCGTCCTCATCATACACCAAGTTGGAAATCTCAGAAGAAGCCACCATCTTACCCTCTTCTGTGAACTCGATGGTGCGTGACATGCCCATCATCGTTGTAGTAATTGACTTGACGGGACCTTTTGCATCATTAACCTCAAGGTCATGGAACTTTGTCTGTGCCTGCATAGCGAATGGAATAGCCAGCAAGGCAATCATCATCATAACTTTTTTCATAATTCTTGTTTTTTAGTAAAGTAATGCAAAGATAATGGTTTTGTCTGATATCTGCAAATTTTTGGCGAGAAAATTGGTTCATAATTTGCATGTATCAAAAATATATCATACCTTTGCAAGCAGAAAGAAACAATAACTATTAAAATCAGAAATTATGAAGAGATTATCATTAGCAATCATGTTTGTGTTCTGTACGTTGGCAATGGCGGCACAGGATGTTATCCGTGTAAACTATCAGGGTGACAAGCCCACCATCAGCGATTTTATTACAGCCTATCTTGCACCTACTTATGGTGAAGACGGCGAGTGCGACAGCGAAGCCATGAATGGAATCCGTAATGCTTGGGAACGCCATCGCAAGGGGCTTAAACAGCAAGAAGGTGATACCTTCACACTTGATGTTAAGAACGGCTTTGCTGTCTATGAATATAAGTATTTTGAAGGTGCATGTGAGTTCATGACAAGAATCGAGATGTGCTTTTGGAATGAGGCTGACGGGAAACACAAACTCTTTGCTTACAACCACATGTTCTACAGGGATGGGCAGTACTATCCTGGTCAGTATGACGGTTTAACCTTCATGCGCTACGACAATGCTACAAAGACTATGAAATATCACTCTGATGCGGGAGTACAGGCTGTTTACGAGTCAAAATCTCCCAGTGTCGAGTGTTCATTTGCCCTGCCTCGTTCAGGCAAAGATATCATCGTGACATTATGGGATGGAAACGGGAAGAAGACCCAGAAGACACTGAAGTGGAACGGTCACGGATTCGACAAGTGATTTCGTGATAGAATCGCCATTAAAATCCAAAGAACTCCTTCAGACCTTTCTTCTCTTTCAGGTCATCAGGGGTAAAACCATAATGTTTTGCAGAAGCCAGTGTGATGACACGTTCAAGGAACTCGTCGTATGAGAGGTCAAACCATTCCTTGGGGATAGCCACGTTGATGGTTCCTCCACCGTAGTGACTGCCCTCGTCCCAGGCTTCGTCAAGCTCGGCCTCGTAAGTCCCATCCTCCTTCAAGTTGAAGCAGTAGTGGCTGGCCCATTCTTCCATTCCCTCGACATAGTGGCCTTCGAAATGTGGGGCAGAATGGGATTCCGGAGAATAGGCAGAAGAACCTTTCCTCGCCATCCTTTCATAGATCATGAACTTCAAACTTTTCATATCTTCTTTTTAATTCTCTATTTGTTGTTCCATAACGGGTGCAAAGATACGAATAATAATTGATATGAGGAGATTTCCCTACTCACAAATAGGGAAAAATCCCCTTCATATTATGATTTTTCCTTTGTAAACCTCACTAAAAGTTCCGATCTTTGCACCGAGAAAAAGAAATTAATGTCTCACCATTTAAAGAATAGGAGATTAAGATATGAAGAAGATGATGCATGCAGGTGGTTGGACCTTCGCAGTGTACGCCCACTATGACAGAGGCCGTTTGTTCAACGCACACCCCAAGGTGTTCGTGACCTACAGAGGTGGCAACAATCACAAGCCTGCTCACTTCTATGCAGACCGTCACATGGCAATGAATAATGGTCACAGCAACAAAGGTCACTTTGGCGGACGCAGGTAGGCTGTTCCATAATAACTTTATATGCCTCGAAAGAGGACTCACGAGGAATCTCAGCAATGGGGTTCCTCGTTCTTACGTTTAGTCATAATATTCTATTTGCAGTGTCTTTATACTGGTTGACCATTCCAAGCCGGAAGTAGCCATCCATTGTGATGATGAACTTAGGGAGATTCATAAAGTTTTTGTATGTATAAGACCTATTTCTATCATTCTTCTTAAAGTATTGTAAACTTGGGCACAAAGATACGAATAATAAAGTAAAAAACAGTACCTTTGCAAAAAAAATAGCAAATGAGAAAAGTATTACTCGACGCACATACGCATACGGTGGCATCAGGACATGCCTACAGCAGTCTGCAGGAGAGGGCCAAAGCCGCAGCCGACAAGGGACTGGAGGTATTGGGCATCACAGAGCATGGGCCTAAGGTTCCAGGCACATGTCCGCAGTTGTATTTCAAGAATATGTTCGTAGTGCCTCGTCAAATGTACGGCATACGCCTGCTGATGGGCTGCGAGATGAACATCCTCGACACTAAGGGCAGTCTGGACCTGACGGACGACTACATCGACTACCTCGACCTAGCCACTGCCGGCATTCACGGTGCTTGGTATCAGGGCGGCACCAAGGAAGAAAATACGGAGGGGATGATTCAGGTCATCAGGAATCCGAAGATTCACATGATCAGTCATCCAGGCGATGGTTCTGCAGAACTTGACTTTGAGCAGTTGGTTCTGGCTGCCAAAGAAGCGCATACGTTATTGGAGGTAAACAACCATTCGCTGGCTCCACAGCGCAAGAAAACCGTGGCAAGGGATAACAACCTGGAAATTCTGCGTCTGTGCAAGAAGTACGATGTTCCAACTATTCTGGGTAGCGACGCACATATCACGTTCCAGATAGCCGACTACGAGCGTCTCTACCCTCTCCTTTCAGAGACCGAGTTTCCTGACGAACTGATTATGAACTACTGGCCAGATAAATTCTTCGATTACCTGGGAATTCAGAGATAGAACACGAATTTAGAGCCTTTTGCAGATTTCCTCCATCTCCTTGCGTTTCTTTTCCTTTGGCTCATCGGCTGCGTAGCCGATGGGAATCAAGACGGCAGGTTCTTCGTTGTCACTGATGGCAAAGAGTTGCTTACACTTCTCAGCATCGAAGTTACAGACCCAACAGGTGGCGAGGCCTTGCTCTGTAGCAGCCAGGCACAGATGCTCAACGGCAATGGCAATGTCGATGTCGCCATGATGCTTGCCGTCCGAGCGCACCCACTCCTCGTCGTGCAGGATGCTACAGATGATGTACATCGGAGCCGTAGCAAACCACTCGCGGTTATAGCACTCCTGAAGTTTCGCCTTATCGGGCTCGTTCTTTACTATGCGGAACATCCATGGTTGCTTGTTCACCGCCGAAGGCGCAAAACGGACACACTCCATCACGTAGTCCAGTTTCTCCTGTTCCACACTCTTCTCCTGATAGCTCCTACAGCTATATCTCTGCTTCACTAAATCCAAAAATGCCATATTTTATTCTCCTATATTTGTTATTACCAACATCCTAATAATTCAACTATTATTCAATTTTGGCACAAAGATAGTCATAATTCAGCGTAAACAAGTAAATTTGCCCCTCGAATTTATTTGCTTTTTACAGAAAAGAACATTATTTATGAGTTCATCTTCAATAATAAGACACCAAGTTTCTATTTATAGAAAAGTTACAATAAATTTGGTTTATCCAAATAATTATCGTATCTTTGTGGCAAAACAAACATATCAAAATATGAAATCACTCAGAAAACTATGGATGCAGGTCGCCATCCTGACACTCTGCGGCTTTGGCACGATGCTGACATCTTGTGCAATGGAAGACAATCCTGCAAATGGAGATAAGGTGACAAAGAGCACAGCCCTGTTTGTTGCTACAGACCGCCATGAGAATGGTAAGGGGAACAACCTCGCTGCCATGTTGCGCATAGCTGTCGAAGGCTCGGAAGTCAAGCCGCGACTGGTCATACTGGGAGGTGATTACGTAGGTAGTGGCGGTGGAAGCAATCCTGCTTTCCCCATCAGCGACCTCTATAACGAGATAGACTCAACACTCGCTCCGCCCTATCGGGACATGGTCATTACCTACGGATCGCACGACGAGAACTGCACCGACGGATACTCTGCATTCTTCAGTGGTCCCCGTCACCAGGAGGGCTATTACGTATATGGAATCTCCTACGCCCAGATGATATATGCTACAGACAAAGACGCAAGCGACTACAACGGTCTCGACATTGCCGACCGCTATGGTTTGTCGGCAGAGTCGGCTACAGCGAATTTCGCAGCATGGGTACGCACGTTGACCGACAATAGTCCCATCGTTGTCATGTCACATGTGCCGATGCATGCTAACCGACGGGATAACCTTGGTGCTACCGCCTGGTACAATGTACTTACGGAGGCAGCTGAGAAGCACGACATCGTCTTCCTATGGGGACATAACCATACCAATGAGGAGATGGCTCTGCGAGAGCAGCAAAAACCAGATGACTCTACCACTCAGCCTAAAGAAGAGGCTGGCAAAGATTCCCTGCCACCCAAGCCTAAGTCAGCAAATTTGAACGACCGATACTGCTATCTTCTTACCCCAGGCGAGAACATCACCCTGCAAGACACAGTTGACAATCTTACTGTAGAGCGTCTACTCGGATTCACCTATGCTAATGCCGGTTATCTGAAGTTGGGGTACGCTTCAGTCATCACCTTCACAAGTAACAACCCTTCAGGCTATTACGATGCCATGACCATCCGTCGTTACGCCCTCACCCCAGACAGCACGGAGACGACCTTCGGATTCACCAATCATCCCAACCCCTGCATGCTACCTCTAAAAAACAGCGTAAAGGGAAGAAGATAAACTACAATCTCTGTTCACAACGCTGTTTATTCTTCTTTCACTCTTGTGAAAAAGATCTCTTTGTCCTTATCGTCGCGGATGCAAAGAGTCGAGTCGGTTTGAGATACGATCTGAAGCTCTACATTTGTTAAAGAAAAATCCTTCAACAAATCTTTTTTCTTCTCGTCTAATGTGCCGATGACGATGGCCTTAAGAAATTCCTTCATTTCAGGATTAGCCTCAAGTGAATCTGCCAATTCGCCTTTAAATTCCATCTTTTCAAGGTTTACTTTTGCTTCTTCCATGTGGGGTGTAACAAACAATTTACTATCCTCACGAGAGTAGTTACATGGCAATGAAACGGAAAGGACAATAGTGCCTTCGGTATCATCAAGCGTGGCAGTCAGTTTCAAGTTAAGATCAGATTCAGAGATAAGCATAGCTATGTTCATCTTCCCTTTCTCGTCTGTCTGTTCCGATTTCCATTTGCCCTCGAGGCTTTGCGCCTGTGCCATCATTGCCACTATGCTAACAACGGCCAGAAATAAAATTCTTTTAAACATATTGTTATTGATTTATGATTCTTCGGCAAAGATACAAAATAATTCGATACGTTGTTATACATTATCGAAAAAATTCAAAAACATTTGGATAATTCAATATAAATCAATAACTTTGTGACCTGTAAACAAATAGAGAACAAACGAAAGAGAATAAATTATTATTATGAGGAGAAGATTTGTATTTATCACTGCCCTGTTTATTTCGTTGTTTGTTTCCACAAATGCATTGGGACAAGCATTTGATCCTTGGGTTTATGAGAATCCTGAAAGGGAAATTTATGCCATTGAGAAGAGTTGGTCTGAGAAAGCGTTGAAGGTAGGCAACGATTTTCCCAAGGCGATGATTCGTAATTTCGCTAAAGCTTTTTGTAGTCAGTACCAGAAATATGCGCCCAATGTCGCAGTGACGCTGTATCTGAAAAATCCCGCTCATCACAACGATGAGAAGGACAACTTCTATATGGAAGACAATCCTCGCAACGGTTATATCAAGTGTAATATGCCTGGACAATTTGACTACCTAACAGAAATGTGCTATTGGAAGCGTGCTAACGGCCATTCACTGGTAGGTGTGCTGCTGCAGATGGGACATGAGGGAGAAGGTGTAGATGACGACAGTGCCCTACTATTCTATGACTACAATCCTTCCACTCGCACGATAACACCCGATATGACTGTCTATCAGACCGTCAAAGATATTCTAGCCAAACATACGGGTACGCCCACTTTCAATCTTCCAAAAGAAGGCAAGGACATCAGAGTGCATTACATAGAATTCATCCAAACAGATGAAAACGATTTCAAATGGGAGCAAAACACGCTGAAGTGGGGAAATGACACGTTCACAGAGATCGAGGGCGAAGTAGGCTATTATTGATTCCCTAACTTTGCGGAATGTTTTTACAAAAGTTGAATTATTAGGATATGAAGAAAATCTTGACTTGCTTATTCGCCGCACTTGGGTTAACTACTGCTTGTGGCCAACAAAACTTTGAAAATATGGAAGTGAAGGAGTTTGCCGAACTGATAGCAGACTCTAACGTGGTAATCCTCGACGTACGTAAGGCCGATGAGTTTACCGAAGGGCATATTAAGGGAGCCGTTCTTATTGACCAATTCCAAAGCGACTTCGTGGAACAGGCCAAGGCTAAACTGCCGAAAGACAAGACTATCGCCATCTACTGCCGCAGTGGTCGCCGCTCAGCCAATGCTGCCGGTAAGTTGGCAGATATCGGCTACAAGTGCGTAAACCTCAAAGGTGGTATCCTCGCTTGGAAAGAGGCGAATATGCCTGTGATTACATCAGAACAGGATATCATTATTCAACGATAATTCTTTGCTTTTGCATCCATCTCCGACAGGCGGTCGAGGGCGGCAAGAAGGGTCTCGTCACGTTTGGCAAAGTGGAAACGAATCAGGTGATTCACATCCTCACGGAAGAAGCAGCTGCCAGGCACTGCCCCTACTCCAACATGCTCGGCCAGCCACTCGCAGAAGTGTAAGTCGTCGTTCACACCGTATTTTGAGACGTCGAGCAGCACATAATAGGCTCCTTGGGGGTCGGTGAACGAGAGTCCGAACTGACGCAGACCGTCGCAGAAGAGCTTCTTCATGTGGGTATAGTGTGCCTGAAGCTCGTCGTAATAGCTGTCAGGGAAGCAAAGTCCGACGGTTGCAGCCTCCATCAGAGGAGCCGCTGCGCCGACAGTCAGGAAATCATGCACCTTCTTCACTCGGTCGATGATGCGCTCCGGTGCGATGACATAACCCAGGCGCCAGCCCGTGATGCTGTAGGTCTTCGAGAGCGAGCTACACGATATGGTACGCTCCCACATGCCAGGCAGTGTGGAGATATAGACATGCTGGTGAGGGGCATAGACAATGTGCTCATACACCTCATCTGTTATCACATAACCGTCGTATCGGATTACGATGTCAGCTATCTGCTGCAGTTCCTCACGGGTAAAAACCTTGCCACAGGGGTTCGACGGGTTGCATAGCACCAGTGCCTTGGCTCCCTGCTTGAAAGCATCTTCAATCAAGTTGGCATCAAAAGAAAAACTTGGCGGAACAAGCGGGATATATACAGGCTCAGCCCCTGTTAGAATCGTATCGGCGGTATAGTTTTCATAGAATGGTGAGAAAATAGCAACCTTGTCACCAGGATTAACCACAGTCATCATTGCCGCCATCATCGCCTCCGTCGAGCCACAAGTTACGACAATGTTCTTGTCGGCATCTATTGGCAGTCCCGTCCAGCGGCTCTGCTTTTTGGCCAGCGCTTCGCGGAAGTTCTGCGCTCCCCAAGTGATTGCATACTGATGAGGGCCGCGTGGAGCAATCTTAGCCAGTCTATCAGTAATCTCCCTTGGTGGATCGAAATCGGGGAATCCCTGTGAGAGATTGATGGCCTCGTAGCGGTTGCTGATACGGGTCATGCGCCGGATGATAGAATCCGTAAAACCCGCTGTGCGTGTGGATAGTTGTCTCATTTCTTTCTGTTGTCAATCTTAATAATTTGTAAAGTTGGATGCAAAGATACGAATAATAAAATAAAAAAGAGTAACTTTGCAGGCAGAAAGAAACAATAACCATTAAAAAACCAGGATTATGAAAAGATTATCATTAGCAATTATGTTTGTGTTCTGTACGTTGACAATGGCGGCACAGGACGGCATCCAAGTGTTGTATGAGGGTGCCCAGCCCAACATCTATGACTTCGCATGCGCATTCATCTACCAAGATGACGGCGATGCGGAAGATTGTGATCGTGAAGCCACTGCCGGCATTGCAGAAGCCCTGGAGCGCTACCGCCAGAACGAGAATCAAAATGACAACGTGACGCTTGTAGTCGATAAGAAAGGCGGTTTCATCAGCTATAAGTATCAGTATCAAGGTCATACGCAACTGATAGAGATGTGCTACTGGAACGAGGCCGACAAGAAACACAAGCTGTTTGCCTTCAGCAATTGGTCCTACTTTAATGACCTTCCCGATCAGGGACAGTACGACACACTCGTGTTCCTGCGCTACACCAACGCCACGAAGAAGATGGAATTTTGTGCACCTCCAGGTTTCGAGGTGACCTACGAGCAGAACACCACCTATTCGCTGCCCCGCGTAGGTAAGGACATCATGATCAATAAGTGGGATAAAGATGGATTAAAAACTCAAAAGACACTGAAATGGAACGGTCACGGATTCAACAAGTAAAACTAATGGTAGTTGCAGCGATGCTAGCTGCTTGTGTAGGACAAACGTCAGCTCAAGATACAGACTATATCCCCCAGCGTTCAGATTATTCTTTCCGCTCTGATGTACGTGCCATCAATGATGATGGTGATGTGCGTTGGGATTCCATCGTCGTCTATCTGACAGATGCCAAGGGACATACGCAGGAACTGTATAGTCAGGCCCTGCCGCTCGACACCCTGCAATGGAACAGGAGCTGCATCGGGGAGATCGTGGAGGATGACTGGAATTTCGACGGCATCCCTGACCTTCAGGTGGGTACGGGCCCGATGAACGGATTTGGTAACTACACTTACGACGTCTGGCTTTGGAACGACAAGACTCATAAGTTCGAAGAATTGAAGTACGACTGTGAGATCTACAGCCCATCTATCGACTCCGATAACAAATGTATCGTCAGTGTCTGGCGGCTTGATGATGAAGTAGAGATCATAAGGTACAAGTGGAAAGACGGTAAGCTCGTCGAGTCAGAACGTGAACAAATGTCAGCCAGTAATCTGGCGGATGACTAAATTTCACATTCTGAATAACATCCTATCAAAATAAATCCCCAGCCAATTGTGAATTTGACTGGGGATTATTATGTTGATTAGAATGCTTATCCGATCAGCTGGCAGATCTGCTCCAGATAGTGGCGATCGATGTCGTCGAAGGTTGCCAGTTTCTCACTGTCGATGTCGAGTACGGCAATGACGTTACCTTCTTTATTAAACACCGGCACGACGATTTCGGAACGCGACGCACTGCTGCAGGCAATATGACCTGGGAACTGCTCCACATCGGGGACGACAATCGTCTCGCGCCGCTGCCAGGCTGTGCCACATACACCTTTCCCGAAAGGAATATGCATGCAGGCAACAGGACCTTGAAACGGACCCAGCAACAACTCTTCGCCAACGACCCGATAGAAGCCCGTCCACCAGAAGTGCATCTCCTGATGGATGGCTGCTGCCACATTACTCATGGCGGCAATCTCGTCGGTCTCACCTTCGATAAGTGAAGCGATCTGACTGACCAGCATCTGATACTGCTGTTTTTTCATTAACCGCCAAAGTTATCGTACATGATACTCTCTGGCTCTACACCGAGCGAGTCGAGCATAGACACCACAGCTGCCGACATCGGGCCAGGTCCGCACATGTAGTACTCCACATCTTCGGGCGCCTCGTGGTCCTTCAGATAGGTGTTGAGCATCACCTGATGTACGAAGCCCGGGGTGTACTTCACACCGGCAGCATCGGCTGCGGGATCGGGACGGTCGAGAGCGAGGTGGAAGTGGAAGTTCTTGAACTCCTTCTCCAAGCCCAGGAAGTCCTCGAGATAGAACACCTCGTTGAGGGCGCGGGCACCATAGAAGTAGTGCATCTCGCGATCGGTAGTATGCAGTGTCTTCGTCATGTGCATGATCTGTGCACGTAGCGGCGCCATACCGGCACCACCACCAACCCAGATCATCTCGCGCTTCGAGTCGAAATGCGGGTGGAAGTCGCCGTAAGGGCCACTCATGATCACCTTGTCGCCTGGCTTCAGAGAGAAAATGTATGAAGAAGCGATACCCGGGTTCACCTCCATGAAGCCGCTGCGATCGGGCTTGAACGGCGGTGTAGCGATACGAACGGTCAGCATAAACACATCACCCTCGGCAGGATAGTTAGCCATCGAGTAAGCACGGATCGTAGGCTCGGGGTTCTTACACTTCAGCGGGAACAAGCCGAACTTCTCCCAAGAAGGCAGATACTCGTCGCCGATGAGTGACTTATCGAAGTCCTTGTCGTAATCGATGCAGTCGAAGGCAGGAATCTTGATCTGAGCGTAAGAGCCAGGCAGGAAGTCCATGTGGGCGCCGGCAGGCAGCTGTACCTTGAACTCCTTGATGAACGTAGCCACGTTCTTGTTGGAGATGACGGTACACTCATACTCCTTCACGCCGAGGATCGACTCATCGACATGAATCTTCAAATCGCCCTTCACCTTACACTGACAACCGAGGCGCCAGCCAGCCTTAATCTCCTTACGTGAGAAGTGAGGCTTCTCAGAGTCGAGGATCTCGCCCCCACCCTCAAGCACCTGTACCTTACACTGTCCGCAAGAAGCCTTACCACCGCAGGCAGAAGGCAGGAACACACCGTTCTCGTTAAGCGTTGACATCAGCGAGTTACCCTGGGCAACAGAGATGGTACGGTCTCCGTTAATAACAATATTCACGTTGCCCGATGGAGAGAGATATTTCTTTGCCACGAGCAGGATGATCACCAAGAGCAGGATCACCAGGAGGAATACTCCTATACTATATGCAATAAACTGTGCCATACCTTATCAAATATTTAATCCAGAGAAACACATCATCGCCATGGCCATGAGACCTACGGTGATAAACACAATGCCGAGACCCTGCAGGGGCTTGGGAACGTCACAGTACTGCATCTTCTCACGGATGGCACCAAGGGCTACAATAGCCAGCGTCCAACCGATACCTGAGCCAAAGCCATAAACGACGGCATCCAAAATAGAGCCGATGGCCTGAGAGTTGCTGGGATCCATGAGGATGCGCTGCTGCATGAAGAGCGAAGCACCCATGATGGCGCAGTTCACAGCAATCAATGGCAGGAAGATACCTAGGGCTGCATAGAGCGAGGGGCTGTACTTCTCTACAGTCATCTCCACGAGCTGCACCATACCTGCAATCACGGCGATGAAGAGGATGAAACTGAGGTAGCTCAGATCGACGCCCTCAACAAGACAGTCAGGACCTAAGACCTTAGTCTGCAACAGATAGTTCACAGGGACGGTGACAGTGAGCACGAAGGTCACAGCCAGACCCAGTCCCAAAGAAGTCTTCACGGTCTTCGACACAGCAAGGTAAGAACACATGCCGAGGAAGAAGGCAAAGATCATATTATCGACAAAAATCGAACGGAATAGTAATGATATTGCGTGTTCCATACTTTATTTCTCCTTATAAAAATATGCACGATGAACCCAAATCACACAACCCACGAGAATCAGTGCCATAGCCGGCATCGTCATCATACCGTTGTTCACATAGCCGAAATCGTAGCAGGCATCCGGAATAATCTGGAAGCCTAACAGCGAACCACGTCCGAGGAGCTCACGGACTGCACCTACAATCACCAGGATCATAGCGTAGCCGAGACCATTACCCACGCCGTCGAGGAATGAAGGCCAAGGCTTGTTCTGCATGGCAAACGCCTCGAGGCGACCCATTAGGATACAGTTGGTGATGATCAGACCTACATACACGCTCAGCTGAACACTCACGTCATAGGCGAAAGCCTTCAGAATCTGAGAAACGATAGTCACAAGGGCAGCCACAACCACCAGCTGCACCACGATACGGATGCGATTTGGAATGGTGTTGCGGATGATAGAGATGATCACATTCGCAAAGGCGGTAATCACCGTCACTGCGAGACCCATCACGATGGCAGGCTTCAACTGCGACGTAACGGCGAGTGCGGAGCAGATACCCAGCACCTGTCCGAGAATCGGATGGTCGAGGTTCAACGGATTCGTGAAAGCCTCTTTATTTTGTTTACTGAATAATGCCATACGTTAGTCCTCCTTCAAATTAGTGATATACTGTTTCAGACCTTCACGAAGCATGTCAGAGACACCATTAGAGGTCAGCGTGGCACCTGTGACGCAATCCACCTCAGAGGCAGGATTCTCCACGTTTTTCACCACACCGATGGCGAGCTGGCCGTCGTCAGAATAGATCTTCTTACCCTGGAACTTCTCCTGCCAAGCCTGAGAGTCCTTGATCTCAGCACCCAGACCTGCAGTCTCGCTCTCATGGTTGAAGTAAGCACCGTAAATGGTGTTCAAGTCATCGTTGACAGAGATAAAAGCAGAGATACCGCCCCAAAGACCCATACCCTTCAAGGGGAACACATACTTTTTCTGTCCGTCGATCTCACACTCGTAATAGAGCTTATCGCCAGCCTCTTTCTCATCTTTCACCACCTCAGCATACTTGCCCTCAGCCTCAGCGCCGTCCAAGCCGCGGATGTTCAGTGAGTAGAGAATCTGCTTCTTGATATCGAGGGCCACGTTAGCGTCCTGCATCGGCTTCAGTGCCTGATAGACAAATGCCAGCAGGAAGGCCACGATAACCACGAGAATCGCACTATATATAATAATGTACGAATTGCTGTTAGTATTCAGTTTCATTTGGTACCTCCTCTCTTTAAGCGTTTCGAGATATTACGCTCCACGATGAAGTGGTCGATCATCGGGGCACACATATTACCGAAGAAGATGGCAAGCATCATACCCTCAGGATAACCGGCATTCATCACACGGATAATGACTGCCATCGCACCAATCAGGAAACCGTAGATAAACTGACCTGTGGTGGTGCGGCAAGAAGTAACGGGATCGGTAGCCATAAACACGGCACCGAAAGCAAAACCACCGAGGATGAAATGATGCCACCAGATCATAGACTGACCGGTGTGCTGGAAGAGCAGTGCCAAAGCAGCACCACCTACGAAGACACTCAGCATGGTGCGCCAAGAGGCGATTCCTGACCAGAGCAGGATCACAGCACCGATAGCGATGGCAATCAGTGAGGTCTCACCAATAGAACCCGGGATGAAACCGCAGATCATATCACAGATAGAACTGCTGGGATCAATACCCTGTGCCATCTGTCCGAGCGGTGTAGCAGCGGTGAAGCCATCAGGCAGGTTATTACCCAAACCGAAGATAGAATCCTGAGCCACCCATACCTGATCACCTGTCATCTTTGAGGGATAAGCGAAGAACAGGAACATACGGGCTGCAACAGCGGGGTTGAAGATATTCATACCTGTACCACCGAAGATCTCCTTACAGAAAATCACCGAGAAAGCACAGGCCAATGCCAGCATCCAAAGCGGACACCCGATGGGCACGATCAGCGGGATGATAATACCTGAAACAAGGTAACCCTCCTGAATCTCCTCACCCTTCCACTGTGCCCAGGCAAACTCAATACCCAGACCAACGATGTAGCTCACCAGAATCTTCGGCAGTACGGCGAGGAAACCGTAGCAGAAGATCTCGAAGAAACATGCACTTGCGTGTGTGCCTGCTGCGAGATAGTTCTGATAGCCGATATTGTACATACCAAACAGCATAGCAGGCATCAGGGCGATGACCACCATACTCATAATGCGCTTCGAGTCAATAGCGTCGTGAATGTTGACGCCACTCTTTGACGTGTCATTAGGCACAAGCGCAAACGTCTCAAAGCCGTCGAAGACACTGCGGAAAGCATGCAACTTGCCGCCCTCTTCGAAGCTTGGCCTCATTTTATTGAATAAGTTTCTTATAGCACTCATGTCGTTATGCGTTTTCTTTACGTAAAATATTCAGTCCTTCACGCACGATGCGCTGCAATTCCAGCTTTGAGGAATCCACGAACTCTGCCAGTGCAAAGTCCTCAGGACTAACCTCATAGATACCCAAAGCCTCCTGGCGGTCGATATCACCGGCGATGATAGCCTTAATCAGGTACTCACCATAGATATCCATCGGCAGCACCTTGTCGTACTCACCGCTCATAATCATGTGGCGCTCACCACCCTTGATACGGGCATCGAGTGCATACTGCTTCTTACCACACAGCCAAGAGAAGTAGCTGCGGTTCACAGAGAACTGCTTGAAACGAGGCAGGATCCATCCCAGCAACTCGTCGGCATCATTACCCTCAGGAATCACGGTGATCTCAGAGCTATGGGCACCGAGGAAACCTTCCTTGGTAGTAGGTTTGCCTGTCAGCACGTTACCATTGATGATACGGACACTCTTTGAAGCGTCGTAGCTGTTGGAAAGCAGCGTAGAGAGCTCCTCGCCTACCAGCATATCCACATAGGCAGGACTCTTGATCTCACTGCCACAGAGGGCTACCGTACGACGGAGATCCACCTTGCCGCTGTTGAACAGACGTCCGATGAAGAGGACCACAGAAGGATCGCCGATGGTCCAAACCACCTCACCCTTGTTCACTGGGTCGATGTTGTTCACCTGTACTCCGACATTACCTGCAGGGCACTTACCATCGAACACATTCACCTCAACATCCTTCATGTTCTCAAGGGCAGAGCCAACACCCACGCCGAGATAGGTCTTGGCAATCTTAGAGAGGGCTGTGAGACCCGTTTGGAAATCAGCCTCCTGACCTTTCACCTCGTACTCGAAGTCGGCAGCCAATGGCTTGTCGCGCAGGGCAGAGACGAAAATCGCCTTAGGCATCACCGACGGATTAGTCGATACTGCATAAGGCAACTGGTTGATGTAACCGAAGATACCTGCTTCAAGCAGGGCATCGATGACAGCCTTACCGTCAAGCTTGGCAACATCCTTCTTGCCGAAATCCACAAAACTCTGCTGAGCGTCGGCATCCACTTTCACACAGAGCACTTTTCTACGTTCACCACGCACGACGGCACTTACCGTACCACTGACTGGCGAGGCAAACTTCACCTCAGGATACTGTTTGTTTACAAACAAAGCATCCCCAGCCTGAACCTTATCGCCTTCCTTGACGACAACCTTCGGCGTCACACCCTCAAAGTCATCCGGCACCAAAGCGTATTTGCCGTTTGACTTCAACTGGATCTTCTGCTCAGCTGCGCGTCCTTTCAGGTTAATGTCCAAGCCCTTGTGTAGCTTAATTACATTTGCCATTTATATAAAATTTAGTTGAATAGTTGCAAGATGCGAGTGCAAAATTAGTAAAATTCGGGCAGAATAAGAACAAAAAATGGAAAATTTTGTAGAAATCCCGATAAAATGTTGTATTTTTGCCACGTGAAGATACTAAAACGGATTATCAGCATAGTCATCTGGACGGTTATCGCCCTAAATTTGTTGACGGCAGCTGTCCTCCGACTGCCAATTGTCCAGCAGTCTGTGGGTAGCAAGGTATCAGCCGTTTTAAGTGAGGCTCTTGGTACGGAAGTCAGCATCGGACGAGTGGATTTAGGCTTCCTCGACCGTATCATCATTGATGATGTCACGATCCTCGACCAGCATAATCTGCCGATGCTAAACATCACACGTCTGTCTGCCAAAGTCGATATCCTGCCACTCACTAAGGGACGTATCTCCATTTCATCGGCACAACTCTTCGGTGCCCACGCCCGTCTCTGGCAACAGAATGCAGAGACAAAACCCAACTTCCAGTTTGTTATCGACTCCTTAGCCCCAAAGGATACGCTGAGCCACACCCCACTCGACCTCCGAATCAACTCACTGATCATCCGACGATCCAGTGTGACGTTCGACCGGAAAGATGTGGCACCGACACCTGGACAATTCAATCCACAGCATCTGCACGTCAACGACATCAGCGCCCATATTAACCTACCAGCCCTTACCGATGACTCCTTGAGTGTGAACGTGAAAAAGCTCTCGCTCCGAGAAGCCTCAGGACTGGACATCAATCGTCTGTCCTTCAGACTGACTGCTGACAAGACGCATGCCATCATCGAGAATTTCGAGTTGCAGATGCCAAGCTCAAACCTTGAGATCGATGCCCTTACAGCCGATTACAAGATGGATAAAAAAGGACTCATTCCAGGATCTCTCGTCTATTCAGGAGAAATTAAAAACACAAACATAACACCCTCAGACCTAAGATGTTTCATTCCATCGTTGAAGAATTTCCAGAGAGGAATTTCTGTCACAACGAAGTTTAATGGCACCGACCAGCAAGCCACGATTCCGGAGCTGCACATCGCCACTTCGGAACAGGATATCGACATCAACGTGAATGGCTGGATTGAGAACTGGAACTCACAGCCTGCCTGGCATCTGGAGATGACACAGGTGGCTTTGGCAGAGACCAGTCTCGACTTCCTTTCCAAACTGATTCCAGGGTTCCCTTCAGAGCTGACACGTATCGGTAATCTGCGTATGACGGGTGACTTCAGTCGTGAGACTAACGGAGATACCTCATTGAAGACTCTGATTCACTCAGGTGCCGGTGATGTGGATGTCGCCATGGCGATGGATGCCAACAGGAGATTCTCCGGTAATGTTCAGACGAAAGACATCAAGTTGGGACAGATTCTCGCAAACGAACGACTTGGCTCGTTATCAACCAAACTACACCTCAGTGGTCTGTGGCCCAAAGACCGGAAGCCCGATGTCAAGATCGACGGATCCATCAGTCAGTTTGACTACAAGGGTTATACCTATCATGACATCAAGCTCAATGGTGAATACCAGCAAGGTACTATTGCGGGGCTCTTCAATATCGACGATCCTAACCTGACAGTCCAACTGAAAGGCGAAATGACGGAGAATCTGTTTGACACCTCTACGACAAAATCAAAGAAGGCCCAGTTACAAGGTATCATCTCCCATTTCTCACCTGCTGCCACACATCTCTCAGAGCAGTTCGGCTCTTCGGTACTGTCTGCAGAACTCGATGCCGACTTCACTGCCCACAGTGTACACGATGCCCAGGGTAGCATCCGCATCAGTAACCTGAATCTCACGGCTTCGGAGCAGCACAAACCCTATCAGCTCGACAACATGATCATCACTTCCGGCTATGATGAGGGGGTACACTTTATCTCTGTGAAGAGCGACTTTGCCGATGCTGAGGTAAAGGGACATTTCGACTACAAGACATTACCTCAGAGTTTCATCAACCTCGTCGCTTCGAAACTCCCCACCCTGCCAGGTCTGCCTCCCAAGCAGAAAGTTACCGACAACAACTTCAACCTGCGTCTGTTGCTGAGCAAGACCGACTGGCTGAAGCGTTTCTTCAATGTGGATCTCACGCTTAACCAGCCTATCTCACTCTCTGCCCGTGTGAATGACAAGACCGATGATATCTTCCTCGATGGCGAACTGCCCTCGTTTGCCTACAACGGAGCTTGGTATGCCAATGGAAATATCCACATCAGCTCACCTGCCGACACCCTGAACTGCGACCTTAACATCCAGAAGCTGATGGACGACGGACAGCAGATGGGCATCAACCTGATGGCACATGCCGCCAACAACAACATCAACACCTCACTGTCGTGGGATAATAACAATCCAGACCAGCAACAGAGTGGCAATCTGAACACCATCATCCGCCTCTACGAGAATCTGACAGGACAGCCCGAAGCCCAGTTCCGCGTACAGCCTTCCCACATCATTTTGAATAACAGCACTTGGGATATCGAACCCTCGGATATCCTCTACCATAAGAACTACCTGCTGGTGGACCATTTCGCCGTACATCGTGGCACACAGCATATCATTATTGACGGTATCGCCTCCGAGAACCTCTCCGACAGTCTCATCGTCGATCTCAACGAGGTGGAAGTGGCCTATATCCTCGACTTGGTAAACTTCCATTCTGTCGAATTCAGCGGAAAAGCCACAGGCCGCGCTACGGCCCGTTCGCTCTTCCATAATTTCGCCGCCCACGCTAACCTCAGAGTGGGACAGTTCAAGTTTGAGAAGGGACGCATGGGAACCCTTTATGCCGATGCGGACTGGAATCAGGAGAAAGAACAGATAGACATCAGTGCCGTTGCCGACGATGGTCCTGAAGCCCAGACCATCATCAACGGCTATATCTCACCCGTTCACAACACCATCGATCTTGACATCCGCGCCGATGGCACCTACATCGAGTTCATGCACAATTTCACCAAGTCGTTCCTGAGTCATATCACAGGCCACGCTGAGGGCTATGCCCGCCTGGCAGGTACCCTCGACAATATCAACCTCACAGGAAATCTCGTCGTAGATGGTGAGGCTACCGTAACACCTTTGAACACCACCTACCAGCTGAAACGCGACACGGTGGTGATGATTCCTGATGAGATAGAATTGCATAATATGGTAGTCGTTGATCGCGACGGACATCAGGGCATCGTCTCTGGCGGCATCCACCACAAACACCTCACCAAACTCTCCTACGACCTAAATGTCATTGCCGACAATCTGTTGGCTTACGACTTTACCGACTTCGGTGAATCTACGTTCTACGGCACCGTCTATGCCTCAGGCGAAGTCGGCATTCATGGACATGGTAATGAAGTAACCATCGACTGCGACGTGACGCCTCAGAAGAACTCGATATTCGTCTATAACGCTGCGACCCCCGATGCCCTCGCCAGTCAGGAGTTTATCGAGTGGGAAGAGAATGCGAGCGATGTTAGCCCATCAAGTCATGCTAGTTCTGCCAGCAGGGCCACCAACACCGATATCTACATCAACTTCCTTATCAACACCACCCCTGACGCCACACTGAACCTTCTGATGGATGCCAATACCAAGGACTATATCACACTGAACGGTGAGGGTGCCATCCGTGCCACCTATCATAACAAGGGTGCTTTCAATATGTTCGGCACCTATACTGTCGAACAGGGCACCTACGGCATCACCATCCAGAATATCATCAAGAAGAACTTCACCTTCAACCAAGGTGGCACCATCGTCTTCGGAGGCGATCCTTATCAGGCTGCCCTGAACCTGCAGGCTGTCTATACCGTGAATGGTGTGAGTCTCTCCGACCTGAATATCGGCAACTCCTTCAGCAGCAACACCATCCGAGTGAACTGTCTGATGAACATCGGAGGACAGCCCGTAAACCCGCAGGTGAGTTTCGACCTCGAGATGCCCACCGTGAATGCGGATGAGCAGCAGATGATACGTTCCATCATCAACGGACAGCAGGAGATGAACCAGCAGGTGGTCTATCTGCTGGCTATCGGACGTTTCTATAACCAAGGTGCCAACAACGCCAACGACCAGCAGACAGACCGCACCTCTCTGGCTATGCAGAGTTTCCTCTCTGGTACGCTCTCCACCCAAATCAACACCCTGCTAGGACAGCTCATCAAAAACAACAACTGGAACTTCGGTGCCAACATCTCTACAGGTAATGAAGGCTGGCACAATGCAGAATACGAAGGCATCATCAACGGACGCATGCTCAACAACCGTCTGATCTTCAGCGGACAGTTCGGCTATCGCGACAATGCCACGAAAGCTACCCCATCGTTCATCGGCGATTTCGACCTGCAATACCTGCTCTTCCCCAATGGCAATCTAGCCATGAAGGTGTATAATCAGACCAACGACCGCTACTTCACGCGTTCAAGTCTGAACACGCAAGGCATCGGTATCATCATGAAAAAGGACTTCAACAGTCTGCGCGACCTGTTTACTTCGAGCCGACGTAGAGGAAAAGCATCCCAAGCAAAACAAGCGCCAGATCAAAAGCCTTAGCCTTGAGGTTCTTCTCGTGGAAGAACATCGCTCCGAACATAAAGCTCACGATCACACTACCCCTTCGGATCATCGATACGATGGAAATCATCGCACCGGGCAGACTCAGTGAATAGAAATACATGAAGTCGGCTGTGGAGAGGAATACACTCACACCTACGATCGACCAAGACCAGTGGAAGGGTGTCGTCTGTTCGTGCTTCGGCCACCAGAGCAACCAGAGCATCACACCCATCATCGCACACTGGTAGATGTTATACCACGACTGCACCATCATACGGTCCAGTCCCACACCACCGTTCTCCACAGGTGCCATCAGATACTTGTCATAAAGCCCACTCACAGCTCCCAGCATCGCTGCACCCACAATCATATAGATCCAGTGATCATGCTTGAAATCGATACCCTCTTTCTTACCGCTACGACTCAGCAGCAGGAAAGAAGCCACCGCCAGCAGCACACCGACCCACTGCCACACATTCAGTCTTTCACCGAAAAACAGAAGGGCTCCCACCAGCACCATCACCGGACGGGTGGCATTGATAGGTCCCACGATGGTCAGCGGCAGATGTTTCATACCGAAATAACCCAGAATCCAGCTTGAAAGTACGATGACGGCTTTCAGTACGATATACCGATGCATCTCCCATCCGCCGCTTGCCGTATGGAAGACACTGTCATCAAGCAGTGTCGTCGTACCACTCAGTATGATAAACGGCAGGAAAATCAATGAAGAAAACAAGGTATTCAGAAACAACACGGGAATCACGGCGTTCCCCTTCAGTGCCTGTTTCTTCAAAGAGTCATAGCAGCCCAACAACGCTGCCGACATAAATGCCAATATCAGCCACATATCAATATTCTATTTTTTCCAGGAACAGCGCATTGCCAGGCATACTCTCACCTGCATCGCTCCGCTGTTTTCCTTCTATCACCTTCTGAAACTCCTCCAGCGTGAGTCTGCCGCGCCCCACATCGACGAGTGTGCCCACCACCGCTCTCACCATGTTTCTCAGGAAGCGGTTGGCGGTAATCTCGAAATACCAGCTCGATGGCGATGTCTGATGCCACTCGGCAGCAGTCACTTGGCAGAGTGTCGTCTTCACGTCTGCCCCACTCTTACAAAACGCGCCGAAGTCCTCATACTTCAGCAGCATCCTGGCAGCCTCGTTCATCAGCTTGAAGTCCAGCGGATAGTGCAACTCACATGAATAAGCCCTGCTGAAAGGATCCTTCACCGTATGCACGTAATAATGATAGGTACGCGAGGTAGCCGAGAAACGGGCATGCAGATCGTCAGCCACCTGCTCCACCTTCTGTACGGCGATGTCGTAAGGCAACAGCCTGTTCAGTTTATAACAGAGCTGTTTACCGTCCAGTTCACCCTCATAGTCAAAATGAGCCACCATCATCCGCGCATGCACCCCCGCATCAGTCCTTCCAGCCCCCGTCACAGCGATCTCTGCACGCAGCAGGGTCGAGAGCGCGCCTTGCAGCCGTTCCTGTATCGATTCGCCATTCGGCTGTATCTGCCAGCCGTGATAACGGGTTCCGTCGTAACTCAAAGTGACAAAATATCTCATTGCGGGTGCGAAGGTACAAAAAAAATCTAAGAAATGTAACAAATTTGGGGAATAATCATTATCTTTGCACCAAATTACAACTTAAAGCAAGGACTTATATGAGAAGACAATTTTCAATTGTAGCACTGACACTGGTCGCCATCATCCTCTTGGGTTGTGGAGGCGGTAGTAGTAAAGAACAGAGACAGAAAGCCGAACTGGCGATAGAATCTGCGCAGAAGAACAAAGACCTCAAACAACTGATGATACTGGCCGACAGTTTTGAGCGCGCCGGCACCCTCTCTTCTGCAAAAGCCTACTACTGGCGGGGCTACGCCAGCGACAGGATGAACAAACGGCGTATGGCTGAGTTCTATTGGAAAACCTCCCTCCAGACTGCCGCCAGTTCTAAGGATCCTGACGATGTCGATACATATGCACGTTCTGCCAGCCGACTGGCTAACCTGCTCACCGTTCGCGGCGAGTATGAGAATGCCCTGAAGGGCGCTATTCCTGCTGCCGAGTTCCTGGAGGCGCATAAGTGCGACACCACCAGCGACTATATGAACCTGCTGATCTACATCGGCTGTTGCCAGATGGGTCTCAACAAGGCCGACAAGGAGACTGAAGAGCACTTCAGCATTGCCTACGAGAAGCATCTTGCCAATATCGAGAGCACCCACAGCGACGAGTCTTACAAAGACGCCATCGCAGGTCTCATCAATATCGCCTATGCCTGTATCACCACCCAGAATTATGATCAGGCCCTGAAGTGGACCGACCGCTTCGGAAAGCTGCTCGCAGAATATGAACAGCGCCAGGGCATCAACACCGACTATATCGACAAGCAGCTGGCCCGTTTCTATATCTACAAGGCCATCGCCCACGAGCGCATGGGACAGGAAGACGAGGCAGAGAAGATCTACCAGCAGTTCCTGGAAACCAATTTCAGCAAGACGCCTGAGGGAAAGATCAATGCCAACGAATTCCTCATTTCTGCAGGCCGTTGGGACGAGGCCGCCTTCAACTACCGCAGCTTGGATGCCATGTTTGAGGGAAAAGATGCCTATACCATCGACAACATCAGAAACTATGCACTGAAGAAATACAAGACCAATCTCCAGGCAGGGCGTCTTGACTCTGCCTTAGTCGTCAGCCGTCTGATCTGCGACTCTCTCGATCACGCCTTCAACCTGGCTAAAGAGATCGATGCTGAAGAACAGGTAGTCATCATCGACAAGATCGAACAGCTCACCCAGCAGCAGGCCGAGGCAGCCCGCGAGCGACAAATGGGTTTGTTCGTACTCCTCGGCATCCTCTTCCTCTGCTTCGTCGCCTATGCCATCTATCGCAGTTACAGAAGCCATAAGCTGCACAAGGCCCACACAGAACTGAAGGCCGACTACAGCGACCTCGAAGAGCGCACCGCTGAGAAGGAGCGCGCGCAGACACTGCAGACCACAGCCCTCGATGCCCAGAAGGCCCTCTTGCCGGCCCCGCTGCCTAAACGCAAGGATCTCACCGTACTGGCTACCCTCACCTCTGGAACAGCACTGAGCAGCGACCTCTACGACTATCTCATCCGCGACGAGCAGCTCTTCTTCTGCATCGGTACGGCTCATGGCGACACCATCCAGTCGTCGGTACAGATGGCGATGGCCTGGTCGCAGTTCCGTACGGCTGCTGCCATCACCAACACCCCTGCCCTCATCCTCTCTGCCATCAACAGAAGTCTGGCCACCATTCACGGCGAAAAGCCCGTCGTCGATCTCTTCGTGGGTGTGCTCAACCTCACCACTGGTCAGTTAGACTACAGCCAGGCAGGCGTCATCAGTCCGCTGCTGATGGAGAACGACGAGGTGACGGTACTGCCCATAGAGACCACACCCGCCGCAGGTGCCGATGAGACAGCTACCTTCTTTAATCTGCAGGCCGAAGTCGCCCCTGGAGCGATGCTTTACCTCTATACGCCAGGCGTTGCCGCCATCACCAATGCCGAAGGCAAGATCTACGGTGAGAAGCGTTTGCGCGGCTCTGTCCTTCAGGCCATGAAGCTCAACGCAAAGCCTGCAGGCTTCCTCGCCAACATCACCGAGACGCTGAAGAGCTTTGCAGACACAGAACCGCAGACCAATGATCAGACGATGCTGCTGATACGCCGCAACGGATAAAGCCAACAACAAAGAGGCACCCGATCACTCGAGTGCCTCTTATCTTTTTATTAGCTTTCAGAGATTACTTCTTCTCCTCTTTCTTCTCCTCAGCGGCGGGCTTTGCAGCGGGCTTATAACGCTTGTTCAGACCGTTGATCACATCCTGAGTGATATCAAACTTCTTAGCACCCAACAGGATATTGTCACCAGCCTTCGACAGGATCAGGTCGTAGTTCTTATCCTTGTTATAGTCCTTCAGGAAGTTCTGCAGAGAGTCACGCAGTGCCTCGTTGAACTTGGCAGTCTCTGATGCAAGCTCAGTCTCCAGACGAGCCTGCAGCTCCTGCAGGTCACGCTGCTGACGCTCCAGGGCAGCCTGCACGCCAGCGGCCTGCTCACGGCTCTGGAAACCGTTGTTGTTAATCTTCTGCTGGAAGTTGTTCACAGCAGCCTGAAGGGCATTACCCTTCTGGGTCAAGGTGTTACGGGCATTGTTCGACTTCTTCTGCAGGGTTACGCTGTAATCCTTGGCGAAGTCATACTGAGTCATCAGAGAATCCACCTCCACATAGGCGATCTTCACGCCAGAGGTAGCATTACCAGTAGCTGCGGGCTGCTCGTCCATCTTAGGACTTGCATTGTTGCACGATACCATCATAGCTGCGATGGCCAGTGCAGAGAAAATGTACTTTTTCATTCTTCTTATTTAATGTTTAATATTTAATCTTTTAATGTTTAATGTTCTTTCACAACAAACTCGCTCTTCTGTCGCATCTCCCGATCCTGATCCATCACGCAGTGGATGCCGCGTTCCTTCATCGCCTCAGAGTCGTGAATATGCTGCGACTTAAACGTGCCTTGCTTCACAAATAGCACTCTCACGAGGAAAAATACCATCGCAATAGCAATTATTAACGTGCTTATGAGCAGAGTTTCAATCATTTTTTGTAATTTTGCGCTGCAATTCGGCTGCAAAGGTAAGCATTTTATGACGAAATCAATCAAAAAATACATTAATTATGAATAAAAGTGATTTAAAACCTGCTGTTGTCTTCGAAGAATTTGCGAAGATTAACGAAATTCCCCGCCCTTCCAAGCGCGAGGAGAAGATGATTGAATACCTCAAGAACTGGGGAGCCCAGCACGCACTTGACACCAATGTCGATGAGACAGGCAACGTGATCATCCGCAAACCGGCCACCCCGGGCATGGAGAACCGCAAGACCGTGATCCTGCAGAGTCACATGGATATGGTGTGCGATAAACTCGTAGATGTGGAGTTCGACTTCGACAAGGATGCCATCAAGACCTACATCGATGGTGAATGGCTCACTGCTGAGGGCACCACCCTCGGCGCCGACGACGGTATCGGCTGCGCCATCGAACTCGCCATCCTCGCCTCCGACGATATCCAGCACGGTCCCATCGAGTGTGTCTTCACCCGCGATGAGGAGACTGGTCTCTCTGGTGCAGAAGGCATGAAGGCTGGCTTCATGACAGGCGACTACCTCATTAACCTCGACTCTGAGGACGAGGGCGAGATCTTCGTCAGCTGTGCAGGTGGTCGTAACACCAGCGCTAAATTCACCTTCCAGCGTCAGCAGGCACCTGCAGGCAGCTTCTTCCTCAAAGGTGCCCTGAAGGGTCTCATCGGTGGTCACTCCGGCGACGACATCAACAAGAAACGCGCCAATGCCATCAAGCTCCTCGCCCGTTTCATCTTCCAGACCTTGAAGCGTTATGAGGGTGTGATGCTCGCCCAGTTCCACAGCGGCAAGCTCCACAACGCCATACCTCGCGACGGCTACTTCGTGATCGCCGTGCCCAACGAGCTGAAGGAAAACATCCGCGCCGACTGGAACGTATTTGCCTCAGAGGTGGAAGACGAGTTCCATGTCACCGACACACAGATGCAGTTCATGATGGAAAGCACCGATGCTGAGCCTATCATCGAACCCTCAGTGGCCAAGAAGTTTATCTGGGCTTTGCAGGCCGTTGACAACGGTATCTATGCTATCTGTCAGGATCCGGAGTTGAACGGTATGGTCGAGACCTCGAGCAATATCGCGAGCGTCCACACCTCCGAGACCACCATCGACATCCTCTCGTCACAGCGCTCCAATGTCATGTCAAACCTCGACAACATGTGCTACACCATCCAGGCAGCCTTCGAGCTTGCTGGTGCAGAAGCCGTCTCTGGCGAGGGTTATCCCGCCTGGAAGATGCGTGCCAACTCCAAGCTGCAGGAGATTGTCGTTGCCTCCTACAAGAAGCTCTTCAAGAAAGAGCCCATCGTTCGCGGCATCCATGCAGGTCTTGAGTGCGGTCTCTTCTCCGAGCGTTACCCCAACCTCGACATGGTGAGCTTCGGCCCCACCCTCCGTTTCGTCCATACGCCCGATGAGCGTCTGCACATCCCCACCGTCCAGATGGTCTGGGATCATCTGCTGGATGTTCTGAAGAACATACCATCAAATGTTTAATCTTTAATGTTAAATGTTTAATGTTCTCACGCGCGTATATAATAATAGGTGTATTAGCCCTGCTGTTGTTCGCTTCCTGCGGACAGCAGCATAAGGCTGAAAACCTCGCCAAGGAATTTGTGGCTGAAAACATGGAGAATCCCTCAGCCATCAGCCATCAAAACTTTGCTGATCTCGGCACCACCCGTCATATCAGCGATTCCCTCATCACGCTCATGCGCCAGCGCGGCGCCTCAGGTTTCAAGAAAGGCATCACTTACGGCCAGATGCCGTCTGGCGACCTCTACTTCCTGAGAATGAGCTACATAAGCAACGGCGACACCCTGCAGAACACCTTCTACTTCGATTCCGAGTTGTCGGAGGTGGTGGCATTCAAATAACTTTTTTCGAAAAAAGTTGCCCAAAAATTTGCAGGAACGAAAAAATAGTCGTACCTTTGCACCCGCATTTGAGGAGATAACCCCTCGGTTTCTAACACGAAGCATTCTT
>JAEEGH010005581.1_pt1 | contig 31473 bp, 23 predicted proteins | sample 9134181 | NCBI WGS metagenome assembly JAEEGH01 (sample SAMN16246544, study PRJNA631951) | gut metagenome | biome: gut microbiome; feature: rumen; material: DP-attached | host: Bos | place: Iran: Karaj | collected 2018-10
GAAGTGGGAATTTAGTAGAAAGTAGACAGTAGGAAGTAGGAAGGTTGTCATCCTGGAGGGAGTGCACGACCGATAGGATCCATGAACTCTTTTGAACAGCAAATTCTCGATGTGATTCAGGATGCGTTCCCGTTGGCGGAACGCCCGTACGCTGTACTTGCGGAAAAACTGGACTCGGACGAAACGACGGTTTTCGATACTGTTGAGCGTTTGCGCGCTTCTGGCGTGATTCGCCGTATCGGTGGAGTGTATGATTCCAGGAATCTCGGTTTTATTTCGAGACTTTGTGCGGGAACGGTTCCTGCTTCGTCGCAAGATTTTTCGTCAGAACCGCACGATGAAACGCCGATGGAAAAGTTTGCCGCAGTCGTGATGAGCGAACCTGCGATTACGCACAATTACATTCGCAGCCACGAATACAATGTGTGGTTTACGGTCATTTCCGAAAATGAATCCGCAATCCAGGCTGTTGTAGAACGAATTTGTGCGAAAACGGATTTGCGCGATGTGCACGTTCTTACCGCTACGAAGAAGTTCAAAATCAATACGGTGATGGGCGCTAGCGTGCCAGTGGTTAGTAGGCAGTGGTTAGTAAACAGGGTTGGAGACGAGAGCGTTGTGACGGAACGTTGCGAGGCTAACCTCAGCGAATTTACCAAAAACGACATTGCGAGCGAAGCGCGGCAATCCACTACGGGTGCATTAACAGATGCTGACCGCACCCGTATTCGCACAGCATGTGATGACATTCCGCATACGCTTACGCCGTTCAAGAATTGGGGCGTATCTTGCGACGAACTCCGTGAAGACCTTGCTGTAAAACGCATGCGCCGCTTCGGCGCGATTCTCCGACATCAAGATGCGGGGTTCCCTTGCAATGCGATGGTGTGCTTTAGGATAGACGAAAGACGAGAGACGGGAGACGAGAGTGGTTCGGCGTGCTCACAAATTTTGCGCCATCCTGAGCGTTTCGATGACGTTATCCAGAACGGGGCTGCGGTTCAAAAGGCGGGTTCGATTCTTGCTTTGAATCCTCACATTTCGCATTGCTACGAGCGTCCGTCTTTTGAAAAATTTACGTACAACTTGTATGCAATGATGCATGCGCAGACACCCGAAGATTTGGATGGTTACATCAAGGATGCTGTTGCTCTGTTAGGCAACACCGAATATGTTGTTCTTCATTCCCTCAGGGAACTCAAGAAAACTAGCTTCAAGTTCTTTGCTTGATACGAACTTCAATACGCTTAAATTCTGACTCCGAATCCCGCAGATACGACTCCACGCTGTCCAAAAGAGAGCAGATGAAGTATAATGTTAAATTCTCTTCCTATTTCAAGTCCTAAGAAAGTAGCATGAAACATCGGTGTAACGTCTTTCCCGAGAATGCAAATCCCGGCGTCTAATTCCAAGAATGGATTTACAAAACCGCTGTTGTTGAAGTTGAGCTTTAGTTTTGGCATAAATGTAAATGCTGAAAAATTCTCGATAGGATGTGCATAGTTAAAGACTATTCCTGATTCGACAACTTCATTGAATTTGTACCCATAATCTATCGAAAAAGCACCAAGCATGGATTCTTGCAATTCTGCGGAACCCAAAGAGAAAATAGCTGTACCTACAGAAGCGTAAGCGGCGGCGATATCTGTTATTGTGATGATTCCGTAAGTGAATGAAATACTGTGATGTTTAAGCGTGTCTTTGGGGGTGCTTAATTGTGCCATGGAACGGTCTGTTTGATTTTCTTGGTTTATGGAGGGGTGCCTAGTGGAATCGGTTACCTGGATTCCCTCTCTGGCTTGGGCATTTTCTACGTATGCCTCCATTTCCCATGCGCTGGCCTGCGATACAAAAAATAACAGAAAAATCGTTGCGGAAAAACATCTTTTGAACATTCGAAAAATATCCTTGAGAAATGAAACTTTAAATAAATTATATAAAAAATATTGCTTTAGTGTGCAAAAAAAAATTTCCCCCGTTGTAAAAACGTTTGCTAAGAGGTGAATGATCCGTTATTGCACGAAAAAGAATGTAATTTTTATTTTTTGGGGGCATGTGCAATATTTACATGGCCGGCATGAGCCACAAGGTGGCCGAAATCGCTATTCGCGAAAAGTTTTTTATCCTGCATTTAATAGACAAAAAAAACTTTTTTATATTTTCGTACACATGTAAAAATTCCTTTTTCGTCAATAAAGAATGATTGAATATGAAAAAAGAACAAAAAAACGTTTATGGGTGCTTTGTTGCACTTTTGGCCTTTATCATGGCAGTGCCTGCGGTTGTACTTGCCGAAACAGTCTAATCATGACAATACGTGGTACTTTACGGGAACATATAGCTACAAAGATTGGGGTGACGATGAAAACGCCGAAGAAATCGGGCTTGCCTACGCATTTGCCGGAAAAAGCGTTGGAAACGTATCTCAGGGACAGTTCGGTCGCGACACCAAGGAATCTTACGCAACACCGATGCGCGCCTACCCCAGGAAAAAGGACGATGGTGTACGTCTCACTAGCTGTGCGGCGGCTGTCCGTGCATGGGGTGCCGCCTCGTACAGTGTCAGCACCGGCTTGTCCGAATTCATCGATGTCGAGTTCATCGATGAAAATAAGAAGACGACCGCCGTGGGCCGCCTGAATACCGTCACGGGTGAAATAAGGGTTGACAAGTGGTTCGACCTCAAGGGCCGTTCCATTGGCAACAAGGCGAACAGGGCTCGCGGTGCGTACTACGGCAAGAAGGTGAAAAAGTAAGGATGTTTAATTATCATAATATTGGAGAAACCATGAAAGAAGAAAAAAAAGAGTATAGCAAGCCAGAAATGAGCATCATCGAATTCGAATCGGAATCGAAATTGCTCGCTGACAGCTGTCAAGGTCAAGGCGAAAAAGTAGTCTGCGCTGATTTTAATTAATAATTTATCTTAAATTTAAAGAAGGGGGATTCGCAAGAATCCCTTTTTGTGTTGCTTTGGTTTTGGCAATACTTTTCTATCTTTGAGTCATGCGAAAAATTTACATGGCAGGCATGAGCCACAAGGTGGCCGAAATCGCTATTCGCGAGAAATTTTACATTCCGATGGATGTAAAAACCGAGGCGTTGGGCGATTCTCCATTTGATGAACTTCTGATTCTTGCGACCTGCAACCGCACCGAGGTCTATGTGGCGAGCGACCGCGAAATAGTTGAATGTGAACTCGTTCGTTATGTATGCGGACTAGCCCGTCAAGATTACGATGACTTTGCAAAGTTTTTTTATTTTAAATCGGGTGACGATGTAGCTCATCATGTGATGAATGTGTGTGCGGGACTTGATTCTGTCGCTATGGGTGAAGATCAAATTTTGCACCAGATTGGTCGTGCGTACGAAACGGCGCACCAGCTTAAGGCGACGGGCAATACGCTGAATAAACTATTCCAGAGCGCGATTCACACGACAAAACGCATCAAGACCGAGACGAATTTGAGCAAACTAAGTTGCAATATCCCGTTTTTGGCAATGAAGCAAGTGCAAAAGACGTTTGACGATCTCGAAAACCGCTCTGTCTATATTGTTGGACTCGGCGAAATGGGTTCGCTGATGCTCAAGTACGTACAAGAGAATACAACCAAGATTTTTGCAAGCAGCAAGACTTTTGCAAATGCCGAAAAGTTTGCGGACGTGCTTACGCCGGTCAAATTCGAAGACCGTTACAAAGTACTGGGCGAGTGCGATGTGCTTATTCTTTGCAGTGCCTGCCAAAAACCGATTGTGACGAAGGACGAGTTTGTTAAAGTCGTGGAACCTGTAAATTCAAGTACTCCGCCGAAGCACCTGATTATAGACCTTGGAAGCCCTCGCAATGCGGAATCGGCTATCGGGGATCTTGCCGGTGTTGAATACGTTTGCGTTGACGACCTTGAAAAAATCGTATCCGAAAATCGTCGTTTGCGTATGATTGAACTTGATGCGGCTCAGAAGATTTTGCAGGACGGCATCGATGAGTTCTTGCAGTGGTACCGCATGGACGATATCGCGAAGGATATTCACGTTCTTGCCGATAGAATGATAGCAACGGCGAACGAGGAATCGGAGAAGTTGTTGCTATCCCTCCCGGATGTGTCTGATGCGGATAAAAAACGCATTCAGATGATGTATGTGCGTTTTGCGAAAAAAATGGCAAACGACTATTTGTACAAAGTCAAGGCGGATAATCCGCTTGACGATGTGAAAGTATTCCTCAAGTGTTTATCGCCGCAGTCGTGCCGGTCGGTACGCTTGGCTTCGCAAAACGATGCGGAATCGCCGGCAAAGCGTAAATAAAGGGCTTGTGATGTCAAACAAATTTTTTTCTAAGGAACACCCGCTCCGCATTGCGACTCGCAAAAGTGCTTTGGCTCTAGCCCAGACGACAATGGCCGCCGATGCTATTGTTGCGGCGAACATGAATTCGAACGCCGCGACAGTTTCCGCAACGATTCCCGCGACGGATTTTGCTGCTGTTTCTGCAATGGGTTCTGCAGCGACTCCCGCGACGGTTTCCGCTGCGGCCCCTGCGACGAAAATGCCGACGGGCTCATCATCGAACGCAGAACCGCTGACTTATGAACTTGTCTCCATGACGACGGAAGGCGACCGCCGTTTGGACAAGTCGCTTGCGAGTTTTGGGGGCAAGGGCGTGTTCATCAAGGAACTCGAAATCGCTCTCCTTGAAAATCGAGCGGACATTGCTATCCACAGCTTGAAGGATATGCCAGCCGAAGTGCTGCCGCAGTTCAAACTTGCCGCTGTTTTGAAACGAGAAGACCCGCGCGATGCGTTCCTTTCGCGTGGCGGTGCTACCGGTGTTCGCTTTATGGATTTGCCCGCCGGGGCTTGCGTCGGGACGGGCAGCATCCGTCGCATAGTCCAGCTGAAAGCTCTCCGCCCGGATATTGAATATGTGCCGATTCGCGGAAACATCCAGACGCGCATTGGCAAACTTGCGGAACTCGATGGCGTTGTGCTTGCTGCGGCAGGCCTCAAACGCATGGGCCTTGCAGACCAAGTGACGGAATACTTTAGCACAGAACAGATGCTCCCCGCTAGCGGCCAAGGAATTTTAGCGATTGAAACGTTGAATGTTGCCCGCCAAAATTTGTACAGCTCTCGTCATTTGGAATCGGATTTTAACGGTTGTCATCCTGAGCGAAGCGCGAAGCGCGAAGTCGAAGGATCTAGTGATGTTTCCGAGTCCCTCGCACAAATTCTTGCACGTGCGAATGACGTTGAAACGTTCTGCATAGCCTCTGCCGAAATGGCTTATTTGAAGGCTCTCAATGCGGGCTGCCAGTTTCCGGTGGCGAGTTTTGCCGAATTCGTTGACGGTGCTTCTTGCGTTACGAACAATGCTTGCGACGTTGCAAAGACTCTAAAAATTCGTGGCATTTACTGGGACGAAAAGTCTAGCCGTTTGCTCCGTGCGGAATGCATGGGGGCGTTGCGACTTTCTTCGGCGGATTGCATTGAACGTTCAAAAATGTTGGGCGTTGCACTCGCTCAAGAAATCAAGAAACAACTGTAAAAAATTTCCGACTGCATCGCAGATGACGCGATGGGGGAGCGTCTATGCGGACTTCGGCATGCTTCGGCTCATTACTTGAAATCCGAGGCGTAAATCAAGCTGACTTCGGCCTTCCCTAAGTTGGGCAAGGCGGCGAGGCGGTTTGCCTGTTTCTCGATAACCTTTTCGAACAAGTTACGCACATAACGCCCATTGCCAAAATGTTCGTCTTTTTCTTGAACCGCAGCCGCAATGCACTTTTTCATCGCGATTTCTGCATCGTAATTCATAACGTAGTCGTACTTCGACAAAAGCGTCTTGAAAATTTCAGCCAGTTCATCTTCGGTGTAATCCGGGAATTCGATATACCTGTTGAATCTCGAAGAAAGCCCCGGATTGGAATTTACGAAGTTCTTGATTTCTTTTGTGTATCCGGCGATGATGACCACCAATCTGTCGCGGTCATCTTCCATGCGCTTGAGGAGCGTGTCAATTGCTTCTTGGCCGTAATCGCCCTCGGCGTTTCTGGAGAGCGTGTAAGCTTCGTCGATGAACAGGACTCCGTCCAATGCACTGTCGATGACTTTGTTCGTTTTGATGGCTGTTTGCCCCATGTAACCGGCGACTAAATCGGCTCGCGTCGCTTCTATCAAATGCCCTTTGGATACAACTCCCAGCTCTCTGAAAATTTCGGCCATGATTCGCGCTATCGTCGTTTTACCTGTACCCGGATTCCCTGAAAATACCAAATGGCATGAAGTCGGCGGAACAGAAAGCCCTTTTTTGCGGCGTTCTTTTTGAATCTTGATAAAGTTGCGGAACGTAATCACTTCTTTCTTGACAGACGCAAGACCAATCAAGTCGTCCAATTTTTTTATGGCATCTCCGCCCGTTATTTTGTTCGGTTTTTCTGCGTTGACGTTCCATGCGGCTGAGTCTCTTACTGCATCCTTGTAGCCTACGGGGCGTGTAGAACACTTTATCCACCCCGCGTTATGGATAAGCGAACGGTAATTCCCGATAAAGCGCTCCAATCGCTGGAGCCACTGCACTTCTTGCGGCGAAAGCTTACGGTCGATATTTGCAAGTGCTGCTGAAAAATCGTACATCAAGCGCATGTATTTTTTGACGGCATCTGGCGAAAACTCCGAGAAAATCGACGCAAAAAGGAATATTTCTCCGGTTGCTTCAATCTGGGCGTGGTTCCGTTCCAAATTTTTCAGCAACGCATTCATATCAATCGTCTTATCGACAAACGCCTGATAGACTAGCCGGTTCCAATCCGTCGTGGTCGGTGCGTTTGTTCGCAACCGCAAGAGGAGCGTAATGAATCCGCACGATTCAAAGGAGTCAAAACTTACTTCATGTCCAAGCTTTGCGGAAAGATAAGCGACATCCGAAAGGAATACCGTCGATAGTTCTTGAAATGTGTCAGTCCCCGCTTCGGCAGCTGTAAAATGTTGACGCAATTTTATTGCAACGCCATCGTAATGGATAAAATCCTGGAAGAATTTTGAAATGGCGCTAACTGTGGGTTCGAGTCTTTTCATGCAAGTCGTGAGTTTCGGATTTATCGTTCCGTCCGGTTTCACGGCGACCGCGTAGCCCGAATCTCCAGCCATGTTTTCCATCGGCGAAGTCAAGGCCTCTTTCATGAGGTCGGCGATTTGCTGCGATGTTTCGTGCTCCCGATACTTGCTCCACAAGCTGAGCGCGACAAAGACGACAAGAATAAAAATTCCCACAAAAATAAAATATGCAATCGGTCCATAGACTGTAGCAAGCTTGATTGTTACCACGACACCAAACATCATCACCATGGAGATGATGAGCATTAAAGCCTTGACCAAATTCTGATTATTCTTGCTAGACATACAATTCCTTTAAATTACCAGGTAAAATGTAAAATAATTTCTTTTTTCTTACATTGATTTCTCGATTATAAGGTGAAAAAGGGGGGAGGTTTCATACAGCACAATTCGCTTACACAGTACCCCTTCGCGTCATCCAGACCCTGTAAGGAACAGGATTCATGCTGAATGCCGTCATCCTGACCCGTAGGGGATATATGAAACTTGGCACTTCAGTGCCTTAGTTGAATTAGGTTCGTAGGAGCAGGATCCAGTTAAATCTTGAAAAGCGTGGACTCTATCGGTCATCCTACGGATTCCCTCCAGGGTGACAGAATGCGATAGTATCCATGCTGCTGCTGTCATCCCGGATTTGTACAAGTACAAAGCCTTTCGGCTCAGCTATGAAAATGCAAGCATTTTCGCAGCGTTCGCCTTGGTTGCTTTTGTTCCGGGGCCGACTTACGCGTTTTCTCTCGCACTCCATCCCCCCTAAATTTTTTTTACAAAAAAGTCTTGGACAAAACGGCGTCAAAAGCGTGTTAAAGATATAGGGACACCTCGAAAATTTTTAACAAAGGACTTGCATGACCAGAGAAGAATTTGCTCGCTTTCTCGAAAAACTCAGGAAAGCGGACGAAAAAGGCGAAGATACCGACGCTATTGTGAAATCGCATGAAAAACACAACGTTTATTTTTATAATGACGCCTGCATCAAGAAAATTTTGGCGAGTGAGAAGAACATCGCCCTCACGGCGGACCTCATCAACGCGGCACTGAACCTTGTCGGTGCAGAGCGCATCGAACATCCGAAGCTCGTGAATCCCTTTATCCCCGGTAACCTCGGATACCGCAATTCTGAGCCGGACTTGCTTTTGACCAACGATCGCGACGATGCTCCCCGCGACCGCATTTCCATCGAAATCCAGCACGATGGCGATACCATCTACAAACACCGCGTCGTGCTTTACGTGTCTCGCCACATCAGCAACATGGTGAAAAAGAGCGCTCCGCCTGTCCTCGAAAATCTGAACCTCATCAGTTTCCAGTTTACTGACGCATTCCCGTGGGGAGCTTCGCGGAATTACCGCCACACGGTGCAGCTCTACAACCAGGAAAAGCTGCTTTATTTCGAGCCGCTTGCAATCACCGTTATCGAAGTGAACAAGTTCCTCGGCCACGCCGATGTGTTTGCTGCCGACCGTAGCCGTCTTGCCCTGTGGCTTCGCGCCATCGACACGCTCAACCGTGAGGTGGATTTCAGTGAATATGTTTCTGACCCAATCTTTAAGGTATTGCAAGAAGAGGTAAAATTGTGTAATTTTAGTTCGAGGTATCTTATGACGGACGAGATGAAATCAATTGACAAAGCGATGTACGGCTTTATGAAGCAGGAACAAATCGCGAGGAATTTGTTGAAATTCGGTCTTAATCCAAAGGCTGTCGCTCAAAATACTGAATTACCTCTTTATTGGGTCATCGACTTGAAAAAAAAGATGGAACTGGCAGAAGTGTAGTTCCTGACATCCCACGCTTACACATTCCCTCTCTCATTGTCACCCCGGACCCCGCGACGCACTGAGCTTCGTCGAAGTGTTCCGGGGCCAGCTTTATTCTTTAGTAACCGATCCCGGCACAAGGCCGGGATGACAGCTCCCCTCACGTCATTCTCGACCGTCAGGGAGGGAATCCAGAGCTGTATCTTTTGCAGATACGATTCCCATTGCATTTGCTCATACCCCAAAGCCCGCTTTAGCGGGCGACCCCATACCTCATACCCTCTTTCCCTCTCGCATTTCTCTCGTCTCATTCCTGCCCCCTTTACTTACACATTCCCCCTTGCGTTGTCATCCCCGACTTGCGATGCACTGAGCCTGTCGAAGTGTTCGGGGATCTCCTTACACGGTACTTCTCACAGATACGTTTCCTCTCGCATTCCACTGCCTACTTCCTACTTCTAACTTCCTACTGCGGCTCTGCCGTCCCCATTCCGGGGCCTGTGCCTAATACCCTTTTCCGCATAAAAATAATACTTTTGGGCTATTTATTTTTTCAAAAACGTTTTCTAAATTAACCTCCGAAATTCTAGAATCATTCAATTTTGGTGTAAAAAATGACATCTAATTCGAATTTTCCTTTCCGTTCGTTCCGTTTGGGGCTTGCTTTAATCTTTACGCTGTTCATGGCGGTTGCGTCGTGGGCGAAAATCACTGGTAGCGGTACAGAATCCGACCCGTATGTTATCAGCAGCGTGGACGACTGGAATACTGCCGCTAAAACAGAGATGTATTTTTACAAGTCCGACGGCTTTGTATATCTCCGTCTTGACAAAGACCTCGACTTTAGCGGCAAAAAGTTCGAAATCTTCGGCACATTCTCGTGGGGAGTTAGCACTGCCACGATACACTTCGATGGCGATTACCACACCATCAGCGGCATCAGTTACACCACCACAGGGAGCAATGCCGCTCCTTTCGGTGGATTGAGAGCGGGTGGCTCTATCAGCAACCTCACTGTCTCCAACAGTTCTTTTACAGGCAAAGACAACGTGGCTGGCATCCTCGTCAAAAATTATGGCACTGTAACCAACTGCCATGTCACAAGTACCGTTACTCTAAAGGCCACCGATAGTTACTGCGGCGGCATTGCTGCAAAAAACGGCGGCTTAGAAGGGTCAACACCCGACAAAGGCGTCATCACCGGCTGCACTGTCGGGGCTAAATTCGACTTGGCGCAATCCTTAGCCAACAGTCTCTCATTTGGCGGCATTGCGGGATACCAATACGGTGGCGAATACTCCACCATCAGCAATTGCACCTTTTTCAGCACGCAGGTAACCGCCAACACCCTCTTCGGCTGCATCTCCTCATCAAATGACGGCACTTTCACCGGCAACGCTTATCGTCCTGTAAACGGCTATAACGCATTTAGCCGCGTAGAAGATGGCTCTGCCGCCACCATAGTCTATGCCGTGAGCGGAATCCCAAGCGGTGTGACCGTATCTCCCGACCCGGTCGCTTCTTATAATGGCACGCTCTACTACGCTCCGAATACCCAGCTGACAGTAAGCACGGGCGACGAGAACAAGGCGTTCGTCGATTTCTCCACCACTGGAGCTACAGCGAGCCTTTCGACCGACAAGCGTTCTGCCACTTTGACTGTAGGCGAACAGGATATTACCGTTACGGCTTCGCTCCTTACCATTGGCGGTACGTGCGGGAGCGGTGTGACTTGGCGTATGGCGGACACGGACAAGAACGGCTCATACGAAACCCTCAACATCGGCGGCACGGGGGCATTGACCGAATATGCTGACGGCAACGCTCCGTGGTACAGCGATTTCCGTACTACAATCACTCGCGTCAACATCGGCGACGACATCACCACAATCCCGGCTAACACTTTCTACGGCATCAGCGACGAAGCCTCCATTGTGTTCTCTACGCTAGACTTTGCATTGAAATTCAAAGAAGCTGCCTTTGCCGCGAAGCTCCGCGTTCCTTTTGGCAAATACCTTTTCAAGGCCACCGAAACTGCCGACAAAAAGCCTGCCTACGATATCGCCACCGCCGACGACCTTCGACACCTCGCCGCAGCGGTCAAGGCCAATAACAGCGGCAGCGGCAAGACCTTCTTCCAGACCGCCAACATAGACCTCGCCAGCGTAGGCAATTTCAAGCCGATTGGCTATGCGGATTCAACAACGTTTGCCGGCAATTACGACGGCAACCGCCATGTCATCAGCGGTCTCAAGGTAAGCGGCAGTCTAAATTATGCCGGCCTGTTCGGCACTGTATCGGGCGAAATCAAGAACGTGATTTTGATGAATCCAAGCGTTTCTAGCAGCAATAATGGTGCAGATGTGGGGGCTATTATCGGCAAGTTGACCGGCAACGCTAGCAACTGTTATTTTTATGGAGGCTACCAGATCAACGCTATTGGCAAAATGTCGAAATCGGCAGAGGTTTCCAACGTTTCCCAAGCATACACCTTGAAGGTGGCGGAACACATTTCTGTTGACAAGTCTGCAGACGACCCCGAAAACGGTTTCCAGTACGATGCGGACAACGACGGCACGCTCGAAAACTACTACCGCGACGGCCTTGAACTTACGCTTTCGCACGATGAGACTATCGAAGATCCTGCCGAAGGGAGCGGTTATGTTTTGACCTACTTGCTCAACGGCCAAAAGAACGGCAACATTAGCGGAAACAAACTCACCGTAGGCTCTGCAACTAATGGAAAGACTCTCTCTGTGGCTATCCGTAGCGATGGTGAAAAGCATCAAATCACCTACATCAACGCAGACGGCACGACGAAAACAGCCGAAGCAATCGCTCTCGACGGCACTGAATCGAAACTTGCAGCTGGTTGGTATTTTGTGGGCCGGAACATCAATTTCGACCACACTCTCACGCTCGAAGGAAATGTGAACCTCGTTCTCGGTGACAGGAAGACGATGAACGTGGAAGTTACATCTGGAGATGCAATCAGTGCCTCTAGAAGTTTCGCCATTTACGGACAGACTAATCAAAGCGGAATGCTGAAGGCCGTTGGCCAAAATCACGGCATCAACAATAGTCTATACGGTATCACGATAAATAGCGGCAGCGTCACGGCTAAAGGTGGATATTACGGCATCTACAGTAGTCAAGGCATAATCAAGATAAATGGCGGCACAGTCTCGGCCACTGGCGGAATTAACGGCATCAACAGTGCTTCTATGCTTTTGGCAATCAATGGTGGCAACGTCACTGCCGTCGGCGAAAACGGCTTCGGCATCTATGGCGGCTCTATAGAACTTTCTTGGACTGCTCTCACTGACGTTGTCAAGGCAAGCAGCTTCTCCAGCTCTGTTCACATCGCCGCTGGCAAGTATCTCAAGGATGAAGACGGCAATGTGTATAGCGATAAGCTCGACGCCAATCAACTTTCTGATATCGCAAACAAGACGCTTACTCCTGCGATTCCTGTCAATTACATCGACGAGAACGGCGATCAACAGACCATCTATAGTAATTACACGGTGCTCACAAACGATGTCACAGACTACATCGAAAACGGTGTCATCAACCTCACTGGCGGCTGGTACGTGGTGAAGGACGAGGTGAGCTATACAAACCCGGTCCAGTTTAGCGGCAAAGCTCAATTGATTCTCGTGGACGGGGCGAAGATGGGGATTGAAACTAGTGGCAAAAAAGAACACGGAATTTTCGCCAAAAATGATTTGACAATTTACGGACAGAATCATCAAAGTGGAATTTTGGATATTACTGCAAATGGCGAGGATAGTTACGGTATCATCGGTTCAGAAAATGTCACGATAAATGGTGGCAAAGTCTCGGCTACAGGCGAACTTGACGGCGTTTACGCTAACAATGGCGATATCACCCTTTTATGGACTAACAGTACCGACGCTGTCAAGGCGAGCAGTTTCAACCTCGGTAATAGCACAAATAAAGTTTTAATTGACAAGAAAGCGTTCAAGGACGAAGATGGTAACGTGTATAGCGGAGAGCTTTCTTCCTTGCAGCTCGGTGTTATTGCGAACAAGACGCTTATGCCTTGCTATGCGGTGACGTTCGATGCTCAGAACCGCAGCGATCTTGTGACGGTTACGACAACTTTCGATGAAAACGGTGTTGCGCACGTGGCTAAGCCTGAAGACCCGACTCTCGACGGTTACACGTTCCTTGGGTGGTTTACCGAGAAAAACGGCGACACGAAATTTGACTTTGCGGGGGCGGTTACGGCGAATATGACTTTGTACGCCAAGTGGGGCGTTCCGTACGTTGACGCAAATGGTGAACCGCAAATGGCGTTGAATTGCACCATGCTGACGGATGCGACCGACGTGAGCGACTTGCCCGGCGGCTGGTACGTGGTGAAGGGCGAGGTGCGCTACTTGAGCGGGGTCAAGTTTAGCGGCGACGCGCACTTGATTCTTGCGGACGGTGCGAATATGGAGGTGAATGTTGAAAATAAAGCAACGGATGGAATACATGCCTTTGAAAACTTGACTATTTACGGCCAGAGTGGACAAACCGGAACGTTGACTGTCGTAGGTGATCATAGCTATAGTGGTATCTACGGTGAAGGAGTTGTTACGATTACCGGTGGCAACGTTTCACAACCAAGTGGTTTCAGTAACGGTATCACAAGCAATGGTGGTATTGCGATCTCTGGCGGCAATGTTACTCTCGATAAAAGTATCCAAAGCAAAGGCGAGATAACGATTACTGGCGGCAACGTCGATGTCACTACCTTAGCCGGCAATGGTATCGACTGCATAGATTGCAATGTCACGATTACCGGCGGCTCTGTTACGGCTAAGGCCTCATATTACGGCATCATCGGCAAATCCTCCGTCACCATTACCGGCGGCTCAGTCACGGCTACGGCCTCAGAATACGGCATCTACGGCAAATCCTCCGTCACCATTACCGGCGGCACTGTTACGGCTACAGGCGGAATGGATGGCATCTCCAGCTACGGCGATATCACCCTATCCCTAAATAACAGTTCCGATTACATCCAAGCAAGCCGTTTCAACAGCAGAGATGGTTCTGTCAAAATCGCCAAGGACAAGTCGCTCAAGGACAAATCCGGCTACGTGTATAGCGGCACGCTCACCGCAAGGCAAGTTTCCTCCCTCAAAAACCAAAAACTCGAAGATTTTACAGGTACAAGCGTATCGTTTGTCGATAACTCTAGCGGAACTCCGGTCGTCTTTGTCTCCATCGCCGTTGACGGAGAAGGCCGTGTCGCAGCCCCGGCAAAGCGCCCGTTCCATAGCGGAAAAACGTTCCTCGGCTGGTTTGACGCAGCCGAAGGCGGTTCGGAATTCGACTTCAATGTTGCTGTTACAAAGAACACTGCTTACGCCCATTGGAAGGAGAACTCGCCTGTCGAATACATCAACGAAAAAGGCGAGACCGTGAACGTTACGGATTACGTCTTGCTCGCAGGCGACATCTACGTGGATGACCTCCCCGGCGGCAAGTACGTTGTCCAAGATGAAGTCCGCTACACAAGCCAGATGAAGTTTAACGACGAAGCAATCTTGATCCTTGCAAATGGTGCAAAGTTGAACGTTGAATCTAGTGGTTTCGGAAACAATGGTGTGTCTATCTGGGCTAAGAAAAATCTGACCATCTACGGCCAGCACGTCGAGAATGGCGAAAGCGGTTCTTTGACAGCCTCTAGTACCAGCGGTTACGGAATATTCGTCGAAAAAGGCGATTTCTCGATGGTCGGCGGCAGCGTCACAGCCACTTCTGCTAGTGGCAACAGCATCATCAGCAATGGCGGAATTTCCATCTCTTGGACTAACAAGACTGACTATATCAAGGCAAGCAGCTTCTCCAGCGGAACGGGTTCTGTCACCATCGCCGAGGGCAAGTCGTTCAAGGACGGAAACGGCAACGTGTATAGCGGCTTGCTCGGCAATACGCAGTTAGCCACCCTCAAAGGCCAGAAGCTCGAACCTTTTGAAGGTACAAGCGTATCGTTTGTCGATAACTCTAGCGGAACTCCGGTCGTCTTTGCCTCCATCGCCGTTGACGGCGAAGGCCATGTCGCCGCCCCGGCAAAGCACCCGTTCCATAGCGGAAAAACGTTCCTCGGCTGGTTTGACGCACCCGAAGGTGGCTCGGAGTTCAACTTCGACGCCGTTACGGGGAACACAGCCTACGCCCAGTGGAAAAATAACGAGTCAGTCAACTACATCAACGCGAAGGGCGAAACAAAGAGCGTCACGGATTACATCTTGCTCACAAGCGATATCTACGTGGATGATCTCCCCGAAGGCTGGTACGTGGTGCAGGGCAAGGTCAGCTATACAAGCCCGGTTCGGTTTGGCGGTAACGCAAATCTCATCCTTGCGGATGGTGCAGAAATGAATGTGGAAACTAGCGGCAATGCAATCTATGCCAACGGAGGAAACCTGACCATTTACGGCCAGGGCGGCAAGAAAATTGAAGCTGGCGAACGCGTCCCAAGCGGAAAACTGACGGCCATTGGCAACAACGGCATCGAGACTAGCGACGTTATTGTTGTTGGCGGCAACGTTAAGGCTTTAAGCAATAGCGAAAACGGCTATGGCATCCTCAACCATGGCAACGTGGTTCTCGGCTGGACGAGCGCCACGGACTCTATCAAGGTGAGCAGCTATTACATTAATAAAGGATCGGTCATCATCGCCGAGGGCAAGCCGTTCAAGGACGAAAACGGCAACGTGTATCGCGGCAAGCTCACTGACGAGCAAATCGCCGCCATCAAGGGCAAATCGCTTACGTCCGTCCCCGTCAAGTACATCGATGAGGATGGCAACGAAAAGTTTGTCGCCGGATGCACCGAGCTTACGAGCGATATCGTTAAATACGTTGACAAAGACGATTTCATCCGTCTCCCCGGTGGCTGGTACGTGGTCGAAAATGATGTAACCCTTTCAAATACGCTCTCGTTTACCGGCGATTTGCACTTGATTCTCGCGGACGGGGCGAAGCTGGAGATTGATGCTACAAACGGCTACGCTCTTCAAGTTGCCAATAACCTGAATATCTACGGACAAAGTCTCGACACCGCCACTGCTGGCGCTCTTACCCTCAAAGCCCGCGATTATGTCATTCATGTAGGCACTCCAGGCCTCAGCGGATCCATCACCATATCCGGCGGAAAAATTAACGCCACCGTCCCCGAAGGCGACACAGGCTATCGCTTTGGCATCGTTTCTTTAGGAAATATCGAAATCAAAGCAGGCTTCGTCAGCGTCGATGTTACCTCCAAATATGCTATCTACACCACTAAAGACATCATTATCAGTGGCGGCACCGTTGATGTCACCACCGGCATCGTCACCACAGGCAACGTCACCATAGGCAACATCATCCTTGGCTACAACAACTTCGACGACTACATTCGCGCCAATATCTATGAGGGCAAAGTGAAGATAGCCAAAGGCCAATACTTCGTAGATGAATCCGGCAAAGTGTATGAAGACGAACTTTCTGAAGATGATGTTGCGGCTATCGCCGGTAAGATTCTTACTCCGCTCATACATTTCTCCGACAAGATTGAAGTCGATATTCCTGCCGTGACCTACACCGGGAAACCAATTTGCCCGCAGCCCGCTGTGAAAATCGACGAAAATAATAAGCTTACGCTTAATGAAGATTACACTGTTACTTGCGAAAATAACTTGAATGCCTCCGCAGCCGCAAAAGTAATCATCAAGGGTGCTGGAAAATATTTCGGCGAAGTCGAGAAAACGTTTACAATCCAAAAGGCTACGCTTACGGTGAAGGCCGAGAACGACACGATTGTCTATGGCGACGAGTGGTCGAGCACTGGTGAAGTAGAATACAGCGGCTTTGTCAATGATGAAACGAAAGACGTTATGACGATTGTGAGTCCGCTTAGCTTTAGTTGCGAATACACGCAATATGGCGATGTCGGTAAATATGCCATTAAGCTGAACGGTGAACTGACTGCTGATAACTACACAATTCAACTTGCGAATGGCGAGTTGACTGTTGAAAAGAAGTTTGTTTCTGTTATCTGGGGTAAGCAGACGGTGTTTGCCTATGATGGTAAACAACATGCTCCGACGGCAACGGCAGATAGCGATATCGGAGGACATGAGGCTCCTTTGGTGGTGACAGGTGCAGCGAAAGAAGTTGGCAAATATATTGCTACGGTTGCGCTTGATGAGAACAATGCCATTAGCAAAAATTACAAGTTGCCCGAGAAGATGGGGCGCAAACAGGAATTTGAAATTATTGAACCAATTCCTTACATCGACGAAAACGGCGTAGAGCTGACTGTTACGGATGTTACGGTGCTGACCGACGCTTACACTGCTCCCGATGATGACGGTGTTATCAAATTGCCTGCCGGTTGGTACGCAGTGCTCGGGAAAGTTGAGTTCTCGAATATGGTTGAGTTTGGTGGTGACGCTCACTTGATCCTTGCGGACGGAGCGGAGATGAATGTGAATGTTACATCTAGTGAAGCTGTTAGGGCCAATGGGAATTTGACGATTTATGGGCAAAGCGGACAAAGTGGTGCTTTGAATGCTAGTAGTGTGAATGGAAACGTTATTGTGAGCAATGGAAATAACATCACGATTAATGGCGGCGAAGTTTCTGTAACAAGTGAAGGAAAAGGAATTTTTAGTAACAAATCTGTTGTGATAAATGGTGGTAGTGTTACTGCATTTGGCGGAGAATATGGCATCGTCGGCGATAAAGGCATCACTCTTGGCTGGACGAACAGCGCCGACCGCATCAAGGCCAACAGCTACAGCGGTATTGTCACTATCGCCACGGGCAAGTCATTTAAGGATGAAGACGGCAAAGTGTATAGCGGCAAGCTCACTGACGAGCAAATCGCAGACATCAAGGGCAAAACGCTTGTGCCATCGTTTAACGGAAAATTCCTCTCCGACAAGAGTATCGCCGTCGCCGACATCCCCGTGCAGAAGTATGCTGACGGCAAGCCCGTCTGCCCCTCTGTCGTCGTGACTGACGGCAAGGACACGCTCAAGGCCGGCACGGATTACACGGTCGCATGCTTCAACAATACCGCAGTCACCTCCGCTACGCTCGACGAAGCCGCCATTGCGCAAATCACCGGCAAGGGCAACTACGCAGGCGAAATCCAAAAGCGATTCTTTATCTGGGAGAACATCGGCGATTATGCCGCCGTGCAGGTGTATAAAGATAAGAAGGGGGATTCTCACGCTGAAATCAACGGCGAGTATGAAGGAACGGATGCGGTGAACATCACCGAAGACATTGAAAATGTCGCCGTCACGTTCAACCGCATGTTCACGCCCAACAAAGGTTTTGCGACAATCATGTTGCCGTTCGACATCAATGCATCGAAGCTGACGGGCGTGAAGTCGATTATTGAGTTCGCGGGCGTTTTTGATAACAATGGCAAGAATGCGGTGGGGATGAAGTACGTCTGGTGCAACGCAGATTTAGGCAAGGAAGTAGAGGACAAAGGCTACACAAATTGCAATGAGTTGTCGGGCGATCTTACCGCCTATACGCCGTACATGGTCGAGATGGAAACGCCTACGCTCGGAATCAACGGAAACGTAACGCTTAAGCCGAATTCTGGTAAAATTGTGGGCGATGCCCGCAAAGACGACTGGGTGTTCCGCGGCGCTCTCCAGAAAAAGGAATGGTCGGGCGACGAAAATATTATCAAAAATGGCAGGATTTGGGCCTTTGCAGGCTCAGAGCGCAACGGTGCAACCATCGGTCAGTTCAGGCGGATTGGCGGCAACACATCGGTGAAACCGTTCCGTGCTTACTTGGTCGATTGCGCTGGTGTTCCGAAAGGTTCTGATTGCGAGGAGTATTTCGAGAATCAGTCGGAACCGTCGTATGTCTCCAGGTACCGTTTTGCGGACGTGCTTGCCTCGGCAACTCCTGCTGAAAATAGTTTGTCTGCTAAAAAGCCAATGGGTGTTGCTGCAAGCGAGACCGCCTCGCTCGAAGGCATGGAAGTTGTCATCGTGAATGGCGATAGTGCGAGCGGCGAACGCCCGACCGTCATCGGCCGCATGAACCCCGCCACCGGCGAGATTCGCATGTTGCCGCGCACTAAGCAAACGTACGACCTCAAGGGCCGCCGCGTAGGCAACGGCAAAAAAGCGAAAGGTGCGTATTACAGGAAGTAGGTTGTCGGGGATAGATGGTAGGTTTTAGGGGGTAGGGGTTAGACTGTAAACAGGATTATAAAATGAAAAATTAAAGATGAAAAATTAAAAATGATAATTCGATTTTTAATTCTTAATTCTTAAATCCTAACCACCAACCACTAACCACTAGCATTTCCTATTACAATAACCTCATACCTCAGAGGGGCGTAAGCCCCGAGCCCACTCCCCCCCCCTTGAGAACTTTAAAAAAAAAGCTATCTTTGAAACAAAAATTATAGGAAAAAAAATGAATAACGATTTGGATCAGAAAAAAGAATATTCCGCTCCAAAAATGGAAATTGTTCAGCTGCGACAAGAATCTATGCTGTTGGAAGATAGTAAATGTGAATGCCCTCCAGGATGGTATTGTTGTGGTGAAGTCAATTAATCTTTCCATAGTCTAAAAGTTTTAAATTTCAATAAAGGAACAACTATGAACAATAAAAAAATTGAAATGCAATCAAAAAAAGCATATCGCAAGCCGGAGATGGAAGTCGTTTTCTTTGGCCTCCATGAACCGCTGATGGAAGGTGGTGAATCAAAAATGGACGCTTGTATCCTTCCTTGCTCTACAACTCCATGATAAATTGCTCTTTATTACAACTATCTGCGGCTCGTTGTTGTAATTAGCGACGGGCCTTTTCCTTTTTTTGCGTATTTAAAGAACGTCATTAAAAATCTATTTTTTCGTTCATGGCAGACTTCCGCAGAAACAATCGCTTGAACCGTGACCGCTTGAACTGCGGCAAAGTTTGTTCGGGCAGTGGCAATTCTCGCCTAGGCCGCAACAACGACCGTCGCAGGTCCAGTCGCGAACTGCATGGCGGTGAATGTTTGACGCTCCGCATCGAAAAGATGGTGCAAGGGGGCGAGGGGTTGGCTCGCTTGGATGATGGCCGAGTGTGCTTTGTCGCGGGGGCTTTGCCGGGTGAACTTTGCAAGGTGCATCTCACGTTCCAGAAGAAGGATTTTTCAAGGGGGCGTGTCGTCGAAGTCATTGAACCAAGCCCAGACCGCGTAAAACCGCGTTGCATGCTTTACGGAAAATGCGGCGGTTGCAGCTTGCAGCATCTCGCTTCCGAAAAGCAAGCGGAATACCTCGAAAAAGTCGAACGCGAAAACTTTAGGCGGCTTGCCCATGCGGAATTGCCCGAAGATTTTGTCATCCATACGGGGGACGCTTGGGGCTACAGGAACCGCGCTCGCGTCGTGTTCCGTGGTTCTAATCGTGGTGCAGTTCCGATGAATCGCGGTGCAGACTCGGCGACTCTCGAAGGTTCCGCAAAACGCACCGCCTTCGGGTTTCGCGGCGAAGAAAGCAACAACATCGTTCCGTTTGAGAACTGCCCCGTACTGACCGATGCGTTGAACGATTTTTTGCGTGGCCCTGCGGCGGAGTTGATTAAGTCCAGTTCGCATGAACTTGACGTGAATATTTTTGACAACGGAAAAGGCGAAATTTCGTTTTACTATCCGGGAATGCACAAATCAGAATTCGATGCACATGCCGTGAGCCATGTCGAAATTGCGGGTCGCAAAATCGAAGCCGATGCTTCCGTGTTTTTCCAGAGCAACCTGGGACTTTTGCCAAAACTTGTCGAAGCCGTGCGCAAAGCTGTTGACGACGGTCTTGCAAGCGGCAAGGCAACTAACGATTGGCTGATTGACTTGTTCAGCGGAGTGGGTTTCTTTGCATGTATTTTACAAGATAAATTCAAAAAAATAACGACCGTCGAACGCGAAGAGGGCTGCCTCAAACATGCGAAAGCTAATTTGTCTGTTTCGGTGGCTGCTCGCACTGCGGAATCTCGCTCTCCAGTAATTGAAAACGTCTCCGCTCCGGCTGAAGATTGGCTTCTCGAAAACGTCGTCGATGTCCCGGCCACCCTCATCGTAGATCCTCCGCGAACGGGCCTGCCCAAAGAGGCTCTTGAAGCCATAATCAAAAGTTCTGTGAACCGTCTGATTTACGTTTCTTGCGACCCGGTGACCCTTGCTCGTGACTATGCCAAGTTCGCCGAGGCCGGTTTTGCCCTTTCTCATGCCGAAGGGTTCGCTTTTTACCCCCAAACGCCCCATTTAGAGATGATGTTTGTACTCTCCCGCTAATTTTTTTGCTAACTTAATTGATGCTGTTGGGCAAAAAAGAGAGGGATCCAATGAAAAAAATACATAAAGTCGTGATGCTTGCAACTTTAGCCTTGGGTGGGCTGTTTGCAGGTTGCTCAAAATCTGAACCGGTTATCGCCTGTGGCCGCGAATGGAACCCTGCCGTGGGTTATGTTGCCGATACGGGTAGCGTATTCAGGATGGCCGATGAACTCATCATCCAGTTGCGTTACGGAACGGGTTTTGATTTTAACACGTTGAAGTTCGCGTTCTACGAAGGAACGCTTGCCAAAAAAGGCGAAAAACTGTGGGAACATGATTTCCGTGTATCCGATAAACTGGACGCGTTTACTCTTGAAGCTCGTTCACGTCGTGGTGGCTATGCGACTGCCCGCGAAATGACGAAACTCAAAGCCCCCGGAACCGTTGTTATCGAGGTCTCTTCTGAAAAGGGCCTGATAGCTTCAAAACAGTTGTCTATTGTAAATCAGTAATTGGTTATTTTAATGAATAAAATAAAATTCTTGAGTGGAATGTTTGTCGCTGCAATGCTTTGCGCTTGTAGCGAATCAGAAGTGTCTGTTGACTATAAATTAAACGAACCCGTCACCTTGGAGCTTTATACCGAAAGTTATTATGCAACTTTGGACCTCAAGGGCGAAGAAAAAATGGGTACGATTACGGCGACGTATGCCGATTTGAACTACTCTTCAAAAGGCGATACGACGATTGTCAAGCGTAATTATGTCATCGACAAGTCACGCGGATACCTCAAGAATTTTATGCCGACGGAACTTGCATGGCGCATCAAGGAAGTTGCTCTTTCGGCTGTCGATAGAAATGTGACGAGCCTCACAGGAATTGACGACGGCTACGATACGTTGCTCGCCCATATCCCGATGCCCTCCCGCTGGCGTGCTCAGCTCTTGAACCCCGAGTACAAGCCGCACCTCAAGCGCTTGGAAAAGCACCGCTGGGAAATGGACCATTTGCTCAAGGGCGTTGTGCCTGTCAAGGGGAACGTGACGGAACTCCTCAAGCAGCAGGGCCGCTTGAACTTCGCGTTAATCAAGATTGATTCCGTCGTGACGAAGGGCTTCACGAACCGCGACCACCGCAAGTGCTTGGATTATGTTGTCTATTTGCACGAAAGCGAAAGCTTCCCGTACTTTATCTGGGAGCAGCATGTGGGCAGCAACATTGTGCCTGACAAATTTAAGGCTTATACTTCGGGCCATAAAGGCGAATACCGCACCGAGTTCGAAGTCATGATTGAACCTACGACCGGACTCCCTTGCCAAGAACGAGAAGTCAAGGTCGGAACGCACACGATGGTGCATCCCGAAACGAAGGACACCGTCACGTTCACAAGCCACGTCGCGCACGAACGTCTCTACAACATCAAGCGCGAAATGCCCGAAGCTTCAGAATAGTTTATTTGCATTTTTGTCACCCCGGCCACAGTGCCGGTGCCAGCTTACACAGAACCCTTTCTTCCTGTCATCCCGGACTCCGCGATGCGCTGAGCTATGCCGAAGTGTTCCGGGACCGGCTTACACGGCACTTATCGCGATTGCTCATACCCCAAAGCCCGTTTATCGGGCGACCCCATACCTCAAACCCTCTAACCACAGACCACTATTTTTGTACTTTAAGCTCATGCGTATTTTACTTCTCTTGCTTCTTCTTGTTGCTTGTAATTTCGTCGGCTGCGCGACCCACGTCTCGTCCCAGCAGACGATGGCCGATGACCGCAATTTAGTTTATGAGGATACGTACAAAGCGTATCGCGAAGCTGAAAAAAATTACATGAATCTTTTGTTCAACATCGAACGCATGCCCGAAGAAGAAGAACTCTGGGTGATGAAGCGCGAACGCATGCTGGAACTCATGCAACTCAAGGAACTGATGCTCAATGCGCGATTGGAACTCGACGGTGCCCTTCAAGAATGGGAAAAGCACCTGCTCGACGTCCAGGCCGAAGTCAAGTCGCGAGACCTTAAAAAACTCAATCCGAATTTCAAAGGCCGCGACGCCCAACGCACAAGCCCAGGCCAGCTGCTCCCCGGCGAAAACAGTAAAACTCCAAGCTATAATTATTAGTAAATCGTCATTTTTTTTTTATCGAATGCCGAAAAAATTTTTTCACCGTAAGTGTATCATGAAAATACGATTTTTGTTAAAATTGTAAAAACTTACTAAAAATGAGTAAAAATAACGAATTTTGTATCACAAAATATTGCTTTTTGTTCTTTTTGATGTTATATTATAATCAAACAAATCCTTAAAACCTAACATCTGTCACTTGAGGCTAACCTCATGAAACCGATTACAGAATATCAAGATTATCGCATTTATATGCAAGATTTCTACGACGAACGCAAGCGGGTTTCGTCGTTCTCGTGGCGCGATTTTGCTCGTGCGGCGGGTTTTACGTCCCCGACGTATCTCAAGCTGGTTTGCGAAGGCAAGTCGCGTCTTTCGTCTGCGGGTACGGACAAAGTTGGTGCGGCAATGCACTTGGTCGGCTTTGAGTTGGAATACTTTAAGGCCATGGTCACTTATTGCCACGCCCAGTCAGATTTCGAAAAGAAAAAATCATTCGAGTTGATGCTTGAACTTGCGAAGAACAGCAAGGTAAAAATTGTTGATGGCGAGGCTTTCAAGTATTATGAATCTTGGGTGCATCCGGTCGTGCGAGAGCTTGCTCCGGTGATGCCGGGGGCGACTCCGGGCGAAATCGCGAAAAAATGTTGCCATGAAGTTTCTGCAGGCGATGTTCGCGAATCGCTGGATTTTATGGTCAAGGCGGGCCTCCTAAAAAAGAAGGGCGATGCCTATGAACAGTTGGACGCTCATTTAAAAGGGACTTCGGATGCAATGCCTGTGGCTTTGCGTTCCATGCATCGCGAAATGGCGGATTTCGCCAAAGAAGCGATTGAACAGTTCCCTGCTTCTGAACGGAATTTTACAGGGCTTACCATGGGCATTTCTGCCGAAGATTATGAACAAATTTTGAACGAACTGGAAGTTTGTCGTAAAAAAATTACTCAAATTGCCTTGAACAGTCGCGGTACTGAAAGGGTTTACAGGTTGAATTTACAGTTGTTCCCACTGACGTGGGGGGAGGATAAATAAATGAAGTGGAACCGTGCGAAATTCTGGATCAGTGCTTTTTTATTGAGCCTTGTCGCTTGTTCTGACGACAATACGGCTGGCGTTACGGAAGATGATAATCCGGCAGTCGCTCAAAAAGAGAGCAGCTCTTCTGTCGCAGTTTCGAGCAGCGGCGGAGTGTCGGAATTTAACTTGTGGGATGGCACGACTGGGGTTGCCAAAATCAATTTTGGAAACGAAAATGTCGGCTATTGGTATGGGCTTAGCGACCGTGACCGTGGCGGTGTTTCTAAGCTTGTTTATCCGGAGGATGCGGGAATTGATCATCCCGACAGCTCGTTGGATGATGTTGTCGAATATTGCGGAGGCTTGTGCGGAACGGCAGAACTGAAGCAAACGAGAGCGCAGCCTTGGGTCGGTGTCGCCTTTACGCTTGCCGAAGAAGGCTCTACGGCAGATATCTCTGAATGGGGCGGTATTTGTGTGACGTATGCGTCCGATTATCCGATAGACATCTTCTTGAATGTTCATGTCGATGGATTTGATTCGAATAGCATGGCTACACCGTTCTTGGCTTATCCGGCTATAACCCTTCCGAAAACTACTTTATCCGGAGCTTCGCTTCGGAGTTTGATTGCCTCCCCTGATTTAGTCGTGACGCGTTGTGCCAAGTGGAGCGATTTTAGGGTTTCGAGTTGGGCCGAAGCGAATGCCTCGAGGTTGAGCAAAGTCTATTCTGGCGAAGAAGCGGCTAAGGAAATCCGCTCTATCATGTTTATATTTGCAGGCAATTCCGATGGAAGCGGAAATTTCATCATCAAGGGGCTTGGCACGTACGATGCGAGCTTGCCGCAATGGGGTGAACCTGTTGGAAAATATGAAGTGCAGCCGAAAGTCTTGGATGGTGATTCGCTAACTTGCTTGTGGAAAGGCTTGAATGCGACTAGCATGGTGAATACCGGTTATAACGATTTAGACGAATTTGCCGGTATGTGGGATTACTTTGATGCGTCTTCTGATAGTGCGGGCTCATGGATTAATTTGCCTGCTTATCCGAATCTTGAATATGAACCCGGCATGTATGATGGTGTTGTTATGGTATGCGATGGATTTTGTGGAACGATGAAATTTAGTCGTCGAACTGGCGAATATGCGGCTGTCGGTGTCACGTTTAATATCGCTGGCTATGAAGATGACCGTTGTGAAGGGAGGTCGTGCAATGCCAAGCTGAGATTTGCCGATATTTCAGAATGGGGCGGGATGTGTATAACATATTTCTCTGAAAAGGAAATGCAGCTGAAAATTGTTACTAAAGATGTTCCTTACGAAGAAAACCCGACGGTGCTGTTACCAAAATCAGATTCTCTTGTAGAAGAGTGTTTTGCTTGGAGCGACTTTGCACCTCAAAGAACGAATATGGGTTCGGCCGTTAGCAGTGTTCAGTTCATTGCTCGCAGCGATGCTATGTACGATTCGTCGATGTTCAATATCGTCGCGGTTGGGAAATACTCAGCAAACGGCGCGTGCGCTGTCGAAAAACCGGCCTATAAACCGAAGAGCTCGTCTTCTGCGCGTAGCAGTTCTAGTGCAGCATCAAGTAGCAGTTTTCAGTTGTTCATAGAAGAGCAGTGCTTGATGTTGAGGAACTTGTGGAGCGACTTTGGTAATGTGAATACTGGTTTTCCTTATATGCCTAAATATAAATATGCCGGACGTTGGTATAAAATTGAAGACACGAGCAATGGCAAAAAATCAATTTTTTCGCAACCTTTGACTGAAGAAGAATTCGAAGGGCAAGCTGTGATTGAAAACGGTGGAGTCGGATTCCCTGATTCATGTACAGGAACCCGAAGAACCGACTTGTACGGTGGCGTTTGCGGAACCGCAGAATTTAAGGACGATTATTTTGCCGGACTCGGATTCTATGTCGCCGGATTCGATTCTAAAACAGATTCTGTGTTCAGCGGTGATGTGGAAGAAAAATGGGGCGGCATTTGCGTGACTTATGCTAGTGAAGCGGATGTCGATGTCGTGATGAATAGTAGCGGTGTCCATGATGTAACGCAGTTGCCAACACTGCCTAAAGTGACGCTCCCCAAGAGTTCAGAAGTGGTGACGCAGTGCTTGAAGTGGGACGATTTTAAGTCTGCTGATGGAAAGAACGTTAATCCCCAAAATCTGACGACAGTAAACTTTATTGTCAACGGGGAAAAGGGAACTAAGAAAAAACTTAATATTCTCGGATTGGGCAAGTATGCAACTTATGAGCAATTTGATTACAGCTTGAAGTGCGCTGTAGAAGAACACTTTATTTAGGGGGAAAAGTGGGCGGTGCAGAAATGCATCGCTCATTTTTTTTTGCATGTGTTTATATATTTTTTAGGGGAGACTTTTAGAAGTTCTTTGAAGGAGTGCGTTATGTTTCGGAAATTTCTCGGTTTGGCAATACCGGCTTTGTTGTTGGGCATTGCCGCTTGTTCGGGAGGCAAGATTTGCGGCCTGCCAGATCCTGTTCTCGAAAGCAGTTCTTCGATTGCAATGGAAACGGTCTCAAGTAGCGGTACCAGCGGAGATTGTACTGAACCGAAAGAAGTTAGCGAAATGTGGAATGGATTTGCTACTCCTCTATCTAACGTAGAAACGGGATTTGATAATGGTACGGAGATTTCGGGATATTGGTTCAGCTTTGGAAATGAAGAATCGGGTAACGGAAAAGTGATTTACCCGGCAACAGTTGAATATACTAGTGGTAGTGGCTTTGAACCTTATGCTTACTGCATGGGCATTTGTGGTGAATTAGAATTTGCAAAAGAAGGTTATTTGGGCGCAGGTTTCCATGTCGCAGGCTTGGTTGATCCGCTCGATGACAATTCTCCGGCTGCAAAGGCGAATATTTCGGAGTGGGGAGGGTTGTGCGTAACGTACGCTTCGGATGCTGACTTGGAGATTGTATTGGCTTATTATCAAGATGGTGGATTTGGAAATTTTTCTAGAATGCCTAAGATGACATTACCCAAGTCCATTGAGTTAAAGACGGTATGTGCCGATTGGGATAATTTTATGACGGTGTTTAGTGAAGTCAGTACGACATTTATGACATCGATTCTCTTTGCTGTCCAAGGCGAAACGAACACCAAGAGCCGATTTAATATAAGGGGACTTGGCAAGTACTCCGAAAAAACGAACTTCTGCTCGATGGGCGAAGACACGTTCGTCTCAGGGCAGAAAGGTCTCGTTATAAAGTAAAATATAGCCCGTCGCAAATCGCGGCGGGCATTCTCATATCACGTCAGTTGCAGTCGGGATGTCATTCCCGCGAAGGCGGGATTCTGCTTTCGTCTCCTCATAGAGGATAACTCTACTAAGGTGTTAAAACACCAAGTATCGTATATCTCGTCTGTAACCGCGTGACTCGGCTAATTTGACGTGCTCATCAACCAGCTCGCCACCTTAAGCGGCGTTCTCTCGTCTTTCGTCTAAATTACGGCAGTTCGCCGCCGATGAGTTTCATCTGCTTTTTGTAGATGTCCTTGCAGGCGTTTTCGCCGAGGTCGAGGAGCGTATTGAGCATGTTGCGGTCGAAACTTGCGTGTTCGCCCGTGCCTTGCACTTCGATGAAGTTCTTCGCATCTTGCATCACGACGTTCATATCGACGTCGGCGGCGGAGTCTTCGACATAGCAGAGGTCGCAAAGCGGATTGCCCGAAACGACGCCCACGGAAATGGCCGTGATGCCGTGTTTGAGAATCTGCTGCGTGATGCCGAGGCGTTCCTTGATTTTCTTGACGGCGATGGCGAGGGCGACAAAGCCGCCGATGATGCTTGCCGTGCGGGTGCCGCCGTCAGCTTCAATCACATCGCAATCGACGACGATGGCGTTTTCGCCGAGTGCGGCGAGGTCGGCTGCGCCGCGCAGCGAACGGCCCACCAAGCGTTGGATTTCTTGCGTGCGACCGCTTGCACCTTTGCGTTCGCGTTCCACGCGCTTGCCCGTGCTCTGCGGGAGCAAGCTGTATTCGGCGGTAATCCAGCCCGTGCCGCGACCGGCGAGCCAGTCCGGGACTTTCGGGAGGAGCGTTGCATTGCAGATGACGCGGGTGCGTCCCATTTCAATAAGGACGGAACCGTCGGCGCTAGAGATAAAGCCCGTGGTCATCTTGAGGTTGCGATATTCTTCAGATTTTCTGTCAGTACGTGTGTAGGTCATAGGTTTTAGGTCTCAGGTTTCAGGTTTTAGGCTTTTAATGCTGGCGGATTGAAGTTTCTGTCACTCTGGAGGGAGTATCACGACCGATAGAGTCTATGGATCCTATCGAGTCCTGCGGACTCTCCAGGATGACATAATTCTCTCGTCTTTCGTCTGTAGCCGCTTTGCGGCGTTCTTTTGTCTAATAAGATAGCTTCTCCGTTTTGCCTTTGTGGAAACTTCCGAGTCTATAAATAAAGTCTGTATATTCTTGCAGTTCCATGAGGGCTTCCACAACGTTCGGGTCTTTGGGGTTTCCTTCGAACGAAAGATGGAAAATGTATTCCCACGGGCGGTCGGGGTGTGGGCGGCTCTCGATGCGCGTGAGGTTCAAGTTGCGTTTGGCAAAACATCCGAGTGCCGCGTACAAAGCGCCTGCTCTCGAAGAATCGTTCAGCATAAAGAGCAACGTGGTCTTGATATCCGATGCTTGCTCTTTGTCTGTAAAGTCCGGCAGCTCGATAGCCGTTTTCTGGATGGCGTAAAAGCGAGTGAAGTTCACGCCCGGAAAGTTTTCCAGCCCCTGTTTGAGAATGTCGAGACCGTAGAATTTTGCGGCGTAAGCGCTTGCTATCGCTCCGACTTTCTTGTCGCCGCGTTTCGCTACTTCTTCGGCGCTTCCTGCGGTATCGTAGAATGCGACGCTTTTGATGTCCGGGTGCTGCCCGAAAAAGCGGCTGCACTGTGCAAGCCCCTGCGGGTGGCTCAGCACTTCGCGGAGGTCTTCGAGCTTTGCGCCCGGCAATGCACAGAGCGTGTGTTCAATCTGCAACTTGACTTCGGCGACAATCGGGTGCCGCCACTTGAAAAGCAGGTCGTAGTTGTCGTAAATGGAACCTGCCGTAGAATTTTCGATAGGGATGGCGCCACCGTCAATGGCTCCCGTCTCGATGCCCTGAAAAATTTGTTCGAAAGTATCCATCGGAATCACTTCGATGTTGTTCCCGAAGAGATGGTATGCGGCACTTTCACTGTAGGCTCCGCGACGCCCTTGGAATGCAATTTTTTTCATGAGAAGAAAGATAGTAAACAGTGATTAGTGGTTAGGATTGCAAATTAAAAGTGGCTAGTGGTTGGTGGTTAGTGGTTAGGATTTATGAATTAAGAATTAAAAATTAAGAATAAAAATTTCTTTTTTAATTTTTCATCTTTAATTTTTCATTTTATTATCCTGTTTACTGCATACTGTTTACTAACCACTTATAATATTCCTGCATACTAACCACTTCTACTTGAACCGCCTTGCGCCCTTGTACTTGGAAGACCAGTATTTATCGTCCATGGAAGTGATGACGACTCCATCGCTAGTACTTGCGTGGATGAACCGGTTGCCTTTCAGGTAAATTCCGACGTGGCTGATTTTCCAAAAGTTCCCGAAAAAGACAAGGTCGCCTTCTTGCAATTTTGTGCGCCTGATGGAATAACCGCGTCCGTCGTCGTAAATACGTTGTGCGTTATGGTCCAGCGAAATTCCGTAAAAGCCCTTATAAACTTGCATCACGTATCCAGAACAATCTGTTTTCTTTTTGCTGGCGGCTCCATAGACGTACTTTGCCCCGAGCCATTCCTTGGCGTATTTTTCAAGATTCGTAGGCCTTGCGGCGGGTTTCGTTTCTTTTTTGGGCTTGGATGCTGCGTCAACTTTTTGGGCAGTTTTTTTTGTGGATGGACTGTCTGCAATTTTTTCAGTAGCTTTTGTGCTGTCTTGCTTTTGAACTTGTTCTCCAGAAGTTTTCTGTTCCTTGTTTCCTGTCGAATCGCTTGCCGCTATGGCTGTTTGCTTTTTTGAAACTTGCGATGTGGAATCTTCTGTGTTCGTCTTTTTAGTGTTTGCGACATTGATGGAGTCTGCATCTGTAGCCTTCGAACTTCCTGTCTTCGAGGCGGCTGCAAGTTTTTCTTCTATCACTAATTCTTCTTGCGGATTGACGGCGGTGGTATCGACTTTTGCGGGGGCTTTTTTGGCGACTCTGTATCGTTTGTAAGTGCCGCTCTTTCTGTCGTATCCGGGGCGTACAGGAAAAGCACAGCTTGAGAGCATTCCCAAGCTGCATGCAATAACAATTCCCATAATAAGGCGATTACCAAAAGCCATCAGACATAATTTAATTAATTATGGCTTTGGAGAATAATTTTTAGCCTAAAAATCCGTGCGGCTTGAATCCGAGACCTTTCACGAGTTCGAAATCCTTGCAGCTGTTGACTCCTGCGGTGGTGAGCATATCGTCCGTGATGGCGGCATTCGCACCACTCTTGAATGCCCGCTTGCCGTCGTCGCCAAGTACGCCGCGACCGCCCGCAAGACGGATGAACGCCTTCGGGTTGATGAACCGGTAAATCGCCACGATGCGGCAGAATTCATCGTTTGTGAGCTTCGGGAGGTTCTCGTAGGGCGTGCCCGGGATGGCGTTCAGCACGTTCACCGGGGTCGATTTGACTCCAAGTGCGCGGAGGTCGAGACACATGTCGATGCGGTCTTCCATCGTTTCGCCGAGACCCATGATGCCGCCGCTGCAAATTTCGAGGCCTGCCGCAAGGGCGTTCTGGAGCGCTCCAATCTTGTCGTCATAGGTGTGCGTCGTGCAAACGTCCGCAAAGTGGCGGCGGTACGTTTCCAAGTTGTTGTGGAAGCGGGTGAGGCCAGCTTCCTTGAGCTTGTCGAACTGTTCGCGATTCAAAAGCCCAGCCGAAAGGCAAACTGAAAGCTTCGTCTCTTTTTTTAGGCGGCGGATGGCTTCGCTAATTTGTTCTACATCGCGGTTCGAAAGCGTACGGCCCGAAGTCACGATGGAGTAACGCGGAATGCCTGCCGCTTCTTTCTTCTTCGCGTCGGCAACGATTTCGTCGGCGCTGAGCAACTTGTATTCGGGCGCACCGGTGTGGTAGTAGCTGCTCTGGGCGCAGTACTTGCAAT
>JAEEGH010005583.1_pt1 | contig 31464 bp, 20 predicted proteins | sample 9134181 | NCBI WGS metagenome assembly JAEEGH01 (sample SAMN16246544, study PRJNA631951) | gut metagenome | biome: gut microbiome; feature: rumen; material: DP-attached | host: Bos | place: Iran: Karaj | collected 2018-10
GGTGAAGTTGGCATCGGGATAGAAGTTGTGGTCGCTTTGCATCTCCATCAAGCCTTTCATGTAGAGACGTTCTCCCTGGTTGCCCAAGTTTTGGGCTTCGGCATAACGTCCGTAGATGGTGTTGTACGACTCGATGATGTTCTCAGTCAGTGCATAGATCGGGTCCTTGTCGAGTTTCTTGGGTTTCTGAAGCCATTGCTCCAAACGTTCTTTGTCGGTGAATACGCTCTTTTCGAAGGCCTTATTGACGTATTGGCTGAAGTCACCTCCGTTTTCTTTGCCGATGCGCAGAATTTCGCTAGGCATGAGTTCGCTGGGGATGTTCTTGTAGAACAGGCCGAGCAGCGCAGCGGTCACGTCACGGTCCAGAGGCATGTTATAGTCTTTGAAGAAGGCATCCACGCTACCTTGCAGTTTTTCAGCGGCGATGAGGATGTCTTCTTTTTCGGCTTTCTCCTCGATCATGCGGTTGATGCCTCTGAAGCGGCGGCAGAACGAGATGGCCTCGCCACCGTTCCATCCTGCCTCGCGGTGATACACGAACGATTTCTGGATCTCATCGAGGATTTCCCATTTCTTGGCGATGCCCTCGAAGATGTTGCCATATTCGGCTTTGCGTCTAGCGTCGGCTGCGACCCAGTTCATGAACTCTTCTTCTTGTGCGAGTCGGCGTTCAAACACATGGTTGCGTTTCAGCTGTTTCACTTGGCCGATGTAGTATTTCCAATAGTTCGACACGCTGGCTTGCTTGGAGGCATATTGGATGAAGACCTCTTGGTCGGCGTCCATATGTTTACGGTAGTTGTCGAGCTTGGTGGTACGGCAGTCGATGATGGCAGGGCCTTCTTCTTCGATGACGTTCTTCACGGTATAGGAGGTGGAGTAGCGGTCGGTGCTGCCAGGGTAGCCGAGGATCATGGCATAGTCGCCAGGCTTCACACCGTTGAGGTTGATGGGCAGGAACCATTTCGACTTCATGGGGACGTTGTCCTTCGAATAGCTTGCCGGGCTGCCGTCGGGGGCGGTATAGACGCGGAAAATGTTGAAGTCGCCCTTGTGACGAGGCCAGGTCCAGTTGTCGGTGTCAGCACCGAACTTGCCGATGCCCCAAGGTGGGCAGCACACCAGACGCACGTCGGTATATTCGTCGTACTCGAAGAGAATGTACTGGTTCCCACTATAGAAAGGCACCACCTCGACACGCACTTTGCGGTCGCCTTTGCGGTCTTTCTCCAGTTGGCGGATGTTTTTACCCACCAGGGTCTGTCGGTCAGCCTCGGTGGTCTCGGCAGTGACGCCTTCCAACACGAACTCGGTCACGTCTTCAACCTTGTTCAAAAACAGCACGGAGAGGCCTGGATTGGGCAACTCCTGGTCTTTGCTATAGGCCCAGAAACCGTCGGTCAGATAGTCATGTTCGATGGAGGAGAGTTTCTGCACGAAGCTCAGTCCACAATGGTGGTTGGTCAGCAACAGTCCTTCGGGAGAGATGATCTCACCGGTACAGCCGCCGCCGAACTGCACGATGGCGTCTTTCAGGCTGGGCTGGTTGAGGTCGAAGATCTGTTGGGCGGTGAGTTTGCAGCCCAAGGCTTGCATCTCGGCCAGATTTTGGCCATTCAGTGCATATGGCAACCACATGCCTTCGTCAGCTCTTGCTGCCATCATCGATAACAGCAACGCTGTAACAAGTAGGAATCTTTTTTTCATATTATTATGCTTTGTTTGTGTCTTGTTTTTGCTTTGTTCTTATAATGACGTACCCTTCAAGAAAGCCATCACATTTCCTTCAATTCTCTTCGCCAGGTCTTCTGAGTCTGGAGCCTTTTCGAATTTGTGTCCGGTGACCTTCTCGTAGAGTTCGATGTAACGATTCGAGACGCTCTCCACGTATTCTGGTGTCATCTCCGGGACCTGCTGCCCCTCTTTGCCTTGGAAGCCATTGGCCATGAGCCATTCACGGACGAACTCCTTCGACAGCTGCACCTGAGGCTCGCCCTTGGCGAAACGCTCTTCGTACTGGTCGGCGATGAAGTAACGCGACGAGTCAGGGGTGTGGATCTCGTCCATCAACACCACTTGGTCGCCAATCTTGCCGAACTCATACTTGGTATCGACCAAGATCAATCCTTGCTTGGCGGCAATCTCCGTTCCGCGTTGGAACAGCTTGCGGGTGATTTCTTCGATTTGAATGTAATCTTTCTCGCTAATCAGCCCCTGGCGTATGATCTCTTCACGGGAGATGTCCTCGTCGTGACCTTCCTCAGCCTTGGTAGTAGGGGTGATGATGGGCTCTGCAAAACGCTGATGTTCTTTCATGCCTTCGGGGATCTGCACTCCACAGATGGTGTGCTGTCCACTTTTGTAGGTGCGCCAGGAACTTCCGGTGAGGTAGCCGCGGATGATCATCTCCACGGGGAAGGGCTTGCACAAACGACCCACTGTGACCATCGGGTCGGGCGTGGCTAGTTTCCAATTGGGGACGATGTCGGTGGTGGCGTCCAAGAACATGGATGCAATCTGATTCAACACCTGCCCTTTGTAAGGGATGCCCTTCGGCAAAATGACGTCGAAAGCGGAGATGCGGTCGGTGGCCACCATCACCATGTATTCGTCGTTGATGAAATAACAGTCGCGGACCTTGCCGTGATACACCTTGGTCTGCCCAGGGAATTGATAATCGGTTTTTGTTAATGCTTTCATTTTATTATTCTTTTGATTCTTCTAAATCTTCTGTCTCCTGTCTTCTGTCTTCTGTCTCCTGCCTTCTCTTATAAGCGTTTATGATCTCCGTCACCAGCTTATGTCTGACCACATCCTTGTCGTCGAGCATGATGAACTCGATGCCAGGCACGTCCTTGAGCACCTCCATGGCCTGTGGCAGTCCCGAAGGGGTCTTGGGCGGCAAGTCGATCTGGGTGATGTCGCCCGTGACAATGAACTTGGCGGAACGTCCCATACGGGTCAGAAACATCTTCAGCTGGCTCCGGGTAGCGTTTTGAGCCTCATCGAGAATCACGAAGGCATGGTCCAAGGTGCGTCCACGCATGAAGGCCAAGGGGGCAATCTCGATGGTGTGGTCCTCCATGTATCCCTCCAGCTTCGAAGTGGGAATCATGTCGCGTAAGGCATCGTACAACGGCTGGAGATAGGGATCCAGCTTGTCTTTCAAGTCACCAGGCAAGAACCCCAGATGCTCATCGGCCTCTACTGCGGGACGGGTCAATATGATCCTTCTTACCTGACGGGCCTTCAGCGCCCTGACTGCCAAGGCCACTGCAGTGTAGGTCTTACCCGTGCCTGCTGGACCGATGGCAAAGACGAGATCCTTGTGATCCGATGCCGTCACCATCCGCTTTTGGTTGGCGGTGATGGCCTTCACGGGGATGCCCCCGCGACCGAAGACCAAGACGTCGCTCTCCGACATCCGCTGCTGCAACTCATCGTCGCTGTTGGCCATCATCACGTCCTCGATGTCCTTTTCGTCAATCCGTCCCTTGCGCTCCAACTGCACCGTCAACATCTCATATCGGCTGATGAACTGCTCCATCTCCTCCTCTTCTCCCATCACCTTGATGAAGTTGCCCCGAGCGATGATCTTCAACTTCGGAAACAACGACTTGACCTTGTCCAAATACTTGTCGCTGGGACCGTATAGGTCCTTCGGATCTACATTTTCTATCTGAAGTATCTGTTCTGCCATTTTTGTTCGTAAATTTTTGCAAAGGTAATGAATTGTTTTTTTTCTTTTTTCCAGATTTAGTGTTATCTTTGCAATCGTAATTATTTTTCTCGGCGGGATGGCTATTATCACCTTGACAAGCGACTGGGGCACCTCTGACTATTATTGCGCAGCGGTGAAAGGTGTCATTCTTTCCCAAATGCCTAACGCCACCATCGTTGACATCACACACGACATCACCCCGTTCAACATCGCCGAGGCTGGCTTTACCCTCCGCAACTGCTACCAGAATTTCCCCGCTGGCACCATTCACATCATCGCCGTCGAGACCATCGAGTCGGATGTCAACCCCCATGTGGTCGTGAAAGCCCATGGACAGTATTTCATCTCCACCGACAACGGCATCTTCAGCCATATCCTCGATGGTGATTACGAAGAAGCAGTGTTTATCGATGTGGAACAAGACACCGACTTCTTCACCTTCAGCACCCGCGACCGCTTCGCCAAAGTCGCCGTCATGATCGCTAAAGGCGAACCCCTCTCCAATATCGGAGCTCGACGCGAACGCCTCAACGACGGAGGCTCCTTCTGCGCTACCGTCAAAAACAACATCATCGAAGGCATCGTCATCCATATCGACTCCTACGAAAACCTCATCACCAACATTTCCAAGAAACTGTTTATGGAAGTTGGCCGTGGGCGCGACTTCCTCATCAAAGTCAAAGGCGACCTCTATATCATCGACGAAATCTCGGAGAGCTACGACGACGTCGAACATCTCGACCCCGTGGCTCTCTTTGGTACCCATGGCTACCTCGAAATCGCCCTCAACCATGCCAAGATGGCCTCACTTTGGGGTATCGAGATCCGCTCTACGATTCAAGTTGTTTTTGAAGATTAAGGTAAATAACTTCCAGATAATCAATCCGATAAGAATTCCCAACGCGGCACCGGCAAGGATGTCGCCAGGGTAGTGTACCCCGATGTAAATCCGACTGTAACTCGAGATGAAGGCCCAAGCAAATAACAGCCACCCAATACCACGGTAACGTTGCCGAAGGGCAGCCGTTAGAAAAGCAGCTACCGCAAAGGTGTTGGCGGCATGGGAGGAGACAAAACCATAACGTCCACCCGCCAAGCCATTGGGCAGGTGAATCAGCCCCTCTAGATCGGGGCTGTAACATGGTCTCAGCCGGTGAAACAGCGGCTTGCACACATGGGCCGAGAGTTGGTCGGAACAGAGAATCACGACCCCTACCGCCAACAACACCCACAAGCTTCGCTTGCCGTATTGCTTGATGACTAAATACAATAGCAAGGCATAGAGCGGAATCCAAACCCACATCTTGGTCACGGCAATCATCACTGAGTCCAACCAGTCAGTGTGTAACCCATTGAGCCATAGAAACAGCCGCGAATCAAAAGCCTCCAACCCCTGCATCTTTAAATTCTAAATTCTAAATTCTAAATTTCCCCTTTATTCAGCGTGAGCCAAATCAAGTCCTTCAGCTCTTGAATTCCTTGGCCAGTGAGTGAACAGATGAAAACGTGTGGAACTTTCTTTGGGAGATGTTTCTTGATTTCCTTGATTTTGTCCTCGTCGGCCAGATCGCATTTGGTGATGGCCAACAGCCGGTCTTTGTCGAGCAGCTCGGGGTTGTATTTCTTCAGCTCGTTGAGCAAGATGTCGTAACTTCCCTTGACGTCATCGCTGTCGGCAGGCACCATGAAGAGTAGGGTGGAGTTGCGTTCGATGTGGCGCAGGAAACGGGTGCCCAATCCTTTGCCCTCCGCTGCGCCTTCGATGATGCCGGGGATGTCGGCCATGACGAAAGAACGGTTGTCATAATAACTCACGATGCCTAAGTTGGGTACCAGGGTAGTGAAGGGGTAATCGGCAATCTCAGGCTTTGCCGCTGAAACCACCGAGAGCAAGGTTGACTTGCCCGCATTGGGGAAGCCCACCAGACCCACATCGGCCAACAGCTTCAGTTCCAGGATGATCCACGATTCTTGCGAGGGCTCGCCAGGCTGCGAGAACTTGGGCGCCTGCATGGTGGCCGACTTGAAAAAGGCATTGCCCTTGCCTCCACGACCGCCTTTCAAAAGCACGATGGTCTGCTTGTCCTCGGTGATCTCGCCTAACATCTTACGGGTCTCTGCCTCGTAAGCCACTGTGCCCAACGGGACGTCGATATAGACGTCTTTGCCTGCTGCACCTGTCAGCTGGTTGCTCCCTCCAGGAACACCGTCCTCGGCCATCAGGTGTTTGGTGTAACGAAGATGCAACAACGTCCACATCTGGGCATTGCCACGCAGGATGATATCACCTCCACGGCCTCCATCACCTCCGTCAGGCCCCCCTTTGGGGATGTATTTCTCCCTGCGGAAATGCATGGAGCCGGCACCGCCCTTTCCCGAACGGCAATAAATCTTCACATAGTCAACAAAATTGGAACTCGCCACGATAGTCGCCTTTCTTTATTTTATTGTTAGTCAATAATTTAGAATACATCAATGTATTCAACAGCATCATAATCCCTGTCTTCCTTGCCACAGTCGAAGTTCAGATCGACATCGGGTGCGACAGGTTTGGGGAAGTCACCCTTGCTGACATTGAGCGTGGGGTCGGCATAAACTTTCTTCATATACAATGCCCAGATGGGCAAAGCAGTATGCGAACCTTGTCCCAACGAGGTGCTTCTGAAATGTACGCTACGGTCTTCTGCACCTACCCAGACACCAGTGGTCAGGTCGGGAGTGATGCCCATGAAGTAACCATCGCTCTGGTTTTGCGTGGTGCCGGTCTTGCCTGCGATGGGGTTGTTGAGGTTGTACATGAACCGCAGACGTCCACCAGTACCACTCTGAACCACACCCTTCATCAACTCGATCATCTTATAGGCGGTCACCTCGCTCATGGCTTCGTTCTCTTCAGGCGAGAAACGTTGGATGACGTTGCCATTCTTGTCTTCGATCTTGGTGATGAACATGGGCTTGATATAGACGCCTTGGTTTGCGAAGGTGCTCATGGCTCCCACCATCTCGATGAGCTTCAAGTCGCAGACGCCGAGGCAGATCGAAGGCACCGGGTCGATGGGTGACTCGACACCCATCCGGCGTGCCATGCTGATGACGGCCTGGGGACCGAAACGGTTCATCAGATAAGCCGAGATCCAGTTGTTCGACTGAGCCAAGGCATATTTCAAAGTGATTTCCTCGTTGACGTGCTTTCCAGCGTTCTTCGGTGACCAGAAGTCGCCGTTCTCCAACTGGATGTTATAGGGGATGTTGGGAATCTTGGTACAAGGGGTGTATTCGCCTTCCTGCATGGCCAGGGCATAGAGGAATGGCTTGAAGGTGGAGCCCACTTGTCGTTGGGCCTGGGTCACATGGTCGTATTTGAAATACTGGAAGTCGATGCCGCCGACATAGGCTTTCACATGGCCAGTACGCGACTCGATGGAGACCAAGCTGCTCTGCAAGAACCATTTGTAGTAACGGATGGAGTCCATGGGGGTCATCACAGTGTCGATGGGACCATCCCAGGAGAAGAGTTGCATCTCCACTGGAGTGTTGAACACGGCCACGATGGAGTCGTAGGGCATGCCCTCGTTTTTCAGCTCACGGTAGCGGTCACTGCGTTTCATCGAGGTCTCGATGATATTGTCGATCTTGTCCTTGTCGTTCAGCGAGAAAGGCGCGTTCTTATGTCCTTGCCAGTGTTTGAAGAACAGGGGTTGGAGTTCCTTGCTCATGAACTCTCTGACGGCCTCTTCGGCATAGCGTTGCATCCGCGAGTCGATGGTGGTGTAGATCTTCAGTCCATCGCGGTAGATGTTGTACGGCTTTCCGTCGGCACGGGTGTGTTGCTTGGCCCATTCGGTGAGTTCCTTGCGGAGATACTCGCGGAAATAGGTGGCTTGGCCCGTGTTGTGGTCCATCACCCCAAAGTGCGACATGTCGATTGGGATTTGCGAAATGGAGTCGTACTGTTCAGGGGTGAGGAAGCCGTTTTTCTCCATGCTCTTGAGCACGATGTTACGGCGGTTGAGGGCATTCTCCGGGTTACGCACGGGGCTGAATCGGGTAGGGGCGTTGACGACGCCCGCCATGAGCGCTGCCTCTTCGATGTTGAGTTCTTTCGGTGTCTTGTCGAAAAAGGTCTTGGCTGCCGAACGGATGCCGAAAGCATTGTGCCCGAAGGCCACCGTGTTGAGGTACATGGCAACGATCTCCTCTTTCGAGTAGTTGTACTCCAGCTTGGTGGCCGTGATCCACTCTTGGAACTTACGGATCACCAGTTTCAAGGTACTCAGGTTCTCGTCGCGGGGGAACAGGTTCTTGGCCAGCTGTTGGGTGATGGTACTGCCGCCGCCGCGCTTCTTGCCTGTCAACACGCCAAAAGCCACACGAAACAGTGACTTGCTGTCGATGCCCGAGTGTTGCTCGAAACGCTCGTCCTCCACGCTGATGAGCGCCTGGGGCAGATAGGGCGACAGGTCGCTGTAATACACGTTGGAACGGTTTTCGATATAATAAGTGCCCAATACCTTGCCGTCGCATGAGATGATCTCTGTGGCCAAGTTGGTCTGGGGATTCTCCAGCTCTTCAAAGGTGGGCATGGTCCCGAACAAGCCTTTCGCAACGAGGAAGAAAAACAAAATGATGCAGGCGATGCCGATCCCGAAGATGGTCCATAACACGCGCACTGCCTTCCGCCCGTCGTTGCTCTTCGACTGTTTCTTGTTCTTGACTTGCATAATTATCGTTTTTTAGGGTTGTTTCTCAATAAATAGTCCGATGTCGGAGATGCCTTTCAGCACAGGTTCGCGCATGGCCTGCTCGATTTCAAAGTGATAGGTGCCTTCCAGCGGGAAACGCAGGTTGGGGTTCAGCATCACTTTCACGTCTCTCATGCTCCCGCTGCCTTTGCCAAGCCATTGTCCTTCTGGGGTGGCCAGCAGGCATTGGATGGTGTCATGCGTCACGTTGTCGTTAGGCATGGTCGTGTGAAGGAACACGTAGAGGTTGCTGTAACGGTAGTTCTCCATATGTCGCAGCTCGAGGCCGAAAGCATAGATTCCCAGGGTGTCGTTGACAGTCACGTCGAAGGGAATGCGGTTGCTGACTTCCCAAGATGCCTCCGGAATCACCACACGCTGCTCAAACCCCTGCTGCCCACAACCTGCCATGAGCATCATCAAAATCACTCCCCCTAACCTCACCAAATTAATTCGTCTCATCTCTTTCATCTTTCAATTTTCACCTTTCACCTTCCCTTACTCCAACTTCTTCAAGTCTCCCTCACTATACCCCTCATTGGTATTGGTATGCTGCTCCATGGTGATGGCGTAGTCTTCAAGTTTCTCGGGCTTCTCGCCTTTCTTGTTCTTCTCGATGATCTCCTTCACCTTGTCCACGGGGATGGCCATGATGTTACTTTTGTCGGTGGTGTAAGAATACCACATGATGCCTTTGAAGACGTCGTTCTTCTGGTGCACGGCGTCGCCGTTCTTGAACTTCAGCACGATGTTGGGATCGGAGAAGTTTTTCAGTGCATCGACGTAGGCCTCGTATTCGAAGTTGAGGCAGCATTTCAGCTTGCCGCACTGTCCGGCCAGCTTCTGAGGGTTGGGGGAGAGTTGCTGCACCCTTGCCACGTTGGTGGTCACCGATTGGAAGTCGCTGATCCAGGAGGCACAGCACAGTTCGCGCCCGCAGGAACCCAGACCGCCTAACTTGGCCGACTCCTGGCGTACTCCGATCTGGCGCATCTCGATGCGCACATGGAACTCTTCTGCCAGCTTCTTGATCAACTCTCGGAAGTCAACACGACCATCGGCAGTGTAATAGAAAATGGCCTTGGTCTTGTCGCCTTGGTATTCGATGTCGTTCAGCTTCATCTCCAGTCCTAAGTTCTCGGCGATGGTGCGAGTGCGATATAAGGTACTGTCTTCCAATGCGATAGCTGATAGCCATTTCTCCACATCGTTGGCTCTCGCCCGACGATAAACCTTTTTCATCTCCTCGATGGGGGTGCGGTATCTCTTGCGGTGCATCTGCCGTTCAGCAAGGGGACCCACCAGGGTGACGATGCCGATGTCATGTCCGATGGCAGCCTCTACAGCCACCAATTCACCCTCTTGTAGGTCGAGGTCCTCGGGATAGAGGTAAAAGTCTTTATGGTCGTTCTTGAACCGTACCTCGGCAATGCGTGGTGCCCCCTCCATGGCGACACCCTCATAGTCCTTCATCCAGTTGAACTCGTTCATCTTGCTTCCGCTTCGGTTAAGCACTTTCTGCCCCGGAGCGTACTCTCCACGGAATTTGCAACATCCGCGATTGAAAACCGGATCTTTCAAACTCGGTTTCGATTCAATGGCTCTGTTCTTATAGTTATCTTCTGACATTTGTGATTTTTTTCTTGTTTAAACCTGCAAAAATAGAAAAAAATTCGTTTCTTTGCCTAAAAATTCTACAGATATCGAAATGAAAGCACTACATTGTATAATTCTATGCCTCATGATCATAGGCTTCCAGTCCTGTCATAACCAGCAGCCTGCATCTTCTACGAATGGGAAAGAATCGTGCGACAATCCTTATACTGTGGAAAAGATGCATCTTAAAGGTGCCGTTAAGATGATGGTCAAGGAGGTCTATACCGCCAACATCTGGGAGCCTACCTATTATTATTTCGCTCCTGACGGGCATCTCGACTCCATCGCCCAGGAAATCACCTCCTATGGCGATCGCCGAACCCTGGTGTTTGATGCATGCGGTCATGTGACCGACACGCTCTTTTTCATCCAGTTTGAGGATGGATTCGACCCCAATGATCCTCTCGAGGAAGTCGATCTCTATCCGACCGAAGTGTTTGTCGATTCGCATTTCGATGCTGCTGAGCTTACCCTTGCCGATGCCGACAGGCACAGTTCCGAGACCGTTGAGGGTGTCCTCATTGAGAACGAGCTCAGCGAATATGGTTATGTGACGCATTTCAAAGGGATAGGCGAGGGGACGAACCTTTCTATCGACTTCAGCTATGAGGCCGATGGCGTCACTCCGATGACCATCCATTATACCAAGCACGATGAGTATGGCGACCTTGACGAGACCTTCGCTACCAAACAGTACGACGCTCAAGGCAATCCCATCCTATGGCCTGTCAGCACTCCTTATGGACCTTTGGGCATCGACATGTTCTATATGTTTGAAGAGTTCCTGGAAGGCCTCTATGTGCAACGCTATCTTTATGAATATTACGAATAAACAATATTAATCAATCCAATAAGCATCATGAAAAAAGGTGGATTACTTCTTATCATACTGATCCTTGGCGCCATTGCGTTCTGGGGTGTCAGTATCTACAACTCTTTGGTCGCCAAGCAGGAGACCATGGAACAGGCTGTGGGTGACGTGCAAGCTGCTTACCAGAAGCGTGCCGACCAAATTCCTAACGTGGCCGCTACTGCCAAACAGTACTCCGACTATGAAGGCGATGCCTTCAAAAACATCGTCGAAGCCCGTGCCAAGGCCACTTCCACGACACTCGACATGGCGAACCTCAACGACCAACAGCTGGCCAACTACCAGAAGGTCCAGGACGAATTGATGAAGACCATGAGGGCTAACCTCAACGTCATCGTGGAACGCTATCCTGACCTCAAGGCCAACACGCTTTACCTGAACTTACAGGAGAGTATCGAAAGTTGTGAGAATCAAATCGCCAACGCTCGTCGTAACTTCAATGAGAAAGCCAGGGAGTACAATCAGACCGTGCGTCGTTTCCCGGCCAACATCATTGCAGGCATGTTCCATTTCGACAAGATGCCTTACTTCGAGGCCTCCGAAGGTGCCGAACAAGCTCCGAATGTGAAAGATTTGTTCAATGAATGATGAGAAGAGAGCGTTTGCTCTCTTCTCTAATTGATTACAGCGAGTTATAGTTGGGCGAGAAGGTGTCGCCTTGGGAGAGGTCACCCGTGGCGAGGCCTTTTTTCAGCCATCTCATACGTTGTGCTGAGGTGCCGTGGGTGAAGAGGTCCGACTGCACTTGGCGGTATCCAGCCTGACGTTGCAGGTAGTCGTCACCGATTTTCTGAGCTGCATTGATGGCCTCTTCAAGGTCGCCATCCTCCAATGAGTTGAACATCCTGTTGTCGTGGTAGGCCCAAACTCCGGCATAGAAGTCGGCTTGGAGCTCGATGCGCACGCTGGTCTCGTTGTATTTCGGGTTGTTTTTGCCGTATTGCGCCATTTGCTTGTGTGCTGCATCCAAGGTGCCCAGTTGGTTCTGGACATGATGGCCAACCTCGTGTGCGATGACGTAAGCGTAAGCGAAGTCACCGTCAGCTCCAATCTGTTTCCTCATGCTCTTAAAGAAGTCGAGGTCCAGGTAGATGGTCTGGTCAGCCGAGCAGTAGAACGGTCCCGTGTCTGCAGTGGCGTTGCCGCATCCAGTGCTCACCGAACCCGCGAAAACCACCATCTTGGGTGGAGTGTAGGTCCTTCCATACTTTCTGAACTCGCTGGTCCATACGTCTTCGGTGCCAGCCAAGATTTGCTTGCTGAACTGCATCAGCTCCTTATCGACCTCGCTGTAGTCTTGCCCTTGGGTGTATTCCGTTTGCTGGGTCTGCGTCTGCATTACTTGACTTGGGTCTCCACCTAATAAGCTGATTAAAAGATAAATAAGTAATCCACCGAGGCCGATGCCTCCCACTGCGGTAGCCGCACCCCTTCCGCGGCGGTCTTCCACATTCGTACTTTCTCTACGTCCGTCTAATCTCATGGTTTGATGTTTTTGAAATGTCCTACAAAATTAAAAAAAGTGAATAAAACCAAAATTACTTTTTTCATTTTATTTTAATTGCTTACTTTTGCCACTAACAAACAACCGTATGTAAAACACAAAATATAACAATATGAAAAAGCATCTACTCTTATTCCTTGCCTTGTTAATCATGGTTGGCACCACGATGGCCCAAGACGTGTATGTTTCGGGAACGAACAGAAACAATGAACCTGCAGTTTTTAAAAATGGTGTGCAGCTCTTTACTTCTGCTCAAGTGAGTCCTGAGCTGTTCAACTATTGTTCCAATGATGTGGTCGTCGATCCTTTTTCCCATGATGCCTTTTGGATTCTCAATGCAGTAGAGAGCAACGGTAACTATTTATATGGCGACATCTATAAGAATGATGGTCTGTTTTTTGATAGTCCTATTGATAACGCCCCTCATATTAACAAGCTGCATTGGTGTCTTGAATACTCTTTGGGTGATCCTTTGTTTGCCATAGGTACTATTAGCGATGTCAACAAAAGTAATTATGCCTGTGTTTGGAATGGCAGTGACACTGGACCGATGTATTCTCCGGAATATGGAACAATCTATGAGTCAGAACCTTATGGTATCACGGTTATGTCTGCTGGGTTAGATTTTTTCGTTGTATATTACTGTGGTTCTAGAGCTTTGAAATCCGACGGTATTCATCATGCTTGCGTCTGGATGAATAGCACTTGTTATCCGCTTGAGCTTCCCCAGGCAACAGGTGCCTCACGGGCATTAGATATCACTCAGTATGATGGACAGCTCTATATCGTGGGCGAATACATCAAAGGTACCGAGACCAAGGGCTTTGTCATGTTGGGTACCGAGATTATCTATGACCTTGGTGATACCGATGGCAACTCTAGCATCTCCAAAATCCTCGTCGATGGTGGCGATTTATATTTCATCGGCAGCGATAAAAACGGCAACCATGTTTGGAAGAATGGCGACATCATTGCTTCACCCGAGTACGCCCCGGTCGATATCTTTGCCACTCCCCAAGGCATATGGTATCTTGTTAACACGGAGAATGGTGCTGAAGTTTATTGCAACAACAGCCTAGTAAAACGTTTCCCCGATTTGAGTATCGCCTGCGGACTCTATGTGGATACCTATTGTACCTCCTCGGGAGGTCGTCCACTTCCTTACTATGAAGATTTCAACATGGGAACTACCGACTGGGATTGTTGGACAATCGATTATGATCCTTCGGCAGTTTACTATACCGCAGATATGATGCAAATGACAGAGAGCCCTTATTGGCACCGTTCACGGGTAAAGTCTCAATTGGTTGACGGTGAAAATGACTATTATGCGGTCCATGGTTATCACCAAGACATGGATGTATATGGTATTTTGTCCACTCCTTTGCTGCATTTGAATGACGATGCGGATACCATCAAACTATCTTACTTGCAATATATGACTTGGGGCTCCTATATTGTTAAACCTTTAAAAGTCGTTGTCTTTTATGTGGAATCCAGCCTGCCTACTATCGAAGAGATTTATTCTTTTGATCAAAGCGAAGAAACAGACTGGACCTTGGTGGAGGTGGATATCACCGCTTACAAGGGAAAAGATGTGCGCATCGGATTCTACTATTCAGGCATGGACGCTGATGAGTGGCAAATCGACAATGTTTTGGTAGAGGCCATTTATAATTCGAGTCCCCAGACGTATTCAGTCACGGTGTCTTGTAACCCAGAGGAAGGTTCGGTGTTTGGGGGTGGCGATTACCCCGCTGGAACCAACATCGCCATCAGCGCCGTTGCCAACGAAGGTTTCAAATTCAAGTCGTGGCAAGATGGTGTCGCCGATAACCCACGTGTCGTGGAAGTGAATTCCCCGATGAATTTCTTTGCCCTCTTTGAGCGTACCGACATCGCTGAAAACGGCATGAACCCCATCGCTGTCATCCCTAACCCCGCCAATACCTCCATCCGTGTCCAAGGTCTTCCTAAGGATGCGGTGGTCAACATCTATAACACCTTGGGTACTTTGGTCAAGAGCGTGTCATCAAGTCGCGAAGAGATCAACATCAGCGACCTCGCTGCCGGTGTCTATTTCATCAATGTTGACCATACCTACGTGAAATTCATGGTCTATTAAAAACAACTTACAATATGGCTTATCAAGAAGTAAACAGAACCTCCTACGGAAAGAACGTAGGCAACTCATTTAGAGGTATCTTGACGGGATTGCTGATGGTCATTATCGCAACCGTCCTGATCTTCTGGAACGAAAACCGCGCCATTAAGACCTATAAGGCCATCGGTCGTGCCCAGGAAGCTTGTGTCGAGATGCCCGACATCAACACAATCTCCCCCGACTTCGAAGGCAAGACGATCCATGCCATCGGCGTGGCCTCTACCAACGAGAAACTCACCGACGACATCTTCGGCGTCAGTGCCAACGCCCTCTGCATCAAACGTCAGGTCGAGTACTACCAGTGGGTGGAACACACCAAGACGACCACCAAAGAGAAGTTCGGTGGAGCCACAGAGGAAACTACTACCTACACCTACAGCAAGGAATGGGTGTCATCACCCCAGGCCAGCGCCGACTTCAAGGATCCTAACTACCAAAACCGCAACTTCATCTACCAACGCATCGATGAGAAAGAGATCGTCGCAGAGAATGTGAACTTTGGCGCCTACAAACTCCCGTCTTTCATCGTCAAGTCCATCAATGGTAATGAAGCCGCCGAGGTCATGATGGATGAAGATACCCGACTCCAATGGAACAACGCCGTCAAAGCACAACTTGGACTCTCGGAGAACCTCGCCACCAACTATGTGAATGTCAAGGATAACGTCGTCTATCTCGGTCCCAACATGAACATGCCCGACGTGGGTGACGTGCGCATCACCTTCACCTATGTGCCTAACGACCAACAGATCTCCATCATCGCCAACGTGACTGGCAACACCTTTACTCAGTATGTCGATGCCAAAAACGGCAAGACCATCTCGTCTGTCGCCAAGGGCGCTGTCCCTGCAGAGCAAATGTTTGAGACGCTTAAGAAGAACAACAAGATGCTCACCTGGGCGATCCGACTGATTCTGCTCATCCTCATCATCGCCGGCTTCAGGATGATCTTCCGTGTGGTGCCCACCTTACTTAAGGTGCTGCCCTTCCTCGGCAAAGGTGTCGGGGCCATCTTGGGCTTCGTCTGCACCATCATCGGCATCGCCTGGACCCTTGTCTTCACGGCTATCGCCTGGGTCTCCGTACGGCCTGTGCTGGCCATCGCCATCCTCGTCGTCGCCATCGCCCTTATCGTGTGGCTCGTGATGCGTAGCAAGAAACAAAAAGAAACACTCCCCGCCGACGCTTAACTTCTATCTTCTGACTTCTAACTTCTAACCTTATGATCGTCTATGTAAACGACCTTCCTGTCAAGACCTATTATGGAGCAAAGGTGAAATCGGCAATCATGGCCTACTGCAGGGACCATGACATGTCGCCCAAGACCCCTGTGAAAGAAGTGAGGGACGCCTATGGTAACCTCATCGCCATGGACGGTGCCATCCGTTCCAACACCAAGATCTATTGCGTTTTTTGGAATGGTATTTGTTAATAGAGTCGAGTGAGTCTAACCTTTTAAAACAACAGCATCATGAAAACCAAGAAATTCTTAATGACTTCCCTGTTAGTGATGGGGATGATCATCGCTAAAGCAGCGAACGGCTTTCCGCCAGAATTGGTCTTGGTCTCACAACCCGTGTTGACCTACAACGCCAATTCGGTCACGATTTACTACGATGTGCAAAACATAGGTGATTATACGTACAGAGGCAACGTTTATCTCTATCTCGATCCCGATGATGGTTATTACTACGCTAGAAAGTACGTAAGAGTTTGCCCCGGTCGAATCAAGAGAATCGCAGTGAGCATCCCAGCCTATCGTCCGAATCCCTCCTGGGTTTACACGGTGATGCCGTATTATGAATTAGGTGACGAGCTCTACAGCTTCACCACGTTTGAATACTTCGAGCCCGTGCGCTTCTGCTGGTATGGTGCTCGCACCGAACCCTGGGTGGTCATCCATGTCGGTCCTAAGCCAAGACACTATCACCGTCCTTCACCCTATCGCTTCTACTATGACGGCTACTACGTCATCGCCCCGCCGCCTCCAGGTGGCTATCCGATGGGCTACTTCGACGGCAGACCTCCGCTCAACCCGTATCACCACACCTATGGCTATCACCACAGCCATGGCGGATACCCGGCCAACTACCACCCGACTTACGAGACCCCTGGTTACAACCACGTCACGCCTAACAACTCAGGCACGCACTCCGCCACGGTGGTCCGCCCCACCGGAGGTAACACCCCGGGCAGCATGAGCTCAAGACCCAGTGGCAACACCAACAACGGCTCTAACACCTCCGGCGCTACTACCCGTCCCAGCACCACGACCAACACCAACTCGACTTCCGGCCGTACCAACACAAGTAGCAGCTCTGGTCGTACCGAAACAAGCAGCAGCTCAGGACGTAGCGACAGTGCAACGGTGAGCCGCCCCAGTGGAAGCAACACCAGCGGTAGCTCAGGTCGCACCGAAACAACCAACAGCTCGGGTCGCAGCGACTCAGGATCGGTGAGCCGTCCGAGCAGCAACAATAGCTCAAGCAGTTCTAATAGTTCTAGTAGCTCCTCGCGTACCAGCACCTCAAGCAGCTCCTCGCGCTCCAACAGTTCTGGCACCTCCACCCGCTCCAGCGATAGTGGCAGCTCCAGCCGTTCCAGCGACAACAGCAGCTCTTCACGCTCAGGTAGCTCGAGCAGCTCCTCCCGCTCGGGAAGCTCCTCGGGATCCCCCAGAACCCGTTAAGACCTTGAGTTGAACACAAAAAAAGGTTCCGCACTTCATTGTGCGGAACCTTTTTTTATCTTTGCACGAAAATAAGAAGCTTCTATGGAGAATATCATCCAAACGGTCAACGGATGGGTCTGGAGTCCTGCCTTGGTGATCTTGTGCCTTGCTGCAGGCCTTTACTTCTCGTTTGGGACACGTTTCGTGCAGGTGCGCAGGTTTGGCGAGATGGCCCGTTTGCTGTTCTCGACCGACAAGGCACAGAAGACGGGCATCACCTCGTTTCAGGCCTTCGCCATGGCCCTGTCGGGACGAGTGGGTACCGGCAACATCGTAGGTGTGGCCACCGCCATCGGCTATGGAGGGCCGGGCGCCATTGTTTGGATGTGGATCATCGCCTTCCTGGGTGCCGGCTCGGCCTTTGCCGAGGCGACATTGGCACAGATCTTCAAGGAAAACCATAAAGGCGAGTACCGCGGCGGACCTGCCTATTACATCGAAAAAGGCCTTCGCGCCAAGTGGCTGGGTGTGATCTTTGCCGTGTGTGCAGTGGTGGCCTGTGGCCTCTTCCTGCCTCCAGTGCAATCCAACGGCATCGCCATCTCATTCGCCAACACCTTTAATATTAACCCCGCTTGGATCGGCATGGGTGTGGCCTTGCTCATCGGCATCGTCATCATCGGTGGGGTGAAACGTATCGCCAACGTGGCTCAAATCGTGGCTCCCTTCATGGCTATCATCTATATCTTGCTTTCCCTCGTCATCTTGATTATTCATGCCTCTGACGTGCCAATGGTGTTTGGCGACATGATCCGTAGCGCCTTCGGGGTTCACGAGGTGTTTGGCGGCATCTTGGGCAGCACCATCGCCTGGGGCGTCAAGCGCGGAATCTATTCCAACGAGGCAGGACAGGGCACGGCTCCCATCGTGGCTGCCGCTGCCAAAGTGTCACACCCCGTCAAGCAAGGTATGGTGCAGGCCTTCTCGGTATATGTCGATACTTTGCTGGTGTGTACCGCCACTGCAGTGATGATCCTGGCCTGCCAGACCTACAACGTGTATGCCGCCGACGGTAGCCTGCTGATGACCTCGGCTGTGGCCGAGCTCGGTGAACCCGACGTGTCCTATACCACCGCCGCCATCAGCACTCTCATCGGACCTAACCTCGGAGGACTCGTCGTCTCCATAGCCCTGTTCTTCTTCGCTTTTACCACCATCATGGCCTATTATTACTATGCTGAGACCAACCTGGTGTATCTCTTCGGCAAAGGACGCAAGGAACACCTTTGCATATGGGTGCTCCGCATCTGCCTCATCGCCGCGGTGTTCTACGGCTCGCTCAACAAGGCCAGCATGATGTGGACCTTAGGCGACATCGGGGTGGGGACCATGGCCTGGATTAACATCATTGCCATCCTGCTGCTATCACGCATCGCCTTCCGCTCCCTCCGGTCATATGAGAAACAGAAAAAAGAAGGCAAAGAACCTAAATTTGATCCTAATGAGTTGAAAATCAAAAACGCAGACTTTTGGGAGGTGAAAGGTGAGAGGTGAAAGGTGAAAATTGAAAGGTGAAAGGTTTTAATTATTATTGATATTGATAATATCTCTAAATTCTAAATTCTAAATTCTAAATTCCCATGACAGTAAGAACTAGATTTGCCCCAAGTCCGACCGGCTATATGCACATCGGTAATCTGAGAACCGCATTGTATGCTTATCTCTTTGCCCGCTCACAGAACGGGAAATTCGTGCTTCGTATCGAGGACACCGACCAGAAACGTTATGTGGAAGATGCCACGCGCGTGATCTACGAGACCCTTGAGACGGCCAACATCCACCATGACGAGGGTCCGGATGTGGGCGGTGACTACGGCCCCTATGTGCAGAGCGAACGCAAGGCTATCTATAAGGAATATGCCATGAAGCTCATCGAGAAAGGCGCAGCATACTATTGCTTCTGCTCCAAGACCGAAGAGGAACCCGCAGAGGGCGAGGAAGTCAAGGAGAATCCTTTCGAGAGCGACTGCCATTGCCGCCAGCTGAGCGCCGAGGAGGTGCAGCGTAACCTCGCCGAAGGCAAGCCGTATGTGATTCGCCAGAAGGTGCCGCATGAGGGTACCACCACCTTCAACGATTTGGTGTATGGCGAGATTACCGTGGAGAATGAGACCTTGGACGACCAGATCCTGCTCAAGAGCGACGGCATGCCGACGTACAACTTCGCCAATGTCGTTGACGACTACTTGATGGGCATCACCCATATCATCCGTGGCAGCGAATATCTCTCGTCGAACCCGAAATACATCCTTCTTTATCAAGCTTTTGGATGGGAGGTGCCATGCTATATCCATCTGCCGCTCATCAACGGCAAGAACCCCGACGGCACGGTCAGCAAGCTTTCGAAGCGTCATGGCGCCGTGAGTTTCCAGGCCTTGGTGGAGGAGGGCTATCTGCCTGAAGCCATAATCAACTACATCGCTTTGCTGGGATGGTCGCCCAAGAACGAGCGCGAGATCTTCAGCATGGAGGAGCTCTGTGAGGTGTTCTCCGTGGCTGGCTTGCACAAGAGTCCGGCAGTGTTCGACTACCAGAAGCTCGATTGGGTCAATGCGCAGCATATCCAGGCCATGCCTGTGGATAAATTCGCTGCGATGGCTTTCGATTACTCGGGAGTGAAAGGAACCTTCCTGGAGCCGAAGTGGAACAAGATAGCCAGTCTGATGCAGCCTCGTATCAACAAGTTCTCGGAGATCCCTGGCAAACTCGCTTTCTTGTATGAGGTGGCTCCTTACGAAGTGGAGCTGTATGTCAACAAGAAGAACAAATCGACCTTGGAGTCGTCGGTGGAGATCTTGCAGATGACCATTGAGGCGGTGAATCAGATCGACACTTGGGACGAGGAGACGTTAAGTGAGGCCTTCGGCAAGGTGGCTGCGGAGCACAACATCAAGTACGGTCCGTTGATGTGGCCATCGCGCATTGCCATGTCGGGATTGTTGGCCACACCGGGTGGTTCTACCGACATCATGTATCTGATTGGCAAGGAGGAGACTTTGAAGCGTCTCGAGGCTGGCTTGGCGTTCATTCGGGAGAACTTATAGTAAAAGTTCACAACGTTTGATGATCTCGTCGGCGAGTAGCAAGCCGTCTTGGCTTACGCTTTTCCGTAAATTACCGTCATAACCCATGGCGAGGTGCATGGTGTCGTAGGCGGCATTTGCCAGGTCCAAAAGTTTTTTGTCGCGGTTTCCGATGATGGTGCGGTAGTCTTTGATGCTGAGACGGCCTTTGTTTTTGTTGATGTTGAAGGTTGCGTTCAAGATGAGCAGCATTCCATTCCAGAGGGTGTTGCCGGCCATTCGTACGTATTTCTTGTCCAGATAAGACTGTGTTTCTGGATCGATTCCGGCTTTTTCACTTAATAAGGTGCGGGCATTATCGACATAGCGACGTGCTTCGTCGGCGAGGTTTGGATTGTTGATGGGTCGAGTAGCTTTCATGGTTTTAGGGTGTTAAGGATGGCAATTTCTGTTCTCCTTTTTGCTGCAAAGATAGAGAATTATTTTATAATAGAAACAATTTTCTGCTTTTTTATTGAAAAATTGAATGAATGTTAATTATTTTAAAATCATCATTATTTTATAAAATATTTTATTATTGAAACAGATTTTAGAATTGTGCTAATATTTTTTGTGTTGAAATTCAAATACTTATAGAATTCTTATGAAGTATTGTGATTTTTTATTACATATATAGTAAAATTATCTTACTAATTCCATATCTTTGTACGGTTAGGGGATTGTAACTTTGCAACAAGAACCGAAATTGGGATGGAAGAGAAGTTTCATTTGGGCCATAGGATCAAGACGGTGTTCGAGCAAAAGCAGATGAGTGTGTCGGAGTTTGCGAGACAGATTCATTGTGAGCGCACGAACGTTTATACGATTTTCAATCGCACGACGATTGACACGGATTTGTTGGCTCGCATCTCACGGGTTTTGGAATACAATTTTTTCGAGGATGTGATGAACGAATATGGTTTGACGGCCTTGTTCAGTCCCCAGTTGAACATCCAGATTAACATGGAGGATTGTTCGCGTCAGGAGGCCGACGATTTATTGCATTCATTGTCAAGGGCGTGGGCAAAAAATAACTCGTCCAATCATGATTAGTATTCACGTTTTCAGTAAATTCTTGCAACGTAATTTTATTAAGAATAAGGAGTGATAGTCCTACTTTTGCAAACTATTTTGTTCTTAATAAAATTGAAATCAAACAAGAAAAGTAAAATGAATACAATTACAATCAAAAAGCAAATGTTTACGAATAGACAAAAGAAGAGACGTCTTCCGTTGAAGACGCTCATGGTGGCTATGTTCTTAGCCCTATTCACCCAGTTCGCGAATGCGCAAGTTTACATGCACGACGGCAATTCGTATGTCGGCAATTCCGGTGTGAAGTTCTACGACTCCGGCGGTCCGTCGAAAGGCCCCGCCAACTTCTGGCTGCACTGGTTTGGAAGAAACCAAGATTTCACTTACACCTTCAATCCCGAGACGGCGGGTTATGCCATCCAAGTGGATTTTGGTACTTTTACGGCTTATACCGATAACAACGGAGCCAATGATCCTCATGCTTTGCTTGATCCAAGCCAAGTAGAAGCTACCTTCTCTTTGCGTTTGAACGATGCGGAGCTGAGTATTTATGATGGTGCCGCGGTGGATGAGAGCAAGCTGATTACCACTTTGACGGGAACTATCTATGAGCCTTTCACCGTGATGGCCAACGGCCCGATCACCTTCCGCTTCAAGTCGTACAGCTATACGGAAGAAGGTTGGGGTGCTACCGTGAAGCAGGTGGCAGCCTCCGAGTATAAGCTGCAGAAGCCTGCCATCAGCATGGAGGTATGCTCCGACTTGGTCATCCTTTATCCGACTACTCTTGGCGCTTCGATTCGTTACACAACCAATGGCACTACTCCTAGCGCTACCAATGGCACTGTCTATTCCTACCCATTCGCCCTTGATTCCTATCCCACTAATGTGAAGGCGGTTACGGTGAACGGCAACAATTATAGCGTTGAGGTTGCAGATAAGACCTATAATGATTATGATGCTACACCTGTCCCGAATATCTCAGTAGTTCCTATTGAGCGTGATGGCAACACCATTATCATTAATCCTGGTGAGGTGCCGGATCATCTCAACGAGACCTACGCTGTGATCTATACGTACGCCACCAATGGCGGAACACCGGAGGATCCCGTCTATCTTGGCTACCAAAACCCCGAGAATGTCGGAACCTATTTGGATCCCGATGGCTGGAATGGTTCGATGCCTGGTTTGGTGCATTTCGACTGGAATACCCCCAACACCAACTTTAAGTTCCGCATCGTGGCCAAGACCTGCGTCAAGCAGTCTGCTGTGAAGACGTATCAATTTGGAAAACTTCAGGTGCCGGATCCGGAGCTCACTATTAGCGACAATGGTGACAATACGGGTGCGGCTGACATCACTTGGGAAAGCGGTTATGTGATCCGTTATACGACCGATGGTTCCAATCCGACTACGACCAATGGTACGTTGGTGTCGAGTGGTACTTCGGTTTCGGTAAGTCCCCTCGCTCCTGGTACCAACGTCAAGGTGGTGGCTTATAAATTGACCAATGGTGAAGTGGATGCTAACTATGACTTATCCAATGTTATCAACGAGATGTATCTGCCTGGCGGTGGCAATAGCGGAACCTATGGTGGCATCGTCATCCTCAACGATTTCGAAGACCATAGCTGGAGCTACTATAGCGATGGCGACCAGCCGATCCACAGCCTGAAGCCTGCGGATGTGAAGATTACCTACACGGGTTATGGCCCCAATACGATGACTAGCACCAGCACCGCCAACATGCCTGCAGGCAGTGCCTTTGATGCGGATGTAACCAGCAGCCAAGTGGCCGTGAATACGGATGCACCTGAGAACCAATTCATCTATCTCAAGACCTTGGAAAATGCCAACGCTGATGGCTCGGGCAATTATCCTTACACGATGATTCCTAACCCGTTCCAGGTGAGACCGAAGTATGAGGAAAGTGGTGGAGGTGGTACCTCAGCTCCAACTATTGACGTAACAATTGGTAGTGGTAATAATACCGCTGAATATCTGCCAACCTATAATTACTATAATTATTCCTTAAGTGAGCAGATTTATTTGGCTTCTGAGATTGGTTCTGCTGGCACAATCAGAACGATTTCTTTCCGTGTGTCCAGTAATGCATCTTCAAGAAATATGACTATTTATTTGATGCATACAAATAAAGCAAACTTCACTGGTAAAAAGGATTGGGTGTCAGTGTCTTCTAGTAATCAAGTGTATTCGGGTGCGGTTAGTTTTATTAATGGCTGGACGGAGATTACACTTGATACACCTTTTGAATATAATGGAACCTCCAATTTGATTCTTGCTGTAGACGATAATTCAAATTCGTCAGCTTATTATTCTTCTCGTATGTATTTTTATACATACAATTCTAATAATGACAGAGTTCTCTATTATTATTCAGATAATACTAATCCTAATCCTTCCAATTTTAGCAGTAATGGAACATTAGGAACGTATCTCAATCAAGTGAAGTTTAGTGGTGGTAGTTCTTCTTCGAGTTCAGAATACCGTGGCTTCTACGCTTGGCGTGTAAAGAGCCTCAGTGATGGTCTTAGCATCAAAGCGGGGGCCAATACCTATACGAGTAGCAACATCAATAATAATAGTATCATTTATGCCGACCAGGAGGTCGAGTTTATCACTAGTAATACCAAGGGCAACGAAGTGGAGTTTGAAGCTTTGTGGGCTCAGGCTTACGTAAATAGTAGTTCGTATGTCTCAAATAGCGGTGATTATAAGAATGCCTACGAGCGTAACTTCAAGGTGGGCACTTCACTTAATACCTATACTTATCCTGTCACCATATCATGCCTCAATCCTGATGGTACAGGTACGGTGAGTAATGTAACCAGAAGTAGCAATTATACAGCTACCAACGATGTGAAGATTGAGAATATGAACTTGAGAATGAGCGATTATTACATCAATGGTGCAGGATATAATCTCACTATTGGTCGTGGCGTACAGTATGGAGGTACGAGCACGAACAATGTGGCAAGTGCTGTTTATGGTTATTATTCCGATGATTATAACGCGACTCCATCTTTTAGCCATGATTTCACTGTGCGTGTTGAAAGTGGAAGATATCAAGAAATATATGCACTTCGCGGCAATGGTGTATCATATACTAGTGGTACTTCTTATGTGACGACCACTTCATCGGCCTTTACTGAGAATATTGTTCTTGGAAGCGACTATGACCGAGCTAATGGTAACACCAATACGAAGCTTTATTCTATTGAGACAACTAATGTTTCAAAGGCATTCGATTGCTCCAATGAAAGCACCAAGTTAAATATGCATATCTTGAGTGGGACTTTTGGAACCAATGATGCGGACAAAGAAGTTTATGTTGGTTTTGAGAATCACTATAGTCATAACTGCTTGGCTTCCAGATTATTGGAAGTGTTGGGTGGTGATTTGTTAGGTGGTATTGCAGGAGGTATTGAATACGGCGTTTCTTCTTCAACTGAAATATTGAAGATACGAATAAAAGGTGGCACTATTCATAGGTATTTGTATGGATCAGGCCAGTACTCTGCTGGGTATGGTACTCGTAAAACCATTATAACAGGCGGTACATTCGATGGCTGGATTGCAGGTGGCTGTTATGGAACCGAATCAAGTGGTGGAGCTACAGATGGTGATGTTAGTGTTTACTTTGGTGGTAAAGCGAACCAAACCAGTGATGCAGGCCTTTTTGGGTCGGGTTATGGCACTGCTGAAGTATATGGCACTGACGACGAAAATTCCTATTATGTTAACGCCTCAACAGTGGTTGTGGCCGACCAAGCCCAAGTGGCAGGTTCGGTATATGGCGGTGGTAACAATGGTTTTGCCCAAAACAGCAGTGATGTACATATCTTAGGCGGAACGATCAGCGGTAACGTTTTTGGTGGTGCCAATAAGAGTAAAGGCGCTACCATCACCGTGAATGTGAAAGGCGGAACCATTGCTGGAAACGTTTATGGCGGTTCCGACACCAAGGGTGTCATCAGCGAACTGGCTACAGTGAACGTCTCCGACGGCACGGTTACCGATGTATTTGGCGGTGGTCTCGGCGAAGACACCGACATGTCGAAAGGCACGGCAGTCAACATCAGTGGCGGTACTATTAATAATAATGTGTATGGCGGCGGCGAAAAAGGTACTGTTTCTGATGGCGGCACGCAGGTGAATGTCTCCGGTGGCACCATGAAAGATGTGTATGGTGCAGGTAAGGGCGAGTCAGCAGCAACGGGTTCCAAAGCTACCGTTACTGGTCAAACCTTTGTTAATGTCACGGGTGGCACCATCGCCAATGTGTATGGCGGTGGAGAGAACGGAAATATAGTTGCTGGAACTTCGTCTGGTTCCACTGGTGAGATTTTAACTTATGACTTTGAAGACGGAACACTCCAAGGTTGGACTGCATTTGATGCTGACAATGATGGATATACTTGGCAACAACATACTAATACAGGAAGTGGGAATTACACAACTCATGCTGGTGATGGCTGTGTTACCTCTGCCAGTTACATAAACGATGTTGGTCCTCTGACGCCTAACAACTGGCTGATTTCTCCTATGATAAAATTAGGCGGCTCTATTTCGTTTTGGGCAGTAGCTCAATCTTCCGACTATCCCAATGAGCATTACGCAGTTTATGTATCCACAACTGGTACTGCTGTTTCTGATTTTACCATAATTTCTGATGAGTTTGTGGCTACTGGTTCTTACATCCAACGCAGCGTTGACCTAAGCTCATATAGCGGTAATGGTTATGTTGCTATTCGCCACTTTAATTGTACTGATCAATTCTATCTTAATGTTGATGATATCACTATCACTCAGCCCGCACAGCAACAAGGTGATGCTTCTCTTGCCTCCACAGTTACCATCAACGGTGGTAACATTAGCGAGAATGTGTTCGGTGGTGGTGCCTACGGAACTACGGATGGTAACACGATCGTCAATGTGAAGAACGGTAGCGTACATGGTAGCGTGTATGGCGGTGCCTTGGGTAATCAAGGTTCGGTGTATGTGGCCGGTAGCCATACCGTCAACGTGTTGGGTGGCCGTGTCTATAGCAATGTGTATGGTGGTTCGCGTAATGCCAATGACGCCCTTAGCTTTGATCCGGGTACCTTTGCTGATTCTAATGGCAATGTTACCGCTGACGACGAAGAGACCGTGTGTGTGGTCAACATCAGCGGTGGCCAGATCGACCAGCAAGTGTATGCCGCAGGTTACTACGGCAACTGCTTCGGATCGGTCTATGCCTTCATCGGTAAGAACGCCATCTATAACGCTCCTCACCATGTCGAGACCGCCAATGCCGAGTCGGCAGGCGAAGAATACACCATCGCCAAACTGTCCATCGCCGGTTCTGTTTGGGCTGGCGGTGACTGGGGTACTTTCACGGACACCTTCGGCAAGCCTACCATCTCAGGTAACTCTAATGTGTATATCGACGGACAAGACTACATCACCAACACTTCCGACAAGAGCACCGTCGGCTATATGGGTATCGATGGCAGTGTCTATGGTTCGGGTACTTCTTGCGACGCTGGTAACAAAGAACATACGGTGATGCTGCGTAACTATGGTGAGTCAAGCGAGCCGTATGAAGCAGCCACCCGCGACTTCGCCTCCATCCAACGTGCCGACTACCTCGTGCTCGACAATGTGCATCTGCATAACCTCGGACAAGGTAAGGTCAACTCCCTCAACGTCACCGAGGTATATTCCATCTATGAAGTGTCGGAGGCCGTTATCATGACGGGAGGAAGCACCTTGATCATGGATGCCCCTGTCGATCAAATCAAATCCTTCTGGAGCGCCTCATGCGGTGACGTCTATACCGCTGCACTTCCCACCTCGCAGACCGCAGTGGGAGGCTATACCGCACTCGATCCTTCGACACTGAGCGCCACACCGAACAAGGTGCGTGTGAACGGTGGTAACTACATCAAGATCTATCACGACAAGCAAATTGCCTCTGGCTCTGGCAGCAACGTTACCTATACGCCTGGTTATGGTATGCTCAACGGCTATGCCTACATGATGGCCAGCAGCGGCGACAACGAGGCTACTTGTGCGTACGCCCGTCCGCGTTGGTGCTACAAGAACACCGATGCGATGTTCCCAATCAATGATGCCAACTATGACAACCGTAACGATGGTGGTTGGGTGAGCTACGTCTCTGGTGACAATGTGTTTGATTTGGCTGGTAATGCAGGTACCGTTCAGATGGAATACGAGAACCACACCCCAGGATCGAAGGTGGGTGAGCAATACTTCCGTATCTGGCGTAGCACGGGACAAATCCACGAACGTGAACGTATCTTCGACGTGGTGGCTACCGGTGAGGATGAATTTAGATATGTGGATGTCGAGATCGAACTGCCCGCTTGGCGTGGAAACGACTACTATTATATGTTCGAGAGACAAGGCACTGCCCCTAACTATAGCACTACCATCGACTATGGCACGGAGCTGATGACCTTCAACACGGCCCTTTATGATGATGACTCATGGATCTACTATGACCCGCAAACCAAGGCTCAAGTGTTGGGAGCCAACAGCGATGAGCAGGATGAGATTAAGGCACAGCCTAACGTCAACTACGGATTGGCAATCCTGCCGGGTACGGGCAATGCGCTGAGCTCGCCGCAAATCGGCAGCACCCCCGCTCCTGCCTTGATCATCAATGGTGACTCCGATGAGTTCCTTGTCAAGGAAGGACAGAATGGTCCAGTCAATACATTTACATTCGAAAACAATGTCGATATGCCTACCGTGACCTTCCGTTTGACCTATAGCGACTTGATTACCTCCAACAAGACCTACGAACCGATCTGGGTCAACCTGGTGCAGTGTGACAAGAACGGCAACGTGAAGGACATCGTCAAAGTGAAACTGATCGTCAACACCTCGACCACCGTGGGTCGTAACTTCAAAGCTCAGGTGTATGCCGTGATGAACGGCAATGGTGCCACCGCCGAGGAGACCCATGTGCAAGTGGTGCTGCCGCGCTTTACCCTTAACCAAGGTGGTGTTGATTCCCGCTTCACCGTGGAGAGCATCGAATGGACACCTGCAAACACTAGCGACGGTGCTGGCGAGTTGGTGACAGTAGCCAGCAATAGCTTCGACAAGACGAAGTTTGCCATGGAGTTCAGTGCCAGCGACAACTATGACGGTACCACGGGATGGAATGAACTGGACTATGCTATCTATGATACTAAGGTGTTGTATGGTCCTACTGCTACGACACCTAAAGAAATGGGTACCACGAGCGGTCGTTCGCAATTCTCATTCGACTTCAACTTGTATTACAACGGACAAAATAAGATTTCGGTGACGCAGCCTGAGCTGATGGGTACTTTGGTGTATCATATGAGATTTACCAACTATGGTACAACAAGCGACGCCTATCCGAACGGCTCTCAAGATTTCACCATCACCATTGAGGTGTACCGCCGTGGTGTGGGTACCCGTTATTACCTTGACGGTGTCAATGGTAAGAACTCCAACCCGGGCGACAAGCCTGACAAGGCCATGCTGACCTTGAATGCCATCTTCAACCGTTCAGGCTTCCTGCCGGGCGATGAGATTTATGTGGTGAACAAGGTGACTGCCGAAGACGGCCTCGAATGGAATGGCCTCGCCAAGGGCGGTAACGTGATGATCTATCGTTACAACGGTGGTCACCCGCTGTCAACGACTACCACAACGGATCCTGAAACAGGCGATGAAGTGACCGTAACGGGCAGCATCATTGGCAACCCCAATAATGAGGCCTATACTGGAGCCTTGGTCGAGGTGCCCGCTGGTGCTACGATGACGGTCCTCGGTATCACTATGGACGGCTATTATAACAACGGTGTTGATACCACCGACTACAGTACGGTGGCTGCTGCATCTCCGTTGTTCAACGTGGAAGGTACCCTCGCACTGAATCAGAATGTCACCCTGCAACAAAACTACAACACCAATAACGGTGGTGCTGTGTATGTGAATGAGGGTGGTACCTTGATGATGAACGAAGATGCCAAGATCACCAACAACAAGTCGGAATATGACGGTGCTGGTGTGTATATGAACGGCACCATGATTGTCTCCGACCAAGTGGTGGTTTGGGATAACATGGGCAATGGAAACACCCAGAACAACGTCTATCTCGCCTCGAAGGCCAGCATGGTTCAAATCGGTGTGGATGCTGACTCTGAACAATATCAGGATTTGGCATACGATGCTGAGCATGCTGATCAATCCGCCAAGATCGGTGTGACCAAGAGCACCTCCAACTTCACAGCAGGTGTGGCCGAAGTAGTCTATTCCAATGAAACTTCCTGGCTGACCGAGCCGCTGGAGACTCAAGCCATCATCGTCCACGACGGTGGTATCTATAACCTGGAGACCGGTGCCAGCGCCAACATCCTTTATTGGAGAGATACCTGGGTAACCTTCGTGACCTCGCAGCCTGAAGGCTTCGCCATCAACAATATCGACTCTGAAGAAGACCTTGCTTGGGTGATCTCCTTGGTCAATGGCGAGAATGGCCAGAGCGCTCATACCTATGCCGGTGAGACCATCGTTGTCAAGAAGAACCTCGACATGGGCGCCCACACCTGGGTCCCGATCGGTGAACGCAACGATGTGTTCAAGGGTACCTTCGAAGGCAATGGCTATACCATTGAGGGTCTCAACAGTTCCTTGAACAGAACCGACCTTGGTATGTTTGGTATCGCTGAAGGTGCCACCATCCAGAATGTGATTGCCCAGTGCACCTTTGACGGTATCGCCAACAACTACGGTACCATCGCAGGTACGATGAAGGGCGGCACCATCAGCAATGTGGAAGCGGCCGGTACCCTGACGGGTGATGCTACCTATGCCCAGCACATCGGTGGTTTGGTGGGTGTGACCGAAACGGGTACTACCATCCAATCCAGCTTCGCTGTCAACGACATCACGGCCCAACGTGATGAGACCGTGATCGGTGGCTTGGTGGGTACTAACAACGGCAACCTCTACAACAGCTACGCCAACACCACTTTGAACGGAACAACCAACACCGTCATGGGTGGTTTGGTAGGTGAGAACAATGCTGGTGGTGTTGTCGAAAACTGCTACTCGGTGCGCCAAAGCGACGATATCCAAGCCTTCGCTGCGGTTAACGACGGTAACATCAACTACTGCTATTTCAACAAGAACAACGATGTTGCGCTTGAACAGGTTAACTACCATCCCACGGGTACTGGCACCTTGCTCAAGCCCGGCTACTATGCCATGGTGCCCAAGACCGGACTCTATGGTTATATGTACTATGACAATATTGTCCACGATATCGATGGCGGAAGCCCGTATATTCCTACGGAGAAGATGTCGTATGCCAATGGTCAGATCGACAAATGGCCTGGCTTGCTGAGCGTGCTGAACCAATGGGTGGATGGTCACGACGGCTACACCTCCTGGTTGCGTCCTACCACGAAGAGCATCAACCAAGACCTTCCGGTGTTGACCTTCGAGACGGGCAATGCCATGGGTACCACCGATGGCAAGTTCCTCAGATACAGTGTCACCAGTGAAACGAATAATGGACTTGACGATTTGTTGGAATACTATGGTGGAAAGACATCATACATCTTCCTCTATGCCAATGCAACCAAGGTAGCCAAGGTTCCTGGCCAGCGTACCAACGTCTTCATCAACGAAGACGCTGTGCTCCTCCAAGCCGATAACGCAGGTGACTTCATCAATACCACGGTTGGTGTCAGCTTCGACAACTCGTACAAGAATGCCACTGACTATTGGGGACAGGCATTGAAGTATGATTGGCACTTCTTCTCTACGCCGCTGGCTGATGCTCCGATGGGCATTGAGTACAACAGCAATGAGCAAAACTGGTGGGAGACCGATGATCAAGGCCAGGTGACCTAGGTTAGTGGAAGTTACATGCCCGATGGCGTGGACAACGTCAGCCACTGG
>JAEEGH010005586.1_pt1 | contig 31456 bp, 28 predicted proteins | sample 9134181 | NCBI WGS metagenome assembly JAEEGH01 (sample SAMN16246544, study PRJNA631951) | gut metagenome | biome: gut microbiome; feature: rumen; material: DP-attached | host: Bos | place: Iran: Karaj | collected 2018-10
GCTCATCCCTGTTCCCTTCGCTGTAGGAAAGCTCGGACGATTTCTTTATGCTCGTGCTCCTGTCAAAGTACTGTCCGGATACGCCGTCAAACCGGCTGTCCACGGCGATCTGCGCCAGCGCGTCGGAAGACGTCCCCAGCTCTCCGTAGCGATCCGGCATGGTGGTCTTTACAACCAGCGCTCTTGCCTTGTCCGTATGTCCGCCGGAGAAGTTGGTCGCTGCCATAAAGCCGGGATTGAAAGAGTTGACGGATATTGACGAGCCCTGCTTCTTCAGCAGCTCATCCAGTTTCAGCGTAAAATAGATCGCGCAAAGCTTGGAATAGGAATACCGCCGCCGATCTGTCATCGCCTCATGCGCCAGATATCCCACGCCCTTCCACTCGATGCCTCCGGGCGGGTTGTGCATATCGCTGCTTACGTTAATAATTCGTCCGTTCGGCGCCATATGCGGAAGGAGTAGCTGCGTCAGTAGAAAATGCCCCAGATAGTTGGTGGCAAAGACAACCTCAAAGCCTTCCTCCGTCGTTCCGCTGTCACGCATGGGAGAGATCCCGGCGTTGTTGATCAGCACGTCCACCGTGCCGTATGCTTTTATGTAATTGTTCGCAAATTCTCTTACGGAGGACAGGAGAGAGGTATCGAGCCGCAGAGTTTCAACCGCATCCTTCCCCGTCGCGGCCATGATATCCGCTTTTGCCTGCGCCGCCTTTGCATCATTCCTGCAGGCAAGGATCACTCTGTATTCCTTGCTTGCGGCGATCTTCTTTGCCGTTTCAAATCCGAGACCGGAGTTGGCTCCGGTGATGACAACAGTTTTCACGTTTTACCATCCTTTCCGCAACAGCGCTGCAGGAAATCGTCCCTCAGCGCTGTTCACATATACGGCTCGATCGGGCCGGACGCGGTTCGTGCGGCGAAAAGCGCCCGCTGGATCTGCGCTGCCCGCGCCGGCGTCAATACGCTGTGCGATGCGTCCCTCTATCGGAATCCGGATTGCATCCTGTCCAATTCCTGCGGCGCGTACGGCGTCACGGTTGCGGAGCACACCGTCATGCTGCTGCTGCGGCGGCGGCAGCCGGAAAACGACGCCGCCCTCCGCGCGGGCGGGTGGAAGCCGGAACAGAAACAGATTATGACGGTATCCGGCAGCCGGATCACCGTGCTCGGGACGGGCGATCTCGGCAGCCGCTTTGCAGAGCGGATCCGTGCGTTCCATCCGAAAAAGCTGCTCGGCGTCCGCAAAAATCCGGAAAAAGAAAATCCACTGTTCGATGAAATCCGCGGAATTTCCGAGCTCGAACAAATTCTGCCGGAGACGGATATCCTCGTGATGTGCCTTCCGGACACCAAAGAAACGGCCGGACTGATGTCCGCCGAGCGGATCGCGCTGCTTCCGAAGGAGAGCTGTCTCATCAACGTCGGTCGCGGCACCGCTGTGGACCAGTCCGCTCTTCTGAACGCACTGTCTTCAGGGCGGCTCAACGGCGCAGCGCTGGACGTCGTCGATCCGGAACCGCCCGCGTCGGATGATCCGGTTCGGCACACCGACAGCCTGATCCTCACGCCGCACGTCGCAGGAAACACCAATAACCGTCTTTCGATAGACAACCTGATCGATCTATTCTGCGCCGAGTTCGAGCGCTACGTTTCCGGCAAACCGCTTCTGCATCGGATCGACCGCAAAAGAGGGTACTGACGCCATATTTTAATGCGGGAAAACAGACAAAACGCGAGGGTATACGCGTGTAATCCCGTGATTTCCGGACAGATTGAACCAAAAGAAAAACGCCGAAAACCCGGGCATTCTGCCGCTTATCGCAAAGCTGCCGGGATTTTCGGCAGTTTTGCGCTTTACAGCCGACCTGCCGTCACGTAAGGGGAACGTTATCTTTCGACGGGCCAGATGCTTGAAGGCCAATCCGCACCGCCGGAGAGGGCGTCGTAGGTGTCGATCACCACGACCGTTTCCGCATCGACGTGCCGCATGACAAACCGCATATGGTCCTCCGGAATGGCGACGCAGCCGCCGGTATACGGCTTGACCGGACCGAAGCAGTGCAGAAAGATCGCGGAGCCGAGGCCCGGCGTGCCTTCTTCGTTGTAGCTGATGTTCAGACAGTACCGGTAGTGATAGACGTAGTCGATGATATGCTCGGAGTCGCCGCTTTCGATATCGAGACCCGGCAGATCTTTGAGATCGACGAGCTCGTTATAGCGGTACCCCTCGCGCGGATCGCCCGACCAATAGGTATCGTTGTCCACCTTGACGTAGGGGATCAATGAGCCCGGATCGTCGGCAATGCCGAAGGCCCGATTGAAGCGAAACACGCCGACCGGCGTCTTGGCGTCGCCCTCGCGCGTTTTGCCGAGACCGTTCCTGCCGATGAAGCCCGGCGTCGTCATGACCATGTGCCAGCTTCCGTCGCTCTGCTTTTCGTGCAGCGAGATCCACGCGTCCGTCGCGTCCTCCGATAACGCCGCGACGACAAAGATCTGCTTTGCGTCCTTCGCGGCTTCCAGCATCGCGACCCACGCCGGCGAAGCGACGTCGATCCCCTGATACTCCGCGGTATTCGCTGCCTGCCTGGCGCATCCGATCAGCAAAAGACAAAGAAACAGGCACGCCGCGAGAAAACAAACGGTTCTTTTCATACGATACTCCTGTGTACGGTTTCCGATTCGTATTTCTTTCCGAAGACCCCTTCGGACGTAACGAACGTATATCACAACCCGTCCAACAAATGTCCAACAGCCGCGTAGATTTCGATTCAATACATGGAAATCCGGCAAAATGTGTTGGACATTTGTTGGACAGGATTTGTTATATTATAATGATTTTAAAAGGAATCCGGGAAAGGAATAAAAATGAGGAACAAACGAATTGCAATCCTTCTCATTTGCGCGCTGCTGATCGGCACGGGGCTTTTCGGCTGCGCAAAGGCCGAACCGCAGCGGATCGGCATCGTTTCGGCGATGGACAACGAGGTCGCGCTGCTGCTGAAAGAGGCGAAGATCGACCGCGTGGACACCTTCGGCGGCGTGGATTTTCACGTGGGAACGCTGCAGGGACAGCCGGTCGTGATCATGCGCTCCGGCATCGGCAAGGTGCTTTCCGCATCCGCGCTGACGGCAATGCTGAACCGCTATTCGATCTCCGAGGTGATCTTCACCGGCATTGCGGGCGGCGTCGGCGACGAAACGCGGGTGCTCGATCAGGTGATTGCCACGCGCCTCGTGCAGCATGATTACGGCACGATGACGAACGACGGCTTTGTGTGGGCGAACGGCGTGACCGACGGGGAAGCGGGCGAAAAGGATTACTATTTCTGCGATTCCGCTCTTGTGGATCTTGCGTACAATTGCGCCGTCGAGGTGATCGGAAAGGAGCACGTCTTCAAGGGTACGATCGCGACCGGCGATCAGTTTGTCGCGTCCGAAGCATACGTGAAGACGCTGCAAACGCAGTTCGACGCCATCGCCTGCGAAATGGAGGGGGCTTCGATCGCGGCGGTCTGCACGCAGTATCGGGTCCCGTTCGTGGTGATCCGCTGCATGTCGGACAAGGCGGACGGCAACGCGCACGACAGCGTGGAAAATATGGGCGATCTTGCCGCGGACAATTCAAGCCGGATCGTCATGCGGATGCTCGACGCCATGGGTCGGTAAACCCGAAGCCTGCGCACAAAACAGGCGGTCGGCATACGAATACGCGATTAACAGGAGGCAGCCAATGAAACAGAAAAAGAAATCGGATGCTTTGTGCATCAACAGGATCCGGTGCATCCTTGCGATCATCGCTTGCTCGTTGCTCTGCATTCTGGTCTTTTTTGGAGTGTGCATCCAATTACTGGATGAACCGAACCCCGAGATCCAGGAGGTCGGATGGAAAACCTATCACCTTTTTACGATCCTGTCAAACATGCTGATGGCCGGGGCGACCGCGATGTGTATTCCGTACGCGGTGGACGGCTTGCGCAATCATAATTATCACCTGCCGCGGTGGTACGTTGACCTGATGTTTACGGGAACCGTCGGCGTTGCCGTGACGTTTTTGGTCGCGGCTGCGGTTCTTTCGCCCGCGGCGGGCTTTTACCGCGTGATGATCTGGAAAAACAACCTGTATCTGCATACGATCTGCCCGCTGCTGTCCATCCTGCTGTTTCTCTTTGTCAATTCCGACCATAAGATCCGGTTCGGAAGCACCTTTATCGCGGTGATTCCCGTCACGGCATACGCGCTGGTTTATCTTGTCATGGTGTTTGTGATCGGCGAAGACGCGGGCGGATGGAGAGACCATTACCAGATCCGGACCATCGCGGATCATCTGCCGCTGCCGGTCATCCTGCTTCTCATGTGCGGCATTAGCTTCGGACTGGCGACGCTTCTGCGCGTCATCCATAACGCGATCCACAGCCGCAGAAAGGCCGATCTGGAACGATACTACCAGACGGCGGACGCCTTTGACCGTCCGGATATTCACTCTGCGATCAAAGCGCTGGCAGATACGGATCGCCTTCATGATACGGACGGTGAATTGATCGTGCCGCGCCGTATTCTGAACATGATGGAGAAAAAATACAAGAGCGGCCTTTCCGCCGGGGAACTGTGCGATCTGTATATCAAGGCGTTTTACTGCGAAGAACCGGAGAAAGATCATGAGCAGTGAGTATACGTATTACAGAGACGGCTTTTTCGGATACGGACCAGACGGGACCTTCCGCGCCTACACGCTGATGCACTTTATGCCGGTCCTCGTTACCGTCGGGCTGTTGATCCTCGTATGGTACGGGAGACGTCGGCTGAGAGGATGGAAGGGAGAGACCCATCTTCGGTTTCTTCTTTCGTTTGCCATGTTTGTGATGGAGTTCAGCTATTTCTGCTGGCTGCTGTACGTCGGGGACGACAGCGGGAAAAACCTGATGATGGCAAAGCTTCCCCTCCACGTCTGCGATATGGGATTGATCTGCTGTATGTTTATGGTGCCGTCAAAAAATCGCACGCTTTTCGGCATCAATTTCTTCATTACCCTGTTCGGCGCAACACTTTCCTGTATCGTTCCGCAGACGGTGCTGACAAACGTCGGTCCTATGCACTATCGGTATTACCAGTTTTTCGGCGAACACCTGATCCCCATTTTCGGAACGGTTTATATGATGACGGTTCATGGAATGAGACCGCGTTACCGGGATATCTGGATCAGCGTCGGCGTTCTTTCGGCAATGCTCGTTCCGAGCCTTGCGCTGAACGAAGCTTACCCCGGTTCGGACTATCTGTTTTTGAAGCTGGATCTGCCGCTGCTTCCGGACGATCAGTATCTGCGGGCCGGGATCTACGCGGTGCTGATCACCGCCGTATTCCATGTGATGTGGCTTCTCTGGCGGCTGTATCTGCGCGGCAGAGAAAAAAGAGCGGGAGGGAACCGTAAAGCGAGACGATCGGGGATACCGGAAACAGATTCTTGAAGCCGGAGGATGGCAGGTTTGATGAAACAAAAAACGAAGCGTAAAGGATTGGCGGTTCTCTGCATCGCGGCAGGTCTGTTCCTGCTGCTCGGCTGCGCAAAACCCGGCAGCGAGCCGATCACCTTGCTGGAACAGTTGGGTGAGGCGGGCAGAAAGATCGGCGTACAGGGCGACATGATGGAGTTTGACATGCTGAAGCGCGATTACCCGAACGCCGAGGTTCTGGCTTACAACGATTGTACCGCGGCGTACGAGGACGTTGCAAAAGGTCGCCTCGACGCGTTCGTATACGCAAGGCGTGAAATGGAATTTGCGCTTGCGAACGGAACGAAGGGCGTTCGTCTGCTGGACGAAAATTACAGCGTTAATACCGTTGCGGTCGGCATTTCTCCGAAAGCGGCCGTCACGGACCTGCAGGGCAGGATCAACGCGTTTCTTGCGGAGTGCAGAGCGGACGGCACGCTCGACGATATGTATCTGAGATGGGTGATAAACGGCGACGAGACGATGCCGGACATTGCCGTGCCGGAGAATCCTTCGACGCACCTCAGAGTCGGTACCGCGGGTACGGCCTTGCCGTATTCCTACTTCGCCGGAACGGAGCTTGCGGGTTACGACATCGAGCTTGCGTACCGCTTTGCCGCGTGGCTCAATGCGGACGTGGAGTTTAAAATCTACGATTTCGGCGGCATCGTTGCGGCGGCACAGAGCGGCGACGTGGACTGCATTATGTCCAACCTCTATATCACGCCGGAGAAAGCGGAAGCGATCCCGTTTTCCGATCCGCTGTTCGACGTCGAGATCACGGCGATGGTGCGCGACGACGGCACAGCGCAAGGATCCGCAAGCGGCACGGTGCGTTGGCAGGACTATAACGGCAAAAAGCTCGGCGTGCTCGTGGGGCCTTTGATGGAGGACGCGGCAAAGGAATTCTTTCCCGACAGCGAATATCTGCTCTTCGACAGCTATCCGGACTGCGTGACCGCGCTTCTCGCCGGAAAGATCGACGGCTTTTTGGGCGACGAGCCGGGGGTGAAATCGATCCGCGCGGAGCAGCCCAAGGTCGATTACATTCATGAAAGCCTGACCGAAAACAACTACAGCTTTGCGTTTCGCAAGGACGATCAAAAAAGCGCCGCGCTCTGCAGGGAGTTCAACGCGTTTTTGAAAAAGTGCTGGGAAGACGGCACGATGGAGGAGCTCGACGTCTGGTTCGGCGTCGACGAAGCGAAAAAGACGGTCGATATGTCGGGCCTTTCCGGCGAAAACGGTACCATCCGGGTCGTCACGACGTCTACCGATATGCCGTGGTCGTACATCAAGGACGGCAAACACGTCGGCTACGACATCGATCTCGTCGTGCGCTTCTGCCGGGATCGCGGCTACGCTCTGGAGATCGGGGACGTGGACTTTGCGGGCAGGATCCCCGCGATCCAATCCGGCAAATACGATTTTACCACCGATATGAACGTGACGCCGGAGCGCATGGAGCAGGTGCTCTTTTCCGATCCGACCAGTCACGGCGGGATCGTGCTTGCGGTTCGCGCGTCCGATCTTGCGGCGTCGATCCAGCCTGAATCCGCGGCGGAATACAGCGAGTATTCCGACTTGAGCGGCAAAAGAGTATCCATGCTCACCGGCGCGCCGTTTGAGGAGCTAGTACGCAGCAAGGTACCGGATGTGGGAGAGTTTTCTTATTTCAACAGCGCCCCAGATACGATCCTGGCTCTGAAATCCGGGAAGACGGATGCGTTTTTGACCAATAACGCGGTGGGGGCATTGGCTGTGAATCGAAACCCCGAGCTTGCGCTGTTTCCGCAGGACCTGGACACCAGCGCTTTCGGCATCGCCTTTGCAAAGGGCGACCCGGCGCGGGATATGTGGCAGGCGGCGTATGATGCGATATCGGAAGAAACGAAGAATGCGCTGTGGGAAAAATGGACGGGCTCGGACGACAGCGTCAAGCTTCTCCCTGAGCAGGACTGGCCCGGCAGTAACGGCACGGTGCAGGCGGCCGTATGCGATTCGCTTGAGCCAATGAGCTATATGGGCAATGGCGGACAGCTCATAGGGTTCGATATCGAGATGATTCTGCTGATGGCAAAGGAGCTGGACGTCCATGTGGAGTTCACCGGCATGGAGTTTTCCGCGATCATGTCGTCGGTACAGGCGGGCAAGGCACTGCTCGGCGCGGGCTCCATCATCGCCACGGATGAGCGAAAGCAGTCTGTTGATTTCGTAGAATACTACCCTGCGGCGTTCGTATTGGTAGTGCGGGCTTTCAGGATTGAGACCGGCGGGAGCTTCCTGTCCGCGATCGCTGACAGTTTCCAAAAGACCTTTATCCGTGAAAACCGCTGGAAGCTCTTTTTGAAAGGGATCGGCACGACGATGCTGATCACCGTGCTGTCGGTCCTGTTCGGAACGATCCTCGGCTTTGCGGTGTTCATGCTCTGCCGAAACGGCAACCCGGCTGCAAATTTCATCACACGGTTTTTCGTGTGGCTCGTGCAGGGCATGCCGGCGGTCGTGCTCTTAATGATCCTCTATTACATCATCTTCGGCAGGGTCAATATCTCCGGCGCGGCGGTGTCTGTGGTGGGCTTTACGCTCGTGTTCGGCTCCGCGGTCTTCGGAATGCTGCGCGCAGGCGTCGGCGCGATCGATAAAGGACAGCTCGAAGCGGCGTATGCCCTGGGCTATACGAACCGCAAAGCGTTCTTCCGCATCATACTGCCGCAGGCGCTCCCGCATTTCATGCCCGCGTATAAGGGCGAGATCACCGCGCTCATCAAGGCGACCGCTGTGGTCGGTTACGTCGCCGTGCAGGATCTAACCAAGATTGGCGACATCGTGCGAAGCCGCACCTACGAGGCGTTCTTCCCGCTGATCGCCGTCGCGATCATCTACTTCATCCTTGCGGCGATCCTGACCTTCCTTGTGAACCGGATCGAGATCCGCATCGATCCGCGCCGCAGATCGAAACAGCAGATCCTGAAGGGGGTGAAGACCGATGATTGAACTTTTGCATCTTCAAAAGAAGTATGAAAACGCAACGCCGCTTGAGGACGTGAACGCGGTGATCAACGACGGCGACGTGATCTCGATCATCGGGCCGTCCGGCGCGGGCAAGTCGACGCTGATCCGCTGCATCAACATGCTCGAACGTCCGACAAGCGGAAAGATCCTTTTGGACGGCGTGGACATCACCGCGCCGAAGTACGATCTGACGCAGGCGCGGCGCAGGATGGGCATGGTGTTCCAGTCGTTCAATCTGTTCGGACATCTGACGGTCATCGAAAACCTGATGCTTGCGCCGATGGATCTTCTGAAGAAATCCAGGCAGGAGGCGTATGACGCCGGCGTCGCGCTCTTAAAGCGCGTCGGACTTTCGGGACGCGAGTTTCAATATCCCGAGCAGCTTTCCGGCGGGCAGAAGCAGCGCGTGGCGATCGCAAGAACGCTCGCGATGGACCCGGACGTGATCCTGCTTGACGAGCCGACGAGCGCTTTGGACCCGACGATGGTCGGCGAGGTGCAGGCGGTCATCCGCGACCTTGCAAAGACCGGCAGGACCATGCTGATCGTAACGCACGAAATGAACTTTGCGAGAGCGATCAGCAATCGCGTCTTCTACATGGATCAGGGCGGCATCTGCGAGGACGGCACGCCGGAACAGATCTTCGATCATCCCGAAAAGGAGCTGACGCGGCGCTTTATCCAAAAGCTCAAGGTTCTGGAGCTTACCGTCGACAGCCGCGACTTCGACTTTATCGGCGCGGGCGCCGAGATCGACCGCTACTGTATGCAGAACGACATTCCGTCGCGCACGAAGTACCGCATCCGCCTCGCGATCGAGGAGCTCGTGCAGCAAATGCTGCTGCCGGTTTCGGACCGCACGCCGATCCGGGTCACCGTAGAGTATGCCGAAGCCGGGCAGACGGCGACGGTCACCGTCGCGTACGGCGGCGAACGCTTCGATCCCCGGGAGGGCGAAAACGAGCTCTCGTACCGCATTCTCTCGCGCAGCGTGGAGGAGCTGACCTATCGCTTCGACCCTGCGCGGGCGGACGCCAACACCGTCCGCGTGCGGATCTCGGAAAAGCAGTAAAGCGCGGAACGGCACACCGTTTGCCGGACGTGTGAGAGAATGCCGCGCAGAGTTATACGCAAGAAAGGATTACGTACATGAAACCGGTTTCGCAAAAAACAACCCGCGGATTGCTGATCGCCGTATCGCTGCTGCTCATATGTGTCCTTGCTGTACAGTGCCTGTTCTGGGCGGGCGCCTTTGCGCCGAAGACGCAGCGGGCGCAGACTTCGGCAGCCGTCGAAGCCGTCGGCAATCTTTCCCGCGAAGGGTATCGATTGGAGCAGGTCGTGATTTTGAGCCGTCACAACATCCGTTCGCCTCTGAGCGGCAGCGGCTCGGCGCTCGGCACGATCACGCCGCACGAGTGGTTCGCATGGTCGTCCGATCCGAGCGAGCTCTCGCTGCGCGGCGGTGTTCTGGAAACCGAGATGGGGCAGTATTTCCGCAAATGGCTCGAAGCCGAGGGCTTGTTCCCCGAAAATTATCATCCGGAGGACGGGGCGGTCCGCATCTATGCAAACGCGAAGCAGCGCACGATCGCGACCGCGCAGTATTTCGTATCGGGACTGCTGCCGACCGCGAACACGGAGATCGAGACGCATGCGGAGTACGACACGATGGATCCGGTCTTTACGCCGCAACTGACCTTTGTTTCGCCCGGATACAACGCGGACGCCGAAGCGCAGATCTTCGAGCTGTACGGCGACACGATCAAGGGACTTTCGGACAACTATGCACTGATCGCCGACGTGATCGACATGGAGCAGTCCGAGGCGTACAGGAACGGAACGCAGGCGGCGTTTACTACGGACGATTCCAAACTCTCGCTGGAGCTTTTTAAGGAGCCGTCCGTGAAGGGGTCGCTGAAGACGGCGTGCTCGGTGGCCGACGCGCTTGTGCTGCAATACTTCGAGCAGCCGGACGACGGCAAAGCTGCGTTCGGACACACGCTGACGTTTGAACAATGGAAGCAGATCTCCGAGGTCAAGGACGTCTACGGCGACGTACTGTTTACCGCGCCGCTGATCGCCGCCAACGTGGCGCATCCGCTGCTGCAGGAGATCGAATCGGAGCTTTTGACCTCCGGCAGAGAATTCACCTTCCTTTGCGGACACGACTCCAACGTCGGAAGCGTTCTTGCGGCTCTCGGCGCCGAACCGTACGAGCTGCCCGGCGCGATCGAAAAGACGCCGATCGGCTGCAAGCTCGTATTCTGCCACTGGGTCGGACCGGACGGCAGCCGGTACTGTACCGTCGATCTCGTCTATGAAACGACGGAACAGCTGAAAAGCGCAACCCTTCTCGATCTCGAATCGCATCCCGCAATCGTGCCGCTGCGGTTTTCCGGCATCACGCCGAACGCGGACGGGCTGTACGCGGAACGGGATTTTATGAACCTGCTCCGCGGCAGCATCAACGAATACGATCGCATCCTCGACGCATACGCGCTGGACGAAGCGGCATAAACCATACGGGTAAAGAAAGGCGCATCCCATGACAGACAGCAGCGCTGCAAAGAAGAAAGGTTCCATCTTTTTGCACGAATATTTTATGGCGGCGGCGTGCATCCTTGCCGTTGCCGCAAGCCTCGGCTCTCTGATCTTCGGCTTTAAGGACGGGAACTCCTTCGCGATATTCGGCATCCTGACAAAGCTTGTCACGGCGGTCGCCATGTACCTCGCGTTTCGGTTCTATAAATGGGACGTCGCAAAGGGACTGATGGGCGGGATCCTGTTCTGCATGCTGTATCAGGAGGCGCATCTGGCGCTCGGAGAACTGTGGGGAGAGCAGGATTTCGACGCCTATCTTACGGCAGGCGTGCAGGGGAGCCTGTACCTCGCCGCTGCCGGCATGACGTTTCTCATGACGGTCATCATCACGGTCAATCACTTCTTTATCAGCTATGCGTCGCACGGCAATCCGAAAAACGTGATCCTGAACCGCATCGCCATCGTCTTTAAGCTTGCGGTCTATCTTTTGCTGTTCGCGGTCATCGGCAGGCTCGGGTTTCCCGCGGCGGAGCTTTGGAGAAACGCGCTGCAGTACGTGACGGATATTGCGTTGCTCCTGCTGCTCGTCAGCACGGAATCGCAGTTCGATTCCTTCAACGCGCTGCGTCGGGAGCTGCTGAAAGAGAAACGGGAAGCGAGGAAAGCAAGATGAGCATCAAAGAACGCCTGTCCGGAATCTGGCTGATCGCCATGACCCTGCTGTCCCTTTGCGCGTATACCGTCTTCTTCGTGGCGCAGATGTGGCTGAACGTTCTGCACGCCGCATACCTGACCCTGGCGATTCTCGAGATCGTCACGCTGATCGTGTATCTGTGGGGACCGGAGAAGCTGAAACGCAAACCGCTTCGCGTGCTGTACCGCATCCTGTACGCATCCTCGTTTTTCGTGATCCCCGCGTTTATCTTCATCTTCATGGGGCTCGTATCCCAGTATCACGTGAAGATCCCGGACAGCATCGACGCCTCGGACATGCAGGCGGAGGAAATCCTTCCGGCGGAGGAGACCGTCGTCTACAATACCGGCACGGTGTACGTCATCTTCCCCAGGTATTCCGAGGTCGGCCTTGCGTGCGGGACGCGCCCGTCCAAATCGGACGGATCCGTCACGTGGTGCAGCGGCGCGGCGTTTCAGCATACGGTGAGCTTAAGCTTTACGCAGGAAAACGTGGAGGGCGATCATGCCGTAAACGGCGTGCTCTATGAAAGCCCGTACAACAAGGACAGCTTTGCGGCGTTTACGTTCGCCGACGGCCGCTTTTCCTTCGAGTTTGACGACCCGAGGAAAGCGATCAGGGACGCGGCGGACGCCGGCGGGAGCGGGTTTATGCAGTACGGGCTGATCAGGGACAGAGAGATCGTCATGCGCTTTGACCGGCCGCGGGCGCGCTGCTACCGGACGCTTGCGGAGCTGAACGGGCATCTTTGCATCATCGATTCCGTCAACATGCTGCATTTCGAGGCGTTTTTAGAGGAGCTGCAGCGCCTCGGCGTGACCAACGCGCTGTATATGGACATGGGCGCGGGATGGAACTATTCTTGGTATCGGAACGCGGCGGACCGTGTCGTGACGCTGTTCGGGCTTCCGGTGCCGTGGTCGCACAACTGGATCGTCTTCCGACAATGAGCGGACGCCGCCGCGTCAATGCGCCGACCGCGCCTGAAACAGTTTGAAGGATCTCCGGAACGAAACACGATCCCGATCAAAAACAGGAGGACAGGGCAATGCTTTACGAAAGAAACATCATGCGTTCCGATATGATCCGCTGCGCGCTGTGCCACGACGCGCCGTGTTCCGACGTTTGCAAAGCGTGCGATCCCGCGGCGCTTTTGCGCAGCATTTGGTTCGACAACGAGCAAGCCGCGGCGCTGCGGTTTCCGGCGTCCGATCCCTGCATCGTTTGCGGCGCGCCCTGCGAAGCCGCGTGCGTGCGAAGCGGCGAGGTTCCGATCCGTTCGCTTTTGACGCGCCTGCATGAGGAGGTGCGCCCGTATCTGGACGAACCGATGCCGAAGGACGCTTCGATCCTCGAAACGGAGCTTTGCGGCATCCCGCTCGAAAACCCGTTTCTGCTGTCCTCGTCGGTCGTGGCAAGCACCTACGATATGTGCGCCCGCGCGTTTGAAGCGGGCTGGGCGGGCGCTTGCTTCAAAACGATCTGCTCCTTCGATATCCATGAGGCGTCGCCGCGCTTTTCCGCGATCACCGGCGACAACGGCAGCATCATCGGATTCAAGAACATCGAGCAGCTTTCCGACCACAGCGTCGCCGAGAACATGGAGATCTTCCGGCGTCTCAAGCGGAATTATCCGACCAAATTCATTCTTGCCTCGATCATGGGGCAGAACGACGCGGAGTGGGAGGAGCTCAGCCGGCTTTGCGAGGAGAACGGCGCGGACGCGATCGAGCTGAATTTCTCCTGCCCGAACATGATGGATGAAGGGCTCGGCTCGGACATCGGACAGGTGCCGGAGCTCGTCGAGCGCTTTACCGCGGCGGCACGGCGCGGAACGAAGCTGCCGATCCTTGCAAAGCTTACGCCGAACGAGGCGCGCATGAGCCCTGCGGCAGAGGCGGCAAAGCGCGGCGGCGCGGACGGCATTGCGGCGATCAACACGATCAAAAGCATCGTCGGCGTCAACCCGCACACCTACGTTTCCTCGCCTGCGGTGCGCGGCAGATCCGCGGTCGGCGGATACAGCGGCAACGCGGTCAAGCCGATCGCGCTGCGCTTCATTGCGGAGCTCGGGCAGAATCAAAACCTGTCCGGCATGCACGTCTCGGGCATGGGCGGGATCGAGACGTGGCGCGACGCGCTGGAGTTCATTCTGCTCGGCGCGGGCAGCCTGCAGGTAACCACGGCCGTCATGCAGTACGGCTACCGCATCATCGACGATCTCAAATCGGGCCTTGCGTATTACCTAAAGGCAAAGGGCTTCGCAAACGTTCGCGAAGCGCAGGGGCTTGCGTTGGATTCCGTAAGCAGTACCACGGACGTTCTGGAGCGCGATACGGTGGTCTTTCCGAAGTTTCACCGTGAGAAGTGCATCGGCTGCGGACGGTGCGTCGTCTCCTGCGCGGACGGCGGGCATCAGGCGCTGCGGCTCGATGAAACCCGCAGACCCGTTCTGAACGGAAGCAAATGCGTGGGCTGCCATCTCTGCCTGCTGGTCTGCCCGAACGGCGCGATCTCGTCCTCGCGCAAGCGGATCGACCGGCGGGAAATCTGATCATCCGGGAGGGAGTAGAAATCACATGAAAAAGAGCATTTCGGCAATTTTGCTGATCGGATGCCTTCTGCTCGGCACGATCGGCTGCAAAAACGAACCGTCCGACCCCGTGCCGCAGGCGACGGACCGCGCGATCCTGCATGAAGAGGAGTTCGGCGGCGTTTATATCGATCTTACGATCGAGGCGTTCAATCAGCTCGGCTTTGCATACGGCGACGCGGTCGACGTGACGTTTTCAAACGGGTATTCCCTTTCGGGAATTCCGTATTACAACGGGTACTATACGCTGACCGGCGAACCGCTCGTCGTCGCGTATCCGGGCTATCCCTACGTCAAGGTCTGCGTCAACAACGGCGACGATCTCTATACGCGCGCGCAGCTGCGCGAAACCGACACGGCAACGATCACGCGATCCGAACGCGGCGCGTTTTCCGACGTTCAGAACGCAAGGGACATTCACTATCGGGACGAGCGTGAACGGTTTTCAAGCGACGCCGTCTTCGCCAATTTCCGAAGCGTGCAGGTCGGAAATCTCAGGGAGAACACGCTGTACCGCGCGGCGTCTCCGTGCGACAATCAGCATAACCGCGCGCCGTACGTCGACGCGCTGTGCGGGGAAGCCGGCGTCCGCTGCATCGTGAACCTTGCCGATACGGAGGAGAAGATACGGAATTACGTTGCGGCGGCAGATTTCAACTCGCCGCATTTTCTGTCGCTGTATAACGGCGGCGACGTGCTTCTGCTGACGCTGAACATGAATTACAGCTCCGAGGATTTCCGCGCGAAGGTCGCAAACGGACTGATCGCCATGACGGAGCACGAGGGGCCGTATCTCGTCCACTGCACGGAGGGAAAGGATCGCACCGGCTTCGTCTGCATGCTTCTTGAAATGCTCTGCGGCGCAAGCTATGACGAGATCGTCGGCGACTACATGATCACCTACGCCAACTACTACGGAATTACAAGGGAGACCGACGCAAAGCGCTATGACGTGATCGCGGAAAGCGTTTTTCTTCCGATGCTGAACAGCGTGATCGGCGACGGCGCGGTCGATCCGGGAACCGCGGATCTTTCCGTATACGCGGAGAGGTTCCTTCAGAACGCCGGCATGACGGCAGCGCAGATCGCCGCGCTGAAAGCGGCGCTGACGGAATAAGAACGGAATACCGCAGAAGCCAGACGGGAGAGAGGAGTCAGAAATGAGTAAGAACGCGCTGCCAACCGACGCATCCGGGTTTGTCGTGCTGTCCGAGTTTGTTCCGCATATCATACAGGAGATCCGGTATCATTCCACCTATAATTTTATCGGCGAACGGATCGACGGGTACGAGGAGCCGATCGCGCTGCTGACGGTCGAAGCGGCAAGAGCGCTGAAATCCGTCTGCAACGAGCTGTTCGTGCAGGGCTATCGGCTCAAGGTGTTCGACGCCTACCGGCCGGTATCGGCGGTCAGGCAATTCATTCTTTGGGGGATCGAGGACACGGATATCCGCATGAAGCCGTACTTTTATCCGGATCTCGAGAAACAGGAGCTATTTGCAAAAGGCTACATTGCAAAGCGGTCGAGCCACAGCCGCGGCAGCGCGATCGACCTGACGCTGCTCGACATGAAAACGGGCAGGGAGGTCGACATGGGAAGCCCCTTCGACCTGTTCAGCGAGGTATCGCATCCGGATTACCGCGGCGTCACCGAAGCGCAGTTTGAAAACCGCATGATGCTTCGCCGCGCAATGGTGCGCAACGGATTTCTGCCGCTCGATTGCGAATGGTGGCACTTCGTTCTCAAGGACGAGCCGTACCCGGATACGTATTTTACCTTCCCGGTTTCCGCCGCCAGCTTAAGGCAGTGATCAGGGAACAGAGCGTGTTACAAACACCCCCCTCGGCGTAACACAAAGGGGACGGCAGCCGTCCCCCTGTGTTCCTGTGTTCTTGCTGTGCGGCGGAGCCGTGCCGCCGCGGGCTTTCGGTCAGGCCGTCGGATCCTGCGGTCCGAGGTAGTGGAGACAGACCATCGTCAGATCGTCAAACTGCTCCGCGTCGCCGACGAAGGCGTCGACGTGCGCGCGGACGTTTCGCAGGAGCGCTTCCGGCGACGCGTCCTGCTGCTCATTCAGCGCGGCAACCATTCGTTCCGTGCCGAAGAGCCTGCCGTCGGCGTCCGTCGCCTCCGGAACGCCGTCGGTGTAGACGAACAGCTTCGTGCCGGGCAAAAGCGTAAGCTCATATTCCTTATAGCGCATGCCGTCCATGCCGCCGATGATAAAGCCGTGCTTGTCGCGGTACAGCTCGAAATCGCCGTCCGGCGTTTTCAGCACGGGGTATTCGTGTCCGGCGTTGGAGCAGGTCAGTTTGCCGGTGGAAATCTCCAGAATGCCGAGCCAGACGGTGACGAACATCTGCTCGCGGTTGTTCTGACAGATCTGGTGATTGACGGCCTCGAGGACGTCGGCGGGATGCATGCCGGTCATGGCGTAGTTCTGCACGAGGATCTTCGAACCCATCATGAACAGCGCGGCGGGAATGCCCTTGCCGGACACGTCCGCGATCACGATGCCGAGATGATCGTCGTCGACCAGGAAGAAATCATAGAAATCGCCGCCGACCTCCTTTGCCGGGTCCATGCTCGCATAGATATCGAATTCGGTCCGATCCGGATACGGCGGGAAGATGCTCGGCAGCATATCCGCCTGAATGCGCGTCGCAAGCGCCAGCTCCGTGCTGATGCGCTCCTTTTCCGCGGTGATCGCGGTGATGTCCTGAATATACTTCCGGATCTTTTTTGAAAGATCGGCAAACGACTCGGCAAGCACCTCGATCTCGTCGTTCGTGCGGTATCGATCCTGCATTTCGAACGGCTGTCCGGTCTGTCCGCATCGGGTGATATCCTCGGTCATCTGCCGGATCGGTTTGACCATGCGGTTGACCGCGAGCATGGCGGCGCCGTTGCCGATCAGAAACGCGACCGCGAGCAGCAGAATGCCGATCAGGTTCGTTTTTGCGGACTCCTTCTGAAACGTCGCGCTCGCGGTTTCGTTGATCCCGTCGTATGCGGAAAGAAGCGCCTGCTCCGGCTGCTCGGTCAGGCTTTTCTCCACGACGTTCACGACCGCCCAGCCGACGGTCGGCACGGGAGAGCCCACCATATAGTATTCCGTTCCGTCGACGGACACGGTCCTCAGACCCGTCGACCCGCGCAGCGCGGCTTCGATAAACGATGCAAGCGTTTCGTTGTCGGAGGAGCGCAGATCCTTCGCTTCGCTTTGCAGCGTGACCTTGAAGATCCCGTCCGCTTCGGGGCCGAGGATCACCTGACCGCGGTCGTTGATCAGGTAGGAGTACGCGCCCTGCCCGGAGGACTCGATAAAGTCGCTGACGCTCGAGAGCACGACGTCGATCCCGGCGACACCGACGATCTCGCCGTTCAGATGAACCGGCGCGGAGCATGTAATGAGGAGCTTTCCGGAAAACGCGTCGCGCGTGATGCCGGTAAAATACAAATCGTCCGATCGAAGCGCGCCGAGAAACCACGGACGCTCCGTAACCGGGAACGGGATCGGCTCACCGGATTCGGTGAGCTTGATCCCTGCCTTGTCGTCGACGCAAAGATCGGTGCCGTCCTTCAATCCGATATAGCAGCCGTCGATCTTCTGCGAGTTCCGATGCATGGCGATCATCGGGGTGGAGAGATGCGCAAGGTAGCCGAGGTATTCGGATTTCCTGTAATCCACGCCCTTCTCAAAGAGCACGAACGCGGAGGACGTTCCGTCGTTTGCGGCGTCCGGCAGCGCGACCGGCAGCGGGGAGAGGCTGCCGCGGTTTTCCAGGATGCCTTCCGCCATCGTTTGCAGCATACGCGTATTGCTGACGACCTCGGCAAAATCGTTGTCGGCAAGGGTCGCCTGAAGCTCCGTGGACGAAACGAGCGAGCCCTCGATGACCTGATGCATCGTGGCTTTGGACGTCTCGGAGATGGCGTTCTGCTGTTCGACGCGCGTTTCGGAAACGACGTTTAAAAGCAAACGGTTCTGGTAGACCGTAATGCCGGCGAACATGGCCGCCAGCAGAAGAAGCATCAAAGCGACGAGCAGGATCGCCCTCTTCTGCAAGCCGCCGAACGTAATGCCCAATATCTTTTTCATGCCGGTTCCCTCCGTTTATGACCGTTCCGATCTCGCTGTCAATGTATTGCGGATCGTATCAATGCGCAACCGAAATCAGTTGACGTATCCGAGCTCAACGTAGAGCGGATAGTATTCGTCGTACAGCCCGCAGCACGCGTCCATGCCCATGTTGGTGCTGAAGGCTTTTTGCAGGACCTCCTGCCAGCTTCCGTATTTTTCAAACAGCTCGTCCGGCGTCGGTCCGTCCTCGTGCCCGTACGCTTCCAGATTGCTTTTCTTCAGCGTTTCGAGCCCTTCCGGATCGTTCTCGTATGCCGCAAGGCGCAGCCGGTTGCGCTCGGTCGAGACGGCGCGCGCCATCTCCTCCATTGTCGCGCCGTCCGCGCGCATCGCGTAAAGAATGTCCATCATCGTGTGCATGGATTCATGATATGTCCTGCGCTCTTCCTTTGCGCCGGCGACAAACTGCGGATCCGTCCAGTCATATTCCGCATATACGCCGAGCCGTTTGGAATCCGGATCCGGCGAAAAACCGTACACCGCGTCGGGGTTTTCCACGACGTCCTTCATCGCTTCCGGATTTTCCCGCGGATTGTGCACGTAAGAGAATGCGCCGTCGGAAGCCGGGTTCGTTTCGTCCTTCCCGGAACCGGCCGCGCACCCGCAAAGCAGAAGGAGGATCGATCCCGCAAGGATCAGTGCTCTCATCGTGTTTTTCATTTTCATATCCTCTTTTATGTGCAGATATCTTTTTTTATCTATCATAACCTGTCCAACAAATGTCCAACAAAAGCCTGCGCGTCGAACGCGGCGCAATGAGACGGGGCAAACCCTGTTGGACATTTGTTGGACAGAGCTTGCTATATTGTTTTTCCGTATCATGAGAAAATGAGGGAACAAGGGAAAATGAACACAACAAAGCAACTCAGGATCTGGCGCTGTGTCGCCGCCGTACTCTTTTGCGCGCTGATCTTCGTCAGCGTTCTGTACGCCTTCGGCGTCGGCTGGAAGCAGCCTTCAGAAGCGCCGAAGGATGAAGCCGCGCCCCTGTCGCTGTGGAACGAGGGCTCCGGCGCAAAGCAGGCGCTGATCGACTACGTCACCGCGGTCACGACCGAGGGCGGCAAGGACTATATTCCGGAAAAGGACCGCATCGCCGTGTTCGACATGGACGGCACGCTCACCTGCGAGACGTACTATACCTATTACGACACGATGATGTTCATCGAATACTGTCTCGTCGACCACCCGGAGCGCGTTTCGGACGAGCTGAAGCAGGTCGCCGCCGCCATTCAGCCGGGCTATCTTGCCGACGAGACGCTTGCGAGAAACTTCGCAAAGGCTTACGCGGGCATGACGGTGGAGGAATTCTCCGCGTACGTCGAGGAATTCGGCAAAAAGAACACGCAGAGCTTTGAAAACATGCGCTACATCGACAACTTCTATCTGCCGATGGTCGAGCTAGTGGAATACCTCTACAGGAACGGGTTCGAGATCTGGGTCATCAGCGGAACCGAGCGCACGACGACCCGCGCGATCGTCGCCAATTCGCCCATCCGGGATTACGTTTTGCCGGAGCACGTGATCGGTACGGACTTCGAGGTCAAGCAGAAGGGACACGAGGACGAGCCGTCCAACATGGATTTCAAGTATGAAAACGGCGACGAGCTGGTGCTGACCGGCGGCTTTATCCAGAAGAACCTGAACGCCAACAAGTCCATCTATATCGAGCGCGAGATCGGGCAGCGTCCCGTTTTGGCGTTCGGCAACAGCGGCAGCGATACGAGCATGATGAACTATACGATCGACGCAAGAAATCCGTACCGCGCCGAGGCGTACATGGTCGTTGCCGACGACAATTTCCGCGAATGGGGCAAGCAGGACTGGGACGCAAAGTCCGCAGACTACGCCGCGAAGGGCTTCATCCCGATTTCCATGAAGAGCGACTTTGCCGCGATCTATCCGGACGGCGTCGTGAAGGCGAAGGAGCAGTACGTGCCCTTTGTGCTTGACGAGGCGCTTGCGCCGGCGGCATAACGGAACGGGCGGGAAAATGAAAAAAAGACGGATCGCGATCCTGTTGGTCTGCGCGCTGCTGATCGGCATCGGGTCTTTCGGCTGCGCAAAGCAGGAGCCGCCGAAGGAGACGCTTGTGAAAACGGTAACGATCGGAGAAACGGAAATGGATTGTCTGCACTTTGGCAACGAAACCGGCGAAAAGCTCGTCATTCTGCCGGGGCTGGCGCTGAAAAGCGTCATGGGCTCCGCCGAAGGGATCGTCTCCGCGTATGCGCTTCTCGCAAAGGAGTACGACGTGTATCTGTTCGACCACGTCAAGGAGGAACCGGAAGGGTACACGATTGCGGACATGGCAAAGGATACGCTTGCCGCGTTCGATGCGCTGGGGCTCGATCGCGTGCATCTGATGGGCGTTTCCATGGGCGGCATGGTCGCGCAGAGAATTGCGGTCGACGCGCCGGAGCGGGTATCGTCGCTGATCCTTTGCTCCACGGCGATGAACGTGACGCACGGCAATCGGGAAGCGTTCGCAAAATGGATCGCGCTTGCCGAGGCGCGGAACACGTCCGCGCTGATGGAAGCCTTCGGCGAAAGCGTCTATACGCCGTCGTTCTATGCGCAGTACAAGGATGCGATCGTCGCTTCGGGCGAAGGCGCGGCCGAGCGGGATTTTACGAATTTTCTGATTTCCGCAAACGCGGTTTTGTCCTTTGATGCTTCGGACGAGATCCAAAGGATCGCCTGTCCGGCGCTTGTGCTCGGCGCAGGGGAGGATCGCGTGCTGGGCGCGCAGGCTTCTTACGATCTGATCGAAGCGCTGCATTGCGAATCCTATATCTATGAGGGATACGGACACGCCGTCTACGACGAAGCGCCGGATTATCTTGAACGCATCGCCGCATTCCTGAAAAAATAAAATCCGCGTAAAAATCCGCCCGGGGAACCTCCCCGGGCGGATTCTGTTTACGGATTTTTCCCATATTTTTTGACGCAGATAAGGTTACGCGCCGAGCTTTGCGCTGAGCATATCAAGCTGCTCCGCGGTGAGTCCGATCGATTTCAGGTACGAACCGGCTTTTTCCCGCAGGTTCGCCGTTTCAAGATCCTCGACGCCGAACAGGGCGCAAAGCGTCTTCACAAGGTTGTTTCTCAACAGGATGCCGTAGGTTTCATCCCCCTGCTCGACGTGATAGAAGTTGCGGTACGTCGCCATATAATCCGCCTTGACTTCGTCGGCGGAAGCGCCGGCAAAGCATTCGAGGATCGCGCACAGCATCCCCGTGCGGTCCTTGCCTTCCTTGCAGTGCACGAGATACGGACCGTCGTTTTCAATCAGAAACAGCACGCAGGCTTTGACCTTTTCACCGAATTCGGCGCTTGTAAAATCATAGCCCATCTCGACGTTCAGGATGCGGCATTGGCTGTAATAACTGTCCGCAAAAGCTTCATACGCCGTCATATCCGCTTCGGAATCGCTGAGATTGATGACGGAGCGGATCCCCGCGCGTTCCGCTGCCCGCATGGCGGGTTCGCATCTTTCGAGATCGGGATCGATCGGCGAGCTGCTGCGATAAAGAACGTTCTCCCGCATGCCGGTGACCTTGACGGCGCGGAAATTCGCAAAGTCCTCGTCGGAAAGATCGGCATAATCCGCGCGCGCGTTCGTCCGCGTGAGATTGCGGGCGTCGTATTCCGCCCGATAGCCCTGCTTTTCCTTCAGGACGATTCCGACCTCGGTGACGTTCATATTCCATTGGTAGCCGGGATCCGCCTCGATCGTCTGCTTTTCGGCGATCCCCGTTTCGCTCGCAAAGGAGCCCATATTGATCGCAAGCGTGATCTCGTTGTCCTCCGTGTCGAACCGGAGAATCATGCGCCCGACGTCGACGTCGGAATAGGACGTGCCGACAGGAAGCTCGTACGAACGCGCCGCAACCGTTACGGTAATGATATCGCCGACCTCGATGCCGTTCGCTTTCATCTCTTCAAACGTCGTATCCAGCATCACGTTTCCGGATTTTTTGATCTTCGTGAATCCGACGGTAAAGGGTTTTTCCGCTTTTTTACAGCCTGCAGAGAGCAGAACAAGCGACAGGGCGGCAAGAAGAATGCAGACAGATTTACGAATCGCTTTCATCTATTTTTCCATCCGTTCCGATCATTTCATCAAAATCGCAAAATGCGGCTTTTCGGGCAGGTATTTGATCCGAACGCGGTCGCCCTCGCGCGCACGTTCCGGGGCGCTGATCAGCCGCGCCTCCACGGTGTTGCCCTGTTGATCGAGGTAGGTGACGTAGCAGGTCTCCGTAAAGTCGGTGCCGCCCTCGGACGACGTCGTCTGCTCCTCCTCGATGCGGGAAATAACCGCGTCCGCCTCCACGCCGCTTTTGCGGATCTTATTGTTGCGCAGGATCGTATAGACCGCAGCTGCGATGATGACCAAGGCGACCCCGCCGAAAATCAGATATTCCTTCACTTTAAAACCCTCCGGATCTTTCCCGTTTTCGGAAAGCCGCGCGGCTTTCGTTCGTTACAGTCTGCGCTGCATGCGGTCTAAGAACGCTTCGGTCGTGCTTGCCCACGAATAGGCGTTCATGTATTCGCCGCGGTAGGTGTTGATCGCGTTGACGTCACCGCCCAAGAAGCGGTAGAGATCGCAGTCCAGCTTTTCGGGACAGATGCGCAAAGCGCCCTGCTTCATTTCGAGGACGTCCTCCGCGCCGACGCTTTTCAGCGTTGCGCGCAGCGAGCGGATGACGACGTCGAGCTGCTTCTGCATCGAGCGGTCGTAAACGCCCTCCTCCCACAGCACGGCAAACGCCGTCGCGCGGGTGATGCTGCCGCCCTGCCGATCGATGAGATACGCCAAAAGCTCCTTTGCTTTTGACCGCGGAAAAGCGACCACCTGCCCGTTTGCGTAGAGATCGAATTCACCGAACGTGCGCGCATAGATCTGCGCGCGCCTTTCGGACGGGCCGCTCTGCTCGCCGCGCCAGCGCATGGCGTGATCGATCTCCTCCTTGAGCCGCTGCTTGTTGACCGGCTTCAGAAGGTATCCCGATGCGTGCAGCCGGAACGCGTCCACGGCATATTCCGAATAGCCGGTCAGGAAGATGATCGAAAGATTCGGATCGGTTTCGCGAAGGCGCGCGGCAAGCTCGATACCGTTCATGTCCGGCAGGTTGATGTCGAGCAGAGCGATATCCGCCGTGTGGTCTTCAAGCCAGCGGAGAGCGTCCGCCGCTTTTTCAAAGCCGCAGACCTCAGGCGCGTTCGGGAGCTCCCGGCAAAGCGCGACGGTCATATTCAGGATCAGCGGTTCGTCGTCGATGCAGATGATCTTCATGGGAATTGCGGGTTTATTCGCCCTTCAGCGTGTTGAACAGCGCTTTTCTCGTGCCGCCGGACGCGTCGCTTGCTTCGGTCCGCGCGAACGCGAGAATGGTCAAAAACAGCAGCTCGAGGTTCTGTTCCTTTGTCCAGACGCGGTAAAAGCCCTTGGCAGGGATCGCGCTTGCGATCTTGTGCGCTTCAGCGTCCTCTTCGTGTACGTACTGGCTCGTGCTTTCCACGCGCGCAAGCTCCGCGTCGTCGCGGCAGACCGTGAAGTTCACGCCGATGAGCTTGCCGCTGCCGCCGCCGATCTTCGATTTCACGTCGATGCCGTTGCGCTTCAAGTGCTTCCAGACGTCCTCGCCGTCGAACTTGAACGTATGGTTGTTGTCGATGAGCAGCGAGTTCCATTCGGTCGATTCCTCGTGACCGACGAGATGCGCCTTCGTGACGTTGTTGACGTGATCGATGAAGTCGAACTCATACGGCGAGGTCAGGCTGTGCTTGGTCATGACCGCCTCGAACAGCACGCTGCGGTTCGCGTCCTCGATCCGGTGTCCCGCCTTCAGCGTGCCGAGATCGGTCAAAAAGTACAGCTCGCGCTCTTCGCCCGAAACGGACGGCGCATAGACCGCTTCCTTGCCGACGTTTTCCGTCTCTTTGAGCTTTTTCAGCTTGATCCGGCCGATGACGATCGAAGCGACCGCGACCGCAAGGATCACGACGCCCGCGATCAGCACGTAGATGCCGAAGCCGTTTCCGGAATGCACCTCGCTCGGGTTGTTCGGATCATACAGGACGTTGATCGTTTTGCCGACCTTGTAGGAGGGACTGTAGGAACCGAGCTCTTCGACGTACTCCGTTCCGTTGACGGTGTATTTGACTTTGACCGTGTACTGCGTATCGTCGTCCTCGAAGAGCTTTTCCTGCTCCTCGATCGAAACGATCTCGGCGGTCGTTTTCTCAAAGCCCTTCGAGTGGAAGAACGTAAGATACACGCCCGCAGCGATTGCGATGAGCGCGATTACAAGTGCAATATAACGCAGACGGATGCCCCTGAGTGAAACCATAGAAATTCTCCTTTGCAGTTTTTACGAGGGTATTCAAACACGCGCCGTCCGACAAACGTCCGACAGCGATGCGTTCGTTTTGATGCGGCGGTTTTATTCGATCGTCAGAATATCGGAAAATCCGGTGACCTCGAAGATCTCCATGATGATCTCGTTGGCGTTTCTGACCTTCATGACGCCCTGCCGGTTCATCGTCTTCTGCGCGGCAAGAAGCACGCGAAGCCCTGCGGAAGAGATGTAGTCGAGCTTCTCGAAATCAAAGGTCAGCTCGGTAACACCTTCGAGCGCATCCTTCAGCGTTTCCTCGAGGCTCGGCGCGGTCATGGTGTCCAGTCTGCCCTCAAGCGCCACGGTCAGCGCAGTTCCGTTTTTCTCCTGATGAATGGTCATATTGGTTCTCCTCTCAGAATGTTTTTTCGATAACCATCTCCACGTTGTTTCTGCGGATAAAGATCTTCACGTCGTCGGCGAGCTTTGCCGTGATCGACTTTTCCAGCTCGTCCCATTTTTCCGGTTCCTTCTCTTTGTTTTCCGTGACCGCGTCCCGGTATGCGCGAAGCGACCAGCCGTACAGCATGGCGTTCGGCGACATGTCCATCGACTCGTCAAAGTCGATCACGTCCACGTAGGAATAGCCGTATCCCATTTCGGCGACGGCAGCGGGAACGTACGATTCCGACATCGTCGTCAGGATCTCCCTGAGCCGTCCCATAAAGCCCTTCGCCGCGGCGTTTTTGCCGGACGGGCTTGCCTTGAGAAGCGCTTCGCGAAGCGCGCGCGTCACGATGGTCTGCGTCTCAAGATGCAGCGAAAACGCCCGGCCCTCCGACTCGATCCAATAGCGGAACCGTTCGTCGCCGACCAGCGTTTTGAGCATGCCGGTCATCTCCTCGGCAAGCAGCCTTAATCGCAGCGCCTGCTTCGGCTCCAGCCCCCGATACGCGGCCGCGCGTTCGGTTTCCTCGAGTACGCGCGTAAAGCCCGTTCCGTTTGCCGTGATTTCAATAACGTCTGTTTTCATTCGATCTTCTCCGATTTTCGTTACTTGATTGCCTGTAAAAACGCGGTCATCCCGTTCGGGATCTCCGTTGTACCGTCCATGCCGGTATCGCCCAATCCGACCAGCTTGTTGCTTCCGTGATAATCGCTGCCCGCCGTGACGTACAGGTCGAACGCTTCGGCAAGCGCGAGCACCTCGATGCGCAGCTTTTCCGAATATCCGGAATAGAATCCCTCAAGACCCGAAAGCCCGAAGCCCATCAGCTTCCTGACACGGGCACGAAGATCGTTTCCGAGGATCAGCTGATTGCCGTTCCCGAACGGCGGATGCGCCAGCACCGGTATGCCGCCGCTTTCCGAGATCGCGCGGATCGCGTCCTCCGGGCGGACGTATTCCTCCGCAAAGTGCGCCTGATTGAGATACGTCCGGATCGCCTCGTTCCGGTCCTTTGCGTAGCCCTTTGAAACCATCAGGTTCGCTATGTGCGGCTTTCCGGGATTGTCCGCATTCATCAGCGTTTCGGTCTCCGCGTCGGAGAAGATGAACCCGAACCGGTCCTTCAGAAACGCCAGCCTTTTCATGAGCTTTTGCATGCGGAAGTCGTGCCCCTGCCGCACGATCGCGTTGATCGCCTCCGCGTCCGGAGCATAGCCGTAGCCGAGGACGTGATACTGTCCTTCCTCATCCTTGCAGGAAAACTCCACGCCCGTGATGAACGCGGGATCGTCCGCCGTCCGCGCCGCAAGCACGCGCCTGCAGCCCTCGACCGCGTCGTGATCCGTGACCGAAAACAGCCCGATCCCGGCCGCCTTGACGCGCGCGAGGATCGCTTCCGGCGTATCGGTTCCGTCGGAAACGGTCGTGTGCATATGCAGATCGATTTTCGGGAATCGTTCGGTCATGCGCGTCAAAGATTCTTTTTCAGCGTCAGAATGTTCTGTCCGCCGCGATATTCATAGGCGACGTCGTCCATGACCTTTTTGGTCATGAAGATGCCGAGCCCACCGATCTCACGCTCCGATGCGGACAGCGTCACGTCCGGATCCCGCTTTGCAAGCGGATCGTACGGCACGCCGTGATCCATGAACGTGATCGTGACGGAAACCGGTTCCTCCGAGACCTCGACGCGCACGGTCGCCCGGCCCTTTTCGGGAGCGTACGCGTAGTGCGCGATGTTGACGAAGATCTCCTCCGCCGCAAGCCGGATCTGCATCCGCGCCTTCGGGGGACAGTCGACCTCGCCGAGATGGTCTTCGATGAAGGAAAGCACCGAGGGCAGGTTCTCGTCGGTCGCCTCGACCACGATCTCTTTTCGGGTAAACAGCAGAGAGTCGACCGAATCGAGAAGCTTCAAAAGCTCCTCCGTCCAGTACGCGATCTCCCGGCGGTCCATCTCGTTTTCAAGCCCGCGCCGACGGATCGAGCGGCGGATCAGCCGCATATAGCCGATGATGCGCGCCTTGTCCGTGACGGCCTGAAGCTTCTTTTCGCTGTTCGTGCCGAGATACGCGGCGAGCGCGCGCTTGAAGAACCGCCTGCCGGTTTCATAATCAAAGCCCTGAAAGCGGAGGATCACGTCATGATCGACCTCGGAGAAGCCGATAAACGAGTTGTAGATCGAGCCGAGCTCAAAGATCGGATAGCCCACGGCGAGCGTGTCCATGTCGATGATCAGCACCTCGTCGTTCTGCAGCTCCAGATTCTTCGTGTGGTAGTCGCCGTGGATCATGTGATCGTCGTGCGGCACGGCGTCGATCAGCGCGTACAGCTTGTTTGCGGCGCTTTCGGGCAGATAGTCCCGTAAAAACGTCGCCCAGCCGAGCGCCGTTTCCTTCATGTCGGGCAGCTTGCCCTTCGGAACGAGCGTACCGTGGATCCGTTTCAGCATATCCACGAATTCCGTTACGCACCAGTCGAACTGATCCGGATCGTTTTTCAGGATCTTCGAGAACGAACGCGCGTTCAGAAGCTCGAACACCGAGCCGTAGCTCGATCCGACCTTCACGACGTCGTAGGAGATCGCGGTGGGAATGCCGAGGACCAGCGCAAGCTTCGCTACCTCGCGCTCGTGCTGAATGTCCTTTAACGCGTCGGCGTTTTTATAGACCTTCACGACGTTGTCCTTATCGATGCGGTAGATCGTGCCGTTCGCGCCGCGCCCGATCTCCTCGCAGCCCTCGATCGAAACGACGCGGTACGCCTTTTCTACCTTCATCAGTTCGGTAAAGCCGGTCATGTCGAGGATCTCGTAGACGTCGGAGCTGACGCCTTTGATCGTCAGATCCGGATGGGTTTTCTTGACCCGCAGCAGCACGCGAAGCCCCGCGCTTGAGATATACTGCAGCGCTTCGGCGTCCATAACGACCGCCGCGCCGTCCTTGCCCGAGAGCTCGGAAAGGATACTCCGCTCGACCTCGGCGGCGTTGTTGGAATCGATCCGCCCGGATAATGCAATGTTTACCGTCATAATGATCTCCTGTCTGGCGTTATCTTAGCTTATTTATCATACCTTGTCCAACAAATGTCCAACAAAAACGGGCAGCGATGCAAGTCGGGTCAAACCTGAAAAACGAAGATTAAGATCGGGTTATGAATCATATCGGCATTCTTTCATTGTTGTTTACGCAGCGGAATGCGAATGGTCACCGTCGTTCCTTCGCCGATCACGCTTTCAACGGCGAGCGTTCCGCCGCACATCCGTTCGAGGCGCTCTCTGACGTTGCGCACGCCGATGTGCGTACCGTCCGCCGTTTTCAGCAGATCCGTATCGAATCCCTTGCCGTTGTCGGAGATCACGATCTCATGGCAAAGCTCCGTCCTTCGGGAGGAGACGGTGACGATCCCTTCCTTTCGGATGCGTACGCCGTGGCGGATCGCGTTTTCGACGAGCGGCTGCACCGTCAGCGCGGGCACGGAAAAGTCGACGTCCGTCACGCCGTAGTCGACGCGCACGTTCGGAAACCGGATCATCTCGATCTCGGAATACACGCGCGTGTGCTCGAGCTCCTTGGAGAAGGGGATCAGGTCGGGCTGATCGAGCGAGTTGATGTTGCTTCGAAGGTACGTCCCGAACTTTTCCGTCACGTCGAACGCCTTTTCCGGGTCGATGCGGCACAGCGCCTGAATCGATGACAGCGTGTTATATAGAAAGTGCGGCTGGATCTGGCTCATCATGATGCGGATGCGGCTTTCCGCTTCGAGCGCTTTTTCGTGGTCGTGCACGAACTTGAGGTGCAGCCAGATGTAGTAGAACAGCGCGCTCGAGACCATGGCCACCGACAGAAACGTGATGCCGGTCTGCGTGTGCGCGATGAACGTGTCCGTCAAAGCGCCCGCGATCACCAGCACGATATTGACGACCGGAATGATGAACTGAAAACGGCCGCGTTTGGGCTGCGCGGTGAAGGTCAGATACAGAAGATAGAGCAGGATGATCCCGCTGACGATATGGCAGCTGAATCCCAGCGGACCCCGATGGTAGCGGTTATCCTCGATCCAGAAGCAGATGTGAGAGAACAGGGAGGTCGCGTTGACGGCCGCGTTCAGCCCGATCAGGATCCAAAAAGGCGTATGCTTTCCGTCCGGCGCAACGATGCAGCAGAACAGCAGCAGCACCAGCGGGCGGACGGCATACCCGTAGACGGCGAGGAGCGTCCGAAACGGCGGCACGTCTCCGAAAACGACGAACTGATCGCTGACGATGTTTTCCGCGATCAGCGACGCGATCAGCGCGGCGTTCAGCAAAAGCAGCCTGCGCTTTTTCTTTTCGACGTATGGATCGAGCAAAACCATCAAAGCAAGGCCTAAAAGCTGCAGGATCAGCGGAATCACGACGATCAGATTGATTTCGGATGCAAAGTCTTTCATGCGCGTTCTCCTTTGTGGCTTCAGTATAGCATACGCCCGGCGCTTTTTCAAAACAAATATGGGAAAAGGGCCGTTCCGCGGCAGAACGGCGCGACACAAAAAAACAGCAGACCGGATCACCGGATCTGCTGCTTTTTCACACACCTCCGAAGTAGGGATCAAGAGTTGGATACGAATTCGAAATTGACGCTTGCGCCGTCCTCGCCCGGGAAATAATCAAAGGCGACGTACTTGTCTGCTTCGGCGTTGTAATACGCGAACTGCTTGCTAACCTCTGCGACAGAAAAAAGAGTCTGCGACAACGGGACCCGAATGCCCATCGCCGCAGACATCAATTCCTACGCAAAGAACATTTCCATTCCTGCCACGGAAGCGACAGTGCGAAGCCGTGTTTCCATTCATCATCTCCTTCCGAAAATAAAAAGAGACCTGCTTTGCAGATCTCCTTGCCGCCCCATAAAGTGGGAGCAGTATTCAAATATGATTTCGTAGTGGTGTTACCGATCCGGATCTTCCTTCTCTGTCTCTCGCATAGTTTGCAGCTGTCTGAGAATCGATGCCCGATCGGATTTGCTTTGCAGATTGCCTGCAATTGTATCCACGTTCGATTGCTGCAAAACGGCTGGATAGTCCTTCGTGAATTCCGTCAGCAGCGCTTTTGTTTCCTGTTCGCCAAACTGAACCTGTGCAAACAATTCCGAAAAATGTCCGTTTTCCATAACGTTTCCGATGTAGGTGCGAGAGGTTTCCGGCAGGGCGTTCCATGTTCCGTAAAGCTCCGTGACGGCTGTTTGGATCCGTTCCATGGATATTGGTGTGCCGTTTTTCTCGTGTTCCGCAAGAATGCCGAGAACGTCAGAAAGGTCGCTTTTGTACTGTCTTCCCGACCGCAGCTTCATGGCGATCAGGTATTCCGCCGAAACGGTATAGATCGAAAGCACATTGGAATAGGTTTTGTAATGCTTCGCGTGTTCCGCAAGCTTCGGCGTATAAGAATCAGTCTTCATAAAGTCCGCATTCAGCCAACCGTTCGGAAGATCGAACCGGTCGCCGACACGGTTGATCACATCTTTCATGGCGCTTGCGCCGCGGATCTCTGCATCCACATCGGTTGTCATATTGCGGAATCCGTAATTGATCAGCACTGACGCGCCGCCAATCAAAACCAGCTCTGCGGGCATCGCTTTTCCGGTCTGCTTTCGATACTCCTTTGCAAGCTCCTTGAGATACAGATCAATATTTTCTTTCGTAAATTCAAATGACATCTCTTACCTCGTTTTCGATGATATTGAACCTTTTGAACTCGGGAATCGCAGAATCTTCGGCAGCTCTCAAAGGCGCGTCGCTGTTTGCCGCTGCAGAAAGCGCAAGAATGCTCGCAGGATAGATCGGTGCATCCAACCGAAGCCGACGCAAATCATCGTATTCGGAATCCAGCGGAACGTTGTTCTCACGGCTCAAATAATCCACCATGGCAAGCAGATAAAAGCATTCCGGATACCATTTGCGGTCATAATAGGCACGGATCGTATCGCGCTCTAAGGTGTCGATCAAAAACGCGACGTCTCCTGATTCTTTGACCCGATGGCAGATCGTGCTTTTAAAGTTTTCAAAGATGCTGCGCGCTTCAAAACACGGCGCAAGCAGCTCCTCCATGGACACTTTCAATACCTGTGCAATCCGGTAGATAGTCTCCGCCGTACACTTTTCAAGCTGTGCCTTCTTGTTGCAGATATCGTTTACCGTG
>JAEEGH010005591.1_pt1 | contig 31431 bp, 21 predicted proteins | sample 9134181 | NCBI WGS metagenome assembly JAEEGH01 (sample SAMN16246544, study PRJNA631951) | gut metagenome | biome: gut microbiome; feature: rumen; material: DP-attached | host: Bos | place: Iran: Karaj | collected 2018-10
TTCGAGCGTTTCGTATATGATTCATATCGTCGTTTCATCCAGATGTTCTCAGACGTTGTTATGGAAGTTGGTAAGAAGTACTTCGAGCAGCTTATCGATGCAATGAAAGAGAAGAAGGGTGTTAAGTTCGACGTTGACCTTACAGCAGCTGACCTTAAGGAGCTGGCTGAGCAGTTCAAGGCTGAGTACAAGAATCAGCTTGGCAAGGACTTCCCTTCAGATCCTGTAGAGCAGCTTAAGCTTGCTATCGAGGCTGTATTCCGTTCATGGGATAACCCTCGTGCTAACGTATATCGTCGTGATAACGATATCCCTTATTCATGGGGAACAGCTGTTAACGTAATGCCTATGGTATTCGGTAACCTTAATAATGAGTCTGGTACAGGTGTTGCTTTCACACGTGACCCTGCAACAGGTGAGAATAAGCTTATGGGTGAGTTCCTTATCAACGCTCAGGGTGAGGACGTAGTTGCCGGTGTTCGTACACCTATGCCAATCGCTCAGATGGAGAAGGAATTCCCAGAAGCATACGCAGAGTTCATCAAGGTTTGTGATACTCTTGAGAATCACTACCATGACATGCAGGATATGGAGTTCACAGTAGAGAACAAGAAGCTCTACATGCTTCAGTGCCGTAACGGTAAGAGAACAGCTCCTGCTGCTCTTAAGATCGCTTGCGACCTGGTTGACGAGGGACACAAGACACCTGAAGAGGCTGTTGCTATGATCGATCCTCGTAACCTTGATACACTTCTTCACCCTCAGTTCGATGCTGCTGCACTTAAGGCTGCAACACCTATCGGAAAGGGTCTTGGCGCTTCACCCGGAGCTGCTTGCGGTAAGATCGTATTCACAGCTGATGACGCTGTAGCTTGGGCAGAGAGAGGCGAGAAGGTTGTTCTTGTTCGTCTTGAGACATCACCTGAGGATATCACAGGTATGAAGGCTGCTCAGGGTATCCTGACAGTTCGTGGTGGTATGACATCACACGCTGCCGTTGTTGCTCGTGGAATGGGTGAGTGCTGCGTATCCGGATGCGGCGACATCAACATGGACGAGGAGAACAAGAAGTTCACACTGGGTGGAAAAGAGTTCCACGAGGGAGACTTCATCTCAATCGACGGTACAACAGGTAACATTTACGATGGACAGATCGCTACAGTTGATGCTCAGATCGCCGGCGAGTTCGGACGTATCATGGCATGGGCTGACGAGTTCAGAAGACTTAAGGTTCGTACAAACGCTGATACACCTGCTGATGCTAAGAAGGCTAGAGAGCTTGGTGCTGAGGGTATCGGACTTTGCCGTACAGAGCACATGTTCTTCGAGGAAGACAGAATTGCTGCTTTCCGTGAGATGATCTGCTCAGATACAGTAGAAGAGAGAGAAGCTGCTCTTGAGAAGATCCTTCCTTACCAGCAGAACGACTTCAAGCAGCTCTATGAGGCTCTTGAGGGATGCCCTGTTACAATCAGATTCCTTGATCCACCTCTTCACGAGTTCGTTCCTACAACTGAGGAAGAGATCAAGAAGCTTGCTGATGCTAAGAATAAGAGCGTAGACGAGATCAAAGCTATCATCAACTCACTTCACGAGTTCAACCCTATGATGGGCCACAGAGGATGCCGTCTTGCTGTTACATATCCTGAGATCGCTAAGATGCAGACCAAGGCTGTTATCCGTGCTGCTCTTGAAGTACAGAAGGCTCACTCAGACTGGAACGTTAAGCCTGAGATCATGATCCCTCTTGTATGTGAGGTTAAGGAGCTTAAGTTCGTTAAGCAGATCGTTGTTGAGACAGCTGATGCTGAGATCGCTGCTGCAGGCGCTAAGCTTGAGTATGAAGTTGGTACAATGATCGAGATCCCCAGAGCTGCTCTTACAGCTGATGAGATCGCTAAGGAAGCTGACTTCTTCTGCTTCGGTACAAACGACCTTACACAGATGACATTCGGATTCTCCCGTGATGACGCTGGTAAGTTCCTTAACGCATACTATGACACCAAGATCTTTGAGAACGATCCATTTGCTAAGCTTGACCAGACTGGTGTTGGTAAGCTCATGGAGATGTCCATCAAGCTTGGTAAGCCTGTAAATCCTAAGCTTCACGTAGGTATCTGCGGAGAGCATGGTGGAGATCCTTCATCTGTTGAGTTCTGCCACAAGATCGGTCTTGACTATGTATCATGCTCACCATTCCGTGTACCTGTTGCAAGACTTGCTGCTGCTCAGGCTGCAATCGCTGACAAGGCTGCTAAGAAGTGCGACAAGTGTGGCGCAGAGGGCACAAAGTCTGTAATCGATGATGAGACAAGAAAGATGCTCAACGATGCAGCTGAGAGAGTTCAGGTTATCGCAAAAGAGCTCGCTGAGCAGACTGCTGATGTTGCAAAGGCTGGACTTGAGGGGCTTAAGGCTGGTGTTGATGCCGCTGCTAAGGCTTACAAGGACACAAGAAACAAATAATTGTTTTGAATAACAGTTAACATAAAGGGAATCGTCAAATATGGCGGTTCCCTTTTATTTGGTACAATAGGAGGAGATTTATTTTGGAGGTGGAAGATGAGAGCAGTAGATCTGCATACACATTCTAATTGTTCCGACGGTACATATAGCGTAAAAGAGCTGATGGATTACGCACATGAAAAGAACCTGGCAGCCATAGCCCTTACGGACCATGATACCGTGGACGGCCTGGATGAGGCCATAGAATATGTTTCAGAAAAATACCCTGACATGGAGATGGTGCCGGGTATTGAATTCTCAACGGTGGAAGAGGGCAAGGATGTGCATATCGTGGGCCTTTATATCGACCATCATAAGGAGAGCTTTGTAGAAAAGCTCCAGCAGTTCATTAACTCCCGTACCAACAGAAATATCAAGATGTGCAAAAAGCTCACCGAGGAGGCGGGGATTCCGATAACCTATGAGGCCCTTCTAAGCTCTTTTCCCGGGGCTGTAATAACCAGGGCTCACTATGCCCAGTACATGGTGGAAAATGGGCTTGTGGGGAGCCGAAGCGAGGTTTTTGACAAGTATATAGGAGACAACTGCCCCTACTATATCGAGAGGGAGAAAATATCCCCGGAAGAGGGAATTAGCTATATCCTGGAAGCCGGAGGAGTGCCGATCCTTGCGCACCCGATTCTGTATCACATGAGCGACAGAAAGCTCGATGCACTGGTGGCAAGGCTAAAAGGCGCAGGACTTAAGGGGATTGAAGCTATCTATTCCACCTACAGCTCCGCAGAAGAGCGCCAGGTAAAAGAACTGGCGGCAAAATATGACCTCGTTATTAGCGGCGGCTCTGACTTCCACGGGGCAAACAAGCCCGATATTGACCTGGGCTGTGGCAGGGGAAAGCTCTTTTTGCCTGAGGATGTTTTGATACCGATTAAAGACGCAAGAAAATGATTTTTCTGACAACAAATTGCACAATAGTAAAGATGCGAATTATTGCATAAAAACAGTTTAAATTGTCTGTGCAGAATTATATAATAGTTGATGTAGCTCTACAAAATTTTCTAGGAGGAAAGTGGTTAATGAAAAGAAGAGTATTAAAAAGTGCACTATCAGTTCTACTTGCATTGGCTCTTGTTCTTTGTGCCAACGCAACAGCCTTTACTTCCCGCGCTGCAAATATTGTGGCAGAGGTAAAGACTATCGCTGATGTTCCTGCCGACCTTACAGGCAAGACCATCATCCTTCACACAAACGATGTTCATGGTGCTATCGGAAGATATGCATACATCGCATCAGTGAGAGATAATTTCCGAAACAGAGGAGCAGATGTTATCCTTGTTGACTGCGGCGATTACAGCCAGGGCGAGCCATATGTCAGCACAACAAAGGGACTTGATGCTGTAACTGCAATGAACGCAGCAGGATATGACATCGTAACTGTAGGTAACCATGACTTTGATTATGGTTATGCTCAGCTTCGTGCTAATCTGGCAACTGCCAAATTCAAAGTTGTCTGCGCAAACGTACTTGATGCCAGTGGAACTCCTGTATTTCCCGCTAACACAATGTACACAACCAAGTCAGGCCTGAAGATCGGATTCTTTGGACTTGATACTCCTGAAACCAGGACCAAGTGCAACCCTGCTTATATTCAGGGGCTTAATTTCCTTGCAAAGGACGACCTTTATGCCTGTGCTCAGCAGCAGGTTGACACTCTTAAGGCTCAGGGTGCAGATTATGTTGTTTGTCTTGGCCACCTTGGTGTAGACGCAGAATCCATAGCAGAAGGCAACGGCAGCACCAATGTCTATGAGAAGACAAAGGGTATTGACCTTTTCCTTGATGGACACTCACACACAGTTATGAGTGCTGAAAAAGGTGTTGATACAATTTCTTCAACAGGAACCAAGATGCAGGATATCGGCGTTGTTGTACTGGACAATGCTTCAAAGTCACTTGAAGACAGCTACCTGCTCAGTCTTGACGGACTTCAGAAGGAAGTAGTAACTGATGCGGTTACAACTGAGATCATCAAGAGAATTGACAAGGAATACGGTGTTAAATTTGCCAAGAGTGAGGTTAACCTCAATGGTGAAAAGGCTCCAGGAAACAGAACAGAAGAGACAAACCTTGGCGATCTTATTACAGATTCTATGCTCTGGAGCGTAACAAAGGTAAGCGGATCTATCACAGTTGATCAGTCTCACATAATAGCAATTACTAATGGTGGTGGAATCAGAGCTCCCATCAAGTCCGGAGATATTACCAAGAAGGATGTAAAGACAGTTCTTCCTTTCGGCAACACAATTGCTGTTGTTTATGTAACAGGTGCTGAGCTTTTAGAGGCTCTTGAGGCTTCGACATATTGCACACCTAATGCTGTTGGTGGATATCCTCAGACTTCAGGAATCAAGTTTACTATTGATACCAAGAAGAGCTTTGCTAAGGGAGCTGCTTATCCGGCATCAACCTACTACAAGCCTTCAAGCATCAACAGAGTAACAATTGAGAGCATCAATGGACAGCCTTTCTCCAAGACTGACACATATGCAGTAATAACCAATAACTTCTGCGCAGACGGTGGTGACACATATTATGCATTTGCTGCTGCAAGCGCTAAGTTCGATACTGGTATTCCTCTTGATGAGGCACTTATGGATTACATCGTAACAGAGCTTCACGGAACAGTTGGAAGCAAGTACGCTCAGCCTCGTGGAGATCAGACAATTAAGTAATTGATTACAGGTAATTTAAAAGGCCATCGCCCGTTGGGTGATGGCCTTTTTTGAATCCTTTTAAATTAAAGGTGCTGGTCTCTTTTAACTTTGTCGTACTGCTTGTCAAGCCAGGGGTAGATAGCTGCGGTGAGCTTCATGTCGAGGTTGAAGATGTAGACTGTGAAGGTCACGCCAAAGAAGAGGACGGCAATGATTAAGATTGGTTTTAATATGCGTAAAAGTGTTTTCATTTACAATTCTCCTAGTATGTAATATCGTGCTGGGATGCTCCACTAGGTTCGTGAGGAACCTCACCAAGTGGCCACCCATGGCTCGTACTAGCTTCGAAAGGACCTCAGCAAGTACTCTGCTCATCGGCTCACCAAGATTTCTCATCCGGCAGAATTTCCAGTGATGGATCAATAGGTTCTTCCTGCATAACCGTTCTCATGAAGGAATTGATCTGATCACGTACGCCCTGGCGGGAGATGATACGAGGATCAAAGAGGTCGTGGGATACCCATACAAGCGGGATTCCTTTCTCACGAGCCTTCTCTTCAAAGAGTCCGTGCATTCCATCAAGGGCCTTGCAGCTCATGTGCTCCCATAGGATTACCATGTCTGCGTTAAACATCTCAACAAACTCCCAGAGCTCATCAAGAAGTACCTTATATCCGCCATGAGTTCTGTTTCTCATGATCATGTTCTCAGTAAGCCATGCCATGTCATAGTATGCCTGCTCTCTGTTCTCAGGAGTATCAACTTCAGCGATAGGCTTGGTTGAAACCATTGAAAGCATATCTGTCAGAGGAACTATGCCCCAGCAGTTAAGGAGCCATACAAGGAAGTCCATATAGAAGTGGGACTGAACACCCCATACGATGGCGCGGTGCCTGTATTCCTTGGCAGCCATTTTCTTCTTGGCGTAAGCCTGACGGGCAAGTCTGGTAATCTTTCTGTCGGCTTTTTCAAAAGCAGGAACACGTCCGCAGATGGCCATGTAGTTGGTCTCTGTATAGAGGGCCAGGTTTGAACCAAATACCTGTGGATAGGGAGTTCGGTTCATCTCAAGCCATTCCTGGCGACACTTGGTCGCGTAATTTACTCGCTTTGCACATTCGAAATATGCGTCCCAGTTCCATTTGTGACCAGTGTGCTTCTCAATGAATGCGATGGCATTTCTGATCTCCTGGGCAGCATATTCCTGAACGTCATCCTCTCTGTGGCGGAGCGGGGCAGCAAGCTGGAATACAGGGATTCCATCCTCATGTTCCAGTCTCTGGGAGATTACACCGTTACCAAGAAGTGAGCCGTCGCAGGTGGTGTTGCACTGAATAGCGCAGGCACCAAGAACTGGAGCGTCATCATCAATTGATACACCGGCCTCAGCCTCAGGCATAGGACATACATCGCCGGCAAGACCAAATTCCTGTGCAACATCGATGTAGTGACAGGCAGCATACTGGTTAAGCAGTACTGATACATAAGTAGAAGGAGTCTCACGGCTAAGAACTTTAAGATCAGGAAAGCCCATCATTACAGCCGTCATCTCATTCTCATCCACAAGAACTACCTTGTCGGAGAATTCTTTATCATTACCTATACGGCGATCGCCTCTAAAAAGTGAATCAAGGAGCTGAGCTACGTCCTTGATAACCAGGTCCTGCTCCTCGTGGCAGATGCGAAGATATTCGCCTCTAAGTCCCTGGGTATGTCTGTCAACCATCATGGGAACAGCCAGATAATTGGCCATCCAGCGGTATCTGAACATGGCCTTAACGTTTCTTGGCTTTGCTACGAATTTGCCGAGGGTCATCATGATACCAAGCCATCTTGAGTAATCGTACATGGTATCAACAACACCACGCCACTCACGGCGCTTTCTTACTCTTGAACCCTCTTTATAAAAATCGCCTAATCTATCGGCGCCAACCTCTTTAGCCATTTACGTCACCTCTCTGAATTTTTTTGATCTCTATGCTCTCAACGAAAGCCTGAATTCTGGTCTGCATCTGTCCTGAAACACCGATATTATAAGGTCTGTCAACAGCAAGTACAGGGTAGCCATACTTGTTCCTTAAGATGTTTGATCCCATCATCTTCTCGTAAGCCCATGGGTCGCAGAACTTCATCTGCTCGTATATAATACCGTCAGCCTTGTACTCTTTTGCGAGTTCATCGACGTAGATCCTTCTGTGATCCATCTTGTCGGTGTTCATGAAACGAGGGCACTCACCCTTGTTCATATAAGCGCGGCAGATCTGAGTAAGAGCGTCTTCCTCATCATTAAGGACGATAGGATTTCTGCCCGGAAGAGAGCCGTAGCAGAATCGGTCAGCGCAAACATAAGCGCCGCAACCTTCTATGAGCTTGACGAAATCGGTGTCGTCAACCTCGGAACCAACAACCATTACCCTTGCTCTGAATCTGTTATCCTCATCAGGCTCGCGGCTCTTAAGCTCTTCAAGGGTTTCTTCCAGCTTGTCTATCAAAAGATACTTAGGCGCAACATAGGTGGCAAGAGTTATTACATTGAACTCATAGCCGGTGATGCGTGGATTGTCTTCCTTGCGGTAATCGCCGATGGCACGGATCAGCTCGCATACGCGGTTGTGCTCTGCAACAGCCTTTCTGATGGCTGCATCTGATACGTCAATTCCGTAATTCTCGCTAAGTGGCTTTAAAATGTGGTTTTTGCACTGAAGGACATAGAGATTAAGGCCGTTATCGTCAGCCTTCATCGGGATCTCCATGTACTCAAAGAAGAATTTCTCTTTGTCTTTGCCAAGAGTATTGAGAAGCTCCATGTTCTCGATGCAGCGGTTCATCATGGAACAGCCATCGGGAGTAATGATGCAGTCGGCAAAATTATAGCCGCCCTCGATCGCACGCTCCAATAGAGCACGGCTGTATTCACACAGAAAACTTGTCATGTAATATGTGGAAATATCCAAAGAGCCTGTTCTTGGAGCACGAAGTCGTGCTGAGAAGCACCCGTCCAGATTAAGGAGTGGCTCAGGTGTGTTTTCACAGGTGTACGCAACGCATATTTTGCCATCCGCCTGTGCTTTTTGAATCAGCTCATTGTTAGCCTCAAGGAGCAGATTCTCAAAGAAAATCAGGTGTTTTAAGTCTTTCACTTTCTTTCCCCTACCTTCTAAATTAATTCAAATATAAATTTTTTATAAAAATAGTCTAATGGATGAGGGAAAATATGTCAATTAATAGTGCAATTTCACGATTTTCTGTTTTATAATAGAGGTAGTATCGTAAATTTTAAACTTGAGGTGACTATGGCAGGTCAGGTCAGTGAGCAGCGAGCTTCCAGCGGATATTCCGGACTGGGTGTCTTTGATGGAAATTCATATGAAAGAGAATTAAAACTGTGCGGTGAAGTAGGGGCAGATGTTGAAAAGCTGAAAGCCCTTAAGTTTAATGCGCTTCAGCTGGCAGAAATCAGAAAGGGCTATGCTGATAAGGTTGATGTCAGCAAATACATGGATCCAAAGCTCTCCTGGTCAGCCATGGAAGAGATGCGCCTTGAGATGTTCCAGGGTATCGATATGTCTGCCTACAGGGCACAGGGCTTTGATACCACTCAGTTATCCCAGATAAGGCAGGGCCTTAATATGGGTATAGACGTATCAGTCTATGCCAAGAAGGAATACTTTGCAGATCAGATGTATGAGCTTAGACTTGGTCTTTCCAAGGATAATCCGGTTCCCATCATCTTTTATCAGGATCCTGCTTTTGACGCCCTTCAGATGCGCGAGATCAGAAAGGGACTTCAGGCGGGAGTAGATATTGCTCAGTATGCCCACGTTACGATGCCATATATGAAGATGAGAGTCATCAGGGAAAGTGCTGAGGATGGTCTTGTCTTCGAACAGAGAGATATAGACAGATATAATGCAGGTATTCTTGACCAGATGCATAAGGCATATGTGGACAAGGTAGATATCACCCAGTATATTGCCATGAGATTCGATGCCGAGCAGCTTGAGCAGGTGAGGATCGCCCTCAAGGAAGGTATCCCCATCGATAATTATATCTCAGGGGATATGAGAGGAGATGCCATCAAGGAGGTCAGGATCGGCATCGAAAATGGCGTAGATGTTTCCCTCTTTGCAGATGCAGCTTACGGCTGGCAGCAAATGTATGAGATGCGAATCGGTCTTGAGCATCAGATAGATATAAGACCATACTGTAAGCCTTTATATCAGGCTGATCAGATGAGAGAGATAAGACTTGGCCTGGAAGAGAGCCTTGATATCAGCAAGTTCTCCTCCATGATGTACACAGCCAGGGACATGCGCCGCCTTCGTCAGCAGATGCTGGCAGGTGAGTACGACAGAGGCGCTAAAGCAGAAGCAAAAGCAAAAGCCGGTGAGGCGCCTGTAGAACAAAAGGAAGTTCCGCTTAGCAGGATCACTGATGAAGATGCCTTCATCAACGATATGATAGTTCACAGGGATACCTACCTTGCATTTGAGGATGGCAATATGAAGTGCTTCCTGACACTTCCTGAGAGAATGGACGGCAGGAAGTACACCGAGGACATTCTCTTTAAGTTCCTTGAGAAAGCAAGGATCATCTATGGCCTTGACAAAGAGGCAGTAAAGAAGATTGCCGCAGCAGGTAAGCCGGTTATCAGAGAACTCATTGCCACAGGAATGTATGTCCAGGATGGTACTAACGGATATTATGAATACTTCTTTGACACTTCTGAGGAGCAGGAGCCCGAGATACTTAAGGACGGATCCGCTGACCTTGAGAAGATGAAGTGCCTGCAGCCTGTAAAGGTTGGAGATAAGATTGCCGAGTACCACAAGGCTACCAGAGGAACCCACGGCTACGATGTCTACGGAAACTTTATCAAAGCGGTTCCGGGAAAAGAGATACCGATCCTTAAAGGGTCAGGATTTATGATAATGAATGACCGCGTCAGCTACGTGGCAACCTATACCGGTGCCATCAGAATGGTGGGCGGAAGAGTAGAGATCACTAAGCTGATGGTTGTTCAGGAAGTCAAGATCACAGATAAAAAGATCAAGTACGACGGAACAATCTTCGTGGTGGGAGATGTCTTTTCCGGTAGTGAGATCGAGGCCTCGGGAGATGTTATCATCGGTGGTCACCTTGAGAGCTCCGATGTAACAAGCGGCGGCGATGTGGTAATAAAGGGCGGAGTTACCTGTCCGATACGAGGCACCATAACCGCAAAAGGAGATATCTGCGCCAAGTACATTGAGGGCGCTACGATCTCCGGCGAGAATATATCGGCCAACTACTTTATCAACTGTAAGGTAGACGCCAGAGGCTTTGTCAGAACCTATGGAAGAGTAGGTATGATCTATGGCGGAACCATTAACAGTCTCTTCGGAATTGAAGCTGCTTCCGTGGGCAATAAGACCGGAGCAAGGACCATAATCAATCTTGGTGTAAACTCCACCATCCTTGCCAATTACAACAACTTAAAGAAATCTCTTGAGAGAGAACAGGAGCAGCTTGAGACCCTTAACACCGAGAAGGAGAGGCTCAAAGAAGTAGGCGGCGGAAATCGTGAGCTTATGCAGTGGAAGGTTAAGATCAATGCAGCCGTAGCCACCAAGGAAGCCGGGATAAAAGAGCTAAAGGCTGAAATGAGTGCTCTTGAGGAAGAGATAGCAAGAGGTAATGGTGCAAAAGCTACTATAACAGAGATGGCTTATGCAAATACGATCTTTGTTATTTCCGGAGTGGTCTACAGGCTTGAATCCGACAGAAAGACTTACGATAAGATGATTTTCAGGGTCGACGCCAAGAGAGAAAATATTGTTGTAGTATGAATTAATTGTATAATTATTACTGCCAGGGACACCTCTGGCAGTATTTTTTGTAAAAATTCGCAATTGCGTCAATGCAAATATTATGTTAAGTTTGGATTATAAATTTTGCGGCGTTACTATAAAAAAGCAATGGAGACAATCGGCATGGCACAGCTTTGGGGCGGGAGATTTACAGGCAGTATCAACGAACTGGCATGGAATTTTAATGCATCAATTACCTTCGATCAGAGGTTTTTGGAGGTGGATGTACTTGGGAGTAAGGCACATGCATCTATGCTTGGCAAGCAGGGAATCATCACCGAGGATGAAAAAAATGCCATTATTTCCGGTCTGGATGAAATCCTTTCCGATGTGAAAAGTGGTAAGCTTTCAATAACCAATAAGTATGAGGACATCCACAGCTTTCTGGAGGCAAATCTCATCGAGAGAATAGGAGATGCCGGCAAGAAGGTCCACACAGGCAGAAGTCGCAACGATCAGGTGGCTCTGGATATGAGACTCTACTGCAGAGGCGAGGTTGAGAACACTGCAGAGCTTCTTAAAGATCTTTTGCAGTGCCTTCAGACTATAATTGAGGATAACCTTGATACTTATATGCCGGGATTTACTCATCTTCAGAAGGCGCAGCCCGTGACACTTTCTCACCATCTGGGCGCATATTTTGAGATGTTCAAAAGAGACCTTCTTCGCATGAAGGATATTTACAGCAGGATGAACTATTGCCCGCTGGGAGCTGGAGCTCTGGCAGGGACCACATATCCCCTGGATCGTGAGTATGTGGCACAGCTTCTTGAGTTTGAAGGACCTACTCTTAACAGTATGGATTCCGTTTCAGACAGGGATTACCTGATAGAGTATATGTCAGCTCTTTCAACTATTATGATGCACTTATCGAGGCTTTCAGAGGAGATCATTATCTGGAACTCCAATGAATACCGATTTGTCGATATTGACGATGCATACTCTACAGGAAGCAGCATCATGCCACAGAAAAAGAACCCTGATATCGCAGAGCTTGTAAGGGGCAAGACGGGAAGAGTCTATGGAGATCTGATGAGCCTTCTTACAACCATGAAGGGTATACCTCTTGCTTACAACAAGGACATGCAGGAGGACAAGGAAGCGGCATTTGATGCCATGGATACTGTTAAGAACTGCCTGACACTCTTTACCGATATGCTAAGGACTCTTAAGTTCAACGCTGATAACATGGAAAAGAGTGCCACCAGAGGCTTTACAAATGCCACTGACGCGGCAGATTACCTGGTTAATAAGGGAATGCCTTTCAGGGATGCCCACAGCGTCATCGGAAGACTGGTGCTTTACTGCATTGACAAGGGATGCGCCATAGATGATCTTACACTGGATGAACTTAAAGGGTTCTCAGAGCTCTTTTCCCAGGATATCTATGATGCAATCAGCCTTAAGACCTGTGTTGAAAAGAGGCTTACCATCGGGGCACCCAGTCCTGAGGCAATGAAGAAGGTCATCGCGGTAAATAATGAGTTTCTGACAAATTTCAAATTTAAATAAAGAAAAGGAAAGAGAGAGGAGTAACTATTATGAGCGACAAGTTAAAGGTAGCGGTTCTTGGTGGAACCGGAATGGTAGGCCAGAGGTTCATATCAATTATTGAGAACCACCCATGGTTTGAGGTTACGACCATTGCGGCCAGCCCAAGGAGCGCAGGACAGACCTACGAGGAATCAGTAGGAAGCAGATGGAAGATGGAAAATCCCATGCCTGAGTCTGTTAAGAACATCGTTATCAAGGATGTTACTGACGTTAAGGCTGTTTCTGAGGACGTTGACTTTGTTCTTTCAGCAGTTAACATGTCCAAGGATGAGATCAAGGCTATCGAGGAAGAGTACGCCAAGACTGAGACACCGGTTGTTTCCAACAACTCAGCTCACAGATGGACACCCGATGTACCTATGATCATTCCTGAGATTAACCCTGAGCACATGGATGTTATCGAGTTCCAGAAGAAGAGACTTGGAACAAAGAACGGCTTCATCGCAGTTAAGCCCAACTGCTCAATCCAGAGCTACACACCTGCTCTTACAGCATGGAAAGAGTTTGAGCCCTACGAGATGGTAGCAACCACATATCAGGCTATTTCAGGTGCCGGCAAGAACTTTGAGGAGTGGCCGGAGATGGTTGGAAACGTTATTCCTTTCATTTCAGGTGAGGAGGAGAAGTCTGAGAAAGAGCCTCTTCGCATCTGGGGTAAGGTTGAGAACGGCGTGATCGTTCCTGCAGATGATGTGAAGATCACATGTCAGTGTATCAGAATTCCTGTTCTTTACGGTCACACAGCAGCTGCTTTTGTTAAGTTCAAGAAGAACCCTACCAAGGAGCAGCTTATTGAGAAGCTGGTCAGCTTTAAGGGACTTCCTCAGGAGCTTGGACTTCCAAGTGCTCCTAAGCAGTTCATTCAGTACATGGAGGAGGACAACAGACCTCAGGTTACTCTCGATGTAAACTACGAGGGCGGCATGGGCGTAAGCATTGGAAGACTTCGTGAGGACACAATTTACGACTGGAAGTTTGTTGGACTTTCACACAACACTCTTCGTGGAGCTGCCGGCGGTGCCGTAGAATGCGCAGAGCTTCTTAAGGCAAGCGGTTACATCGGCAAGAAATAATAGAAATGGGTTTATATGGAAGAGACTAGAAAAATTGATCTGGCTTTTTTGAATCGATTCTATGAAAGTGGACTCTCAAACATTCTTGTGGTTTATGGTCACAGGAATGTTGAGAAGAATGAGCTGCTTCTTCGTTTTATTGAGAACAGGAGAAGTGTCTTTTACTCAGCAAGATCCGTGTCCGGCAAGGAGCAGATAAGGCTCTGGGAAAAAGAGCTCATGGACAAAAAACACAAATTCTCTGGTGAGCCCACTTACACAGATATCCTTGAATTATCACTTGGAGGAGCGGGGCGCAGTCCTGTTATCTTCGTGATAAGGAATTTTGAGTATATCATAAAGGGGTCTGAAACCTTTATGAAGGAACTCGTTAATTTTGTTGAGAAGAATGGGAAGTTTAGACAGATCCTGGTTCTTCTTGTAAGTAATGATGTCTCCTGGGTGGAGAACAGTATGGTTGCAGCGCTGGGATCATTGTCCAGCAGTCTGGCAGGTTTTAGAAAGATCAAGCCTCTTCCGTTTTCTGAGCTAAGAAGCCACTTTGGCAAGATGTCATACAGAGACGCGGTGCTGACTTATTCGGTGCTGGGAGGACAGACGAATCTCTGGAAATACTTTGATGAGTCCCTGTCCTTTAAGGAGAACATCTGTAAGAACCTGCTTGATCCCGGATCATTTTTGTTTGGGGAATCTATGAGGCTGACGGCGTATCATCTTCGTGAGACAGCGGTTTACCACACGATCCTTTCCGAGATGGCTTCCGGTGCAAACAAGCTCAACGATATTTATCATGCCACAGGTTTTTCCAGGGCTAAGATATCGGTTTATTTGAAGACGCTTATCCATCATGACTTTGCCTACAAGGCTTATTCCTTTGGAAATGCCGGCAGGGAAAATGTTATGAAGGGTGTTTACAAGATACTTGATCCTCTCATTGATTTTTATTTCAGGTTTATCTTCCCCAATGAGAGCAGCCTGATACAGATGCCTGCGGACAAGTTTTATGACATCTTCATTGCTCCCGGAATTCAGGACTACGCGGGAGATTACTTCAAAGCTGTCTGCCGTGAGTATGTACTCAGGCTCGAGGAGAAGGGACTTCTTCCTTTCGAGATTGCTGATGAGGGCGAGTGGATCGGCAAAGATGGTAACATCGACATCATTGCCCAGAGTGAAATGGGCGATACAGCCTTTGGAATCTGTGCATGGCAGCGCCAGATAACCCATCAGGATCTGGATGACCTTGCGAAGATCTCAAAGAAGGCAAGACTTGAAGGGGATTATATTTATCTCTTTTCAACAGCCGGCTTTGATGACTGGATCATTGATGCGTCCCTTAAGCCGGACAGCAAGCTGAAGCTTATTGGAATCGATGAGCTGACAAATGGTTAATTTAATACTTTAGAGCAATATCCACCTTGCAGGGCTGATCCTGCAGGGTGGATTTTTTGTGGGTGATTTTGTGGGACACTTGGTACTGTTATGGTTGTATCATTTTTGGAGGACAGTGATTGAATGAGGCTTAGAAAATAATCATTTGTCTGCTCCGGGACTGGGATTGTAGCACTGCTCGGCCCGCCGTCAAGGGCTGCCCGTGTAACTGCTGATGGCATCCTACAAAACAGGATGCTCATCATCAGTAACACAGCGTACTGTCCCTTGACTGCGGACCTTACTCTGTGCAAAATGGTCACCAACCGGGGCAGGCAAAGTTGGTGTACTGGCTGTTGAGCAATTCGGCTTCGGGCATGAGGGTGGCATAGGCATCGGACAGAGTGATTACATGCCCCAAGGGCCATTTGGAGCGAATTTGCCATAATCTTCAGAGCGAAAATCTTCTTTTGTCCATGATTTTACATGCCCTTGAGCCTATTTTAGTGGGATTTGCCATAAAATCTGGAGAGGAATTATTCTTTGGCTCAGGAAATTACATGCCCAGGGGCAAGTTTGGGGCTGATTTGCCATAATTTTTAGAGGAAAATTGCTTCTGAGCTTAGGAAATTACATGCCCAAGTGCCTGTCAGAGGCCAATCTGCCATAATTTCTGGAGTAGAATTGCTTCTGAGCTTAGGAAATTACATGCCCAAGTGCCTGTCAGAGGCTTATCTGCCATAAAATCTGGAGTGAAACCGGCTTTTTGACATGGAGATTACATGCCCAGAAGCTGTCTTGCCGCTGTTTGCCATAATACGATGGATGAAAGTGTGCCTGATTAAGGATTATGAAAAGGGGGACAGAGTGATCCTTGAGGTGTTTTCACACCATTTTCGTTCTGGAGATTACCTTGGTAGGAAACATTTTATCGATTCCTACCATTTTCAAAATACCTATGCTCTTGGAGTGCACTTACAGAGCATTGATTGAGAATTGATTCGTAATTAATCATCCGCCATCATACTATTTGCCTCTGCAGAAGAAGAATGGAGTGAAACTGTGTAAGAAACTCACCAGAATGCGATTTGCAAATGCACTCTAAGTGGTGTTGTTTTTGAAGAATGGAGTGAACTTGAAAATCCCACTCTTACCAATTGCTCAGTACAGTTACCATTGGTAAGAGTCGTCAGCCATGACAAGTACGTCGATTATCATGAGTTTGGATTCTATATATAAGCAGATTCTGCGTCCAAGAAATTACATGCCCAGAGGCATGTTTGAGGCTGATCTGCCATAAAATCCGGAGAGGAATTGTTCTTTGATGAGGAAAATTACATGCCCAGAGGCATGTTTGGGGCTGATTTGCCATAATATCAGAGAGGGATTTTTCTTGCTTAACAGAATACACTTCCTGGCGGGTCAAGGGGAACGTGGAATACCGCAGCAGGGTGCTCACGAAACTAACGGTTGTCCCAGAAGTAAATGGCGCCCTGGGAGGATATGCCGCGAAAGCTCCTTGACGTGCCTCGAAAACACCCTCTTGCCCTGCGGGTGGCACTTTTATGTGCCGCCCCTTGGTTACCTTTGGGGTAAAGTGGAGATTCTGTAAGCAGTAGATTAAGGGGATAAAAATAACCATACCCAGTGCCGCAATATGAAAGTGGGACAAAGAGAAACGTCCTCATTGTCCCACCTAATTTCCAAAATGGATTTTTTGAAAATTAAAGGTTAACTTATGATACAATTGTATTTGCTTTTGAATTTAAACCATATCCGAAAGGAATTTAGATATACATGTCCAAGAAACTGATAATCACTGAGAAACCTTCTGTTGCAAGAGATTTTGCGAGAGTCTTAAATGTCTCAGGCAAGCAGAATGGATATATAGAGAATGACCAGTATGTAATCTCATGGTGCGTGGGCCATCTGGTGGAGATGCTTTATCCGGAGGCATATGATGAGAAGTACGGCAAGTGGAAACTAGAGGATCTTCCATTTTTACCCCAGGTCTATAAGTATGGTGTTATACAGAGGTCCAAGGATCAGTACAACATAGTCAATAACCTGCTTCACAGGGAAGATATCGACACTGTCTACTGGGCAGGCGACTCAGGAAAAGAAGGACAGACAATCGAGGAGAACATCAGGAACTTCGGCGGAGTAAGAGATGGAATGACTGAGCTCAGGGTCTGGATAGACTCCCAGACTGATGATGAAATAAGGCGCGGAATAGCAGAAGCTAAGCCTATGTCCGACTATGCGCTTCTTGGTGAGTCGGGAATCATGAGGGCTATTGAGGACTACAGCCTTGGTATAAACTTTTCCCGTGCGCTTTCTGTAAAATATGGAAAGCTCCTCAACGACGCAGCAGCAACTAAATCTTACACAGCCATCGCTGTAGGCCGTGTTATGACCTGCGTTCTTGGAATGGTTGTAAGGCGTGAGCGCGAGATCAGGAACTTTGTGGAGACTCCTTTCTACAGAGTAGTGGGTTCTTTTTCTGATGCAAAGATTCAGGCTGAGTGGAAGGCTGTAAAGGGCTCTGCTTTGTTTGAATCGCCGCTTCTTTACAAGGAAAACGGCTTCAAAAAAGAAGAGGACGCCAAGGCTCTCATTGACAGGCTGCAGGGTAAAGAAGCTGTAATCGACAGCATTGAATCCGGTAAATCTTCAAAGAAAGCACCGATGCTCTTTAACCTGGCCGAGCTTCAGGGAGAGTGTTCAAAGCGTTTTAAGATAAGTCCTTCACAGACTCTTGAGGTGGCACAGGAGCTATATGAGAAGAAGCTCACCACCTACCCAAGAACCGACGCCAGAGTTCTCACAACAGCTGTGGCAAAAGAGATAACAAAGAACGTCAGGGGACTGACAGGATTAAGCGATGTGGGCGGTTTTGCAAATAACATATTGCAGAACGGAATGTACAAGGGAATTGAAAAGTCATCCTATACTGATGATTCAAAGGTTACAGACCACTATGCAATCATTCCCACCGGACAGACCGGGGCAATCGAATCTCTGTCACCGCTTGCTAAAAATGTATACTTCCTGATCGTCAGAAGATTCCTTGCCATATTCTATCCGCCTGCGCAGTATAAGACTGCCAAGCTTCAGATATCTGTGGACGGAGAGAAGTTCTTTGCATCATCCAAGGTACTGATATCTCCGGGATACCTTGAAGTGATGGGAAATCCAAATGACAAGGATAACTCAGACTCTGATAAAAATGACGATTCAGAGGACATCGGAATCTCCAGGGAGGACTTCATTAAGTTTGTAGACAGCGCTCAGCAGGGTGATGTTATCACAGTTAATGACTACTCCATCAAAGAGGGAAAGACATCTCCGCCAAAGAGGTATACCTCAGGAACCCTTATCCTTGCTATGGAGAATGCAGGAAATCTCATCGAGGATGAGGAGCTTAGAGCACAGATAAAAAAGAGCGGAATCGGAACTCCTGCCACCAGGTCAGGAATAATCGACAAGCTCATTACCAATAAATACTTAAACTTAAGCAAATCCCAGATCATTACACCGGGTAACCTCGGTGAGATGATCTACGAGGTAGTGAACCTTTCCATCCCGACACTTCTCAATCCTGAGATGACAGCCAGCTGGGAAAAGGGACTGGACGGAATTTATAACGGCTCAGTAGATTCCGGTGATTATCGCAAAAAACTGGAAGACTACATAAGACGTGAGACTCAGAAGCTCATTGAAAAGAACCTTACAAACGAGATAGTTTCAAACATAAATCAGTTCGCAGGTAAGGAAGCCAAGGGCGCAGCATCAAGAAAGCCCATAGGTGTTAAATGCCCTGTCTGCGGCGGTGATATGACCACAACTTCCTTTGGTTACGGCTGCAGCAACTACTTCAACGATCAGATAAAGTGCAGCTTCAGCGTCGGCGAGATCGCAGGAAAGAGGCTGTCCGAGGAAGAAGTCAAACAGCTCATAACAGAAGGCAAAACCGGAGTCATCGAAGGCTTCACCAGCAAGAACAAGAAGAAGTTCAAAGCAATCCTGGTTCTTGCCAAGGACGATAACGGAAAACCTACCATAACCTTTGATTTCTCTGATGTGCCCGCTGAGTATATTGAGGACGTTGCCTGCCCTGTATGCGGAGGCAGACTCGTAAAGACCGGCTACGGCGTTGCCTGCGAAAACCGAAGCAAAGAGGAGAATGGCTGTTACTTCAATATTGGTGAAGTTGCAGGCAAAAAGCTGGATGATGAGACAATCAAAACCCTTATCACCAACGGCAGCACAGACGTTATAAGGGGCTTTAAATCCAAGTCCAAAACAAGCTTTGACGCCAAGCTCGTCCTGAAGAAACAGGAGGATGATAAGCTTGGAGTTTCCTTCGATTTTGAAGGAATAGAACCTGATTACCTGAAGGATGTGGTATGCCCTGACTGTGGCGGAAGACTCATAAAGAAATCCGTAGGCTTTAGCTGCGAGAACTACAATAAGGATGATCCCGCATCATGCCGCTTCTTTATCGGAAAGATAGCTCAGAAGCAGCTTTCTGAGGCCAATGTCACACAGCTTCTTAAAGAAGGACACACAGCCACCATCAGAGGCTTCAAGAATAAGGACAAGAAATCCTTCGACGCCTGCCTGATCCTTAAGAAGAACGAAGAGGGCAAGAGCGAGATAACCTTCGACTTTGAAAACGTGGAAGCCAAGACAGTAAAGGGCGTTGTCTGCCCCGTCTGCGGAGGCGAGATCGTAAAGACCAGCTTCGGCTACGGCTGCAAGAACTACAACAAGGAAGACCCCGAGCACAGCTGCAAGTTCAACATTGGTCAGATCGCCGGCAAGAAACTTAATGACGGTCAGGTAAAAGAGCTTCTGACCATGGAAACAACACAGCCAATATCCGGCTTTAAGTCCAAGAGCGGCAAAACTTTTGAAGCAAAGCTTGCCCTTAGCAAAGATGAAGCGGGAAAAGTCACCGGCATAAAGTTCGTCTTCGAGAGTGAAGATGAGGTTATTGAGGGCGTTAAGTGTCCAAAATGCGGTAAGCCAATCATAAAGGGACACTGGGGCTACAGATGCGAAGGCAACAAGAAGGGCGAAGAGGGAGCCTGCGACTTCTTTATCGGCAAAGTGGCAGGTCTTGAGATCTCCAAAGAGGATGTGACAAAGCTCCTCACTGATAAGATCACCGACACTATCGCCGGCTTTACCAGCAAATCCGGTAACAGCTTCGATGCAAAGCTGGCATTCGACGACCAGTTCAGAGTTGTATTTAAATTTGATAATCAATAACCAAGGCCTGCTAAAATGACCGAATAGACATGAAAAACGACCGAATAGACATAAACTATATGTTTTGCCATCTGATAAAGCTAAAATATGCATAATTGTGGGACATAATTTAGTAGAATACTAAACACAAAGGTGGGGGAAAATGTCCGACTTACTTGATATCAAACTAGTGATAGACAAGGATTGTCAGAAACTTAATGTAGTCATTACAAACAATGAACGCAATGAGGATGTGGAGGGCGTCATAGCTGCTATCCAGGGATATGCCAACAAGAAGATACCCATGATTCCGGCGTATTTCAAGGACAGCGTGGTTATGCTGCCTCAAAGGCAGATAATCCGTCTGTACATTAGCAACAGAAAGGTAATGGTTCAGACCAGTCAGAGAATTTATGAGGTTAAGATGAACCTCAGGGAGTTGGAAGAAATCCTTGATCCAGACAGATTTGTGCGCAGTTCACAGTCGGAGATCATTAATCTTCGCAAGGTGAAGAACTTTGATTTTTCAGTAGTGGGGACAATCGGAGTTCTTTTGGAGAACGGTGAGCGTACCTGGGTAGCCAGAAGAAGAGTCAGAGATGTTAAAAGAGCTCTGGAGAGAGGAGGTAACGATGGATATAAAAACTAAGTTTATGTTCAGAATGTTACTGGGCTTCACTCTTGGGCTTATTACAGGCATCATCATGTTTGTACTGAGTATTCCTGATGGAGCACCCTTCGACAGAATTTTCTTTATATGTCATCTCATTGGATCCAGTATCATGGGCCTTGTTGGGTACGGAGGAGCTATTGTTTATGACATAGAATCCTGGTCACTGGGAAGGGCTACATTTACTCATTATATAGTAACCTTTATGACTATGTTCGTGATCAGCGAGATGTTGGGGTGGTTTTCTCACGATGTGTTATTCTATACCTTCCTGGCGTTTACCTTTGCCTATGCGATGATCTGGCTGTTTGAATATCTGGTTTGGAAGAAGCAGATCAGGCAGATGAACGATGAGCTTGAGGTGATGTTAAAGAAGAATAACCAGTAAAGGAGAGCAGGGCTATGGCAGATAACAGGAATATTCAGATGTCAGATGAAGCGATGCATGGTGCTGCCGGAGGATTTACAGGTGGCGAATCGAAAATGCCCGAATATGACGCGATCGGATCTGTGGTCATGCATCTTGGAGGACAGCAGTATCAGGTGCGCTTTGATGACGGAGCAGAACTGGTTGCAACAAATCAGACTGAAGGGCCGGTTTTGGACGGAAGTAAAGTCGGATTGTTTGCTGTTTCAGGAGGCTGGACAATGTATGTTCTGGCTAACAACTAAATATTTGGAACTAAAAGCATCCTTTGCGCAAAAACCAGTGCAGGGGGTGCTTTGTTGTTTTGAACCTTGTTGTGTCTGACAGAAAGGAAAAGGTTCTTTTTATGAAAAAACTCAAGATACTGGTTACCGGAAAAAACAGAAGAATAGCCACTGACATATGTAATCATCTGGCAGAAGACAGGGATTATTCTGTTATAAAGTGCGCTGCCAAACAGGATGACCTCTTTCGAACGGTTCCAAATGAGATGCCAAAGGTGATCATCATCTGCCTTGGCGATGAGAAAAAGGAGACCATCAGGGTCTATGATATCCTGAAGGAATGTGCCAAGCTGGGGGCTCTGACCATTATTGTGGTGGCTAACCAGGAGGATAAATCTCTTTTCATCAAGTATACGAATCTGGACAAGATGTTTTTCTTATCAAGGCCGGTATCCCTTTATGTTCTGTACGACAAACTGGAGGAGGTTGAGAAGAAATATACCGGAGAGGATGACGATTATGCCCTGCTGACGGAATATGTTAACCCCAATTCCGACAGGATCACAAGGAAGCATATCCTGGCAGTGGATGATAATGCAGAGCAGCTTATGCAGATAAAAGAGCATCTGAAGGAATTCTATGAGGTCACCCTTGTGGGATCCGGTAAGGATGCCCTGAAGTTTTTGAAAAAGAGGAAGGTTGATCTGATACTTCTGGACTATATGATGCCTGAGATGGACGGACCTGAGGTCATCACGCAGATACGGGAGGATCCGGAGCTGGCAAAGATACCTGTTATGTTCCTTACCGGTGTCAAGGACAAAAGCAAGGTTATTAAGACTTTGGTGGAGCTCAAGCCCCAGGGATACATTGTCAAGCCCAGCAAGAAATCAGCGCTGGTGGCAAAGATAATCGATGTGTTTGATGAGGAGATGAATGCTGATGGAGATTGACCTTGGATTTCTGGAAGACAATGAAGTTGATGTAAAGAGCGGAATTGAGTACACGGGAGGAAAAGAGAAGTACCTTTCTGCGCTGAAAAGATATTATCAAAACTATGAGGACAACAGGGAAAAGCTTGAAAAACTGTGGGCTGATCGTGATATGGAAAACTACACGATACAGGTCCATGCCCTTAAGAGTAACTCAAGGATGGTGGGGGCCAATGATCTTGCAGATGCCTTCGAGGCCCTTGAAGCTGCGGCGGGAGAAGGGAATGCCTCATTCATTGATGAGAACTTTGTGATGACTATTGAGAAATACTCACAATTTGCAGAGCTGATAAAGCCAATAGGGGAGGCCGACATAGAAAAGCCTGCGGGTGAGATATCGGGGGAAGAAGCCAGAGAATTGTCAAAAGAGCTGTTGGATACCCTTGATGAATACGATGATGAGAAGTCTCTGGAGCTGGCAAAAAAGCTTTGTGGTTACCCTTTCAGACTAAGGCAACGGGAGCAGATGAACGAGGCTGTAAAGCTGATCACGGAGTTTAGGTATGATGACGCTGCGGATATTGTTCGGGAGATAACAGGAAGCATCGAGTGATATGTTTTGAGGAATTGCCAAATGAAATATATTAAGATTGCACTTTCGGTGATCATAGTACTTGTCTTTGGATACATCATAATCGGAGAGTTTGCTTTTCCAAATAATACTCCCCATGTTGGATTTCTGTGTGAAATGCTGCCCTGCGACAACTGGGTTCAAATAAAAGAGGACGGGACAAAGGAGCCCTTTGAGCTTCCGGGCAGAGCTGACGGGGATATAGTCATTGAGACCACTTTGCCGGCTGAGATCGATAAGGATATGACCACCATGTGCTTCAGGGGCATGGACATGCGCGTCTATGTGGACGGTGAACTTCGAGGAAAGTTTGAAACCCAGGACTATCGAATTTTTGGTGATCGCTCTGCCGAGTGTTATCTCATGGTTCCGCTTTATCAGGAGGATGAGGGAAAGAGCCTTCGGGTTGATTATGAGTATAACTCGGGATTCGTATATGAAGTTTATTATGGTACCCAGATTGGAATATGGTCACATTTCTTTTCCCAGTATGGAGCAGAGCTTTTTGTTGGTCTGATGATACTGTCTCTTGGTATTATCTGCTATGTGGCATCAGTTGTATATGGCATTGTTTATAAAAAGTATCTGGAGATGCAACACCTTTCAATAGGTGTTCTTCTTGGCGCCTGCTGGGTTTTGTCAAACTCAATCTTCAGGCAGTTCTACGCAAGGAATATTTCGGTCATGTCCGATATCCCTTTTCTGATGGTCATGCTGCTGCCAATTCCATTTCTTATCTTTATTGATTCACTGCAGAAGGGAAGATACACAAAGATACTTACTATCGCGGGGGCAGTGGAAGTGGCTGACTTTATCCTGCTGATAGCTCTTTTTATCAGCGGAAAGGCTCCCCTTGTAAAAAGCTTTATAATAGCGGCGCTATGCTGCCTGTTCTGCATAGTTGTTATGACATATACCATTGTTAAAGATGCCATGCAGGGTCTGACAAAGGAATATGAATATGTCGCAGTGGGCTTTATAGTCCTTGCCATTGCTGCCATAGGGCAGATCCTGACTTATCAGTTTGCCCACAACGGCGTTTTCTCGGGACTTATGATGGCTTTCGGCCTTTTGGGATTTCTCATATGCGCCACAATCCATACCATAAAGCAGCTCATTGGGATAAGACTTGAAGCGAATGAAGCCATGCACGCCAACGTGGCCAAGGACCAGTTTCTTGCCAATATGTCTCATGAAATCAGAACTCCTTTAAATGGAATCCTGGGTATGGATGAGATGATCATCAGGGAGACAAAGCAGAGCAGCGTAAAGAAATATGCTCTGGATATCAAAAGTGCCGGAAATACCCTCCTGTCTCTTATAAACGATATTCTGGATCTCTCCAAAATTGAGGCGGGAAGCTTTGAAATCATTCCGGTGATATATGGAATCACCTCGGTCCTGAATGACGTTATCAACATGACCAGGCAAAAGGCGGTGGGGAAGGATCTGGAGTATATTTTTGAGGCTTCTCCTGAGCTTCCCAGCGAACTCTACGGAGATGAACTGAGAGTTCGTCAGGTCATGCTTAATATCATCAACAACGCCATAAAATATACAGCAAAAGGACAGGTGAAGATTCAGGTTTTATCAGAGAATATCTGGGTAGATGACGAGCGGCGGATAAATCTTATCATCAGGGTCTCAGACACTGGAACAGGGATCAAACCGGAGGATATGGACAAGCTCTTTTCCAGTTTCCAAAGGCTTGATGAAGAAAAGAATAGAAATATTGAAGGAACAGGTCTGGGACTTCACATAACTCAGCGTCTGGTGGAGCTGATGAATGGAAAGATTGAGGTTGACAGCAAATACGGCGAAGGAAGTACCTTTACTGTTACTATTCCTCAGAGGATCATAAACAGCCAGCCGATCGGCGATTTCAGTGAGGCGGTAAGCAGATTTGTAAATACCATGGAGATAGAAGAGACCACTTTGTATGCTCCGGGAGCCAGCGTGCTGGTGGTAGATGACAATCAGATGAATCTTGAGGTTATGGAGGGACTTCTTCGTGAAACAGGAATGAAGGTGGAACTGGCAGATTCCGGGAAAAAATGCATAGAAAAAGTCAGTGAGAAAACCTTTGATGTGGTGCTTTTGGATCAGATGATGCCGGGGATGAACGGTGTAGAGACATTAAATACCATGAAGGAGATGAAAGTAATAGGTGATACGCCCGTGATCGCGCTGACGGCGGATGCCATCATGGGGGCGAAGGAAAATTACATCTCCAAGGGCTTTACGGACTACTTAAGTAAGCCGGTGAAGTATGAAAAGCTGGAAGAAACTTTGAAGAGATATCTTCCGCAGGAGAAACAGCAGGTAAGATCCGTGCAGAATAATGATCTGCCCACTCTTTTGATCTGGGGCACAGACTCAGACAAGTTACGGGAAACCAAAGAAAAGCTTTCCGAGACTTATAAGTGCATCTGTGTTGTGGGAAGTAAGGCAAAAGATAAGTATCTGGATAAGCATGAGGTTGACGCTGTGATGATGGTAAATTAATACATGGGCTGTTTCAAGTTTGACTAATAGGAGCACCATTTCGGTGGAAACGCCGAAGTGGTGCTCTTTTTATACTTTTTTTACCAAAGTTAAGACAATAGACATGGTTGAGGCACTTAAGAGCAGAGAATGACAGGCGCTGATTATTCAGCATTTAGTTGATAAATTCGCGCTTTTGAGATACGATTAATGAGACGAAGTTTGCGCATGGAGGCAAAAAATGAATCCACAGATCATAGTAGTTGACGACGATCCCATAATCCTTAAAAGAGCATGGAGCATACTTGGTGAAGCAGACATGAAGGTAGTTGTTCTCAAGTCAGGAGAACAGCTTCTTAAGCACCTTAAAGACAACCCGGCGCCTGACCTTATCCTTCTTGATGTCAGGATGCCTGAAATGGACGGCTTTGAAACCTTAACAGCCCTTAGAAAGACCGAGAAGCCCGGGCAGGAGACACCGGTAATATTCCTTACCGCCAGTGAGGAGGACGACGTGGAGACCAAGGGACTTCAGCTCGGGGCCATGGACTACATCAGAAAGCCCTTTATTCCCGATGTCCTTGTCCTCAGGGTAAGCCACGCCGTTGAGCTTGTAAGACTCCAGAGAGACCTTGAGAAAGAAGTTCTGGAAAAGACAAGAGAGAACGAACAGCTCTTTTTCCATGTGGTCGCATCCCTTGCCCAGGCAATCGATGCTAAGGACACCTACACCAACGGCCATTCGGGGCGAGTTGCGGATTATTCAAAAGAGATCGCAAGGCGCTACGGCTATGACGAGAAGGCCCAGGACGACATCTACATGATGGGGCTTCTCCATGACGTAGGAAAGATCGGCGTTCCCGACGAAGTAATAAACAAGCCCGGCAGACTCACCGACGAGGAATTTGCTCTGATCAAAAAGCACCCCTCCATCGGTGCCAAGATTCTCGAAAACATTGAGGAGATGCCCGAGCTGGTATCCGGAGCCAAGTGGCATCACGAGAGATTTGACGGAAGAGGCTACCCCGAGGGGCTCTCAGGAAAAGACATCCCGGAGCAGGCCCGCATCATCGCAGTGGCTGACGCCTACGACGCCATGACCAGCAACAGAAGCTACCGCGGCGCACTCCCTCAGGAAAAGGTAAGAGAGCAGATAGAATCCGGCAAGGGAACCCAGTTCGATCCCCAGTTTGCCGACATCATGCTCGCAATGATAGACGAAGATACGGACTACAAAATGCAGGATAAAAGCTGTCATTAAACACCGGAAAGGAAGCTATTTCACATATGAAGTGTAAACTGCTTGTTGTCAGCAGCGGAAAATCATTCCTGATAGACTCTGTGATTGCAGACCTGGATCCATCATGGATAACCACTGTATGCTGCGAATATGACGTCAAGTCCATAGGAAAAGAGAAGGACGATGCGGATATTGTCCTGGTATTTGTGGGCGAGCTTACTTCGGACGTTACCAAGGGGCTCGTGTACATTAAGGACATCTGCGCCGACGATTCCAAGAGCCTTTATCTTGCAGGCTACGACGATGACATCGCCAAGGCAAAAGAGATAATCCCTCACGAGCTTGTCAAAAAGACCTTCTTCAGACCTTTTGATGCCAAGAAGATGGTAAGTGAAATAGAGATGGAAGCTAGGCTTGTCCGTCAGAGACACAGCATGAAGGAAATCCTGCTTGTGGATGACGACGTGACCTTCCTTAAGATTGTTAAAAAGTGGCTTATGGATAAGTACCAGGTAACAGTGGTCAAATCCGGAACGCAGGCAATAAAGTACATCGCCTCCCACAGACCGGACCTTATCCTCATGGACTATGACATGCCCATAACCACCGGTTCCATGGTGCTTGAAATGATCAGAAGCGAACCTGAATCCGCAGATATTCCCATTATTTTCCTCACCGGAAAGTGCGACAAGGAAACGGTTATGCAGGTCATGAACCTGAAGCCTCAGGGATATCTTTTAAAGACCATGGACAGGGAAAAGATAATTGCCGCAATTGATAAGTTCTTTGAGACATACAAGTGGCAGAATGCAGTAAACATTTCTGAGATAAAATAGTTGCAGTGTTAGGAGTAGCTTGATGAGAGGCAGAAAAGTCACAGGCATAATAAGCATAATCATCCTTTGTTTGAGCTTCTTTTTGGGAGCCGCGCTTAATTCTTTTACAGCTTATGCCGAAACAGACAGCACGCCTGTTAAGGTTGGTTACTTTGAAAACGAGATCTTCTCTGAGGGTGCCCAGGAAGGCGCTGTCAGAAAGGGCTATGCCTACGAGTATTACCTCAAGATATCAGAGTATACCGGCTGGGAATATGAATATGTTTTTGGCAGCTTTGGAGATCTTTATCAGAAGCTGCTGGATGGAGAGATAGATCTTCTGGCAGGTCTTGCCTATACAGATGCCAGGAAGGATATTGTGGGTTATCCAAGGCTTCCCATGGGAAGTGAAACCTACAATATGGTTAAACACGCTTCCGACGAGAGCATCACCACATCCCCTTCAACCTTGGAAAATAAGAATATTGGAGTACTGGACAGTGCCATGGTAGGTGCGCTGAACCAGTTTCTTAGTGAGCACGACATCACGGCCAATGTGACCACGTATTCTGAATATCAGGATATGTTTAATGACTTTGATCGGGGTGCAACTGATGTTATTGTGGCTGAAAGTGACGGAGCTTCTGGCCGTTCTAATGCCGAGCTTCTTTACGCTTTTGGATCGTCTGATTACTATCTTTGCGTCAGCAAAAAACGCTCCGATCTTTTGCAGCAGCTGGACGTGGCCCAGGATCAGCTTGCAGTTGAGGAACCTTATTATATCAACTCACTGAAGATCAAGTATTATCCTTCAAGTATCTCCAGCAGATCTTTTTCCGATGAGGAGAAGGCGTGGCTTCGTGAGCATGATTCCATCAAGATCGGATACCTTAACAATTACCTGCCCTACAGCGATACCGACAGCGAGGGCAATGTAACAGGTCTGGTAAAAGAGCTTGTTCCTGTGATGCTGCAGGAGTTGGGAATAAACAATCTTGCAGTAACCTACATAGGTTATGACAAGTACGATGACATGCTCTCTGATATCGGTCAGCAGAACATCGACGTGGTATTCCCTGTAGGCGGAGGTCTCTACTACGCCGAGGAAAATGCCATTTATCAGTCATCGCCGGTAGTTTCTTCAAACGCAGTGCTTATCTATCAGGGTGAATACAATGAAGATAAGCTTTCAGTCTTTGCAGTAAATGAAAACAACAGAATGCAGGACTATTTCGTTAAGACCAATTTCCCCGATGCACAGGTGGTTTACTGCGCATCAATCGATGACTGCCTCAAAGCCGTTATGGATGGAAAAGCGGGTTGCACAACACTCAACGGAGTAAGAGCAAACGATATGCTCAAGAACCGCAGCTACCGCAGCCTTTCCGCAAAGCAGCAGAACATAGTCGACGACAGGTGCTTTGGTGTTCACCTTGGTAATGCAGGGCTCTTAAAGCTCCTTAACAGAGGCATCAGCATCGTCGGAAGCGAGCGCGCCCAGAACATGGCCTACAAATATGTGGACGGCCTTTATTCCTACACCTTCGTTGATACAATCCACGACAATCTGTGGTTTGTGGTGCTTATTGCATTCATAATCTTTTCGTTGATTTTTATTTTGCTTCTTAGAGAATCCACTGTATCCAAGAGGCGTGTCCTTGAGAGAGAAGCCTCGGCAAAAGAGCTCGAGGAGAGCAACAGACAGCTGGCTGAGGCGGTGAAGGAAGCTGAAGATGCTAATAAAGCCAAGGATTATTTCCTCTCAACCATGTCCCATGACATCAGAACTCCCATGAACTCCATCCTGAGTATGAATGAGATGGTCATGAGGGAGTGCGACAACGAGAATATCCTTGTTTATTCCGGGCATATTAAATCATCGGGAAAGACTCTTTTGGGCATCATAAACGACATCCTTGACTTTTCCAAGATCGAGGCGGGTAAGCTCGATATCAACCCGGTGGAATATGAGATGAGCTCCGTGCTGAACGACCTGGTAACTACGGCACAGACCATGGCAGAGGAGAAAGGTCTTTTCTTCGAGCTCAATGTGGATGGTGATATTCCAAATTATCTTAAGGGCGATGAGACCCGCATAAAGCAGGCGGTTACCAATATCATCACCAACGCGGTCAAATACACCAAGGAGGGTACCGTAACCTTCACACTTGGCTATGATAAAGTTCCTGATGATCCAAACGCGGTAATCCTCAATGCCAGCGTCAAGGATACCGGCGTCGGAATCAAGGAAGAGGAGATCGGAAGGCTCTTTGATGCCTTCGAGAGACTGGACAAAAAGAACAACAGAAACGTTGAGGGAACAGGCCTTGGCATCACAATTACCCAGAGACTTCTAAACCTCATGGGCAGCACTCTTGAAGTTGAGAGTACCTACGGCGTTGGCTCGACCTTCAGCTTCTCACTGCGCCAGGAAGTGATCAAATGGGATAAGGTGGGCGACTTTGAGGCGGCCTTTAAGAAGTCCATCGCAGAGAAAAAGAAATACAGGGAGAGCTTTACAGCACCTGACGCACATGTCCTTATCGTTGATGACACGATCGTGAATCTTAAAGTAGTAAGCAATCTTCTTAAGCGCACGAAGATGCATATAGATACTGCGGAGAGCGCTGATGAAAGCATTGAGATGGCAAAGCAGCGCGCTTACGACATCATTTTCATGGACCACATGATGCCATACAAGGATGGTATCGAGGCAATGCATGAGATCAGGGCCCTTGAGAATAATCCAAACGCAGCTACGCCTATCATCTGTCTTACGGCTAACGCCATCTCAGGAATGAGAGAGATGTATCTGGAAGCGGGCTTTGACGACTATCTTACTAAACCTATTGATCCGGCAATCCTTGAAGAAGCTATCATCAAATATCTTCCTAAGGAGAAGGTTTTCCTGGCTAAGGACGGCGAAGATAAAGCGGGTGGTGACGCAAAAGAGATACCGGAATTCATGTACTCTGTTACCGGTCTTAACGTTGAAGAAGGTATCAGAAAGCTTGGGGATGCCGCTATTTATATTGATACCGCAAAGACTTATCAGGAAACAGTAGAGAGCACTGCAGCAGCGATTGAGGACTACTGGGAAAAGAGAGATATAACTAACGTTACAACCAAGGTGCATGCCATCAAGAGCACTTCAAGGCTGATAGGGGCGCTGGAACTGTCGGATGCTGCTATGGCACTTGAGGATGCAGGGCGCAGTAACGATGTCGATACACTTGAGGCCGGGCTTCCCAAACTTATCGCGGATTACAGAAAGCTTGGAGAGGAACTTGCTCCGCTCACACAAAAAGGTCTTTTGACAGAAAATAAGAAAATGATATCTGCCGATGAGTTAAAAGAGCTTTATGAGCAGATAAAAGCTGCCTACAATGACGATGACTACGGCAAAATGGAGGAGATAGGAGAGTACCTGGAAGGTTGTGAGGTTCCGCAGGAAGAAAGTAGCAGGGTACAGGCTGTAGTTAAGGCAATTTTGGATTTTGACTACGATGATGTCCCTCCTCTCTTAAATAAGTGTTAATTTTATATCTAACTTGTTGAAAAGTCAGTTATTTTATGCAAGAATAGGTATTGGCATGGGCAAAACATGCCAAAAACGTGAGTGAGTAATGCAGAATTACTTTACAATACGAAAGGAGATTTTCACATGATTTACTCAACAGAGGTAAAAAATATGTGTCCCGTAACACAAGGGGTACATCATGGCG
>JAEEGH010005592.1_pt1 | contig 31429 bp, 18 predicted proteins | sample 9134181 | NCBI WGS metagenome assembly JAEEGH01 (sample SAMN16246544, study PRJNA631951) | gut metagenome | biome: gut microbiome; feature: rumen; material: DP-attached | host: Bos | place: Iran: Karaj | collected 2018-10
GCAATTGGTTTTGCCCCGACCACTGCCCAACGGACATTCCTTCAATATACTTCGTCCAACTATCCCGATGGCCTGGAGACGGTGGCCACAGGTGCTGCCAGCAAGGCGAAATACACGGGAACTTTGATTCCCGATCCCGACCCGGACCATACCACACGGATTTTCTATCAGGATGCGCAGGCGAGCGATATGACGGCTGTTTTCGAGTCCATCGCCGAATATGCCGGTGGCAACAACCAGGAATATGGCGCCACCTCCATGGTTGCCGTGGATATCGTTTCCTCCAGTTTCCAACTGCCGCAAGGGGTTGATATCAGTCGTATCAAGGTCTATACCGCCCAGTGTCTCGGCATCCTCGATGAGACCTTCACGCCGGAAGACGGAGATACTCCGAAGAATTATCTGGCCTTTGCCAAGCCCATAGAGGCTCCCAACCGTCCGGTTTTGGATTCGCTCTGGGTCAGTCATAAACTCAAGAGCAAGGTCGATCCCACCAAGGACTCGCTGGATTCCCACAACAATGTCGTGTATGAGTGGACGAAACTTCAAAACGTCGACATCGACGGCACGGCCATCGGCGATGAAAACAATGAGAATGGTATCCGGGTCAAGATCAATAAGGCAGACAATACCATTTCCATCACCGGTTTCGACTTCAGCCAGTGCTGGTGCGGCTTGGATGCCGAGCACGGCAATGTCGAGCAATATGACTCGTCAGACCCGAATTATTCGCATCATGTGGCCGGTTACCGCGGCTTCAAGCTGATCATCGAGTTCCCGATCAAGATCACGGAAGATGCTGTTGGCGGCCCTGCGGTCAACACCAACCTCCCCGGCTCCGGTCTGTATATGACCGATGCCGACGGTAACAAGGTCGGTGAGCCTATCATTACCTATCCCGCACCTACGCTGCTCGTTCCCGTCAATCTCTGGATCAGCAAGAAAGGCTTGAAGAAGGGGGAGAGTGCTTCGTTCTCGATCGATCGCAAACTCGCCAAAAAGGCGAATGAGTCGGATCCCGATCCCGAGTATGAGTATTTTACCAATGTCATGATGACGGGCAAACCCGGTATCGACTCCGTTACGGTGAAACTGCTCAACCTCGACCCGGCTTATTTCTACCGCGTCCAGGAAAATGGCTGGAGCTGGTCTTACGACACGACGATCCAGCCTGGAAGCGCGGCTACTACGGAGACTACGACGCACAATCCGTTTGTTTTCGTCAATACCAAGAAAGAAAACACGCCCAAGCACGCCGAGAGCGTCGTGAACAACAATTTCTCGAACAATCAGGCCGTGACGACTTCCTCCAAGGACCACACCTACACCCCGACGCCTTAAGCTTCTGATTAATGAATGATAAAAAACGCGAACAGGCAGCCGATTGGCTGCCTGTTCGTGATTCCGGCGCGACTCGAACGCGCGACCCACAGCTTAGAAGGCTGTTGCTCTATCCAACTGAGCTACGGAACCGATCCTGTGTCCCCGCGAAGGGGAGTGCAAATATACGCCATTTTCCCGGATTGACAAAGGGTCGCCCCGGGAAGATGCCGCGTTTGCATTAGAAGATGTATTTCAGCTGGAACATCGCCGAACTGCGTCGGGCTTTCGGAGCATCCGTGTCGGAAAAGAAGCGTCCGGACTGCCACAGGCGCATGACGCCGATCTGGATGGCGCCCATCCGTACGCCGGCGGTATAGTTCCAGCCCCACTGGTTCAGGGCGGGGGTCAGGCCGGCTAGGGTCGCGTAATCATCCATGGGAATGGGACGACCCGCGTCAACCGACCCGGACAGCTGTCGGGCGTAATAGGCGCCGCCGCCGATATAGGCCGAGGACCGCGGGCTTTGGCTGCGTTTCGTCTGGATGACCAGGCTGACCGGGACGCAGAGCTCGTCCTGGCGCAGACGGATGTTGGTCTGGTAGGGATCGCTGAGGTCGGGATAGCGGACTTTGTAACGGTCGTAGAGGACCTGGGTGCGCAGGCCGATGTTTCCGAGGTTCAGGTGGGCCTCTAGTCCGGCGTTCCAGCCCAGGCCCGTCTTGCCGTCAAAGGCGGCGTCCGGGAAGAGCAGCCTGTTGCTCGAATAACCGGCGACCACCGCCACATCCACGCCGTAGTCGGAATAGGACTTATGCTTGGGCGCTACCCGGCCGGATGAGGTGAAGAAGTCGCGGGTAGCCACATCTTTCGTCAGGTCCGTCAGATAGCCCGTGACCTGGTCCAATCCTTCATAGTCAATCAGATCCGCATCGTCCTCCGGCTTGTGGTAAGGGGACTTGAGGCCGGTGGTGACAGCCAGGGTCGGAATGCCGAGTTCGGCGAAACCTTCCGTGTCGGTCGCCGTGAAGACGCTTCGCTCGAAGTCCTTGAGATCCAGCTTCAGGCTGCCGGCCTGCGAGCGGAGGATTTCCTTGCCGTCCTTGATCGTCGCGACGCCCACCAGTTGCAGCGACTTGCCGGCCTTCAGCCAGCCGACCATGTCGATGCTCATCATCAGTTTGATGTGGAATCCGAGGGTGTCCATCCTTCCCGCCAGGTGGTTGGAGCCGAACAGACCGAGCTCCTCACCGTCGAAAGCGGCGATGACTACGCTGCGTCGCAGCGGCTGTCCCGTCAGTGCGCGGGCGATCTCGATCAGGGCCGCGGAACCGGAGGCGTTGTCGTCCGCGCCGTTGTAGACCTGCCCTTTCTTGATGCCCAGGTGGTCGTAGTGGGCGCCGAGGATGATGACTTCGTTCTTCAGGGCGGGGTCTTCGCCTTCGATGAAACCGACCACGTTCTTGAAGTCCGCGTCCGGATAGGCGGCTACGCTGAAACGGTCATACCATCCCTCGCGGAAAAAAGGCTTGAGCCCGGCTTCCTCATAGTTGCGGATGATGTATTCGGCTGCCTTGGTAGCGTCCGGGGAACCGGCCTTGCGGCCGTTCAGGGAATCGGCGGCCAGATAATACACGTGGTCGTGAAGGCGCTCCTGGCGGGTCTGGGCCCGGGCGGGGAGGATGGCAAGCAACGCCAGCGCACCGCCCAGAATCAGGGTTGAAAGCTTTTTCATCTATATTATTTCGTTAGGACGATATAATCTCCGGGGGCGATGCTGAGCGTGGTCGTGCCACGGTGTTTTTCGCCCGTGAACCAGTCGGTGTAGCGGCCCTTCAGCGGTAGCGTGACGCTGGTGGCGGGGCCGTCCAGGTTGCGGAACGTGATGGCAGGAGCCTCTTCCTTGGGGGCTACGCCCGCAACGGCGGGAGCTTCTTCCTTCGGATCCGTTCCCTGGCTGAGGACGGCGGGCGCGATGCCGAAGTTGGCCAGCACGACCACGTCGTTGCCGCGCACGTGGCGGCGGAAGGCCAGCACGCCGTCGGGCGCCTCGAAATACTCGATCTGTCCGCCGCGCTCACCGGCAGCCAGCGCGGGATTCTGATGCTTCAGCTCGATCAGGCGCTTGTAGAAGGCGGTGAATCCGTTGGCGCTCCAGTCCGTGATCGGGTCCTTCTCGAAGAAGGCCAGGCGCCGCGAAAGGCCGATTTCCTGGCCGGTATAGACCAGGGGCTGGCTCTGGGGCAGGGTGAAGCAAAGGACGGCGCAGACGTCGGCCGCATCGCCCTCGCGCTCGAATTCCGTTCCGTTCCAGGAATTCTCGTCGTGGTTGGAGGTGAAGGTCAGGCGGAAGGCTTCCCAGGGGAAACGGTTCGCGTCCCGCGTGATGTAGTCGCGCAGATCTCCCACGGTGCGGCGTCCCTGGGCGCAGGCATTCAGCAGATGGTGCAGTTCCCAGGCGTAGTTGGCGTCGAAAGTCCGGGTCGCATCGGCCAGGTTGTCCCGCTCGGCCTCGGCAAGGAGGTAAATGTCGGGATAGTCGGCGTTCATCTGGGGCAGGATGCCCTCCCAGAACTTGGCCGGCACTTCGCCGGCGGCATCGCAGCGGAAGCCGTCCACGCCCTTTTCGAGCCAGAAGCGCATCGCTTCGTCCTGGGCTGCCCAGACCGCTTCGTTCTCATAGTTGAGACTGCGGGTGTCGGTCCAGTCGTATTCCCAGATGGCGTTGCCCAGCGAGTCGCGCTCGTAGAAGTCGGCGGGCTTCGTAGTCATCCATACATGGTCCGGGGCGGTCTGGTTGGCCACCCAGTCCAGGATGAGTTTGAAACCCTGTTCGTGGGCGGCGGCGAGCAGATGCTCGAAGTCCTCCATCGTGCCGAACTCGGGGTTGACCTTGGTGTAGTCGGAGATGGCGTAATAGGAGCCCAGGGAGCCCTTGCGGCCTTCCGTGCCGATCTCGTACATGGGCATCAGCCAGAGCACGTCGACGCCGAGGTCCTTGAGGCGGGGGAGTTGGGCCTCGACGCCCTTGAACGTCCCTTCGGGGGAGAACTGGCGCACGTTGACTTCATAAACGACCGAGTCGTAGGTCCACTCGGGGTGGACGGCGGCCGGTTTGGGGGCGCAGGCGGCGCAAAGCGCGGCGGCCGCTGCCGCGAGGAGGAGGATTCTTTTCATGGTATTCATCATTGTTGTCATTGTCTGTCGAATTGGAGGACCAGGCTTTCGCCGGCCCCGGCCGTGAGGGGTTCGCCGGCCGTGACGGCCGTTCCGGCCAGGATGTCGCGGCCGCTCCCGAGGCCCCCGGTGATTTCCGCGAAGCGCTCCCAGGGCACTTCCACGGCCTTTTCGGAGAGGTTCAGGAAGACCATCACGACGGTCCGGTCATCATAGCGGAAATAGGTGTAGGTGTTGTCCAGAGGGAGGAAATGGAGGGTCTTGCCATGGTGCAGCACGGGGGTTTCCCTGCGCCAGCGCAGCAGCGTCCGGGCGAAGTTGTAGACGTCCGGGGACGGATCGGTGGCAGTATCGAAATCCAGCCGCATCCGGCCGTCGTCGCGGCGGGCGGTGCCGGTGCGCAGCATCCATTCCTCGCCGTAGTAGAGCTGCGGGATGCCACGGAGCGTCGCGAGCAGCGTCAGGGCCATCTTCATCCGGGCCGGATCGCCGCCGCAGACGTCCGCAAGCCGCGGCGTGTCGTGGTTGGAGAAAAAGACCAGCATCCGCTCCGGGTCCGCGTAATTGAAATCGTGCGTCAGCGCATCATAGACCGCGCGCAGGTCGCCGGTCTGGGGCAGGCCGTGGTCGCTTTCCGGGACCGCGAGGGCCCGGTTCATGGCGTCCAGGAGCGGGAAATCCATCACCGTCGGCAGCGCCGAGGCGAAACCGTCGGCGTTCGGATGCCCCTCCTGCCAGTAAGCCACTTGGTCGGGATGGAGGCTCCACACCTCGCCGACGATGTTCAGCCAGGGGAATTCCTCCCGCACGGCGCGCGCCCAGCGGTTCATCGGCTCCTTCTCATTGTAGAACCAGGTATCCACCCGGAATCCGTCCAGCCCGGACCAGGCGACCCACCAGACGGCCCATTGCTGGAAATACTTGAGTACGAAGGGATTGTCGAGGTTCATGTCCGGCATCGAAGGGACGAACCAACCCTCCTCCATCTGCTCCCGGTCGGCCTGGGAAGCATTCGGGTCGAAGGCGAGGGACAGGACGTGGTTGGTGTTGCGATAAGGCTCGCGGGGATGGATCCAGTCCTGAAAAGGCAGGTCCTGCATCCACCAGTGGGTGGTTCCGCAATGGTTTGTCACGACGTCCATCAGGATCTTGATCCCGTGTTCGTGTGCTTCGCTGACCATTTTCCGGTAAAGGGAATTGTCTCCGAAACGCGGGTCGATGCAGTAATAATCGGAACAGGCGTAACCGTGGTAGGAGACCCGCGGGGCATCGTCTTTCAGCAGGGGAGTGGGCCAGAGAGCCGTGACGCCCAGGTCTTCCAGGTAATCCAACTGATTGATAATGCCTTGGATGTCACCGCCGTGACGGGCGTTGGGCTGACTGCGATCGCAGATATCCTGCGTGTCGGGCGTCTCGTCGTTGGACGTATCCCCGTTGGCGAAACGGTCCGGAACGATCAGGTAGACCAGGTCTTCGGAAGAAAAACTGCGGCGCCCCTGGTCGTCAGGCCGGGCCTGGATCCCGTATGAAACGGCGAAAATGCTGGTATCGCGGCGGAACAGCAGCCGCCCGGTCCCGGGCTTGGCCCCGGGTTTGATGTCGATGTCTATGAAGAGGTAATTCGGACTGTCGGCGCGATGCACTTCCTTGACTTTCACCCCCTTGAGCCCGATGAACCGGACATCATAATCTCCGATCCCCTCTCCGTGCACCATCACCTGCAGGGGCGTCTTCATCCCCGTCCACCAGCACAGCGGCTCCACCCGGTCCACCTGCTCCCGGCAGGCTTCCGGCGCCAGGAGATCATACAAAGGCGCTGGCTTGCAGCCCGCCAGGAGAGAAAGGATCAGACTGCAGAAAAGGAAGGGATGAAGCGGTCTCATGTACGTTAAGGTTTGAACGGATCCAAGGCAGCGGTGGGTTTGCCGCCGGAGAAGGCGCCGTAGTCGTAGCCGTTGCGGGCCTTTTCGGACTCAGGTTCCCAATAGAAGATGCCTTTGAACCAATCGAAGGTCTTGGTGCCGTCCAGGATGTATTGCAGGGCCGCTTTCGCTTTGTCAGGCTCGCTGGCGGGCATGCCGAACTCCACAAGCATCACAGGCTTATTGTAGCGGGTGTGGAGTGTGCTGAGGTTCGTCACGCACTGGCTGGTCTTGGTCCGCCAGTCGGGATAGCCTCCGTTTTCCCAATAGGAAGGATAGAGCGAGAGGCCGATCATGTCGTATTTCGCGCCCTTCCCGCCGACCAGGTCGTAGAACCAGGTCAGGGTGCCCAGGTCCCAGCCGTTGTCCAGGTGCAGGATGACGATGGCGTCGGGATAAACGGCTTTGACCGCCGAAGCGCCGGCGTTGAAGTATTCCACGAAATGGTTGACATTGGAACCGGTGACCTTGCCGGTGACCGTGGCCGGGGCATCTTTCAGGTTGCCCTCGGTCCCCGTGTGCATCAGCATGCCGGGGCGTACCTCATTGCCCACCTGTACCCAGGTGACATCGATCTTGGCGTCCTTGAGTGCCTGCAGAACACTTTTCGTGTGTTCGGAGACGGCAGCGGCCATCTGCGTGGCATCATATTTCTCCCAGGCAGCCGGGATGATCTGCTTGCCGGGGTCCGCCCAGGTGTCGCTGTAGTGGAAATCAATCATGATCTGCATCCCCAGCGCCTGCGCCCGCTTGCACTTGACCAGCACGTCGGAGACGTTGTTGTAGCCCCCCGTGGGATTGACCCACACGCGGTAACGGACGCTGTTCAAGCCCAGGTTCTTCATCAGGGCGGTGCATTCCATCTCGGCGCCGGCCGCCGTGTAGAACTTGAACCCCCGGGCCTCGTATTCGGTGATCCAGCCGAGGTCGGCGCCTTTGGCGAAAGCGACAGCCGCTGAAGGGGTGTCGCCGTGTTCGGATCCGCCGTTCTCCGAGCCGCCGTTGGGGTCGGCGCGGTGGTTGCAGGCAGCCGCCGTGCAGACCAGCACAACGAAAAGAATGAGTATGTGCTTGAGATTCATCTTATTCGGAGATTAGGAACACGACGCTCGAATAGGCATTCAGCGTCAGCGTATTGTCGGTCAGGACCCCGTCCGTGGTGGTGGTCTTCACTTCTCCGCTGCCGTTGAGGCCGATGACGCGGCTCAGGTCTTCCGTCCCGAAAGAGGCAGTGACCTTCTTGTCGGAGAAATTGTGCACGACCAGCGTCTTTTCGGTGCCGGAGGTCCGGTACCAGACGCCGAGACCGGCGAAACGGGAATTGCTGTGGTTGTAGGTGCCGTGCTCCGAAATCTCACCGGAGGCCAGGGAGACATAGCTGTTGCGCAGGCGGCCGCAAGTTTTGTACACGTTGAGGAGCGATCCGGCGTTGGCTTCCTGGGCTTCGACGGAGATGTCGGCGGTCAGCATGGACCGGTCCACGCGGTCGCCCCAGACCATGAGCGCTGCGTCTGCGACAGTTCCGCTTTTGGTCCACTTCATAGGTGCTCGTCTCCATTCGTCTTGCTCGTCTTTTTTCGTGCCCCAGTAACCCAGTTCCTCGCCCTGGTAGATATAGGGCTTACCGGGGGAGGTGAGCAGGACGGCCGCGGCCAGTTTCTCTTTCTCCAGGGAGCGGTTGAGGTCGCTGGCGGCGCGGTTCTCGTCGTGGTTGGTCAGTTTGATCGCATCGATGAAGTCGCTGCGCTGCGCCTTGAACAGATTGCGGAATGACATTATTTTCTCGGCGAAATCTTTGCCTTTCATTTTACCCTCACCCCCGTTGATGCATTCCCTGAGAGCGTCCCAGTACCAGAAATTGAAATTGGAAGGGAGCGCCTTATAGTACGGGGCGCAGCCTTCGGCATTGTCGGTCCAGGCTTCTCCGACCATATAAATGTCGCCCTGTTCGCCGCGGGCCTTGTAGGTCGCGTTGCAGCGGTCGTACCACTGTTTCAGGAAGGAAACGTTGGCGGTGGTCTGTTTCTGGTAGATCCAGATCACGGCGTCCAACCGCAGGCCGTTCACGCCCATGTTGATCCACTTGTCGGCACTCTCGGCGAGGGCCTGGAAGCAGGGGTGCGTGGAGGCGCTGGCATAGGGACCGTAGTTGAGGTCCGGCATGGAACCGTCGAAACTGCCGAAATAGTAGCTGACGCTGTCACCGAAGACGATGTTGCCGGGATCGCCGGAGGCATTGGACGCCAGGACGAAGGGCGTACCGAAGACGATGGCCTTGCCACCCGCTGGCGTGCCCCATTTGGTGCCGGCGCTCCAGTCGGAAGAAGATCCGGTCGTGCGGACCAGGAAGCCCCAGTCGGTGTCCACGTCCAGGGTGATTTCATGGATGTTCCCGCCCGAAGGATAGAGTCCCACGGCACCCGCGTTGCCGATCCAGAGCCACATCGAAGCCGAAGCGTTGGAAGACTGGGCGGCGTCGGTGCTCTCGGTGACCGTCACGGTCTTCTGCGTCCCGCTCCAGTCCACCTTGAAATGCAGGCGGCCCTTGTAGCCGACGCCCACGCCCACCTGGTGCCAATCGCCCATGCCGGGGGAGGTGGCTCCGGCGAAATTGTCGATCCGCCCTGCCGCGACATCGGCCTGGTAGTTATTGGAGAAAACGTACCAGTCCCGGTAGGTGCTGGAAGCATTGCCCAGCGCATCCTGGAACCAAGATGTCCCGGTGCCGCTGTGGTTGAGGACATAGTCCATGTAGATGTCGATTTTCTTCCCCTTGGCCGTGTTGATCAGGGTCTGGAAGTCGGAATCATTGCCCAGATGACTGTCGATCTGGCTGTAATTGTCGACGCTGTATCCGTGGTAGGAGGAAGACTGCTGGATGGGGGAGAGCCAGATGGCGGAAGCGCCCAGGCCGTCGATGTAGTCCAGGTGGTCCGTCACACCCTTGAGGTCGCCCCAGCGGTCGCCTCCCTTGCCGTCGGCGAAGGAATAGACGAGCAACTGGTAAGTGATATCGGCCCGTTTCGTGCCATCCCAGGTCTTGGGTGCGGCGGCGAGGGGGACCGTGGTGGTCTGGACGGGATTGCCCTTGCCTGCCACCTGGGTGACCTGGACGGTCGCTGTGGTCCCGCCTTCTCCGGAGAAGTTGAGGGTGGTGCTGCGCGCCTCGGTGGTGCCGTTGGCGGCGGCCGTCACGCCGAGGGTGCCGTCACCGTTTCCATTGTAGCTGTCCGGACGGCACCAGCTTCCGCCGTTTCCGACGGATACGGTCCACTTGCCGCTGCTCTTGACCGTCAGGCTGAGGGTAGAAGATTCGGCGGTGGAGAAAGCCAGGGTCGAAGGGGTCACGCTGAGTGTGGCCTTGGGCGGTTCGGGGGGTGTCACAGGGTCGCCGCAGGCGGCCAGAAGGAACACGGGGATCAACAGGTATACAAGTTTCTTCATCGTTATTCGGTGATAAGTACAAGAAACAAATATACAAATAATTTCTATCTTTACTGAAAGCTATGGAATTACATATGAGACAAGGTATCTTGATCCTGACCGCCTTGCTGGTCGCATCTGCGCTTTCGGCGCAGCCTTCGGGCCGGAAGGCCTTCAACGACGATTGGAAATTCATGAAACTGGACGGCGGGGACCTGGCCCCCGAGCGCTATGCCGCCCCCGGTTATCTGGACAAATCCTGGCGGACACTGACGCTGCCGCACGACTGGGGCGTGGAGCATCCTTTCAAGCAGGTCAATCCCGGCGAGACGGGCAAGTTGGAGTGGTGGGGCAAGGCCTGGTACCGCAAACATTTCACGCTCTCGGCGGAGGACCTGAAGCAGGAATGGGCGCTCGGGATCGACGGGGCGATGTCCGGTGCTGTCGTGTACTGCAACGGCACCGAAGTCGGCCGCCGACCCTACGGATACGCTTCTTTCGAGGTGGATCTAACTCCTGCCTTAATCGAGGGGGAAAACGTGGTCGCGGTCAGCCTGGACAACCCGGAGAAGTCCTCCCGCTGGTATCCCGGCGGCGGCATCTACCGCAATGTCTGGCTGATCCAGCGTCCGAAGCTGGGGATTGCGCCCCAGGGAATCTGTGTCACGATGGCGGGAATGGATGACAGTACGCCGAAGGTCCGGATCGAGACGACGCTCAAGAATCACGCGGGGTTCACCGGTCCGGTCCGCGTGACCACATCCATCTTTATGCTCAATGACTTCCAGGTATCTTTCCGAGAGCAAACCCTGGCGTCCGTGACGGACGGGCAGGTGGTTGTGGAAGAGATGCCATGGCCGAATCTCTGGTCTCCGTCCTCGCCGCATCTATACGACATTTTCGTCCGCGTGGAGGCGGAGGACGGGTCTTCGGTTGAGACTTGCCGGGTACGGTATGGCTGCCGCCAGACCGAGTGGAAGCCCGACGGCTTCTATCTCAATGGCGAGCGCTGCTTCTTGAAGGGCGTGTGCCTTCACCACGATTCGGGTGCTTTGGGCGCAGTCTGGAACGAAGCGGTGTGGGAACGACGCCTGCTTCTGCTCCAAGCGATGGGTTGCAACGCCATCCGAACCTCCCACAACCCGCCGGCACCGGAACTGCTGGACCTCTGCGACCGGATGGGATTCCTGGTGATGGACGAACTGACCGATACCTGGACCGTGCCCAAGAAGCCCAATGGCTATGCCAAGTTGTTTGACGAATGGGTGGAGCGCGACCTGGTGGACCTGATCCGGCGCGACCGCAACCATCCGAGCGTCATCCTCTGGTCAATCGGCAACGAGTGCGGGGAGCAGGGGTATCCGGAAAAATGGTCCATCCCCCAGCGCCTGACGGACATCTGCCATCGCGAGGATCCCACGCGACCGACGACTTCGGGTAACGATAACCTTTGGGCGGCATCCACACCCTATGCCCAGACCGTGGACGTCTATGGCTTCAATTACAAACCCCACGCATACGCCGAATTCCGGGATGCGCATCCCGGCCAGCCTTTCCTGGGCAGCGAGACGGCTTCTTGCATCTCGACGCGGGGTTATTATCTTTTCCCCGTCTCGGACGAGAAGTTGGAAGGATGGACCGACGAGGCCCCGTTCCAGGTAAGTTCTTACGACCTGTATGCGCCCCGCTGGGCGTCCAAGCCCGATTACGAGTGGTTTTACGAGGACCAGGTGCCGGAATGCGCCGGCGAATTCGTCTGGACGGGTTTTGACTACCTGGGAGAGCCGACGCCCTACAATCTGGATCCTTCCGTGCTGACCAATTTCCATACGGAGGAGGAAAAGGAGGCGTACCGGCAGAAATTGCTGTCGTGGGGACAGAAAATCAGTGAGGTGCCGCTGCCTTCGCGCAGCAGTTATTTCGGCATCATCGACCTGGCGGGTTTTCCGAAGGACCGATTCTGGCTGTATCAGGCCCGCTGGCGTCCGGAACTGCCGATGGTCCACATCGTGCCGCATTGGACCTGGCCGGGCCGTGAGGGGGAGGTGACGCCGATCCATGTCTATACCTCGGGCGACGAGGCGGAACTGTTCGTGAACGGGAAGTCGCAGGGCCGGAAGGTCCTGGGGCCGGGGGAGTACCGTCTCCGTTGGGACGATGTCGTGTATCAGCCGGGGAAGGTGAAGGTGGTCGCCTATAAGAATGGCGCCCTCTGGGCGGAGGAGACGGTCCGTACGGCCGGGAAGCCTCGTCGCGTGAGGGTGAGTGCGGAGGATGGCCTGGTGGGCCTGTACGACTGGCCGAAGCCCGTACGGAGGAAAGTGAAGGATGCGGTGTTGCCGCAGGCCGGAGACTTGGTTTTCTACACGGTCCGGATCACGGACCGGCGGGGGAGGCTTTGCCCCGATGCGGATAACTTGCTGCATTTCAGCGTCAAGGGCCCCGGAGAGATCCTCGCGGTCGATAACGGCGACCCCACATCGCACGTTCCCTTCTACAGCCACGAGATGCCGGCTTTCCACGGCCTCTGCGCCGTCATCGTCCGCCGCACCGGCCCCGGCACTATCCGTCTGCGCGTCCGCCGTTAGTTTTCTTGTTCACTGCCTGAGTGGGAGACAACAAAGAAGCCGGCGTGAAATGCGCCGGCTTCTTGCAAATAAGGACTCTCGAACCTACTGCTTCGTGACAGTGAGGCTGGGAGAATTGTGAGCCATGTCGAGAACCACATTGTAGGTGCCCGGCGCGTTGAGATACACGTTGCCGGCGTTGATGCAGTTCAGGTCGGCGGGGTCATCGCCCAGGGAATAGTCCCAGCTTCCGTTGAAACGGACCTTGAACTCCGGAGCATCTTCCGTCGCGGTGAAGGTGCCGCTGTAGGTCAGGGTCGCCTCGTCGAAAGCCATCTCGACGTCGCCGCTCCAGCCGTTGAACGAACCGATCAGGCCGACCTTGGTGATGGCGAACGCCGTGGCGGTGCCTTCCTCCATGTCGACATTGAACCAGTAGGTACCGTTGGGCAGGGTCATGTTGTCACCTGCGCCGATAGCCAGCGTCCAGTTGAGGGGCTCGCCGATGGACATACCGGTCCAGGCACCGTCGTGGACGAACTTGAAGCCGTAGGTCATGTTGTACATGGTCAGCGGACCCTGGAACTTGCCGGTATGGTCGCCGCGCAGTTTCGGATCGTCGCTGCCGCTCCAGCTGTGGCCGGAATAGTCACCCGCGACGACCAGACGGTTGCCCCACTTCGGCTTTTCGCTCTCACCGGTCTTGGTGAGGGTGGCGTGGTAAGGCGTTGAGGCCAGGAAGAGCTCGATGGTATAGAAACCGGGTTCGGTGTCCGCGATGTTGGCGCCGTTTTGGACGAGGTCGTCGAGGGTGCCGTAACCGAGATTCACGGCCCAGTCGCCGTCGTCATTCATACGGAACTTCCACTGCCCGCCGGCAGGGATCTCCACATTCTCGATCTTCCAGCTGTCGGTGTCGGCGCTGTAAGTGAGATAGTATGCGGGATCCACGCCCCAGCCGGTGAAGGATCCGCAGATCTCCACGGTGTTGATCAGGGTGGCAGAGCCCTTCATTTCGGTCAGGTCGAGCGTGAGCTTGTAATAGCCGTTGGGCAACTTGATGTTGGCGCCGCCGCTGGTCACGAGGTTGTCCAGGGTTCCGGCGTATTCAGCGCTCCAATCCCGATTCGGGGTGAATTTGAATTCAACGTTCGCGTCTTCCGGATTGACCATGTTGAGGAAGCCCTCGTAGTGGCCCTCGCCGTCACCGTTCAGTCGGGGTGCGGTGGCGGGATTCCATCCCTGGTGGCTGCCGGTCACGCCGACGGACTCCGGGAAGGACAGGTTGATGAACTTGACCGTGTACGGGTGCTTGCTCATATTGAGCTGGATCTTGTAGTTGCCTTCGTTGGAGGTGTTAAAGTTGCCGCCGCCGCCGTTGACTCCGTACGTGTCATCGATGGAGAAGTCCCAGTCGTTGTTGAGACGGAACTTGTATTCGCCGGGTACGAGGGCCGTCTCCACGGTAAAGACGTTGGTTTGCTCGTTCCAGGTCATCGGGATCTCATCGCCCCAGCCGCCCACGGCCGTGCCGATGATGCCGACGCTGGCGATGCTGACCATCGAGATCGTGTTGAACTTCTTGTTGAGCTTGATGACATACTTGCCCGAAGGGACCTTGATGTTGTCGGAGACACCGACGGTGCCCTCGGCGCTCACATACACGCCGTCCTTGCCGCCGACGGTCACTTTGCCGCCGAAATCGCCGCCCCAGTCGGGAATGACGCAGAACTTGAATTCCACGTCGCTGTTGTCGGCGGTCGTGAGGTTCACGATGCCCTCATAGTAGCCCTTGACCTTGGAGGACAGGGCGATGGTCGGAGCCGTCTTGGGATCCCAGCCCTGGTGGCTTCCGGGAATGTAGAGCACCTCCGGGAATGTGGACACGTAGGTCTTGACGGTCATCTCGGCGGCCGCGGCCTCCACGCCGTTGGGCAAGGACTCGCAGACGGCCTCCACGATGAACTTGACGGGCACTTCGGCATCCTCTGCACCGCCGGCTGCGATGACAGCCTCGTTGAGCTCGTCAACCGTGGTGCTGTAGGAGGTCTCGGTAAGACCTTCTTTGAGAAGCACGGGCTCGCCGTCACCGACGACCATATAGACATTGTAGGTTACTTCCTCGCCGAACACGAGACGGGCGGGGCTCCAGGTCAGGAGTGCCACTTCCCCTGTGGGATTGGCAGGGTCGAGCTCGACGGCATCGGATGTCACGCTGACTTCGGGAGCCACACCGTCACCATAGGCATACACGTTGACGGAGAGAGAGTTGGACTTATAGACGGTGCCGTCGTTCGTCACGCGTACGTAGAACGTAAGAGGGAACGTGTCGTTCTCAGGCAGGTCGTTGAAGCTGGACAGGACCAGGTCGCGGAAAGCGGCCTTGCCAGTCTTATAATAGGTGTCGTGCCCGTTCGAAAGGGAAACGGGGGACTCGCCGTGCTCCATGAAGAACTCATAGTTGAGCCCTGCGGGGAGGTTGCGGTATGCAGTCCAGACGAAAACGATGTCCTCATCGGTTGTACCGGTGGTAAGGAGGATGTCGCCATGGGCCTGGAGTTCGGGAGCAACGGGTGCAGTGGAGAAAACGTCTTCCGGCTGGGGCACCTGGCAGGCCGCAAAGGCGAGGCACAGGGCAGCGGTTGAAACGAAACTGAGTATCTTTTTCATGTCCGTTCTTCGTTTTTACTGTTTTTCCATGACCAGGACGAAAGGAGTCCGGTTGGCATAGAGTTTCATGATGTATGTACCGTCGCCGGGGACGTTCATGTCGGCGCCGCCGTCTTCGAGTTCGAAGCCGTTCTCGACGTCGTCACTGGCCTTGGTCGCGGTGCCGAGCTTCTTGCCCCAGCCGTGGTCGAAGCGGATGAGGAAGCCGTTGTTGCCGCCGGAGAAGGTGGCGGGACCCGCGTTCCAGACATTTTCGACGCAATCGTAGACAAAGTCGACATCGGTATTCCAGCCGCTCTCGGCGAAGTTGCCGATAAGGCTGACAGAGTCATATCCCATAGCGGATATTTTCTTGTCCTTGAGGTTGACGGTGAGGTGGTAGATGTTCTTGGCCGTCGTGCCGAACTGGAAGTTCTGATCGTTGTTCTCAGGGCACTCCCAAGAAGGTGTAAGCCCGCTGTATCCCCAGTAATCGCCTGCCCAGGCACGCTGGGAAAGGATCTTGAAGCCCTGGTCTTCACCGGGGGTGATGGTGCCGCCGGCGAGATAGTCGATCATGATGCTGTAGATCTTGGTGCCGCCGCCGGTCTCCCAGAATTGGGGAGCGTTCGCGACATCCCAGCCGTTCTGGAACTGTCCGCAGATGTAGAGGAAGTTGAGCTTGGCCTTGAAGGTCTTCACGTTGAAAGACACGGTGTTGGCCGATTTGACGGCATTGATGTCCGTGTCGGCGACGGTGGCTTCGACAGACGCGCTGACATCAGCGGCTTCATTGGCCTTGACCCCGAGGCTGTTTACCACGATGCCGTTGAGGTCGGCCTTCGTGATGGTCAGGGAATTGGTCTTGGACGTACCGACGAGGGCCTTGTTTCCATTGCCTTCGAGGTAGACGCTGTAGGCTATCGACACGGGAGCGCCGAAGTCCGCCGGAGTCCACAGGAAGGTAACGCTTTCCGTATTGTTGGTATTGTCGACAATGATGTCGTTCATTTCCTGCAGTCGCGGTGCTACGAAGTCCTTCTCGGCTGCAAGACGGGTCTGGCCGACGACGACGGTGTCGGAAGGACCGGATGCTCCTCCGAATTCGTAGATGTCGCAGGAAGAGAAGCAAAGCAGCGCGGCAGCGAATGCTATATAGAATGCTTTTTTCATAACTGTCATAATTTGAAGGATCAATAGCCCGTGTTCTGGACGATTTTCCCATTGGCTTCGATGTCAGACTCGTTGATGGGGAAGAGGCAACGCCAGGCCGGCAGGTTGACCTTGCCGTCCTTGATTCCGCCCTTATAGGGCCAGGGGAAGGACATGGCGGTGTAGTAGCCATAACGGATGAGGTCGGTGCGGCGGTGGCCTTCGAGCATCAGCTCGCGGGCGCGCTCGTCGAGCAGCCAGTCGAGGGTGAGGGCATCGTCGGCAGGCATCTGGACGCCGGCACGGTCGCGCAGGGCCTTGATGTAATTCTTGGCCTCAGCCGAACTGACCACTCCGCCGTTCAGGCGGGCGTCAGCCTCGGCATAGATCAGGTACATCTCGGCGAGACGGAAGATGGGGAAGTCCATCGAAGAGAAAGACTGGGTATTGACAGTGCCGTTGGAGAAGCGTCCGCTGAATTTCCAGCACCTCCAGCCGGTCTCGGTCTTGGTGTTGTCGAAGTCCTTGAGACCCTGGTTGTAGAAGAACGCGCGCTTGTCGGAACGCTCACGGTCGTAGCCGAGGCCGGTTCCATCCCAATTAACGCCGTTGAGTTTGAAGATGCTCACGAATTCGTCGGAGCAGTGGTAACCGTTCCAAGTCTCAGGGACGACGGGGCCGTCGAGGCCGAGCATCTGGCCGACTTTGATGCGGTCATCGTCGAAGAAGGCGCTTGCAAGGGTGGTCGTGCCGCCCCAGCTCTGTGCATGGTCGCGGTCGTAATCGATGGCGAAGATGAACTCATCTTCTGCGGCACCGGTCTCGGTGTTGTCCTGCATGAAGAGCTCTTCGTAGACGGGATGAATCTTGTAACCCATGCCGATGACCTTGGAGGCCATGTCCTTGGCGTCCTGCCAACGGGCGGTGCCGGTGTAGACCTCGGCATTGAGGTACATCCTGGCAAGGAGGGCCGCAACGGAGCCCTGCGTCGGGCGGGGGTACTTGACTTCGCCCTTCTTGGGCATGTCGCTGTCGTCTTTCAGGAGGTCGATGCACTCCGTTTCAATCCATTTGAAGAGTTCTGCCCTTTGGATCTGGTCGGGCAGTTCGCCGCCGATGTTCTCCGGCATGGGGAAGGGGGGATTGCCGAACAGGTCCATCAGGGTATAGAAGAAGAGTGCCCTGTGGAAACGGGCTTCCGCCCTGTACTCGTGGATGGCATCCAGCATGGCGCCGTGGCCGCGGGCGTTAACCTTGTCGTCCTCGGTCTGGAGCAGGAACTCGTTCGCCAGGGCGATGCCTTTGAGGCAGCGGGTGTAAGCAATGTTGGAACCGGTGTTGGAGGACGTCCAAATGTTATAGCACAGGTCCGGTACATAGGGGTCACCGGTCCAGGTGCACTTGAAGGAGTCCGTGGTCATCTCCTGGAGATTGATGACCTGGCGGAGCAGCTCGCTCTGTCCGGCGTCGGGAGCCACGATGTCGGCGTTACCCGGGTCGGTCTGGCTCACGAAGATCCAGTAGGCGTTGATGTAGGTCAGGCCCTGGAGGTAGCTGTTCTCGCTGTCATATGCGGTCTCGGAAGTGGTGTCGGTCTCGTTGAGCGGAAGGGTGTCCAGGTCCTTGATGCAGGAAGTAAGGGTCAGGGCCGCCGCTGCGATGGCAAGTATGATGTATATCTTTTTCATATCCGTCCGTTTTTAGAAGTTGATACTGAGACGAATCGTGTAGAAGCGCGGGCGGGGGACGATGTTGTTGTCCACGCCGTTGCTGATGTTGTCGGTGGTGTAAAGCTCGGGATCCAGGCCGCTGTACTTGGTAAGAATGCAGACGTTCTGGACGGAAGCCGCGACGCGCATCGATTCGATGGCCTTCTTGAACTTGAAGGTGTAACCGAGGTTGATGTCGTCCACCTTGAAGAAGGAGGCGTCCTCGATCCACATGTTGGAGTAGTTCTGGTAGTCACCGCTGACGTTCGTCCAATCCTTGATGAGGTAGGTGTTGACGAAGTTGTTGAGGTAACCCTTCGTGTGGTCGTCGCTGTTGGAAGAGGAGTAGCCCTTGCGTACGTTGTTGATGACGTAGTTGCCGGCTGAGCCGTGGGCGTTGACACTGAAGTCCCAGTTGCGGTAGCTCAGGCGGGTGTTGAGGCCGTAGTACATACTGGGGATGGGGCTGTAGCCCGTCACGAAGCGGTCGGACTGGTTGATGATACCGTCGCCGTTGCGGTCCACGAGACCGTTCTGCAAGGGATTGCCGTCGGCGTCATAGAGCTGCTCGAACATGTAGAAGACGTTGGGGGACTGGCCCACGCGGTGCAGGGCGCTGTAGCCGTCGGTACCGCTGAGCTTGGGTCCGGTCTCGACGCCCTTGTAACTGGCGGAATTGCCGGCGGTGAGCTTGGTGATCCGGGTGTCCTGGAAGGTGACGTTGCCGCCGATGCTCCAGTGCCAGTCTTCGGTCTCTACGGGAATGGCGTTGAGGGTGAGTTCGATACCCTTGTTGACCATGGAGCCGATGTTCTGGACGAGGTAGTTGGTGAAGTTGCTTCCGAGAGGGACGCTGACGCTGTTCAGCAGGTCGGTAGTCTCACGGTAATAAGCCTCGACGGTACCGGTGATGCGGTCTTCGATGAAACCGAAATCGAGACCGGCGTTCCACGTGGTCGTGGTCTCCCATTTGATATTCGGGTTGTAACCCTGGGGCGCGAGGGCGTTCACGTTGACGCCGCCCATGTTGTACTGCATCCTGGGGTCGGTGGCCGCATAGTAGCGGGCGAGGTACTGGTAGTAGTCGTCACCGATATCCTGCTGACCGGTCTGGCCCCATCCGAGACGGAGCTTGAGGGCTGAAACGGAAGGAACCTGGGCGAGGAAGGCCTCGTTCTTGATGTTCCAGGCGAAAGCCGCGGACGGGAAGAGACCCCAGCGGTTCTTCTTGGAGAAGCGCGAAGTGGCGTCGTCACGGAGCGTGAAGGTGAAGAGATACTTCGAGGCGATGGAGTAGTTGATACGTCCGAAGAAGGAGATCAGGTAGTACTCGCGGGCCGAGGTGGGGTTGATCTTGTACTCGTTGCCTTCGCTGAAGCGCTGCTCGTTGTTGTAGTAGTCGGTACCCTGCCAGCGGTAGTAGTTGTGCTGCCAGGAATAACCGGCCATGACATCGAGGTTGGAGTGCTTGAACTCATGGTTGTAGTCGGCGTAGAACTCGAGCAGGGTGTTGAGGTTGTAGTTGCCGGACAGGCTGGCGTAGTCACCGGTGGTGGCGGCCATCTTGTTGGCAAGGAAGGAACCGAGTTCGCGGTAATACTGACTGTGGCTGTCGGCGATATCGTAACCGAGGTTGAGGTTGAACCTGAGGTCCTCGAAACCATGCACGCGGTAGTCGGCCTGGAAACTGCCGATGGAGCGGAGCAGGTCGCCGGTGTTGCTCACATCGTAGAGCAGCGACAGAGGGTTCACCGAAGACAGGGTGTTGGCGCTGCCGTCGGAGTTGTACCAGTTGGACAGCTTGCCGTCCTCACGGTAAACGGGCATCGTGGGGTTGAAAGCGATGGCGTTGCCGATGGCTCCGCTGTCGCCCCAGTTGAATTTGGAATAGATGCCCTTGAGGTTGACGTTGAGCTGGAGATGGTCGTCCAGGAACTTGGGCGCCAGGTTCAGGTCGGCGTTGTAGCGGGAAGCGTCACCCACCTTGAGGGTACCCTGGTCGTAGTTGTAGCCCAGGCTGAAGCGCACAGGGAGTTTCTTGCCGGCCATCACGCTTACGTTGTGGTCGGTGGTGAGACCGATGCGGTAGATCTCCTTCTGCCAGTCGGTGTCGGCGGTGCCGAGCAGGGAGGCTTTCTGGGGCCAGGTCTGGTTGATGTAGTCCGTGAACTGGGCGCCATTCATCACGTCGATGGTGCGGTAGTTGTGCTTGGCGGAGAAGCTGCCGTTGTAGCTGACGCGCACGCCGTCGCCCTTCGTACCTTTCTTGGTGGTGATGATGATGACGCCGTTCGAAGCGCGGGAACCGTAGATCGCGGTCGCGGAAGCGTCCTTGAGGACGGAGAAGCTCTCGATGTCGTTGGGGTTGACGGAGGCGAGAGGGTCGCCCATGAAGGCGCCGCCTTCCTTGGTGATAGGCACGCCGTCGATGACGATGAGCGGGTCGTTGCTGGCGGTCAGCGAAGAGCCGCCGCGGATGCGGAAGGCGGATTTCGCGCCGGGTTCACCGGAAGCGGGCGTGATGTTGAGTCCCGATACCTTACCCACGAGGGCCTGGGCGGGGCTTGTGATCGCGCCGCGGTTGACGTTGTCGGCCTTGACGGCCACGACGGAACCTGTCATGTCACTCTTCTTCACGGTACCGTAACCGATGACGACCACGTCGTCAAGGAACTCGGTGTCAGTGACGAAAGTAAGGGTGGCAGGGACCTGTGATGCCTTGAATGTCTGGGTGGTGTAGCCTATGCAGCTGATGACCACCGTGGCGTCCGGACCGGACACGGTCAGTTCGTAGTCACCGTCGAGGCCGGTCGTGGTGCCGGTGGTGGTGCCTTGCTCCATCACCGTGGCTCCGATGACCGGACCCATGTCGTCGACGACTACGCCCTTGACCTTGTATCCGTTCTGGGCGGACAAGGTTGTGCCGAGCAGCAACAGGGCTGCGATCGACACGAGCGTTTTGATCCTATTCATTGAATGAAGTTGTTAGTTGATATTGGTTTATGATTGTTTGGATTTTTCGTTGACGAGTCCCACGCACAGGGCACCCGCAACCAGCAGGATGCCGGCGAGCAGGAGCATCGCGGCCTGGCTGCCGCCGACCAGCCGCAGGACGAGGCCGCCGGTGGCCGCCGCGACGATCTGCGGGAGGCAGATGGTGCAGTTGAAGAGGCCCAGGTATTCGCCCATGTGCTCGCCGCTCAGGGAGTTGGTCAGCAGGGTGAAGGGCAGGGCCAGCATCGCCGCCCACGCCGCTCCGACGAGCAGGAAGGAGGCGAAGAGGACGTATTTGTCGTGGACGAAGAAGACCGAGGCGAAGCCGATCGCGCCGATGAGGAGGCTGACGACGTAGGCGGTCTTGAGGCGCTTGAAGCGCGGGATGACGAGGGCCCAGAGCATGGATCCGACGGCCTGGACGGCGAAGACGACGCCGACCCAGTTGCCCGCGGCCTGGTAGCCTTCGGAGGCGGCATCCTTCGTGCCCCAGACATTGGAGGCGATGGCGCCGTTGGTGTAGGTCCACATATAGAGGAATGCCGCCCAGCAGAAGAACTGCACGGCTCCGACGGTCCAGAAGGTCTTCGGCGCATGCTTGAGGAGGCTCAGCAGGCCTTCACCCTTTTTCTGCTCCTGCTGCTGCGGGTCGATGCCGTGGAATTCGGCATACTCCTTCGGATCCATCTCCTTGACCCGCAGGAAAGTATACAGCACGCAGAGGATGAGGATCGCGGCACCGATATAGAAACTCCACTTCACCGAATCAGGGATGACGCCCTCGGGCGCCGTGTTGGCGATGCCGATCCAGGTGAAGAAGATGGGGAAGAGATAGCCCGCGAAGGAGCCGGCGTTGCACAGGAAACTCTGGATGGAGTAAGCCTTGGCCTTCTGCTCCTCGTTGACCATGTCGCCGACCATCATCTTGAAGGGCTGCATCGCCACGTTGATGGAGGTATCGAGGAAGATCAGCGAGAAGAGGCCGAACCACATCGCACCGTTGAGCCCGAGCAGAAGCCGGGTCGAGAAGTTGAGGCTGCCGGCGTTGGGCAGGAAAGCCATCACCAGGACGGCGACCAGTGCGCCGACAAGCAGGTAGGGCTTGCGGCGGCCCAGGCGGTTCCAGGTCCGGTCGGACCAGCGGCCGATCAGGGGCTGGACGATCATTCCCATCAGCGGGGGCAGGATCCAGAAAAAGCTGAGCTGGTGCGGGTCGGCACCCAGCGTCGCGAAGATGCGGCTGATATTGGCGCTCTGCAGCGCGTATGCGATCTGCACTCCGAAGAAACCGAAGCTCAGGTCCCATAACTGTCTGGAAGATAGGTTTCGTTTACCCATTTGAGGGGTGTTTTAGCGTTACTAATCAGCGCAAAAATGCAAAAAATCTTTTTCGCGCGTACATATAAAAGGATGAATGGCCTGATTTTCCGGATGAACGGTTGATTTTTCGCGACGAATTTGCGTACTTTGTCTTATATGGCAAGGGTCCGGATCTCCGACGGATGGGTCATCCATCTCTTTGCGCTGCTGCATGCCGCGGTGGCGCTGGGGTGCCGTGCCTTCGGGATGTCGGATGAGATCGCGCTGACCCTGCTGACGATGCTGCTGGTGGTCCTGATCTGCCTGCGCCAGGGGGCCGGTCCCCGTTTCATGGCCGCGAGCGTCATCCTGGTCAACCTCCTGGGCTTTGCCATCGGCAAGGGGCTCTCGATGCTGCTGAGTCCGCTGATTGCCGCCGAGCTGGTCAAGTACCCGCTCTCCACGCTCGTCACCACGGAGATCCTGGGCTGGTCGACCTGGCTGGCGGCCCGCTGGGTGCGGCGCAAATATGGATTCCATGACGCTGGCGAGAGGCAGATCCGCTGGCTGCTCCTTGCCTTCGTGCTGATCATTTCGGTCCGTGCGGCCATCCTGCTGCTGACCCCCGGCGGTTTCGACACCCGCAACGTCACCGCCAGCATCCTGGTGGATTATGTCTTCACCCTCGGCGTGATCATCTTCCTCTCCGAGGCGGCCATCCGGATCAACGCCCGCGCCCGGGAGGACCAGGAACGGGCCCGTCTGGAGCAGTACCGCTACATGAACCTGAGCCAGCACGTCAATCCCCATTTCCTGTTCAACAGTCTCAACATCCTGGACTGTCTCGTCCGGGACGGGCAGCAGGAGCAGGCTTCCGCCTACATCCACAAACTGGCCGGCGTGTACCGCTACCTGACCGGCAATGAGGAGGAGCGCGTGGTCAGCCTTCGGCGGGAGATGGACTTCGTGGAGCAGTATGTCGACCTGCTGCGCGTCCGTTTCCCCGAAGGGCTGGACGTGGAGACCGACATCCCGGAAGACCTGCTGAGCCGCAAGGTCGTCCCGTGCTCGGTCCAGCTGCTGATCGAGAACGCGATCAAGCACAACGCCGTCGAGCCCGCCGACCCGCTGCACATCCGTGTCCGTGCCTCGGGGGACACCCTGACCGTATCCAACAACCGCAAGCCCAGACTCCGGCAGGCCCCTTCCGCCGGCCTGGGCCAGAAGTACCTCCGCGGCCAGTACAGGGATGTGGCCGGCAAGGAGGTGTCGATCCTTTCCACCGACAGTGAGTATATCGTAGAAATCCCCCTGATCTGAATCCCATGAAAGCGCTGATCGTAGAAGACGAGGAGATGGCCCGGCAGAGCCTGGCCCGCACCCTCACCGCCCATTTCCCGGATATCGAAATCGTCGGGATGACGGCATCCGTCAGGGAGACCCTGCAGTGGCTGCGGGATCCCTCCCACGAGGTTTCGCTCATCTTCATGGACGTGGAACTCTCGGACGGGGACTGTTTCGAGATCTTCCGGCAGGAGAAGGTCAGTGCCGACGTGGTCATGACGACGGCATACGACAGTTATGCGGTCAAGGCTTTCGAGGCGGGAAGCGTGGACTATCTGCTGAAACCCATCGACCTGAAGGACCTGACCCGGGCCGTGGAGCGCTGCCGCAGCCGGCAGAAACCCGCCTTCGACCTGGAGGCGCTGCTCGCGGCGGTGGGCAAGGGGACGGACGCCGCTCCGAAGTACCGGGAGCGCTTCGTCGTCTTCGTGGGGGACAGCGTGATCCCGGTCAATACGGCCGATATCGCATTCCTGTATTCAGAGGACAAATACAACCACCTGGTGACCTCCGCCGGCGCCGATTATATCATCGACGGCTCGATGGAGGCGATGTCGGAGGACCTCGATCCCCGGCGGTTTTTCCGCATTTCGCGGAGCTGCATCGTGTCGATGAAGGCGATCCGGCACATCACGCGCCATTTCGCCGGCCGTCTGGTATTGGAAACCGAGCCCCGGCCGCCGTTCGAAATGACGGTGTCCAGGGCCCGGGTCGATGATTTCCTTTCCTGGCTGAAAAGCTGAGCTTACCTTCCGCTTCCGCGCACCAGCGAGAGCACCTTGTCGTTGAAGGCATCCTGCGAGAGGAGGCTTTCGAGGGTGAGGTGCATCCGGTAGCGCCAGTACCAGGGGCAGATGGCGGGCACGTTGATGCGCTCCTCCCGGGGGTTGGCGTAGCGCAGCGTCCCGTCGATGGCGAGCCAGTCCTGCAGGGGCAGGATGGTGAACATGGCGGGGGAGTCCAGGTGCTGCCGGACGATCTGCTCGCTGAGTTCGGGCGTGAGAGCCGCGGGCACGGGGCCGTTCTGTCCCAGCACTTCGCGGAAATAGCGCTGGATCAGCAGCGGGTCCTCTTCCTCCCACCAGGCGCGCAGGGGCGTCATGTCGTGGGTGGAGGTGGTGCAGACGCTCAGGTAGGGGTACTGCGCGGGGATGGCGAAGGTCTGCTCCGGGTTCTTGGGCATGCGCTGGATCTCCAGCGAAAGGATCCGCTGGGCATCCATCACTTCCGGGACGCAGGCGGGGATCATGCCCAGGTCTTCGCCGCAGGCGAGCATGCCGGTGGAGCCGAGCAGCTCGGGCAGCTTGCGCAGGGCCTGCTGCTTCCAGTAATGGTTGTGGCGGCGGTAGAAGAAGTCGTCGTACATCCGGTCGAAGGCCTGGCGGCGCCCCTCGTCCAGGCAGGCGTAGGCTTCCGTCTTGCGGCCGTTGATGCGGGGATGCCAGCGTCCGGGACGGTGCGGGTCCTGCAGGAAGAGGTCCAGCGGCAGTCCCTGCGCCTCGATTTCGCCCTGGGCGAAGGGGAGCGCGGGGCTGAAATGCCCCATCAGGCCGCTCTTTTCCGGCTGGGGGATCTCCCAGATGCGGAAGAAGCCCAGGATGTGGTCGATGCGGAAGGCGTCGAAGTACTCAGCCATCTTGCCCAGGCGGCTCTTCCACCAGGCATAGCCGTCTTTTGCCATTTCATCCCAGTTGTAGGTGGGGAAGCCCCAGTTCTGGCCGTCTTCCGCGAAGGCGTCCGGCGGTGCGCCGGCCTGCGAGTCCATGTTGAAGAGCTCCGGGTGGCACCAGGCGTCCACGCTGGTCGGGCTGATGCCGATCGGGAGGTCTCCCTTGAACACGACGCCCTTGGCACGGGCGTAAGCGCAGGTCTCCTTCAACTGCTTGTCCAGGTGGTACTGCTGGAAACAGGCGAATCCGACCTGGTCGGGGTGCTGCGCCCGGTAGGCTTTCGCCTTCTTCGGGGAATAGACCGCCCACTGTCCCCATTGCTTGAAGTCGGGGGTGCCGAACTCGTCCCGCAAGGCGCAGAATACGGCATAGGGGAGGAGCCAATCCTCATTGGCCTTGACGAAGGCTTTGTATTCCTCGCTTTCCAGAACCTTACGGCCTGTCGCGCCTTCGTATACGCCTTTGAGCAGGCGGGTCTTGGCCTCATTGACGCGGACGTAATCTATCTTGGGCAGGGCGTTGAGTTCTGCCTGGAGTTTCTTGTAAGCCGCAGTCTGGCGTACGCCGGCGGCAGGCAGGTTGAGGAACTGAGGGTGCAGGGCGAAGGTACTGTTGGCATTATAGGGATATGAATCCATCCAGTCCCGGGTCATCGTCGTATCGTTGATCGGGAGCAGCTGGAGCACGCCCTGTCCGGTGCGCGCCGCCCAGTCGGCCATCTTTTTCAGGTCGTAGAATTCGCCGACGCCGAAGTCCTCTTCGCTGCGCAGCGAGAAGACGGGGATGGCGGTGCCGGCGCCCCGGTATCCGGGCCGGTCGAAGGCTGCATTGGAATGGGCCCGCAGGAAGTTGGCTCCCGCCGGCGGGTCGATCCAACTGTCGCGGAACTCCGTTTCCCCCCGGCCGGGCTTCCGGCTGTGGGAAGACCACTCCTGGCGGGCGACCAGACCGTCCCGGATCAGTTCATAGCCATACTTCTGCAGCAGGGCCTTGGGGCACGGGTCGATCTCCGCGCTCCAGAGGCCGCCTTCGTTCCATTTCATCGGATACTTCTTTCCTCCGGCGACGAGGGAAAGGCTCTCGCCCCACTCGGTCTTGTATTCAATCGTAAACTTTGCTTTCATGTGTCGATTTGTATGAATCGGGACAAATTTAACAAGTTTTTACCTATATTTGAATGATGAACTTATAGTAAGGTTATGAAAAGGTTTTTTGGAATCATCGTCTTCGTCTCTCTGATGCTGGCGGGCATGACGGCCCGGGCGGCGCAGAAAGATACGCTGCGGATCCTGGCGATCGGCAACAGTTTTTCGTGGAATGCGGTCGAGCAGAACCTGAGCGCCATCGCGCTCGCGGACGGCAAGTGCGCGATCATCGGAAACATGTATATCGGCGGTTGCTCGCTGGAGCGCCACTGGGGCAATGCCCAGGCCGACAAGGCCGACTATTCCTATCGCAAGATCAACCAGTATGATGTCAAGACTTCGCAAGGGAATTTCACCCTGGAGAAGGCCCTCGCGGACGAGCCCTGGGATATCGTGACTTTCCAGCAGGCCAGCCATTTCTCCGGATTCCAGGATACCTACGAACCCTATCTTACCGAGTTGATCCGTTATGTCAGGGCGCGGGTCCCGGCGGATACGAAACTGTACTGGCACCAGACCTGGGCTTATGCTGCGACCTCCACGCACAGTGCCTTCCCCAACTACGACAAAGACCAGCTCAAGATGTACGGGATGATCATGGCCGCCTCCGCCAAGGCCTGCAAGGACCATCTCTTGAAGGTGATCCCTTGCGGCACGACGATGCAGAATCTGCGGGGTACCTTCGTGGGTGACAATGTGACGACGGATGGATTCCATCTTAATTATCTGGGCCGTTATGCCGCCGCCTGCACCTGGTATCAGGTACTCTTCGGAGAAGAGGTGGTCGGCAATGCCTTCCGTCCGCAGTATCTGACGGAGGAGGAAGTGGTCGCGGCGCAGAAAGCCGCTGCCGCTGCGGTCAAGAAACCGTTCAGGGTCAGCCCTGTCAAGTAGGATGAAACTGACGCTGTTACAGACAGATATCGTGTGGGGGGATCCCGAGGCTAACCGCTCCCGGGCGGAAGCTTTGATCGCCTCGCAGCCCGGAGCGGATCTCTATGTCCTCCCCGAGATGTTCACGACGGGTTTTGCCACCCAGGAGGATGCCAGGCTGGATGAAGATGCCGGCCAGACCCTTGCCTGGATGAAAGAGCAGGCCGCGAAAGGGGACTGCGCCCTGGCAGGAAGTGTCGCATTACGCGAGGGAGACCGTTGTTTCAACCGTTTCTTCTTCGTAAAGCCCGACGGGACGGTCACGCAGTACGACAAGCGGCATCTTTTTACTTATGGAGGGGAGCGGAACCGTTTCACCGGAGGTGACCGAAGGGTCATCGTCGAGTGGCGGGGCGTACGTTTCCTGCTGCTGGTATGCTATGACCTGCGCTTCCCGGTGTGGATGCGCAACCGCAATGATTACGATGCTATCCTTCTGGTAGCCAATTGGCCGCAAGTGCGGCAGGATGCCTGGGAGACGCTGCTGAAGGCGCGCGCCATCGAGAACCAGTGCTACATCGCCGGAGTCAACCGGGTCGGCAAGGATCCGGTCTGCGAGTATATCGGCGGGTCGGCTTTGTATAATCCCTTCGGCCAGCAGCTGGTCCGTTGCCGGGACGCTGAAGCGGACGCGGCAAGCGGCATGGTGTATATGGGTATGCTGGAGGATTTCAGGAAGAAGTTTCCGGTCCTCGAAGATGGAGATGATTTCAAGTTGTTATGAGTATCAGAAAGTTACTACTTGGTGACGAGGCCATCGCCTTGGGTGCGATCCACGCCGGCTTGTCCGGCGTGTACGCTTATCCCGGCACACCGTCCACCGAGATCACGGAGTTTATCCAGAAGGATCCTGTCGCGCGGGAGCGCGGCGTCCGCAGCCGCTGGTGCACGAATGAAAAGACGGCCATGGAAGCCGCTCTCGGCATGTCCTATGCCGGAAAGAGGGCCCTGGTGTGCATGAAACACGTCGGGATGAATGTCTGCGCCGACGCCTTCGTCAACGCCGCCATCACGGGCGTGAACGGAGGACTGGTCGTGCTCGCGGCCGACGATCCTTCGATGCATTCGTCTCAGAATGAACAGGACAGCCGCTTCTATGCCAAGTTTGCGATGGTTCCGGTCTTCGAACCCTCCGACCAGCAGGAAGCCTATGATATGGTATCCAAGGCTTTTACCCTTTCCGAGGAGCTGAAGGTCCCCGTCCTGATGCGGGTCGTGACCCGGCTGGCGCATTCCCGCGCTGCGGTTTCGCTTTCCGAGCCCGGTTCGCAGAATGAACTGCGCCCTTCGGAGGACCGGGGCTGGGTCTTGCTGCCCGCCATCGCGCGCAGGCAGTACCTCAAGCTGATCGACAAGCAGCCGCAGATGGAAGAGGCTTCCGCCTGGTCCGCCTTCAACCGGGCCGAGTGGTCCGGGGCGGGGAAGCCTTTGGGTGTCCTGGCCTGTGGCATCGGTTATAATTATGTCAAAGAGGCCTTGGCTGCGGATCCTGCGCTGGACGTGAATCTCGTCAAGATTTCCCAATATCCGCTTCCTGCCGCCCGGTTACAGGAGCTGGCGGCCCGAAGCCGGGAGATCCTGGTCGTGGAAGACGGCCAGCCGGTCGTGGAGAATGAATTGAAAGCCCTGGTGGGCCTCGGCTATCCCGTCAAGGGACGCCTGACCGGTGATCTGCCGCGTACCGGTGAACTGGATCCGGACAGCGTCGGAGCGGCCCTGGGTGTCATCGCCCCGGCCCTTCACGCCCCGGCGAAGGCGCTCGCCGCCCGCCCGCCGCAGCTCTGCCCCGGATGCGGGCACCGGGATGTGTACAAGGCTTTGAACGAGGTGGCCGCGGAGTATCCCGGAGCAAGGATCTTCGGAGATATTGGCTGCTACACCCTGGGCGCGCTACCGCCTTTCCGGGCGCTGGCCAGCTGTGTGGACATGGGAGCTTCGGTCACGATGGCGAAAGGAGCCGCGGATGCGGGTGTCTTCCCGGCCATCGCCGTCATCGGCGACTCGACCTTCACGCATTCCGGGATGACCGGCCTGCTGGATGCCGTCAATGACGGCTCTCCCATCACGGTGGTCATTTCCGACAACCTGACCACAGCCATGACGGGCGGGCAGGATTCGGCGGGTACGAGCAAGTATGAAGCGATCTGCACGGGCCTGGGCGTGGATCCGGCGCACGTGCGCGTCGTCGTCCCGACTCCGACGAATATCCCTGAAATCACCCGCATCCTGCGTGAGGAGATCGCCTACAAGGGCGTGTCGGTCGTCATCCCGCGCCGTGAATGCATGCAGACCCTTAAGAGGAAAAAGAAATGAAAACCGATATCATCCTTTGCGGCGTCGGAGGACAGGGAATCCTGTCCATCGCGACGGTCCTTGGGGAGGCCGCCACGGCGAGCGGTCTTTTTCTCAAACAGGCCGAGGTACACGGCATGAGCCAGCGTGGCGGTGATGTGCAGAGCAACCTTCGCCTCTCCACGGAACGCATCTGGAGCGACCTGATCCCGAAGGGACAGGCCGACCTCATCCTTTCGATGGAACCGATGGAGGCGCTGCGTTATCTTCCCTATCTTTCTCCGGACGGACGTGTGGTGACGGCCTCCAAGCCTCTGGTCAACATCCCCGACTATCCGGAACTTGCGACCGTGATCGCGGAGTTGGAGGCTCTGCCGAAAGTCTCGATGCTGGACATCGAAGCCGTCGCCCTGGAGAATAAGATACCCCGCGGGGCCAACATGGTCTTGCTCGGAATGACCGCCCCATTCCTCGGAATCCTGACCCCCGAGGCTCTGCGGCAGGCGGTCGCCCGCGTGTTCGCCCCGAAGGGAGAAACCGTGGTCGAAGCCGACCTGCTGGCCTTCGACCTGGGCTTGCAGGCCGCCCTGAAATAGGCAACAGTTAGTTTAGTAGTGTATATGATCTGGAACAACAACAAAGAATGTATGCCCCGGGAGCAGATGCGTGAGCTCCAGGGCAAGCGCTTGCACAAGATCGTGGACTATGTGTACCACAATGTCCCGTTCTACCGTGACAAACTGCAGCAGATGGACATCAAACCCGAGGACATCACCTCGATCGATGACATCGTCAAGCTTCCTTTCACGACCAAGCAAGACCTGCGGGATAATTATCCCTTCGGTCTCCAGGCCGCGCCGCAGAGCGAGGTCATCCGTTTCCACGCTTCTTCCGGTACGACCGGCAACCCGACCATCGTGGGCTACACCCGCAAGGATGTGGGGGTCTGGAGCGAGTGTATGTCCCGCTGCCTGACCGCTTTCGGCGTGACGCGGGACGATTTGTTCAGCGTCGCGTACGGTTACGGCCTCTTCACCGGCGGCCTGGGTGTCCACTACGGCGTGGAGAACCTGGGCGCGGCCGTTTTGCCGACTTCCACGGGAAACACCGAGAAGCACGTGCGCCTGCTCCGCGACCTGGGAGTGACCGGCATCGCCTGTACCCCTTCCTATGCCCTGTATCTGGCTGAGACGATGGAGAAAATGGGTGTGACGACCGACCAGATCAAGCTCCGGACCGGTGCGTTCGGCGCGGAACCCTGGACGGAAAGCATGCGTCAGGAAATCGAACACAGGCTGGGCCTGAAAGGCTACAATATCTATGGCCTGAGTGAGATCATGGGCCCTTGCGTCAGCTATGAGTGCGAAGAGCAGAATGGTTCCCACATCTGCGAGGATCATTTCTTCCCGGAGGTCGTCGATCCCGAAACGCTGGAGCCGCTGCCTTACGGGAAGCCCGGCGAGCTGGTGTTCACGACCCTGACGAAGGAGGGGATGCCGCTGCTGCGCTACCGTACGCGGGATCTGTGCGCCTTGTACAATGATCCCTGCCCTTGCGGACGCACCGCCGTGCGGATGGGCCGGATCCTGGGCCGCAGCGACGACATGCTCATCATCCGGGGTATCAACGTCTTCCCGTCCCAGGTGGAGAGCGTCATCCTCAGCATGCCGGAGTGCGCGCCGCATTTCCTGCTGGTGGTGGACCGCGTGGACAACCTCGATACCCTCACCGTCCAGGTGGAGGTGCGCCAGGATTACTTTGCGCAGGGTTTCGATACTTTCGAGCCCATCTTCAGGCTCGAGCGCGAGCTGGCGGCCAAGCTGCGCAGCGTGC
>JAEEGH010005593.1_pt1 | contig 31427 bp, 13 predicted proteins | sample 9134181 | NCBI WGS metagenome assembly JAEEGH01 (sample SAMN16246544, study PRJNA631951) | gut metagenome | biome: gut microbiome; feature: rumen; material: DP-attached | host: Bos | place: Iran: Karaj | collected 2018-10
CACTGCTTTCGCAGGTTACTATGGTGATGCCTTCTACACCGCTGGCAAGAACGAGTACTGGCCAATCCCCTACAACCAGCTCTTCTACGTTCCTGGTCTCTACACCCAGAATAAGGGTTACCACTAAGTTTTCCACATTCGGCAAACTCCGATTACTCTGATAACTCAGATTACTCCGAACACTCCGATTAATCCGAAAAAAAATAATTCAATATGAAATTCAGATATATTTTCGCAACTATCGCTGCTGTCGCAGCACTCAGTGCCTGCAACGCCGATATGGATTACGACATCGTTGCCCCTATTCTCAGCAAACCCGATGCTTCCAGCATCCAAGCCAGCCTGCAGGGTGACAACTACGTCATCTCCTGGCCTGCCGGCAACCAGAACATGCAGGTGACCCGCTATGCCAACGGCACCAAGTCGGGCACAGAGGTTGTCACTGGTGGCACCTATACCCACTATGCTGTCGAGACCAACGTGGCCAACAGCTACGTGCTCAAATATACCGATGGCACCAACTTCTCTGAGGGCGTTGTCCTCAACTACACCCGTCCGGGCGCTGCACGTTTCAGCGGCATCCAGATGAGCCAGCTCGAAAAGGTGGGCGGCTATGACGCTTACGTTGAGTGGAATCCGAACCCAACAGCAACCACGACTCACTTCGTAGCCACCAATGGTGCCGACCGCACCATCAACGAGACCCTCATGGCCAACGTGACCAACTACACCATCAAGGACGTCGTTCAGGGCGAGACTTGGACCGTTACCCTTACCGCCGAAAACAATGAAGGCCGTTCGCTCCCCACTACCAGCAGCCTCCGCATCGGTAAGACCGCTATCGGCTATCTCTCGGTATTCGATACTCCTGAAGAGCTCATTGCCAACGGTGACGATGACGATGCTTCGGCTTGGTTATGGTTCCACGAGACCTATCCAACCGGCACCTTCGTTCCATTCAGCAGCATCACTTCGGCTGACGTACTCGAGCCTTACCGCGTGCTCTGGTGGATGCGCGACCTCGACGACAACAGCTCCGCATGGGAGATGCCAGAAGTTGTCATGAACGCTACTCCTGGTGTTCGTCAGTGGTATAAGGATGGTGGCAGCCTCCTCCTTTGGGCTCACGCTACTCCTTACATCGGCACCCTCGGCCGCCTCGACATGGATATGCTCAAGAACAACGACAACGCCATCAACACGGCTCCTGGCGGCTACAACCCCGATGTTTGGAAGATGGCCTGCATGCTCAACTGCGGCGGCTTCGTCAAGGACTACTCGACCCATGCCGTATTCCGTGGCCTCGAAGTAGAGGACAATGGTACCACCAAGCTCATCGCCTTCAAGGGCGCTGGTTGGACTGAGGACCACAACTGCCTCTTCTTCAACATCCCATCAGCCCTCACCGGACTGGGCAACCAGGACGAGGCTTGCCTCACCATGCTCAACAACAAGTTCGGCATCTATCCTCTCGGCACTTGGGACAGCCAGATCTGGTGGGTAAGCCAGCTCAACGTCTGGGAGGCTCAGCAGGGTGATACCGAGTTCCAGGGCACCGTGATCTGCGTCGGCAATGGTGGTCTCAACTTCTCGATGAAGAATGACGACGGTACTCCTGACATCAGCGCTCATCCACACAACAACGCTTTCCAGGAGAACATCCTCACCTTCGCCAAGAACGCTCTTGAATATCTCAAGACCCGTTAATTACACTACCCTATTATATAACTTGGGGGCGGACGCAAGTGCGCCCGCCCTCTCGTATTTATCAGCTTTACACCATCATTATTATGAAATTCTCCGTCCTTTCCCTTGCAACCGCATTGCTCATCGCACCCGTCATTACCTCATGCGGCTCCGAAGATCCATTCGAAGACTCCTTCAAGCCCAACCCCAATAATCCATCGGGCGGAGGCGGCACCGACAATCCCTCGGGAGGCGGTGGCACGGACAACCCTTCGGGTGGAGGCGGCACCTCATCATCCAGCTACAACGAGCTCTATCGTCCACAGATCCACTACACCCCTGCCAAAAACTGGGTTAACGACCCCAACGGCATGGTCTATATCGACGGCACCTGGCATTTGTTCTACCAGTACAACCCCTACGGAAACGGTTGGGGCAACATGAGCTGGGGACACGCCACCAGCACCGACCTCGTACATTGGACCGAACAGCCCACAGCCCTCGTGCCCGATGCATTGGGTGACATCTTCTCCGGCTCGGCCGTCTATGATGCCGACAATACCGGCGGCTTCGGCAAGGGAGCCATGGTGGCCTTCTATACTGCTGCAGGCGCACACCAGCAGCAGGCTTTGGCCTACAGCACCGATGGCGGCAAGACGTTCACCAAGTACGATGGCAATCCCATCATCGCCAACACCACTCGCGGCGACTTCCGCGACCCCAAGGTGTTCTGGCATGCCGAGACGAAGCGTTGGGTCATGAGCCTGGCTTTGGGTTGGGAGTATGGCATCCAGTTCTGGACCTCCACCGACCTGCGCACTTGGCGCGAAGCCAGCACCTTCACCACCGAGGTAGGTCGTTGCAAGCGTGGCCAGTGGGAGTGCCCCGACCTGCTGCGTATGAACTACAATGGTCAGGAGAAGTGGGTGCTCATCGTCAGCGTCAATCCAGGCGGTCCTGTGATTGGTAGCGGCACCATGTACTTCGTAGGCAACTTCGACGGCGAAAAGTTCACAGCCGACGACCTCAGTTATCCTCTCTGGCTCGACTATGGTCTGGACAACTATGCAGGTGTTACCTGGAGCAACACCCCCGATGGACGCATCATCCTCATCGGATGGATGAACAACTGGTCCTATTCTGGCGATGTGCCTTGTGATCCATGGCGCTCTGCATTTACTCTGCCTCGCGAGCTCAGCCTCGTCGATTATCAGGGCAAGCCTGTGCTCGCCAGCCGTCCTGTAAAGGAACTCGACAAGCTCGCCAGCGACTGGTCCACTCTCGCCACTTCGGGTGGAAGCATCAACGCCCCGAGTGCCTATCGTCTGCAACTCACCCTCGATGCCACCGTTGCCAACACCATCTCCTTGGGCAATAGCAAGAAGGAGGCCTACGAAATCACCTATAGCCCATCGGCAGGCAGCATCATCGCTCGTCGCAACAGCAAAACAGGAGCAGCCACGTTCAATGGCAGCTACTCCATCCCTTCGGTTTCCGGTTCGCTCTGCTGCGAGGGTAATGATCTGGTTCTCGACATCTACGTCGATCAGTCCTCTGTCGAAATCTTCACGGGCAATGGCTCGATGGCCATTACCAACCTCGTGTTCCCAACCACCATCTACGACCAGGTTACTCTCAGTCAACCCGCCAAGGAGGTTCGATATCAGGCGTACACTTCAATGTGGAAATAAGACCCCCTCGGTCCCCCTGCTTAGGGGGATGACCGATGGATCCCAATTCCTCCCCCTAAGCAGGTATTCCGCCCCCGCTGTTCGGGGGATAGAGGGGGTGCGGAGGATTAGAGGGGGTCTTCCCGAGGCTCCACATGCACCGCGATGTGCGTCTCTTCCCCATAATGGCTTCGCAGTAGTTCCTCTACTTGCGAAGCCTTTTCGTGTGCCTCGCGCAGGGAGAGATCACCATCCATAAGGATGTGCAGTTCGATGGCATAATGGTTGCCGATGCGGCGTGTGCGCAGGTCATGGGGGTTCGATACGCCTGGTACCGAAGCGGCCAGTCGAAGAATTTCGGCCTCCACCTCGTCGGGCAACGACTGCTCCATCAGGTCACCGATGCCGACTCGAAGCAGGTTAAGCGATACCTTCACGATGAAAAGGCCCACGATGACCGAAGCCACGGGGTCGAGCACCGTCCACCGTTCGCCCAGGAAGATGGCGCCCCCGATGCCAACGGCCGTACCTACCGATGAAAACGCATCACTTCGGTGGTGCCAGGCATTGGCCTCCACGGCTTGCGAATGGAGCTGCCGTGCCTTTACCATCGAATAGCGGAAGGTGGCCTCCTTGAGCACAATCGACAATAGGGCGGCCCATAGCGCCAGCATCCCGGGAGCCTCCAATTGTGCGCCATTTGCCCATGCTACGATTTTCATCACGCCGCTATAAAGGATACCCGCAGCCACTACGAGCAGCGACATGGAAACAACTGTCGTCGCCAATGTCTCGAACTTGCCGTGTCCATAGTCGTGCGACTTGTCCTTGGGCTTGCCGCTGATATGCACAAAGATGAGCACGATGACGTCGGTCACGAAGTCGCTCAACGAGTGCACCGCATCGGCCACCATCGCAGCACTGTGTCCCACGATGCCCGCCACGAATTTGAAGACGAGCAGCACCACGTTCACAGCACCACCCAGCAGCGTCACCTTGTATATTTCCTTGTTTCGCTCCATAGCTTTGATTTTTCTGAGTAATCAGAGTCCTCCGAATACTCCGAGTATTCCGAATAATCAGAATACTCCAATTGTCTTCTCAATCAAACGTCGGATAAGGATTATAGTCGAACTCGACGACCTTGCCCGCCTTCAGCGACTTCTGCACATCAACGAGACGCTGGTTGCTCGATCCACGGAACAGCAGGTCCAGGCTCTTCTTTGCTTCGATGAAGGGACCATCGACCAGGACTTCCAGATAAGGCAGCATCTTGCTCATCTTCGGATCTTCCACCACCTGCTCGTAGAGGAATCCCGTGTAGCACCAGATCCCCTTGTGCAGTTCCTCGCGTATGCGGCGTGCAAGCTCCGTAAACGCCTCGGGCTGATACATGGGATCGCCGCCGCTGAAGGTAATATCACCCTCCGCAAATTTCAGTTCCTCCATGATCTCGTCGATGCTTACGCTATGTCCTGCCGTAAACGACCACGTCTCGGGATTATGGCAGCCCGGACAGGCATGACGACAGCCTGCACAATACACACTCGTGCGCCAACCCGGTCCATCGACCGTCGTGTCGGCCACAATCTTCATCAATTGGATATTAGGTATTTTTTCCATAGTAAATGTATCAGTTTTCTTTTTGTGGGCGCAAATATACACAATTTCTCCGACATAACGAAACAATTATGCAAAAAAAACACCCTGTCGTCCGACAGAGTGTTTTCTTACACACATATTACTAACTTAAACTAACCAATGAATCATTTTTGACACTGCAAAGATAGAGCTGTTTTTTCAATCCCGCAAGTTTTTCCACCTCTATTTGTTCGGGATATGACGACACGATAACCAAATGGCGACAATCATTCCGAGCCCCTTCATTTTTTGTCGTACACTTTGTGCTCTTTCCAAACGCGGCATAACCTTTTCTAGCTAAGATTGGTTATTCTCCTATCATCGCATAACCATTTTTGGCCAAGATTGGGTATTCTTCACTTGGAGAAAGCACTATCACGGCCGTCAGAGTGTTCTATCCAACCGCGGCATGACCATTCTTGGCCAGAATTGGGTATTCTCCAATCGGAGAAAGCACTATCACGGCCGTCAGAGTACTCTATCCTGTCGCAGCATGACCATTCTTGGCCAGGATTGGGTATGCTCCAATCGGAGAAAGCACTATCACGGCCGTCAGAGTACTCTATCCAGTCGAAGCATGACCATTCTTGGCCAGGATTGGGTATTCTCCAATCGGAAAAAGTACTATCACGGCCGTCAGAGTGCTTTCTCCTGTCGCGGCATAACCATTCTTGACTAGGATTGGTTATTCCTCGAAATAATATGCAAAAAGGCGCAGCACTACACGATGCCGCGCCTTCGGTTATAGAGGATAGAACGTAAAAGGACTGATTCTTATATGCTACGACATAAAAAATGTTCAAATTATTATGGCATGACACTCTGCTAAGAGCTTAGGCACCTAGTCAAAATAGTGTGGATAAGGATTATTAATTATAATTGATTAATTTTGCTTCATTTATTCTATACTTTGATAACTCTCTGAACCATAGAATAAACAACCAAAAGAGAATATTATGTAAATAAATGTAATAATACCCCATAAAATTTTCCATGAAGTTTCCCTTTTTTCATATTTTATGAAATACTTGCTGCAATGAGAATCATCAAAAAAAGTATCTTTAAGTTTAAAAATAATAATACCAAACATTCCAATGACAATGATTGCTGCTATATAGCTACTTATTCCGAACTTTTTAATCACTTTTACAATAGGTCCCAAAAAAACACAAAAATCGCTCATTAATAAAAAACCCATGATCTTAATTGCAATATTTGTGGCAGTTCCATTATCATTTGGGGTAATAGCTTTTTTTGTGCCTTATCGTAATTATGGTTTGCCTTAGTTTGCCATTCTTTAGGTAAACAAAATGTGAATATTCTTCCCACCCCCGTAGCTAATGAAGCAATCAAGACATAAAACCTCCAAATTGAATATAAGATTGCATAGAAAAAATATGTGCTTTCCTTCTTTTTCTGACCATTTGGTTGACGCGAATATATCCTATTGCCTTTATTTATATTTCGAGGTTTCATGATAATATTTTATTGACGAGACTGGGATACAAATGTTTCTTCCAATAAAAGTAAACATTAAATTTTATTGTGAAGACGCGACAACCCACGATGCCGCGCCTTCAATTTCAGCGGATAGAGCAAGAATGAACCGATTCTTCAGCGGGTGATATCGACCTTGCCACGGATATCGACAGAAGAAGAGCCTACATAGACGGTGAAGTCGCCAGGTTCGTAAAGCCAGCGGCCTTCGTTCTCATCGTAATAGCAGAGGTCATCGTTCTGAATGACGTAGCTAACTACCTTGCGCTCCCCAGGCTTAAGGTTGACCTTCTCGAAGTGCTTCAACTCCTTCTTGGGACGGATGACGGAGCTCTTGACGTCGCTTACGTAGAACTGAACGACCTCCTGACCCTCGACATTGCCGACATTGGTCACCTCCACGCTTACAGTGCCCGCATAAATGGAGGGTATACCATAAGCGAACTTCGTGTAGCTCAGACCGTAGCCGAAGGGGAAAATTACGCTTGAGGTTCCCACGCCGTTGAGCCTGTGATAGTCGTACCAGCGGTAACCCACAAGAATGTCCTCGGCATAGACTTCCACTTCGTCGCCTGCACCCTGATGAGAAGAGGGATCGGTGGAGGTATTGAGCGTCTTGAGCGCAGGGTCGAAACTGCGAGCGGCATCACGCAGAGCCGAAGGACCCTTGGAGGCAATGGCAAGCAGATCGGCCGAACGTGGATTCTTGTTGGGTTGGTAACGCCAGGCTGCAGGGACCTCATTGGGGCTGACACCGGGATAGCTGACACGGCCCAGCTGATGGGCAGGACAGTCGGCCAGCGAGGCAGGATAGGTGAAGATGGTCTTGCCCGACGGACAAACATCGCCCGACAAGATGTCGGCCAAAGCAGCACCCGCCATCGAACCGAGATACCAGCTCTGGAGGAGCGCAGGAACGCGGCTGAGCCACGGCATACGGAAGGCATTGCCCGAGATGATGACGCAGACTATGCGGGGATTGGCAGCAGCAAGTGCATCGATAAGCTCGTTCTGATGGAAGTCGAGATTGTAGGAGAGTCGATCGCCACCCTCGCAGTCAGAAAAATGGTTCTTGTTCAAACCGCCCACGAAGATCACGAGATCAGCCTCGCGTGCCTTCTTGACGGCTTCGGCTCGCAACTCGGCATAAACGCTGTCGTCAATGGGTTCGATACGGCCATAGAAGGCACCTCCCGAACGATAGCCCTCGGCATAATCGATGGTGACCTTGTCGCCAAAACGATCCTGGATACCCTGCAAAGGCGAAATCTCGACCTTGGTCTTGAGTTCCGATGAACCTCCACCCATACAGAGGCTGCGTGTAGCATTCTCACCCACGACAAGGATGCGACGATAGCGCTCGGGACGAATAGGCAACAGGGAAGTCTCGCCCTTACCCGCTCCAGCAGGAGCGGAGTTCTTGAGGAGGACGATGCCTTCGTCGGCAATGCGACGGGCAGCAGCAAGTTGAGCATCGCTGGCGACACGTCCATTGGGATAGGCGGTGACGCTGCTGGCCTCGGTGCGGAATAACAAGCGGAGAATACGAGCTGCCTTGTCGTTGATGATCGAATCGGGCACTTCGCCACGCAGACACTTCTCATAATAGGCTCGGCCCAGGTAATAATCATCATAGCCAAAATCGCCAGCCTCAGAGGTGAGGCCGTTGGTATAGGTTCCCATCTCGACATCGAGGCCGTTGAAGATTGCTTCGTCGGTATTGTGGGCAGCACCCCAATCGGTGATGACCACGCCATCGAAGTTCCAATCACCTTTCAATATATCATCGATGAGCACCTCGTTGTGAGATGCATGCTGGTCGAGATACTGATTGTAAGAGCCCATGATAGTCCACACCTTGCCTTTCTCGACGGCAGCCTTGAAAGGCGGCAGGTAAATCTCGTGAAGGGCTCGGTCGGAAACCTTGACATCGACATGGCCGCGGAACTCCTCCTGATCGTTGAGGACATAATGCTTGACGCAGGCGGCTACACCATTTCGCTGAATGCCATCGATGTAGGGCACCACCATCTTCGAAGCGAGACAGGGATCTTCGCCCATATATTCGAAGTTGCGGCCATTGAGCGGCGTGCGATAAATGTTCACACCAGGACCAAGCAGGACATTCTTGCGGCGATAGCGCGCCTCTTGTCCTACATTGAAGCCGTAGGAGAAGGCGAGGTCACGATTCCAGGTGGCAGCAAGGCAAGTGAGCGCAGGATAGGCGGTGATGGAGTCGTTGTTCCATCCCGCATATCCCCAATCGTTCCAGTTGATTTCGGCGCGCACACCATGGGGGCCGTCGCTGTAGCGCACCTCAGGAATGCCAAGACGTGGCACACCTGGGGTAGAGAACTTCGACTGGGCATAGCACAGACGAACCTTCTCGGCCAGCGTCATCTGGCTGAGTGCATCCTTGACGCGCTGCTCGATGGGTTGGGTGCTGAGGGAATAGGTAGGTATAAAAAGAGTGGATTGGGCCTCAAAGGGATCAATCACTACCTGCTGCGCCATAGCAGCAGTGGCCAATGTGGCCAGGAGGATGGATATTGTATGACGAGTGTACATACAGGGTTAAGAAGGGTTTAGGAGGGTTAAGAGGGGTTATGTTGGCAGCCAAGCTTGGCTGCCAACTAAAACAAAAACAAATGGGGGGGGGTGATTACAGCTTCACGACTTGTGCCTTGCCATCGTACTGCACTTCGATGCCCTTGGCTTCGGGATCGTAGCCTTGGACGTGTTTGGCTCCGACAGGCACAACAATGAAGGTGCGCTTCTGAAGCATGCCGGGGAACTCGCCTTCGCGGTCGGAGATGGTGAGCTCCTTCTGTGCCTCGTTGTAACTGAAGTGAATGTTGGCGAAACGTCCAGCCTCGTAGCCATAGTTGGTTCCCTCGTCTTCGTAGAGGGTGAAGTCGCCGTCCTGACCCTCATAGACATAGAGACGAATGGTTCCAGCGGGCTTCTCGTCGCTATACTGCAAAGCTGGACCGAAGGGGATGATGGAGCCACTGGGCACGAAGACGGGAATCTGCTCGTAGGGAGCAGCACAGATGCGGGTCTCACCACCTTCGGAGGCGATGCGACCATCGTAGAAGTTGTACCAGATGCGGCCTTCGGGGAAATAGACGTCGCGCTGGCGTGCCTTGTACTGATAAACGGGACAAACCATGAACGAGGGACCGAACATGAACTGATAGCCCAGGTCGAGCACCTTGGGGTCGTAACCGAAGTCCATCACGAGGGGACGCAGCATGGTGTAGTCGTCGAAATGAACCTTGCCAGCCAACGAGTAGATGTAGGGCATCATACGATAGCGGAACTCGATGCAGGAACGGATGACCTTGTAGGCGGGATGCGACTCGGGAGCAATGTTCCAAGGTTCGCGGAAGGGGAACTGGCCGTGTACGCGGTACATGGGTGTGAAGACACCCCACTCGTGCCAGCGCACATTGAGTTCGCGCCAGTCGCGCATATCCTCGTTTTCGCGTCCGGTAGCATCAAAGAAGCGCTGGGCTGCTTCGTAACGCTTCTCGACCGAGAAGCCGCCGATGTCCTGGCTCCAATAAGGAATGCCCGAGATGGAGAAGTTGAGACCAGCGGTGATCTGTGTCTTCATGTCCTCCCAGCGTGTGCCGATGTCACCCGACCAAGTGGCGGTGGAGAAACGCTGCTCGGCTGCGAAGCCGTTACGCGTGAGGAGGAAGACTCGCTGGTTGTCGGGCGAGAAGGCATCTTCGTTGCCAAAGCCATACTGGTTCCACTTGGCCTGCTTCTGGAGTGCCTGAGAATCGTCGGCCTTGATGCCCTGACGTTCGACAGCTGTCTCGTAGCCACGTTGGCCGTCGTAGATGGCCTCAGCATTGACAATGGAATAGGCGTTGAAATACTCGTCGCTCGAGCCGAGTGCGGTGGGGCCGCAGAGCAGCTTGCGATAAGGCAGGTCGGTGCAGTCGCGCACATTGGGCTCGGAGGCATCCATCCACCAGGCATCCATGCCGATGACGCCGAGTTTCTCGTAGAGCTGACGCCAGAACACCTTGCGTGCATCGAGATCGTAGGCATCATAGAAGGCATATTTGAAGCCTAGCCAGTCGTAGAGCGAGTCCTTGATGCTCTGCTGGTAGATCTTGCCCATCTGGTCAAGCTCCTTCATGTTGTCGGTAGTGAGGTAGTACTTGGGCCAGCAGGAGATCATAATCTTGGCATGCTGAGCATGGATGGTGTCAATCATACCCTTGGGATCGCTGAAGCGAAGGGTGTCGAAGGTGAATGCGCCCCAAGAGTCGGGACTCCAGTAGTTCCAGTCCATGACGATGTTGTCGATAGGCAGCTTGCGGTCACGGAAGCCCTTGAGTGCATCGAGAATCTCACGCTGGCTCTTGTAGCGCTCGCGGCTCTGCCAGAAACCAAAGAGCCACTTCGGCATGATCTGCGCCTTGCCGGTGAGGGTACGGTAACCCTTGACCACCTCATCACTGTTGTCGCCAGCGATGAAGTAATAGTCGAGCTGCTGCACCATCTCGCTCCAGAAACTGAGTTTGGCCTGCTCTTCGGGAAGGACTGGTGCCAAGGCACGGAGTCCGCAATAGGCTTCACCACCATCGGGAGCCCATTCGAGACGGAACTTGTAGCGCTTGCCAGCCTCCATACGAACAGCGAACTTGCGTGCATTGGGGTTCCAGGCTGTGCGCCAGATGGTCTGGTCGCCCTCGACACCAGTGCCTTGCACGTCCTCGGTATAGACGTTGCTGTCGTTGATGTAGATCTTCTGATAGCCGCTGTAGTAATGACTGAAGTTGTATTCGCCAGTCACACGTGGCACGATCTCGCCCTCGAAGGTCACCTGTGCCTTGTAGAGCGGGTATTTGGGCAGGTTCCTGGCCGAAACAAGGTTCTCGAAATAGATGCTATCCTCACGACGTACGAGTGTCTCCTCGCCTGGTGCGGAATAGGTACCAGTAAGTGCACCAGCTACCCCATCCTTGTCGTAGAGGTCGAAGAGTTCGGGCAGCTGGCTATAATCCTTGGGGTTGCCAAAGCGCATCAGCGAATAGCTATCAACAAGCACGCCATAGTTGCGGCTCGAAACGATGAATGGAACGGACACCTTGGTGTTGTACTGGAAAAGCTCTTCGTTCTTGCCCTTATAGTTCCAGTCGTCGGCCTGATGCTGACCGAGGCCATAGAATGCCTCATCGGCAGGACTTTCGAAGACAACGCGTGCGGACCATCCCTTCCAAGTGGTTGGATTGGGCACTTCGGCAGGGCCATCACCATTGGCAGTCCAGACGGTCTGGGTGCTGCTGTAAGGCACGAAGGTCTTGCTGCCCTGAGCCTGTTCAGTTAGGATGACATCACCCTTGAGATTAGTGAACCATACCTGGCCATTGCTCTTGAGAACATTGGCCACAACGAAGGCCGTCTTGACCTTTACGGTATCGCCACTCTCAACGCACTCATAGGCCACCTTCTGGTCCTGGGGCACAATGATTAGTGAAGGCTTGTCGGCAAACTTGTCTTCAGCAGTTGCGGTGACACGGATAATCTTTTCGCCCATCACCTCGAGACGCACGAGCTTAGGGCCATCAGCTACGGTCTGTTCGACACGAACAGTGACCTGCTGACCCTTCTGATCAACGGCCTTGCCCCCACAGGAAGTGAGGACAAGTGCTGATAGAAGGGAAATGGATGCAATGTGAATCTTTTGCATAGTATTCATATTTAGGAAGCTATCATTTAGGCCATGCAGCGGCTGCAGTGCCTTCGGTGATACCCTCCATTGCAAAGGTATTCCATACCGAGAGGCTCGAGCGGTCGATGATGGTCATCGAACCACGGGTGCCATTGTGGTTGCAGTAGTTGGTACACCATGCTACAGGAACGACACCATGATTGATCGACTCGGTGACAACGGTCTTGTGGAAGAGTTTGACCGAAGCATCGTGCTTGTCCTGGTTCTCGCCGATCTCACGCCACTGGCAGCTGTATTCGCCGAGCAGTACGGGGATTCCCTTGGCAACGAACTGATCATAGAGCTTCTGCATCTGTGCCTGGACATATGACTCCTCGTAGGCCGACTGGGTATTGCGGTCTGAGCCATCCACGTGGTTGGCAGCGCCCCAGAAGTAGGCCATCTTGCCCCAGTTGGCATCCTCCTCGAGGCCACTGAAGGTCCATGGAGAATAGTAGTGTACCTCGACCATCATGCGGTCGGCAGAGGCATCGGTAGGCAGGGTGTTGTAGAACTTGTTGGTGTTGTCGATGTCGGTCGATGGACCCTGCACGACGAGGGTACGATAGGCATTGTTGCCTCCGGTAGCGCGCACAGCATTGATGAAGTCCTGCTCGTACTTGACGAGGTTGTCGGTCTTCTCCTGGCTATCGGCATTCGGCTCATTCAGGCCGGCGAAGAGCAGATGCTCGTCGTAGTTGGCGAAAGCCGTTGCGATCTGGGTCCACATGGTCTTGAGAATCTCCGAGCGGGTAGCATCGTAGGTGTCCATATGGGTCTCGAGCCATGCCTCGTCGTAGTGATCGTTGAGCACGACATAGAGTCCGTCGCTGATGCAGTAGTTGACTACCTCCATTACGCGAGCCATCCAGGCAGCATCGATGGTGTTCGAGCCGTCCATGTGACGATGCCAGTTGCAAGGGATGCGGATAGAGCGGAAGCCCTGAGACTTGACGAAGTCGATGATTGCCTGCGAGGTCATGGTCGATTGCCAGCCTGTCTCGTCGCCAAGACCTGCTGAGCCGCTGGTGCCCTCAAGGGTATTGCCGAGGTTCCAGCCCGGATACATCTGGGCAGCAATGCTCATCGCAGTGGCCTCGGTGTCGATGCTGCTCTCGCGAGCCTCCTGACTGATGGTAGCCACCTCTTCGATGGTGGTGTAGCCATCGGTAGAAGTAAGGCGTACGATGACGTCAGCGCTGCGTGCCTCACCGATGTGGCCTGCCACGTCGAGCTTGAAGGTCGTAGTGGTCAACGTGCCTGCACTTACCGACGAGAAGTCGGGAGTAGAAGACAATGCGAGCCAGCTCTGTGCCTCAGAAGGCACGATGATGGAGTATTCGCTCTCACTCTCTACAGTTACGGTAACCGTACCTCCTTCGCCCGAAACAACACTAGGATCGACGCTCTTGATTACAAGGTCGGCCGACTGGGTGACGGTGATGGTCTGGCTTTGACCACCTGCGGTAACAACGACATTGGCCGAAAGTACCGTACCCGTCGTATTCTCACCTGCAGTAAGGGTAACAGGAGTTGACTTGAGGGTGGCAGACTGTGCGCCTGTCACAACCGTCAACCATGAGGCATCGGAGGTAACACTGACAGCTGAAGAAGACTGTACGTTGACCGTCTGGGAGCCACCCTTCTTGCCAAAGTTCACGCTGGACTTGCCCAGTGCGAGGTCTGAGATATTATAGGTATAAGCATAATCTACAGGAGTCTCTTCCTCACAGCCCGTCAGAAAGCCTCCCATGGCCGAAGCCATGAGGAGGATTGCTATATTCATAGATATTCTTTTCATTATGTTTTGTTTTAGGGTCTAGATGGTCTAGATTTTCTAGAGGGTCTAGATACTCTAGATATTCTAGAAAATTAATAGAGCTTATCGAGCGTGAAGGTGACAGCCATGCTCTCGTTGAAGCCAAGACCAGGGATAACACCATCGGCTGTCTCGCCCTCGAATGCAGCATTGCCCTTCGATGCACCATAGGTGTTGTAGAGCTCGATGCGATAATGGCCCTTGCCCTCGAGGTCACCATAGACGATCTTCGAAGCGTCGAAGCTGACTTCGGCACCATCGACAACCACCTTGGTGAGGGTGAGCTGGATGTTCGGGAAGCTGGCCATCACGTTCTGTATCTCGACGAGGTCGATCATACCGTTAGCACGGCTGCCCTCGACAGTAACAGTATATTCACGTGGGAAGCAGCCACCGAGAGGCAATGCGACAGAGGCATCAGGCCAGGTGGAGTTCCAGTTGCTGTCGCAGGTGGTGAGGCCTGCAGTGTAGCCACTGAGGGTAACGATGGTGACCGTGATTTCGAGCTTCTCTGCGCAGGCCAAAGCTGCCGACGAAGCGGGATCGGTGCCACCGAAGGCATCGGTACCCAGCTCGTGGGTAGGACCATAGCAGTTGAAGAGCTCGATGCGGAAGTTGCCCTTGCCCTCGATGTCGCCATAGCCGAGCTTGTTGGCATCGAAGCTGATCGAGCTGCCATCGACCTTGATGTCATCCACGCGGATGATGGCATTCGGATAATCAGCGCAGAGGCCTTCGAAGTCGATGATGTCGATCATACCGTTGGTCTGGGCTCCGGCAGCCTCGAAGGTATAGGTCTGACCCTCGACAGGCTGGATGGTGGTCTTGTGATCCAACCAGTTCCAGTTGGTGTCACAGGTTGCGAAGTTGACCGTATATCCCTTGACCTTCTCGCGGAGGGTGAAGTTCACCTCTACGACCTGACCCACCATCTCGTTCTTGTCGATGGCAGGATCACTGACGGTGAGCGGCTGGTCTGCACCTTCGGGCTTATAACCATAGTCATTATAGATCTCGATGCGGTAGTTGCCATTGCCTTCGAGGTCACCATACTGGAGCTTAGAACTATTGCAAGCCACCTCCTTGCCATCGATCGTAATCTTATTGACGATAGGCTCGGTGTTGTCGAATACTTCCTGACCATAGACCTTGAGGTAGTTGTAGATATCGATGACGAAGACATTGACGCCATTGATTGCACCACCGCAGTCAGCGGTTACGGTGTAGGTGCCCATACCTTCGATGATGGCATTGCCTTCCTTGCCGGCAGCGCCCCATGTTGAAGGCGACCAGTTAGGATCGCTGACGCTGAGCGATGCCTCAGGAGCGAGAGCACTCAGGGTGAAGGTGACAGCGATGTCGTTCTCAACCTTGAAGTTGGCAGCATCAGGAATGACAGGATTGGTGACGGTGAGAGGCTGCTCAGCACCTTCTGGTGTGTAACCCCATGCGTTGTAGATCTCGATACGCAGGTTGCCCTTATCCTCGAGGTCGCCACAAACGATGTTGGCTGCATTGATTTCGATAGGTTGACCATCCACCTGGATCTCATTGAGAGTTACCACAGTGTTGTTGAATACAGCCTCGCCGAAGAAGTTCTTATAGCCGATGAGATCGACGCAGAACACATTCAGACCCGTGCCTGCACCTACTGTACCCTTGACGGTGTACTGACCGAAGCCAGTGACATCGGTACAGGTCTTGCTGGTCTCGCTATCCCAACGCGAAGCAGCCCAATCGGCAGTAGCAAACTGCAGACCGGCAGGAACGCCCTGCCATACTGGCAGCTGTGCAGCTTCGGTGACATAGTTATGAACGAGGAGGCACTCTCCCTCAGACGAATTGTCGCGCAGAGCGGCAATCTGCATGCTCTGTTCGGTAAGGCTCATGATCTTGAGGTTGGTTGACCAGTTGGTGACAACAGCATCGAAGTTCGGGAGGTGGAGGATCTTGGCGCCATCGAGACTCAGGGTCTTGTTGGCCAAATCGATGGTATAGGTACCCTCGTAGGAGACGTTGTTGCCAAGGTCGTTGATAACTACCTTGCCGTCCTCCGAGAAGGTCATCGTACCGAAGTCGGCAGCAGCCTGAAGCCAGGTGTTATCAGACCACTTCGGACACCAGTTCCACGAATCGCCGGCGATGATGTCGCCATCGGTTACCGAAGCCCAGTTGTCGTCAGTGCCATAATAATAGAGCGGGCCGTCGAAGACGCAGCAGTTGCCATACTGGTCAAGGTCGATGTACCAGGTGTTGTTGATGAGTGTAGCGTCAAGAGAGGTAGAGCCCTTCTTGACTGGACGTACAGCAAGGCGTGAGATCACCTGCTGGGCGCTGAGGTTGGCCGACTGAGCATTGACTTCGTAGGCATTGCTGAATACACTGCTTGATTCAGAACCTGTTCCAGTCCAATAACCTGCAGCAGCAGGGAAGAATACGCTATTGCCATTAGGAGCGGTGAATCGTGCACCCTCTACGCCATCGACAGTTTCCCACTGATAGGTACACTGGTTGACAAGCTCCTTGACCTCGTCGAGGGTTGGGAGACGTCCGGCATGAACTGCAGTAGCAATATCGAGCTTGCCACCATAGATGTTGCCCGAAGCGAAGAAAGAGGCATCGTCAGCAATCAACAGACCCGTGACGTCACCATAGCCTGTCAGCGTACCGACTTCGGCTACAGATTCAGCACCGACATTGAAGGTTGCCCACTGGGCCGAAAGGCCGAGGTCAACGTATTCGAACTGCACATCGCCTGTCGTGAAGCTCTTGGTCTCACCATAGACGTAGCCTGTGCCGAGATTAGCGTAGGCAGTATAATAATAGGTGGTGTTGGGCAGGAGGCCCTCCATCTGATACTGGAAGCTGCTTGATGGGAGTTCGCCATAAATAATGTCATAGCCCACCTTGACCTGCTCTTCGTCAGTGCTTACCTTGAAGCCGCAGGTGAGGCCCGACACATTGCCGGTCTCCGAAGCTGTTCCACCAAGGGTAGCCTTGGCACCACTGACGCTACCTGCATCTTCGGTGACAACCTTGGCGCTGAAGGTGGTGAACTGCTGGGTGTCGCCATAATAGGTCTGACGACCCTGCAGGGTGACGTATGTACAATAGCTATAGGTGACACCCGTCTCAAGACCTGTGATGGATGCCGTAATCATTCCATCGCTGTAGGAGCCTACCACACGCGTGCCTGTCTTGGGGTCAGCATCACCCTTGACATAATATGCTCCCACGGAATAGGAGTTTGAAGCCTGTCCCTCGAGACTATTGACCGTACCATAGCACGTAGCCGTCACTGCCGACACATCAGCATTGCTCGTGACTACGCTCTGTATGATAGGCTGGGTTTCGATGGTGAAGTCATCATCCTCGTTACATGCTGTGAATCCAAACGAAAGGGAAGCCAGCAGCATGAGACCCAAATAATATTTTGCTTTCATATCTTTTATATTATTGTTTTATAGCAGGGGGCCGTCTCAACAGGGCGGCACCCCTGTGCTACTGGTTAATTATTTCCAAACGCGGAGTTCGGTAATCTTACCCACCACGCTCTCGATATTCTCGCCAAGGGCGGCACCGAGATCAGTGATGTCAATCACAAATACGATAGGCTTCGGAACGGCATCGTTGTTCACCATATCGATGGTGTAGGTGCCATCACCTGTCACCTGAACGGTAGGTGTGGAGATCTGATAAGCCCAAGACTCGTCAGCATAATAAGGAGCTGCTTCGAACGAACCAGAGACACCTGCTGCATCGAGGCCTTCGAGGCTGAAGGTGATCTTGCACTCTGTCCAACCATCCATGTCGTCAACGACGAGCGGAGGATTGTCGCCTGTACCCGAACCATAGATGTTGTAGATCTCGAAGCGGAGCTTACCGTTGCCTTCGAGGTCACCCACCTTGATGAGGTCGTTGTTGACGTCGATCTTCAGGCCTGGATTAACCACTGGAGTAGAGCCTCCACCGTCGCCTTCACTACCCTCGCTGCCATCGATCTTGATCGAGTTGATGGTGACATTGGTATCAGGAACCTTGTTGTCAACGATATTGGTCAAATCGACACTGAGGTAATCCTGTGCACCATTGACATCGATGTTGAGCACGAGGTTCTCATCGACAGCTGCAGAACCGTAGATAGTAACATCGTAGGTGCCATCACCAGTGAAGTCGAAGGTGTTCTTACCCTCTTCTGCACCATACTGTGGAGTGATGTCCATATTGGCACTGTGCATGATATAGCCCTGGATAGGATCGCAGGTGCCGAAGCCGCTGATGGTGAAGTTGATGACCATCTTCTCGTCATAGTAGATATCCTGGTAGTTGACTACTGGATTGTCCCAGGTACCCGAACCGTACTTGTTGCAGATCTCGATACGCAGGTTGCCCTTGCCCTCGATATCGCCCCAGTGCAGGTTAGCATTGTTGACATCCACATTACGAGCAGGAACTGCTGGCTTGCTGCCGCTGAGTTCCTCTACCTTGAAGGCTACATATTCGGTTACTTCGCCATTAGCATTCCACTTGCTTGGTGTGCCGAGCCAGTAGATAGGGCTGCTCTTGCTGCCACTGTTCTGGAGCAGGCGCAGGCTCTGAGCCTTGATTTCGACAGACCATGGATGCTCGGTCTCTGCCGTTGCAGTGAACCAGGTGATCTCCTGTCCGAAGTCAATGTCCACACCATTGGTGGTATATTTACCCTCGATGGTATTGCCTTCCATATCGACGAAGACGTACTGGCCGCCCGTCTCACTTGCTGTTGTCATAGTGAGGATGAAGTTAGCCACCTTCTTGGCATCGGCTACTGGAGCCCAAGTACCGTAATCGGCAGCCTTCGAGAAGCCGTTGCTCTCCCAGGTGCCATTGACACCGTTCCAGAAGTACCAGTCGTAAGGAGCATCAGCGACGAGCATCCACTGCTTGGTAGTGGTAGTAGTCGTGGTAAGGTCGATGTTAGGATCGCCGCCATAGTCAGGCTGCACGACATCGTTCTCCTCAATCTCTACGACAGGCTCCCAACCCTTGCGGATATAGTTGAGCGAGATAGGAGTATTGGTAGCGGTGTTGGCCAAAAGGATCATGTTATCCTCGTTGAGATAGAGGATCTGGAAGGTGCGTGAAGGCACTTCGCTGATCACCTGATTCATATAGTTAGGTGTACAGAGAGGCCATGCATCGGTGAAGGTGATGGTGTGAGCATCGACGTCGAGCATCCATGAGCCCTTGTAGCTGCCCAGACCAGTGCCCGACATATCGGTGGTCACATTGGCACCATCCTTGAGGTCGAAGGTCATCTCGCCGTAGTCAGCAGCATCACCGATCCAGCTGTTGCCGGCCCAATCTGCTGCCCAGTACCACTGTGCGGCACCGCTGTCATCCAGGAATGGAGCAATGGCAGAGGTTGGATCCCAAGGGCTGCTGTCGAGGAAGTTGTCTCCATTGGATGCATGAAGTGCATCCCAGGTATAACCGTAGGTCCAGAACCAGACAGGACCGCCGAAGCGCTGGCTTACACCGCTGGCATCGAGGTCAAGTACCCAGGTCTTCGACTCGCCGATACCACCCGAGAGGATGGACCACATCTCGTCGTCGAGAAGTTCGGTCTTGAGGTTATTGATATGGAACCAGCAGGTATCACCATAGACGACACCACCGCGGGTCTCTACACCAAACACAGCATACTTGTCACCGGAGAATGGATATTGAACAGAGACTTCGGGCTTCTGAGAACGTCCGCCGTCATACTCCCAAAGCACTGTGTAGCTCGATGTGAGCAGACTCTTCATCGTCACCGTGTTGGTCGTCTGATCCACCTCGACTGTATATGCAACGCCTTCGGTCAGGTCATTAGCATTCAGCACCTTGCTGCCCAATGAATATTCCTCGGGCGTGCAGGCACTCAGGAAAATGCCACCTAAGCAGGCTGCTGCAATCGTTGAAAATATATTGTATCTCATAATTGTATTATCGTTTTAAAAATTACCAGCCTGCATTCTGCTTGAGCACACCATTCGAAAGGGTAATCTGGTCATTAGGAATCTGGCAGAGACCCTGGGTTGCGATGATGTTGTCAGCATTGATAGTAATATAGTCGTCGTTACCGCCCGAGAGGACATGATAGCTGCTGATGGCAATCTGCTGGGCAGCATAATCGACGCCCTGACGCAGCAGGTCGAAGTAGTTGATGCCTTCGAAAGCGAACTCGAGCTTGCGCTCTGCCATGATGTTGGCCTGCGATACGGTTACCTGCTTGTAGTTGGCCGAAAGGACACCATCATTGGTATAGGCACGCTTGCGAACCTGGTCGAAGTAATTCTGGGCATTGGATGAACCAAGCTCGGCAGCCATCAGCAATACGTCAGCATAACGCATGAGCACATAGTCCTGGTGATTCTGCTCCTGGAAGCCGCCGCTACCGTCCATCTTGGTGGCAGAGGTGCCGTCGGCAAAGCAGAGAGGAGAATACTTCTTGATGGCATAGCCTGTATATTCACGCCAGTCCTTGAAGCCTGCCTCGAAGCTAGCTGCACTGCTTACGCCCTCGCCCTCGATGTCGATGACCGAAGCCTTCTTGCGGGTATCGCCGGTACCGAATGCCTTGAGGAACTCTGGGTTGACAGTCACAGCGCCCCAGCCCTTGCCGTAAGGAGCAGAGGTGATGCTACGCATGCCCACCATAACCTGCCAGCGGTTCGAGTCGTTGTTGCCATTGTAGTCCTGGGTGCTGGTGAACTTGATTGCGAACAGTGTCTCGCAGTTGCCATCACCGGCATAGCTGCCGAGGAGTGCTTCAGCATCGCCTACCTCAGCAACACCGCCCGAAGCAGCTGGCCAGAGGTTCTTGAACTCCGAAACAAGGGCGAACTCATTGGAGGCAATGATATCCTCGCAGGCAGCGAGAGCCTCAGCACGTGAGCAACCACTGGGTTCGCTTCCGTAATAACCAGTATAATACAAATAAGCACGAGCCATGAAGGCCTCAGCAGCATACTTGGTGACACGTCCGTCATTGTTGGCAGCATCGCTCTTGGGATAGGCATCGCCAGGGATGTTGGCAGCTGCGAACTTCAGATCCTCGAAGATCTGTGCATAGACTTCGGCAGGAGCATTCTGTGGAACATTCTCCGAAGTTGATGCGGTAAGAAGAGGAATATTGCCGAAGAGACGTACAAGGTCGAAGTAGGCAATGGCACGCAAGGTGCGGGCCTCACCGAGATAGGTGGCCTTCTTGGTCTCATCCTTCCATGCGATATCTTCTGCATGATTGATGAACTCATTGCAGCGGAAGATGAGGGCATAGTAGTTTTTCCATTCGTTGACATAAAGGTTGAGGTCGGCAGGAGACTGGCTCTTATCGAAGCGGTCGGTCACCTGATAACCGCGTCCATCGGTATTGCCTGTGCCTCCGAAGCACTCGGCTCCCATGGCCTCGGCTATCATATAGAAGCCATAACTTGGGTTCGAGTTAGTCTGACGCAGGCCGTCATAGCAACCGATAAGGGCACGATTGGCATCGGCTTCGGTCTTATAGAAGTTGTCAGTGGTGGATTCTGTCTTTGACTCCGTATCGAGGAAGCCCTCCGAGCAACCCGTCATCGCAAGTCCGGCAGCAGCCAACAGTAATATATTCAGTGTTTTCATACTTTTACTTATTTTTTAAGACTCACAGGAATCAGAATTTGACATTACAACCTACCATGATGGTACGTGGACGTGGATAGTAGCCATAGTCAACGCCACTTACCCAGCTATCGTTACCATAACCGATTTCAGGATCCATGCCATTGTACTTGGTGAAGGTGAAGAGGTTCTGTGCCTGAACGTAGATGCGGCACTGTGTGCAATACTTCGACTTCCAGAGACGAGCTAAGTCATAGCCCAGGGTCACGCTGCTGATACGCAGGTAATCTGCATCATGCACATAGAGGTCTGAGAACTGCCAGTTGATGTTGGTGTTGGTGACACGAGGAATGCGATTCGAAGTACCCTCGCCAGTCCAACGCTCCAGGATCTCGGTCGTATAGTTGGCAGTCTGTGTCGTGTGATTACGATAAGACTGGACGATCTGCTGACCGGCTGCACCATTGGCAGTGATATTGAAGTCAATGCCCTTATAGCCAAGGTTGATGTTGAAACCGTAGTTGAAGTCAGGGATACCATTACCCAAATCGACCTTGTCAGCCTCGGTGATGGCACCGTCGTGGTTGACATCCACATACTTCACATCGCCAGGCTTCACGTCAGCCTGCAGCATGCCATTGCCGGCAGCGATCCAATCGCTGATCTCCTGCTGGTTCTGGAAGAGTCCTGCGGTCTTGAAGCCCCAGAAGTAACCGATGGCATGACCATTCTGTGCGCGATAGAACTCGCCTGAGTTGTCATAGAGCACCGAACCCGATGCACCGTGGATGATGCCGTCCTCATTCGGGATGTTACCCACCTCATTCTTGTTGTATGCTCCATTGACGCCGAAGCTGTAGGTGAAGTCCTTGCCTACGTGGTCGGCCCAGGTCACATTGAACTCGAAACCGGTGTTCTTGACGTCACCACCATTGATGATAGGTGCACCTGTACCTGCCGTAGCAAGGATAGGAGGAGTAACGAGCCAGTCCTTGGTGTTCTTGATATAGTAGTCGAGGTTGATGCCCAGGCGGCTGCCTATCAGGCGTGCGTCGATACCGATATTGGTCTGCTCAGAAGTCTCCCAGGTCACGTTCTCGTTGGCCAGGCGGCTCTGGTAGGCACCGTAGTTCGAAGCGAGGATAGTGGCTGCCGTAGCATCGTCATAGCCTGAGGTACCGAAGAGGTAATGCGTATTGGCTGTGGTGATCGGAGCACTGTAAAGGTAATTCGAGATATTGCTGTTGCCGACCTGGCCCCAGCTTGCACGGAGCTTGAAGAAGTCAAGGCCCTTGTCTCTGAGTGACTCCATCCAGGATTCCTCCGAGAGGGTCCAACCGGCACTGACTGATGGGAACCAGCCATAACGATGACCCTTGGCAAACTTGCTCGAGCCATCGAGACGTATGGTAGCGTTGATCATATAACGCTCCTTGTAGTTCCAGCCCAGACGGCTGAAGTACGATACGCTTCGGCTCTCGTCATTGGCCGAACCGCTTGCTCCCAGGCCATCGGCCGACGAAGCTGCAGAACCGTTGCTGACATAGGCATGCTTCCAATCGTCGAAGCCCTCCTTCAGATAACCGTTGCTGGCACCTACATAGGTGCCGCGGTAGCTGCTGGACTCCTGACCGAGCAGGACGCTCATGGCGTGCTGTCCCATCTTCCAATCATACTGTGCAGTATTGGTCCAGGTGAGGGTCAGACCATGGTTCATGTTCTGGCTCGCGCTAGTACGCGTATCATTATAAGCATCAAGACCCAGGTGATAGAGTGGCGAGAATCCGCGATATTCGCTTGTGCCATAGACGGCACCAAAGACGGTGCGGATCTTCAAGCCCTTCAGTGGAGTGAGTTCTGCGTAGGCATTGGCATTGAATGTGGTCGAACGTGACTCATTGTTCGAATTGAGCACCATTGATGCGTATGGGTTGCCGTCGCCATTGTACCAGTCGGAATTCGATGTGTCGTTGTAAGGTACGTCGTAGATGTTGTTGTCACTATAGATAGGATGAATTGGCGAAACGCCGAAAGCGCCACGCAGGGTATTGTTGTAGGCATTACCCACGCTGATACCGTTGGAGATACGATAAACGAACGATACCTGCTCGCCCACCTTGAGGAGATCCTCCTTGCCGCGCTTCAGCACCTTGTGCTCCGAATTGATACGGAAGTTGTAGCGCTCATAGTTCGATACGTCCTTGCCGCCTGCGATACCTTCCTGATTCATATAGGCCATCGTCATGGCGTAGGTCGATACCTGGGTACCGCCGGTGATGCCGAGGCTGTAGCTCGAGGTCTGTGCATTGTCCTTGAACATGGCATCCACCCAGTTGGTGTCGTAGATGTTGCCGTTAGCATCATGGATAGCTGCGAAGCTGCTCCAGTCGTAGGCACCGCTGCCCGAGTTGAGGTTCTGCTCGTCCATGATGGTCATGTACTGCTCGGCATTGAGCATATGAGCCTTGCGGGCAACGCTCTGCCAGCCCCAATAGGCATCGAAGCTGATGACCGACTTGCCCTCGCGACCGCTCTTGGTGGTGATGAGCACGACGCCGTTGGCAGCCTGTGCACCGTAGATGGCGGCCGAGGCAGCATCCTTCAGCACGTCGATGCTCTCGATGTCGGCTGGGTTGAGGGTCGAGATGTCACCACCCACACCGTCGATGAGGTAGAGTGGACCACTGTTGCCTACAGTACCCAGACCACGGATCTGCACCTTCATGCTCGAACCTGGCTGGCCCGAAGTAGAGGTGATGTTGACACCAGGGGTCTGACCCTGCATAGCCTGCAGTGGGTTGTTGGTGTTGAGTTTCTGGATGTCCTCGCCCTTCACCTGTGCCGTAGCGCCGGTGAGGAGCTTCTTCTTCTGGACGCCGTAACCTACTACGACGACCTCTTCGAGAGCCTCATTGTCCTCCTCGAGGACTACGTTAAGTCTTGCGCCTGTCACCTGCACCTCCTTGGTTCGGAAGCCGATGTAACTGAAGACGAGGGTTTGGCCAACACCTGCATTGATCGAATAGTTGCCGTCAATGTCAGTAATTGTACCAACTGTAGTTCCCTTCACGATGATGTTGGCGCCGATGATCGTTTCGCCGTCTGTCTGTGAAGTCACCACACCCGAGACTGTGATCTGCCCGCTTTGGGCCCATGTCATGGCCGATGATAACAGCAATGCTACCAACGTCACAAGACAGTAATCAAAGAATCTTTTTCTCATGGGGATTGTGTTAAGTGATTGTTATTATGAAGTGTTATTAAGTATGCGAATAAGTGTGAATCTAGATATCGCGCGTAATATGTGAGTGCAAAGATAGAGTATTTATGGTAAAAGAGAGGGTACAAAATGTTTCGAAAATGCCCGAAAATGTTTTCGTCAACATTTTCGGGCATTTCGTAATCGATTTTCGGATATACAAGGGTGTGATCTTCGCTAATGTAGCGACTTCTTGAATTCGGTGGGCGTCATTCCATACTCCTGCTTGAAGTTTTCGGTGAAGGTCTTGAGCGTATTGAAGCCCACCTGATAGGCCACCTCGCTCACCTGCATCTGACTGCGTTCGAGCAATGCCTTGGCACGCTTCATGCGCATGGTCCTGACGAAGTCGAGTGGACTCTTGCCGGTCACGGCCATCAGCTTCTTGTAGAGCTGGCTGCGGCTCATCCCCACCTCCGAGGCGAGTTGCTCGACACCGAAGCTGACATCCTGCAGGTGATCATTCACCACGTCGATGGCTTTCTGCAGGAGCTTCTCGTCGAGCGAGGTGATGGTGATCTCACGAGGCGAGATGTCGGGCTGTGACTGGAAGGTCTGATGGCTGCGCTGTGCCCATTCGATGAACTTCGCGATACGCAGACGCAGGCGGTCCACGTTGAACGGCTTGGTCAGGTAGTCATCAGCACCCTGCTGCAGTCCCTCGAGCACCGACTGGTCGGCAGCACGGGCCGTGAGCAGGATGACGGGGATGTGGCTGAATCGGATGTCCGACTTGATGCGGTTGCAGAGCTCCAGTCCGCTGATGCCCGGCATCATGACATCCGACACCACGAGGGTGATATTCTCCTTGTCGAGCACCTGCAGGGCTTCTTCGCCGCTGAAGGCACAGAAGATGTGATAGTCGTCCGACAGACTCTCCTCGATGAAGTGACAGAGGTCCTGGTTGTCATCAACCACGAGCACAGCATACTTGCCGTCTGCAGGCGGATTGTCATAAGCCTTGAGATTCTCATTTTCAGGATTCGTCCGGACCACCTGTGCCGATGCTTCGGCCTGAATTGCTTCGGCGGCATCGAGGGGAAGGGTGAAGCAGAAGACAGCGCCCTTGGGCTTGTTGTCCTCGACCCACAACTTGCCTCCATGCAGTTCGACAAACTGACGTGCGTTGTGGAGCCCGATACCGTTACCGGGCTTGGGATCGTTGCTGTTCGACTGATAGAAGAGCTCGAAGATGCGCTGCTTCTCTGCGTCTTCTACTCCTGGGCCCTGGTCCGACACCGAAATCTTGAGTTGTTCGCCATCGCTCAACGTGTCGTACATCGGCTCCACCTTCACCGCAATCTCACTGCCATCGGGTGAATGTTTGAAGGCATTCGAGATCAGATTGTAGAGTATCTTGCGGATCTTGTCTTCGTCGAACTTCATCATCAGGGGCGCAGCAGGTGTCTGTATGCCGAACTTGATATTTCGGTCGCGTGCTACGTCATAATATTGATCACATTGTTCGCGGACGAAGGCCAATATGTCCTCGGCCTGCCCCAGTCGCAGCTTCTCAGCCCCCACGTCGAGCTTGCGGAAGTCGAGCAGCGTAGTGATCTCGTTGAGCAGCTCCTCGGCATTCTTGTGCATGTTCTTGAGCCGATGGTTCACATTGTCGGGCAAGGGCTCCTTCAGCAGCTGCTCGAGAGGCGAGATGATGAGGGTCAACGGTGTACGCAGATCGTGGCTGATGTTCGTAAAGAACTGCAGCTTCATCTCTGCGAGGCGACTCTGATGCTCACGGATGAGCTGCTTCCTTTCGGCCAATGCCTTGCGACGCTGCCAATGTCGCGTAATCCACACCAGCAGGGTGCCCAATGCGATCAGAGTGATGATATAGAGCATCCACATCCATTTCGAGTTCCACCAGGGCGGCGACACCTTGAGTCTGAGGGTCTGCACTTCGCTCCACTTGCCTCTCAGACCGCGTGCCTTGAGTTCCAGGGTACTGTTGCCCTGTGGCAGGGACAACAGGGTGATGCTGTTGTTGCTGGTCTCTATCCAATCGTTGTGGAGCGACGTGACACGATAGGCATAACGGATATCAGTAGCATTGACGGGATTGCCGATATGGAAGGTGATGGTCAGAGGATGATCGTCGTAACTGAGATGCATCAGCTGCTCCTCGAAGATCACGCTATCGTCCAGCAGAATCGTCGAGAAGCGGGGATTCACCACCTGCTCCTCTTCGCTCAGTATGCTGCGGCTATCCACTTCGCTGTATCCCTCAGGACCACCGAAGAGCACCTGTCCCTGTGGGGTGATGGCTTCGGCCGAAGGATTGAAGATAGTGCCCTGTGTATCATCCGAGGTGAGGAAGTTGTGGACATTGAAGGCCCAGCCGTCCTTGGCATCCTTGTTCGCCTGGATCATATACAGACCCGCGATAGAGCTGACCCACAGGTTATGATGCGAGTCCTTCTCGATGGCAAGCACCGTCCCGTTCAATCCCTCGGGACGCGACAGGAGGTAGAGTGAGTCTGCCCGCATGTCCCACGCAGTGATGCCCTTGCGATGTGTCATCCATAGCAGTGACAGGTAGTCATCTGGCAGGAGGTTCGAGAGCTGCAGGACGTGGAAAGGCTGCCGTCCCTCCTTGGCACCCAGGATACGTCGGCCTTGTCCCGTCTTAAGATCCTGGATCCAGAGCCCATAGAAGGTGGCCAGGATGATTCGGTCACCCTCGGCATCATAGCATATCGATTGTCCCAGCAGGTCGTTGCCGCCCTCTCCGCGATAGATTTGCGAGGTTTCTGTCCGGGGGTCGAAACAGTAGAACGATCCGAAGGCCGAGCACACCCAGAGGCGTCCCTCCGCATCTATCGTCATGCGCTGCACGCCATCGTGTGGCAGCTTGCCGCTCTCTGCATTGTAGTGCTTCACTTGTCCATGCATATCGACACTATAGATGCCCCGGTCATAGGTACCCACCCAAAGCACTCCCTTCCGATCCTGCTGCAGGTCTGTCACCGTAAGGTTGGGGATCTGCTTGAGCTGGCTCAAATGTCCATCATACAGCTCATGCCAGAGTCCATGTCCATCGGTACCGATCCATCGACTGCCGTCAATAGCGGACAATAGGGCCGTCACCTCGCCGCACTGTTCGGCATGACTTTGCAATAAGTCCAGCTTTGGCTGACAGAACGAAATGCCGGTCCTATAATATCCCAACCAGAGCGTATGATGACTGTCGGCCCATATCGTGTTGACGTTGTCCGACGCCAGGCTGTTCGGATCATCCGACTGATGGCTCATGTGGCTGGTCTGGCCCGTCTTGGGATCGTAGAGGAAGAGGCCACGGTGGTCCGTAGCGATCCATACGCCATATTCCGAATCCTCCATGATGGCACGGATGGCATTCTGTCCCGCGAAGCCTTCCTGAGGCAGGTTGACGCGCTCCCACGTCATGCTCTGCGGATTGCGGTGGAAAATGATTTCCGAAAAGAGGGAATAGATCCAGAGTCCGCCCTTCAGATCGACGTAGCAGTCGGCCAACATCAGCGACTCGGTATTGCCTCCGAGCGACGGCAGGTCCATGTCGAGCGTCTCTTCGAGCCAGGCATTGTGACGCTGGCTGAAGGTCCTCAATACCTTGCCGTCAAGGATATAGAGCATACCGTCGTAGGCCTTCACCGAGATGCGCTGGTTGCTGGCGCTCGAGAGACCTGGCGTTCCGTAGGTGTTAAGCTGATAGTTGGCGAAGTCGTAATGATACACCGAATCTTCGGTGACACGCCACAGGTTGCCCAGCCTATCGATGTGCATCAGATGCTGCTTGTCGGTGCCCATACCCAGGCTGTCGAGATAGGTGCGTGTATCGATGAGCCTGCGCCGGGGCGTGAGTACCAGATAAGTCGAAGCTTCAGATGTCGAGATCCACAGATGATGGGTGGCATCTTCCTGCAAGTTGGCTGCCGACTGGTCGGCCAGCAGGTGTGCCGGTGAGTTCTGGCCCATCAGTGTCAGTCCATAGCCATCGTAGCGATAGAGCCCATTGCTCGTGCCTATCCAGAGGTATCCTTCATAATCTTCCAGGAGCACATTGATCGTAGTACCATAGAGCTGGTGCATCTTCTCAAGGTGCCTAAAGGAATATACCTCCCCCTTTGCCACCAGACTGGTGACAAAGCACATTATTAATATATATAGGTTTCGCATGAGCTCAGTTTAAGGGATATTAGGGGGGAAATGTAATTGTCTAGAGTTAACAGAAGTTATCAGAAGTTAGCGCTACGCGCGGGAGTTAACGGACATATGTTTCTCGGGTCGAGAAGTCGAAAGGCGATGGTATCGTCCGTTAACTCCTGATAACTCCCGATAACTCCTGCGAAGCTAACTCCTATTTTATTATTACTTCTTCAAATCCTCCTTCACGAAATCCATTACCTGCTGGGCGATGGCCTTCATGCCAGCCTGACTGGGATGGCCCCACTGCTTGTCAATGTCGTGCAGTTCGATGAGGGGCAGGCCGTAATGTCGGCAGATGACACGCATCGACTCAGCATGCTCGGGTTTGAGTTCGGTGTTGAGGATGAAATAGATGCGGGCCATGGGATAGTTCTGCTTGATGACACTGCAGAGGCGCGCCATGGCAGGACGGAAGAACCAGAGGTCGTTGTCAGTCCAGTTAGCCCACTTGTAATCGCCGACAAGTTCGCCCGTCCATGAGTCGTTGGTGATGCAGCAAGAAAGGATGATGTCGGGGTTGCCGAGATTCTCAACGCGGGTGTTGAACGAGCGAGGCTTGTAGTTGTCGTAGTTGTAGCCTGCATAGCCTACGGTGGCTCCGCTGTAAGAGTTGTTCATTTCGAGCTTCCAGCCCATCTGGTCGATGACCTGCCACCACCAGGTCTGCTCGACGCGGGTCACATCGTTTCCCTTCTGACGATGAGGGCTGTCGGCGCTCCAATACCAGGGTTCATTGGTATCGGGAGTAAGCCAGCCCTCGAAAGTGGAATAACTGTCACCGAAGATGGTGACGCGAAGGGAGTCCTGTGCCTGTGCTGCCCAACTCAGGGTGGCCATAATGGCTATCAGAAGTGTCTTTTTCATTTTTTGGGTTTTTTGAAAAAATGGATGTTCTAGATGTTCTAGATATTCTAGATGCTCTAAACAATTTAGAAAGAAGGATTAGAATTCCCAAGTTTGTCCGTCCAAAGACTTCACGTGAAGTTTGCCAGGAGTCTTGCGATGGCTTGTGACGTCGAGCTTGGTTACCTTGCCGTCCTTCCACTCCATACTGAGTTCGTAACCGCCACGCAGACGCACGCCCTTGATATGTCCGCATGGTTTCCACTGCTCGGGCAATGCGGGGAGGACAATGGCCTCGCTCTCGCCCTCGCTGATCCAACGACTTTGGACAAGCATCTCCATCACACCGGCCGTTCCACCGAAGTTGCCATCAATCTGGAATGGTGAATGGGCGTCGAAGAGATTGGCATAAGTGCCACCTCCGCGACGACGATCCTCTCCCCGGTAATCCTGAGGATGCACAAAGGTCATCAGTTTGCGGAAAATGTGGTAGGCGCCCGCAGCGTCACGAAGCCGTGCAAAGAGATTGACTCTCCAGCCTGCGCTCCAACCGGTGGTTTTATCTCCCTTGATCTCGAGAGTCCTGGCACAAGCCTGGGCAAGTTCAGGAGTGTCATCGACCGTAATATGATGTCCGGGATAAAGTCCAAAGAGATGCGACTGATGACGATGATGCGGATCCTTGTCCTCCCAATCAAAATACCATTCCTGCAAGTTGCCCTTGGCACCAATCTTATATGGAAGAAGTTTTTCCAAGGTCTTGTTTACTTGTTCGAGGAACGCAGCATCGCCTTCGGTCACGGCTTCGCCATAGAGGACATTGGCTGCACATCTGACATCGGTGAGCAATTCGCGAATCATTGCCACATCGGCTGAACCGCCATAGAAAGTGGCACCTTCGAAACCATCGGCAAGGCGATATTCGTTCTCGGGTGTCGTCGAAGGAGAAGTCATCAGATAACCATCCTTCTCGACCAACCACTGCATCAGGAAGCGGGCCGCACCCTTCATCACAGGATATGCCTCAGCCAGGAACTTGCGGTCCTGGGTGAACATATAATGTTCCCACAAGTGGGTCGATACCCAAGCGCCACCGATGGGCCAGCAGCACCACATCGGGCTTTCGTTGCGATAGCCCACCGGATTGGTCATGCACCAGATGTCGCTGTTGTGACAGACGAGCCATGTAGGCACGCCCTGTTCCTCAGTGATGGTAGCGCCATAATAGTTTTGCGCAGTGATGGCGCCACTCCTGGGCAAACGCTTGATCCAGGTCAGCATGGAGTTGTGCATCTCGGGCAAGGCACCGACCTCCGATGGCCAATAGTTCTCCTCCACATTGATGTTGACCGTATAGTTGCAACTCCAAGGCGGTGTCATACGTTCGTTCCAAAGACCCTGCAGGTTGGCAGGCACGCCCTCGGTACGGCTCGACGAAATGAGCAAGTAGCGTCCGTATTGGAAATA